>Ga0207665_10002106_pt1 | contig 13453 bp, 17 predicted proteins | sample LARL112metaG_FD_184351 | JGI IMG/M metagenome (GOLD analysis project Ga0207665, IMG submission 184351) | Corn, switchgrass and miscanthus rhizosphere microbial communities from Kellogg Biological Station, Michigan, USA - LAR L11-2 metaG... | ecosystem: Host-associated > Plants > Roots >...
CTATTTCGTGCTCGATGGCCTGGTCTCGGTCACCGTTGCGGACCAGGAGATGGAGGTCGGCCCCGAGGGGTTCGTGCTGGTGCCCCGGGGCACCGTGCATACCTTCGGCAACGCGGCCGGCCGGCCCGCCCGGCTGCTGGTGATCCACGCGCCGGCTATGGACGCCTATTTCGCCGCGCTGCACGAACTGTGGCACCGGGACGAGCCGCCCACGACCGAAGAAGAGCGGGCCCTGATGGCCCGGTTCGGTATGGAGCGGGCCTGACCGGCGGGCAGTTGTGCGCCCGGTCAGGCCGAGCCGGCCAGCGGGCCGAGGACGCAGAACTCGTTGCCTTCCGGGTCGGCCAGCACCGTCCATGGCTGGCTGCCCTGGCCCACGTCGGCCCGCCGGGCGCCCAGGGCGACGAGCCGGGCCACCTCCGCCTCGATCGAGCCGTCAGCCGGCCTGACGTCCAGGTGCAGGCGGTTCTTGACCGCCTTGCCTTCCGGCACGGTCACGAACACGAGTGCCGGGACTACCGGGGCCTGGCGTACCTGCTCGGCCAGATCAGCTGGTTCCCGCGGCCACGCGGCGATCTCCACCTGCCCGTGCGCGGAACGCACCACGTGATAGCCCAGCACAGCGGCCCAGAACGCGGCCTGGGCAACCGGGTCCCGGCAGTCGACAACGATCTCGGTGAGCCTGCTTCCCATGACCATTCTTGGCGGCCTCCCACGATCGAGGAATTGCCATCTTCCCGTGAAATGCCGGTGCCAGAGTCACCGGCCCCGGCTCGTTACCCTGGAGGTACTACCAGAGGAGGCCAAGCCCGTCGTGGAATCTCGGCCACTGCGTTACTTCATCGCCGTCGCCGAAGAGCTCAACTTCGCCCGGGCCGCCGGCCGGCTGGGGATCGCCTCACCCCCGCTGTCGCGTGCGATCCGCAAACTCGAAGCCGAGCTGGGTATCACCCTGCTGGAGCGCAGCACCCATCATGTAGCGCTGACCCCCGCCGGGACGGTACTGCTCCAGCAGGCCCGGATCGCACTGGACGCCCTGGACGCGGCCGGACGGCGGGCGCAGCGCGCCGCCGGTGGCCGCGGCGCACCCACTGGCCCGGCGGGACCGCCTCCGCCTGAGCGGATGCCAAGGGTCAGTCCTTGCGGGCCACGCCACCGAGAATCCTCATGAAGCCGCTGGTGGTCACGGCCGTAACGCCCGCCGGGACGCCAGGCCCAGATGCCGGTCAGGCCGGGCTCCACGAGGGTCAGGGCACCGAAGAACCGGGCGATCTCGCCGCGGGTGCGGGCGGGCACGGATGCCAGCCCGCGGTGTGCTTCGTCCAGTTCGCGGGCGGCCTGGCTCAGCCGCCGCGTCCCGACGACGTGAGCAGGCGGCACGTCGGCGTGGGAGATCACCAGATAGCTGCCCGGGGACATGGCCTCCGCAGCCTGGCCACGGCCGCGGCCGGGCCGGCCACGGTGGTGGGTCACCAGGCCTCAGCCGTCTCGCGGTGGGCGAACCCGGACGGCGGGAGCGGGACCAGCCGCCCCGCGTGCAGCCAGCCGTTGAACTCGTTCGTGCAGTGGAGGTTGCAGATGCCGCCGTTGAGGATCAGGTCGCGCCCGGTGGCGTCGGCGCTCATCGCCAGCGGGTCGGCCATCGGGCCGCTCACTTCGCTGGTGTCGCCGAGATGCCGCCGGTAGAGCACGCTGAGCTGGCGCCCGGTCGTGACCGAGATCTGTTCCACGGACAGATCCGCCGGGAAGGTCCCGCTGATCTGCGGGTTGCCGATGGCCCGGCCGTGCAGCACCATCGCTGTGATCGTCGAGCCGTCCGGGCTGATCAGTGCCTGGGCGAGGAACGGGATGCGCGGCGACTGCCGGAGCAGCAGGCGGCCCCGCAGGATGCTGCCGCCGGTGTGGCCAGCTGGCCCGATGGCCCGCAGCTGCGCCTGGCGCTGCCCGGCCGGGCACAGCTCGCCACCGGGACTTGGCGCGGTCGGGCACCACTCGCCGAGCACGGCCAGCTGACGGCTGTCGGCCGTCCAGGACAGGCTGGCCACCCGGAAGTACCGGGCCCCGCCTGGCGATCCGCCCCGCCAGAGGCTCTGCGCGCCAGTGGCGGTGTGGATGACGATGAGCTGGTCGGACCGCTCAGGTCCGTACAACTGGCCGCGGTAGCGGTGATCGCGCTGGTAGTAGGCCCCGACAGCCAGCAGCGACCCGTCGGGCGAGGCCGCCAGCGCGTCCGCCGCCCACCCCGGGCGCAGCACGCCGCCGGGTACCCGGGCGAAGCCGGTGACCTGCCCGGCTGGGGTGAGCCGGAACCGGTAGATCTGCTCGCCCGCCGCGCCGCGGCGGAACGCGGCGATGTAGAACGTGCCATTGCCCGCCGTGGCCAGCGCGGGAGACACGCTCCCCGCGGCCTGGAGCGAGGGAACCGGGACGACCGCGACGGCCTTGCCGGTGGCGGTCGACCGGACCGTGGTCTGCCAGCTGCCGATGTCGGTGGCCAGGTAGAACCGGTGCGGGGCAGCGGGGAGATGACCCGGCCCGGCGGGCTGGTGCGTCCCGAACAGCCCGTTCGACACCGACACGGCCAGGCCGATCACCAGCACCACGGCCGCGGCCGTGGCCGCGGGTGCGGCCCAGGCCGCCTGGTGCCACCGGCGCTGCCGCACGGCCAGCGGGCGCAGCTCCGCTTCGCGGACGGTGCCGGCCGCGGCGCTCATCGCGTCGGTCAGCCGGTCCTGGATGCTGGTCATCGTTCCTCCCCGAGCCGGCTGGCCAGCGTGCCGAGCCCGCGTGCGGCGGCAGATTTCACCGAGCCCTGGCTGATGCCCAGCGTGGCCGCGACCTCGGCCACGGGCAGGTTCAGGTAGAACCGGAGTACCAGCACCTCGCGGCGGCGGCTGGGCAGTGCCGCCAGCGCGGCCAGCACGCGTCGCCGGTCCTCGGCGAGGATCGCGGTGTCTTCGGCGGACTCCTGCGTGTCGCGCCACGGCGCGCCACGGGTGGTCATGACCCGGCGGGTGAGCGTGCGCCGCCGCAGCACGCTGCGGCAGCCGTTCACCACCGCCGTCCGGATGTAGGCCATGGCCCGGTCGTGTTCCAGGTCCGGCCGGCGGGCACAGAGCCGGGTGAACACGTCCTGCACCACATCCTCCGCGCAGGCCCGGTCGCCGACCAGGAGCAGCGCCAGCCGGACCAGGTCCGCATGGTGCTGCCGGAAGATCAGCGTGACGTCGTGCCACTCGCCGCCGGGTGCGACTTCGGGCCGGCCCGGCTCCGCGCGCCGCGCCGGGCCCCGGGCCGGGGCCGGCTGAGGGGGCGCACCGGACAGTTCGTAGTCCACGTCTCTAGTACGCACCACCGGCGGATCGGTTGCCCAGTGCGCCCGCCGGATTGCCGGACCGGTACTGGACGGGGTCAGGACCGCGGCCGCTGCTTGATCCCGGCGGCGAGCAGGTCCACGACCTCAGCGATGCGCGCGGCCCGCAGGCCGGGCCGGCGGGCCGTCGCGTCGATCCAGCGGAGGTAGGCCTTGCGGTAGAACTGGGCCAGCGTGTCGAAGAACGCCGCCGCGGCTGGGTTGGCGTCCAGCGCGGCGGCGATGTCGTCGGCCAGGTCGGCGCGCTGCGGGCCCTCGGGTTCCAGTTCCACCTGCACCTCGCCGCCGGGTGCGGCGCCCGCGTCGCGCAGCCACATCGGGGTCAGGGTGAACACCCACCCGCGGCCGGCCGGCGTCACCCGCCGCGGACGCGGCGGCCGGTGACGGGATGGTCGGCTTTGGCCCCCCACACCTGGTCCGGGTCGAATGGGATCGCGATCACCGCCCGGTCACCGGGACCAGCGGCGAGGTGGGCGCTGAACCGCTGAACGCGCCTGGCTGTCATCGGCCGGTCAGCCGCGGCGGGCACGCAGGACCGTGTCGTGGATGGTCACCGAGTGCCCGTCGGGGTCGGTGGCCTGGCGCGGGGCGGCGGTGTCGGTGACCACTTCCCAGGCGTGCGGGTCGAGCAGCGCGACGATGTCCTCGCCGGTGAAGAACCGCTCGGGCAGGGGCGGCCGGGGCATCGTGGTGTGCAGGTCGGAGGGGTGATGCCCGACGATGAGCAGGGTGCCGCCGGGAGTCACCGAGGCGGCCAGGCGGCGGAACAGATCCGCGCGCAGCGGGTCGGGCAGATGCAGGTACTGGGCTGACACCAGGTCGTAGCGGGCCGGGCCGGGATCCCAGCGCAGCAGGTCGGCGTGCACCCAGTCGATACGCCCGGCGATCCCGTCACCGGCCTGCGCGGCGTGGCCCGCCGCGCGCTGCAGCGCGACCGTGGACACGTCCACCCCGGTGACCTGCCAGCCGCGCCCGGCCAGCCAGATCGCGTCCGCGCCTTCCCCACAGCCCACGTCCAGTGCCGTGCCAGGGGAGAGCTCGGCGGCCTCCCCGACCAGGTGGACGTTGGGTTTGCCGCTCCACAGCGAGCTCTGCGAGCGGTACCGCTCATCCCAGAACGCCTGGTCGAACGGATCGGTCACGGCAGCGCCCCTTCCAGCGTCAGCGGTTCACATAGAGGTCGCGCAGCAGGGCGATCTCCGCGCCATGATGCAGCGCCTCCCGGTTGATGTGCAGCACCAGCGCGGCCATCGGGTACTCGGCGAACGGTCCCTCGGCCGGGCCGCACGGCCGGGCCATCCCGTCCGCGCCGAGACCCCGGGCGCCCGTGCTCCAGGCGTCGTAGGCAGCATCGAGCTGCTCCAGGGCCTGCGCGGCCGTGCCCGCGTAGCGGAAGGTCTGGTAGCCGGCGGGTGGGCCGCCGAAGTGGCTGGCCGCCCTGGCGCCGAACACGCCGACGATGAGGTGGGCCAGCCGCCACGCGATCGTGGTCACCGGAGCGGGGGTCGGCTCGGGATATTCGAAGTCGAGGACCAAGTCACCGCCCCCCGCCGCCATGGGGGTCCGGGCCTGGTCCCGGGGCCGGAGGCTCCAGCAGTTGGCCACCGGCGCCCAGAAGTACTCCTCATCGGTCAGCCCGGCGAAGCGGGGCCGCAGGTTCTGCTGCCACTGCCAGTCCAGCTGCTCGGGCACCAGTTCCGTCCAGTCGATATCCATCTCCCCAGTCTCGGCCCTGGTCAGCTGAGGCCGAGAATCCGGGTGGCGTTGTCATGCAGCACGGCGGGCCGCACATCGGCGGGCAGGTCCAGGCCGTCCAGCTCGTCGAGGCACCGCTCCGGGGTGAGGAACGGGTAGTCGCTGCCCCACACGAACTGTGCGGTCAGCCGGCCGCGCAGCTCCCGGATGACCTCGGCCGGGATCCGGCGCGGTGACCAGCCGGAGATGTCGATGTACACGTTGGTCTTGTGCAGCGCCATCGCGATCAGGTCCATCTGCCAGGGCCAGCCGAAGTGCGCGGCGACCACGGTCAGCCCGGGGTGGGCGGCGGCCACCGGGTCCAGCTTCAGCGGGTGCGCAAAGTCGATCCGGATGCCCTGCCCGCCGGGCTGACGGGCGCCGATGCCGCTGGTCCCGGTGTGGAACAGGGCCAGCAGGCCGTGCTGCTCGCATGCGGCGAAGATGGGCCAGTACACCGGGTCGTCCGGGGCGAATGCCTGCAGTGAGGGATGGAACTTCACCCCGCGCAGCCCGAGGCCGGCGATGTGAGCCACCTCGGCGATGGCCACGTCGCCCTTGTGCGGGTCGACCGAGCCCAGCCCGGTGAACGCGTCCGGGTACTCCTGGCAGGCCGCGGCCACCGTCTCGTTCGGCACCCGCGGGCGCCCGGTCGCCGTCTCGGCGTCCCAGGCCAGCAGCACCGCCCTGGCGTCCAGCGCGCGGTACCGGTCAGCCAGCTCGGCCAGGGTCTGGCGCTGCACCGGCGAGCGGAAATACGCCTCGGCGATTTCGACGTAGCCAGCCATGCTGGTGTCCAGCCAGTCCGGGGTGGGCAGGTGCACGTGGAAGTCGATGGCGCGGGGCACCGGCTCATCGTAACGGCCGGGCAGTCAGCCGGTACGGGCCGCGCGGTCAGCCGGCCAGTTCGTGCCAGTGCGCGGCGACGAACGCCGGGTCGGCCGCCCACAACGCCAGGACCAGCAGGGCCGCGGTGAGGACCGGGTCCACGATGAGCAGTTCCGGGCCGGTGCCGGTGGTGAACGCCAGCGGCTCGGGCAGCAGGTGGTAGCGCTGCCTGGACAGCGGGAACGTGAGCATGCAGCCGGAGTCGGTGAGCATGTCGCCGACGATGTGCGTACTGCAGCCGAGGAAGACCGCCAGCGGGATCAGCCGCAGGCCGTAGCCGAACCAGACCTCCCAGGACGCGACGGCGATACCGATGAGGTCGGCCAGGTGACCGCGGACGATGCGCAGCGCCTCCAGCCCGGCCGACACACTGAGCGTCATCAGCAGCGCGAGCCCGGCTTTGCCCGCCCAGTCGCCGCGGTAGTGGCAGGAGACCCAGGCCAGCCCGGTGAACAGGGCGATGCCGAGGAAGGAGTGGGTCGCGTGCCGGTGGCCACCGCTGAGCTTGCCGATGACCCAGGCCACCGCCTCGGACAGGAAGCCCAGGCAGCGGGCGGGTGACGAGCCGCACTTGTCCAGGTCGGGGAGCAGCGCCATGCCCGCGGTGAACCCGGCCAGTGCCCCGGTCTGCGTGAGCGGCAGGTGCAGGAAGATCCCGGCGCCGACACCGGTGACCGCGCCAGAGAGCGCGTGTGAGTGCCCCAGCATGAGCCGCCCCGCCTGCTCGCGTGCCTGCCAGCCGCGGTCCCGCGGCGCCAGCACAGTAACCAACGCCGGGCACGGCGCCCGCGCGCCGCGCCGGTTGCCCGGTGGCTTTCCCGCTGGTTTGCCCCCGGCCGGGCAGCCACCACGCGGGGCGCCGGCTGGTCCGGGACACTCACCGGCGGGCGAGATCCTTGGTGAGCCACAGGATGATGTCGTCGTCCAGGGTCACCTGGGTTCCGTGCGGGACCGGCTCGCGGCCGTGGCAGGCGCCGCGGCCGTCCGGCAGGTAACCGAGCTTCGCGGACAGCCGCTGAGCGGGCCCGGCGCGGACCGTCACCAGGCTGGCGCCCTCGCCGCCGGTGTGGCTGGCCAGGTACTCCCACGCGTCCGCCGGGCCGTCAGTCACCCATCCGGTGAGGAACCCGACGGTGGTCCGGTCGTTGCCCGGGCTCACCGGCTCGATGCGCACAGCGGGCCGTGCTGGTCAGGATTTCCGATCGCTGGACGGCTGGCCGGCGGTGCCGGGGCGGGTCAGCGCGAGGGGGTTGACCACGCGGTCGAACAGTTCCTCGGTGACGCCGTTGGCCAGCGCGGCCGCCCGGAGTGTCAGGTCGTGCTCGATGGCGTAGTGGGCGATGACCGAGGCCTGGTCGTAGCCGATGACCGGGGAGAGCGCGGTCACCATCATCACCGAGCGGTCGATGTTCGCCTGCAGCGTCGCCTCGTCCAGCTCGGCACCTTCGATCATGAACTCGCGGGCGTGGTCGCACACGTCGGCCAGGTTCCGTGCGGACGTGAGGTAGTTGTGGATGAGCAGCGGGCGGAACGCGTTCAGCTCGAAGTTGCCCTCGGCCCCGCCCATGCTCACCGCCACGTCTGCGGCGATGACCTGGATGGCCACCATGAGCATGGCCTCGGCCTGGGTCGGGTTGACCTTGCCTGGCATGATCGACGAGCCGGGCTCGTTGGCCGGGAGGATCAGCTCGTGCAGCCCGGTGCGCGGGCCGGAACCCAGCCAGCGCAGGTCGTTGGCGATCTTGAACATCGTGACGGCCGCCGCCTTCAGCCCGCCGTGCGCGCGTACCATCCGGTCCAGGGTGGCCTGGGCCGCGAACTTGTTGGCCGCGGTCCGGAACGGGGCGCCGGTCAGCGCGGCGATCTCGGTGGCTACCTGCTCGCCGAACCCGGCCGGGGCATTCAGCCCAGTGCCCACGGCGGTACCGCCGATGGCCAGTTCCAGCAGCCCGTCGGTAGCGTGCTCTACCTCGGCGATGGCGTCGTCCAGGGCGCCGGTGTACCCCGACCACTCCTGGCCCACGGTCAGCGGGGTGGCGTCCTCCAGGTGAGTCCGGCCGATCTTGACGATGCCGGCCCATTTCCGCGACTTCTGCTCGCACGCATCGCGGAGTCGGCGCAGCGCGGGGATGGTCTGCTGGGTGGCCATCGTGTACGCCGCGATGTGCATGGCCGTGGGGAACGTGTCATTGCTCGACTGGCCCATGTTCACCTGGTCATTCGGGTGCACCGGGCGCTGCGCGCCGAGCTCCCCGCCGATCAGCTGCGCCGACCGGTTGGCGATGACTTCGTTCACGTTCATGTTGGCGTGCGTTCCTGAGCCGGTCTGCCAGACGAACAGCGGGAACTCCTCGTCCAGCGCCCCGCTGATGATCTCGTCGCAGACCCGGATGATCAGCTCCCCCTGCCACGTGGGCAGGCGGCCGGCCCGGGTGTTCACGATAGCCGCCGCCTTCTTCACGTAGCCGTATGCGTGGTAGACCTCCTTCGGCAGCCGGTCGTTGCCGATGCTGAAGTGCCGCAGGCTGCGCTGGGTCTGGGCCCCCCAGTACCGGTTCGCCGGCACCTCCACCGCGCCGAGGCTGTCCGACTCCTGGCGGGTTCCGGCCGTGTCCAGGCCGATTGGCAGGTCGAGGATCTCCGGCGCCGCCTCGTCGCCGTCCGTCATGCTGCGCACCTCCAGTCGGTTGGGCAGGCCAGCCGCGGGCTACAGGCCGTTAGGGAATGTAATGGATTCTGGCGCGATAAGCGGCTTGCCGACCTCGAGCTGAATCTGCGCGTGTGCGTTCAGCGGGATGTCGCGCGGGTTGCCGCGGTAGACCTTGCCGTTGTAGAGCGCGGTGACGTGGCCGGTGGCCGGCCCGGCCCGGCTGGCGCTGAGCGGCTGGCCCCACTCGTTGAACACCTGGCCCAGCGTGAACGTGCGCCGGACCGGGGACTCGATGTGGATGATGCCGTCTGCGGCGTGCGTGTGCAGCCAGTACAGGCAGGTGCCGCCGTTGATGAAGGTGCCGCTGGGGGTGTCCTGGGCCTGGGCGCCCGGGATGCCGATGCCCGCCGGGACCTGGCGCGGCGACCCGTTCACGAACACCGTCAGGTGGGCGTGGATGTGGAACAGCAGCTGCTCGGTGGTCTGGCAGCTGATCCCGTCGACCTTGCTGCCGGTGGCCCCGGTGCTGGTGCTGGCCAGCGCCGGGGCGGCCGGGATGGGCACGCCTTCCGGGCCGGTGCGGCCCGCTGCGGGCGCGGGGCTGAGCTGGCCCAGTGTGCTCAGCGGGGCCAGGCTGAGCTGCGGGGTACCGGCGGGCGTGCGGGCCGGGCTGCTGCCGCCCCCGCTGGTGGCGGCCAGCGTGATGCCGGCCGCCGCGATGATCACGACCACGACCGCGCTGATCCCCGCGATCCAGTTACGGCGCCGCTTGCGCCGGGCTTCCTGGGCCCGCTGTTCCGCGAGCCGCGCCCGGGCGGCGGCCGCCCGGTTCCTGCTTGCCTTGGCCACCCGCTCGTCTCCTCTGGTCAACCCGGCCGGTCCGCTGTCCAGGCTATGCGGGACCATGGGCAGATGACTGATCGCGCAGCCGTAGGGCGCTGGCTCAGCGGCTACGAGCGGGCCTGGCGTGCGCCGGGCACGGCCGGCCTGGCCGGGCTGTTCACCGAAGACGCCCAGTACCTGGTGTCGCCGTACGCCGAGCCAGCGGCCGGGCTCGCGGCGATCGGGCAGCTATGGGAGCGGGAACGGGAGAGCCCGGACGAGGTGTTCACGCTCGGCACCGGCATTCTGGCCGTGGACGGGGCGGTGGCCGTAATCCGCGCCGAGGTGCGGTACGGCGATCCGGTGCACCAGGAGTACCGCGACCTGTGGGTGCTGCGGCTGGGCGAGGACGGGCGGTGCAGCTGGTTCGAGGAATGGCCGTTCTGGCCGGAGCGGCCGCGCACGGCCCGCGACCCCGCCGGGGGCAGCGCGGGCTGAAATGCGGCGGGCACGGGGGCGGTGATCAGGCCTTCCAGCGGCGCTGTGAGGCGAAGTAGTCCGACATCCGCCAGGCCATCGCGGACCGTGGCCGGATCGCGTAGACCACGTCGAAGTCTGGGTCGGCGGCCGGCAGGTAGGGCCGGTCCTCGGGCCGGGTGTACTTGGCGGACAGCGCTTTGACCACGGCCGGCACCTGGGCGGGCGGCCCGAGATCCTCAGCCGTGCCCCGCACGATCAGCACGTCCTCGCCGCTTTCCAGGTGGATGACGACCCGGGGGTCGGCGGCCAGGTTGCGCGCCTTGACCGTGCTCCGCTCGGTGTACAGGTACAGGGTGCCGCCGGTGACCACGCCCCAGACCGGCGCGGCGTGCGGGGCACCTGAGGGCAGCGTGGTGTCCAGCCAGTAGGTGCGCGCCGCGGCGAGCCGCTCGGACACCTCGGCCCAGGACATCGTGGCGTCGGCCATAACCAGATGATCTCAGCCGGCCGGAGCGGCGCCCGCTGGCCGGCCCGGCTCAGGACAAGGTCGCGGTGACCGACGCGCTGACCTGCACCGGGTTCGCCAGGGTCTGCAGCACCACGCAGTAGCGCTCGGTCAGCGCGAGCAACGTGGTGACCTGCTCCTCCGTAGCGCCGGTGTCGAGCTCGAAGCCCAGCCGGATCGAGGTGAACCCGACCGGCGCGTCCTTGGCCACGCCCAGTGTGCCCCGGAAGTCCAGATCGCCCTCGGCCAGCACGGTTCCGCCGCGGACCGGTATCTGCAGCGAGGTGGCCACCGCCCGCAGGGTGACCCCGGCGCAGGCGACCAGGGCCTGCAGCAGCATGTCCCCGGAGCAGGCCAGCGACCCGTCGCCGCCGGTGGCCGGGTGCAGCCCGGCGACAGCCAGCGCCTGGCCGGTGGCCACCGAGCAGCTGACGCCCTCGTCGCCGAGTTCGCCGCGCGCCTGCAGTGTGATCATGGCCTGCTGCGGGTCCTGGCGGTAGGCGTCTTTCAGCGGTTGCTGCACGGCGCGCAACGCGGAGCTGTCCACGAGCGTCTCCAGTGTGATGGGAACGGGCACGGTCAGTTTCAGGCTGGCACCGCCCCGGGAAGGATGTCCAGCCGGGGGTGGCTGGGCGCGGCCCGGGCGCGGCCCGCGCGGCGCCGCGGACCCCTTGGGTTAGCGCGGTGCCTTTTGCCCCGCCGGTGAGGCAGAACCCACCGCACTGACGGCGGGCGCGGTGTCTGCGAGCTCGGCGATGACCGTGGCGTGGCACGGCTGCGGGGCACACCAGCAGCCGAGCCGCCGGCCACGGAGCGCGGGCAGCAGCGCCAGCAGGTCGGGGCGGCCGAGCAGGTACGCGCGGTACTTGGCCACGACTTCGACCCGGGTGCCGTCCGGGCCGGGACGGAACGGGTTGGCCAGCGGGGACGCGGCCAGCTGCCAGCCGCCGCGGCGGGCCGCCCGGCCCACGTAGGCCACGTCGGCGAAGCTGGGGTCATCGCGGTGGCCCTTGAGATTCACCACGGTAGTCGTGGTCATGCTGCCTCCCCGGGGACGCGGACTGGCCGGCGGCTCATCGCGGCGGTGGCCTGGCTGGGATCAGCGGCGGCCTGGCTGGGATCATAAGCGGATGACCCGCACCCGGCTCGTCCGGCTCAGCGACGCCCCGGTGATCGCCGGCCTGCTCGGCCGCAACCGTGACTTTCTGGCCCCGACGAGCCCGCCCCGGCCCGACGAGTTCTTCACAGTGGACGGCCAGCGCGCCGGCATCCAGGCCGGGCTGGCCGAGTACCGGCGGGGGACGAAGCTGCCGCACGTCATCCTCACCGGGGATGGGCAGATAGCCGGCCGGGTCACGCTCAATGAGATCGTCCGGGGCCCGTTCCAGTCCTGCCATATCGGCTACTGGGTCGGCGCCGAATACAACGGGCGCGGCCTGGCCACCGGGGCGGTGCAGGAGATCATCCGGGTCGCGTTCGGGGAGCTGGGACTGCACCGGATCGAGGCGGGCACGCTGCTGGACAACGCCGGGTCGCAGCGCGTGCTGGAACGCAACGGGTTCATCCGGTTCGGGATGGCCCCGCGCTATCTGCACATCGCTGGCCGGTGGCAGGACCACGTCCTGTACCAGGTGCTGAACGAGCCCGCGGCAGACGGCCTCAGCAGCGGATGACCTCGCTGGGCGGTGGGCCACCGGGCGGCGGCGGGCTGGGCGGCGGGCGGAGCGGGGCCGTCACCCGGCACAGGAAGAAGGCCGCGATGAGCAGGATGCCCGCAACGGACAGGCTGCGCAGCACGCCGACCTGGTCGGCGAGGAAGCCGACCGCGGGCGGGCCGGCCAGGAAGGCCAGGTAGCCGATGGAAGCGGCGGTGCTGACCCGGGTGGCCGCGTACCGGGGGTCGTCGGCCGCGGAGCTCAGGCCGACCGGGAAGCCGAGTGAGGTGCCCAGCCCGAGCAGGATGGCGCCGGCCACCGCGGCGGGCAGCACCCGGCCGAGCTCGATCAGCAGCAGCCCGGCCAGGGCCACGGCCGCGCAGCTGCGCAGCACCGGCACCCGGCCGTAGGCGTCGATGAGGCGGGGGCCGAACCAGCGCCCGGCGGTCATCGCGGCCAGGAACACCGCGAACGTGAGGGTGCCCAGGGCCGCCTCGGTGTGGTAGCCGTCGATGACCCCGAGGCTGAGCCAGTCGTTGCCGGTGCCCTCGGTGAACGCCATGCACAGCACGAACAGCCCGATGAGCAGGGTCCGCGGCTCGGTCCACGCGGCCAGCGCGCTGCGCCACCGGGAGGTCTGGCGGCCCGGCTGGGCCCGGCTGGCCTGGGCGGGGCTGGCCTCAGCCGGGCTGGCCTCAGCCGGGCTGCCCTGAGCCGGGCCGGCCGGGGCGGGGGAGCGGTGGGCGGGCAGGAAGCTGCGCGCCGCGGCCGGCACGGCCACGGCCACGAAGGCCGCCACGGCCAGCAGGTGAACGGGCACCGGCACGCTGAGCGCGACCATGGCCGCGCCCAGGCCCGCCCCGGTCACCGTGCCGATGCTCCAGGCGGCGTGGAACCGGGGCAAGATCGCCCGGCCCAGCTCCTGCTCCACGGCGGCACCCTGCACGTTCATGGCCACGTCCCAGGTGCCGCTGCCGAAGCCGAAGACGAACAGCCCGGCCGCCACCAGCGGGATGCCCAGCTCGGTGCCGACCGCGGCGAGCGCCATGCCCGCCGCCGCGGCCAGGGACATGATGACGACGGTGCGGGTCTCCCCGAGCCAGCTGACGATCAGCCCGGACAGCGGGGTGCCGAGGGTCGATCCCGCGGCCAGGAAGAGCAGGATGAGGCCGAGAACGCCCGGGGTGATCTGCAGCTCGGCGCGGACCTGCGGGATCCGGGCGGCCCAGCTGGCGAACAGGAAACCATTGCCGAAGAAGACCGCGAAAACCGCGTTACGGGCCGCACGAACGAGCCGATCGTCAGCCACACCGGCGCTTGGCCGGCGGCCGCCGATCCTCATGGCA
>Ga0207665_10002109_pt1 | contig 13447 bp, 12 predicted proteins | sample LARL112metaG_FD_184351 | JGI IMG/M metagenome (GOLD analysis project Ga0207665, IMG submission 184351) | Corn, switchgrass and miscanthus rhizosphere microbial communities from Kellogg Biological Station, Michigan, USA - LAR L11-2 metaG... | ecosystem: Host-associated > Plants > Roots >...
GCACATTTCTAGTCGGCCTCCCTCGCGGGCGCTTCGCTGGCTTCGGGAGGCTCGGGGGTCCGGGGGGTTGCCCCCGGGACCAGCAGAGTCTCGCCGCCGGGACGCAGCGCGGAGCGATGCGGCGTTCGGCCCGGCGGCTGCGGCGTGACACTACCGCTGGCCAGCAAAGGATTTCTCATGGCGCATCCCCGGCCGGCTCCGGGCCGGGCTCGGCGCCCGTGGCCCCGGCCTGGCGGAGCCAGTCCAGGTAGCGCCGGACCCCGGTCACGAACGGGGTGACCGGCGCCCAGTCGAGCAGCTCTTTTGCCGCCCGGTTGGACACGCTGACGCCTTGGTAATCGGCATCGCGGGCCGGAGCGTAATGCACCGGAACACGCCCGATGAGCTCCTGCACCGTGTCGGCTATTTCGCGGACAGAAACCGGCGTCCCGCCCTCCAGCGCCAGCACCTGCCCCGCCGCCGCCGGGCCGAGCGCACGTACGTGCGCGTCGGCCAGGTCCTCCACGTACACGTAGTTGCGCTGCTGCTCGCCGGTGCCCGCGATGGTGAGGGGCCTGGATTCGAGCACCGCCTGGACGAACCGGGCGACCACGAGTTCCTCGCGCATCCGCGGCCCGTAGGGGATGCCGTAGCGCAGGATGGTGAACTCCTGCCCGTACATCTCCTTATAGCTGTGCACGAGCAGTTCCGCCGCGAGCTTGGTGGACACGTACACGTGCCCGGCGCTGTGCAGGTCGACGGGGAAGTCCTCGGCCAGCTCACCAGTGCCGTGCGCCGCCCCGTACACCCACACCGTGCTGGCCAGGATCACCCGGCCGCAGCGGTGGTGCCTGGCCGCGTCAAGGACCCGGGCCGTGCCCTCCACGTTGAGCCGGACCGCCCACACCGGGTCGGCCGCGACCTCGTTGACGTTGGACGCCCCGGCCAGGTGGAACACCGCGGCGCAGTCGGCCACGGCCGCACCGAGCCCCGCCTGGTCGAACAGGTCCACCTCAAGGTACGTGGCATCCGGGTTGCGCCACCGCGGCTGCACGTCGATGATCCGCACGTCGTGGCCGGCTCGCACGAGCCGGTCCACCACGTGGGAGCCGATGAAGCCCCCACCTCCAGTTACGGCTAGCTGCACGACCGCCCTTTCTCGTGTGCCTCACCGGCCCGTCCCATACGGCCGGCACCCTGGGCTGCCCGGTCAACGCCCCGGGCAGCGTGCCTCCCGGAGCTATCCGCCCGGGAGCGTCTCGTGCACCGCGGCGATGGCGGTCAGCACCTCGTCGACCTCCGCGTCGCTCATGTCGGAATGGACCGGCAGGCAGACGTGCCTGGCAGCGATCTCCTCGGCCACGGGCAGCGACGGACCAGCGTAGTCCGCGAGCACCGGCTGACGGTTGAGCGGCAGGTCGTAGACCTCGCCGGAGAGCCGGACCCCGAACCGATCACGCAGCTCCTGCTTGACGGCGGCCCGGTCGGTGCCGGGCGGCAGCAGCACGATGTATTTGTAGATGTTGCCGCGGCTGCCTGGCGCCTCGGCCAGCGGGGTGAGCCCGTCCAGTACGGCCAGTGCCTTGTCGTAGGCGGCGGCGACCTCGCGGCGGCGGGTGATGAACTCCTCCATCCGGCGCAGGTGCACAAGGCCGGTCACCGCGTGCAGTTCGCTCATCCGCCAGGCCGAACCGAGGCGCACGTGATGGTTGGCGGTGAAAGCGCCCTTGCCCTGGTCACGGTAGATCTTCGCCTCCTCCGCGACGTGCTCGGAGGCGCTCACCAGCATGCCGCCCTCCCCGCTGGTCACCACCTTGGTCGGATAGAAGGAGAACGCACCGCTGGCCCCGAACGAGCCCGCGAACCGGCCGTCCAGCGTGGACCCGTGCGCGTGCGCGGCGTCCTCGATCAGCGCGATCCCCCGCTCGTCGCACAGTTCCCGCACCCCGATGATGTCCGGGCTGATCATGCCGCCGATGTGGACGTGTACGACCGCGGCGGTGCCCGGGGTCAGCGTGGCCGCGAGAGTGTCCCGGCTGAGCGCGAGCGTGCCCAGTTCCACGTCGGCGAACACCGGGCGCCCGCCCGCCTGGAGCACCGCGGCGGCCGTGGCGTAGAAGGTGTTCGCAGGCACCACCACGTCCCGGCCCGCGATCCCCGACACCTGGAGGGCGATGTTCAGTGCCGAGGTACCGCTCGAGGTCGCGACGGCGTGCGCGGCGTCGTGTGCGGCGGCGAATGCCGCCTCGAAGTGCCCGGTGTACGGGCCCAGGGTGAGCGCCCCGCTGGCGAGGATCTCCGTGACCGCGGCGGCTATCTCCGCCCGGTCCGCGGGGGGGAACACAACACGTGCTGCTGGCACTCCCAACGGACGGCCCCTTGATCGGTCATGCCGGGGCCCGGCCGCCCCGCGTCTGGTAATCGATTGTGCTTCGGGTATCGTCCCGACCTTGCCATCATTCCAGGAGAGGTGCGGTGCGGCAGGCGTCCGCCCCAGGCGTGTCGCCGCGCGGTACAAGACCGCAGGCCAGAGGCTATGAGGCAGGTGTGACAGGTGTTCTCCGACAGCGCGCGCCCCCTGGCGCCCGCAATGCTCGGCGTGGCCGCGCTCGCGCTTGGCGGCCTGGCGGTCAGCCACGCGGGCCCCGGCGTGACCGCGCTCGGCCCGCTGCGGCAGCGGTTCTTCCCCCGGCTGGCCGGGCAGGGCCGGGCCGATCATGTGGCGCTCACCTTCGACGACGGCCCCGACCCGGCGTGGACGCCGGCCTTCCTTGAGGTCCTGGCCGAGTGGCGGGTGCGCGCCACGTTCTTCATGCTCGGCTCGATGGCGGCCCGGGAGCCCGGGCTCGCGGCGGAGGTCGCCGCGGCGGGCCATGAGGTGGCCGTGCACGGCTGGGCACACAGGTACACGGTGCTGCGCAGCCCGTGGGCGGTGGCGGACGACCTGGCCAGGGCCAGGGACGCGGTGGCCGAGGCGACCGGGGCGCAGCCGCGCTTCTACCGCCCCCCTTACGGCGTGCTGAGCAGCGGGGCGCTCACCGCCGCGGGCCGGCTCGGGCTCACCCCGGTGCTGTGGACCTGCTGGGGCCGGGAGTGGACGGCCGGCGCCACGCCCCGCTCTGTCTGGGCGACGCTCGCGGGAAACCTGACCGGAGGGGCCACAGTCCTGTTGCACGACTCCGACTGCACCTCGCCGCCCGGATCCGCCGCCGCGGGCCTGGGCGCGCTGCCGCTGCTACTCGAAGAATGTGCACTACGCAACCTCGGGGCCGGCCGTCTTGCCGAGCACGGCCTGGTTTCGTGACTGGCTTTCCGCAGCTCACGTGGTTACCCAGGGGCATGTGGTTCCGCACCGCGGGAACATGCAGGCGCCGAGGTGACGTTGTTCCCGGTGGCGGGTCACCCCTCGGGTGGGTGCCGCACCTGGTGCGCGGCTGCCGGTCGGAAACCCTCAGGAGGCCTTCAGGTTCCCTCCAGGGACATGGTGCTAACTGGAAACTGCGCTTAGCCAGGGTCACGGTAGAACTGCCGTCCCGGACGACCGTATGAAGCGGCTCACGCTACTTCCGAGGTGATGATGATGGCCGAAGGTCAGGGCAACGGGCACGACTCGCCGGAGCGCGACAGCGCCTGGCAGCCGTCCCCTCCCCCGGGCGGTGATCCAGGTGACGGCACGCCGGAGCCGGAAACAGACCCCGGTGCGGCAGATCCCGATGCGTCCTGGCTGCCCTTCAAAATGACCTCCCCGGCCGAGGATGCCGCCCGGGCAGCCGCGGCTTCGGCTTCGGCAGAGCCCGTTCCCGGCACGCCACAGGGCGCCGGCGCGCAGCCCGATGCTGGTGTGCAGCCCGGTGCCGGCGCGCAGCCGGCCAGCGTGCCGCAGGCCGCGCCCGGCCAGCCGGGACCCGGAACTCCCGGCCAGCAGGCGCAGCCGCTGGGCGGGCTGTCCTCGCCCTGGCAGGCCCAGCCCGGCAGCCAGCCGACCTGGAGCGCCCCGCAACAGCCGTGGACGGCACCGCCCGGCCAGGCCGAGCAGGGCACCCAGCCCGCGCCCGGTACCCAGTCCTACGGCACGCCGCCGCAGTCCCCTTACGGCGGGCCGCAGCCCACCCAGCCGATTTACGGCCCGCCACCCGGCTACGGCGCCCAGGCCCCGTACGGCATGCCCGGCTACGCAGGCCAGCCGCCCCACCAGGGCCAGCCCGGCCAGGCGTACTACGCCGGCCAGCCCACCTACCCAGGCCAGCCGCCCTACCAGGGCCAGGGGCCCTACCCCGGCCAGCCGCCCCACGCTGGCCAGCCGCCCTACGGCGAGCAGCCGCAGCAGAGCTGGCAGCCGCAGCCGGTGCCCGGCTCGGCACCACCGCTCCCCGGGGAACTGCACGGGTCGGTGCCCCCCGGTGGCGAGAGCCACTGGATCCCGCCGGGCGGCTACGGGCAGCCTCCCGCGGGACCGCCGCCCTCGCGCGGGCCGATGAGCCGTGCCCTGGTCTACCTCGTGGTCGCGGTGCTCGCCGCGGCGGTCGGCGCGGGTGCGGTGTTCGCGCTGCGCGGCTCTGGCGGCGCGGCGCCGTCCTCCCCGGTCGGCGCGCAGGACATCCCCCAGCCCAAGGAGAACCACGGCGGCGCCGCTGGAGCGCCCGACCTGAGCACCTCCGTGGCCCACAAGGTCCAGCCCGGCCTCGTGGACATCACCTCCTTCGTCCACTACCAGCAGCAGGTCTTCGAGGGCACCGGCATGGTGCTGTCCGCCAACGGCCTGGTGCTGACGAACAACCACGTCATCAAGGGATCCACCCGGGTGACCGCGCAACTGGTCACCAGCGGGCGCAAATACGCCGCCAAGGTGCTGGGCACCGACAACGCGGAGGACGTCGCGCTGCTGCAGCTGGAAGGGGCGTCGGGGCTGCGGCCCGTCACGACCGGTGACTCGAACAAGGTCCGGCTCGGCGACACCGTCGTGGCGCTCGGGAACGCGGGCGGCAACGGCGGCCTGCCGACCGTGACCAGCGGGACGATCACGAACCTGGACCGTACGATCACCGCCAGCGACGCAGGGTCGGGCACGTCCGAGCGGCTGACGCACATGTTCCAGACCAACGCCCCGATCGCCGAGGGTGACTCGGGCGGCGCGCTGGCCAACACCGCAGGCCAGGTGATCGCCATGAACACCGCGGCGAACAGCCAGAACATCGGCGGGGCCGGCACCGCCCAGGGCTTCTCGATCCCGATCGACCGGGCCCTGCTCATCGCCAGGCAGATCGCCGCCGGTCACGGCAGCAGCACGATCCAGATCGGCCAGCCCGCGTTCATCGGCATCGCGATCGCCAGCGACCCGCGGAGCAACGCGCCAAGCGGCTCAAGCAACCCGCGGACGCAGCTTGGCCAGCTTCAGCGGCTTGCCGGCGGCAACCAGTCGGGGATCAACTCCAGCGGCCGGTGCCTGAACAACGAGACGGCGAACCCGGTGCCGAACAGTATCGCGCCGGCCAAGTCGGGCGCGCTGATCGCCGGGGTGTTCTGCAACGCCCCCGCGTCGAGCGCCGGCGCCGCGGCCGGTGATGTGATCACCGGCGTGAACGGCCACGCGGTGAAATCCCCGGCCTCGCTGCGCATCCTGATGCGCCAGTACCACCCGGGGGACACGGTCTCGCTCACCTGGGTCGGGCTCAACGGCCAGCACAAGACCGGCTCGCTCAAGCTGGCCGCGGGACCGGCCGCGTAGGCCGCAGCGCACTCACGCAGGGTTGTCTTACCTGCCCGACCGACAGGGCTGAGGGCCCCGCGACGATGTCGCGGGGCCCTCAGACATCGGGCCAGCACTGTCAGCCGGTGAGCCAGGCCTCCATGATCGTCTCGCACTCGGCGATCTGCGCCACCGGCACGTGCTCGTCCGGGGAGTGGGCGAGCATGGGATCCCCGGGGCCGTAGTTCAGCGCGGGCATGCCGAGCAGCGCGAACCTGGCCACGTCGGTCCAGCCGAACTTGGCCCGGGGCGCGCCGGCCACGGCCGCGAGCAGCGGCGCGGCGGCCGGGTGGTCCAGGCCCGGGCGGGCGGCCGGCGCCGAGTCGGTAATCTCGACCTCGTAGTCGGCGAACACCTCGCGGACGTGCGCGGCGGCCTCCTCCTCGCTGCGGTCGGGGGCGAACCGGTAGTTCACCAGGACCGTGCACTCGTCCGGGATCACGTTGCCCGCGACCCCGCCGCTGATCCCGACCGCGTTCAGCCCTTCGTGGTAGACGAGCCCATCCACCTCCGGCTCGCGGGGCTGGTAGGACCGCAGCACGTCGAGGATGCCGCCGGCCGTGTGGATGGCGTTGCTGCCCATCCAGGACCGTGCGCTGTGAGCCCGCTTGCCCCGGGTGGTGACCTCGGCCTGCATCGTGCCCTGGCAGCCGCCCTCGATGAGAGCACCGGTCGGCTCCATCAGCACCGCGAAGTCGCCCTGCAGCAGGTCGGGGTGGTTGCGGGACACCCGCAGCAGCCCGTTGCGCTCGGCCTCGACCTCTTCGCAGTCGTAGAACACGTAGGTGACGTCGGGGCGCGGCTGCGTCAGCCGGGCGGCCAGCCGCAGCGCGACCGCCACGCCCGACTTCATATCGCAGCTCCCGCAGCCGAACAGCAGGCCGTTCTCGCGGCGGGACGGGAGGTTGCCGGCGATCGGCACCGTGTCGATATGGCCCGCCACGATCACCCGGTGCGGGCGGCCCAGGCTGGTCCGCGCGACCACCGTGTTCCCGTCGGTGTGCACCGAAAGGTGCGGCAGCTCGCGCAGCGCGCGCTCGATCGCTACGGCCAGGTCCGCTTCATCGCCGCTCACCGACTCCACATCGACGAGCGAGGCGGTGAGGTCGGCGCTGTCACTAGAAAGATCCAGGTCCACGGCGGCAGCATAGAGTGCTCAGCAGTTCCGGCGGCGTGCGGCTGCCAGCAAAGGGAGCAGATGCCCATGTTCAGAGTGGATTCCGAAGTCGGCCGGCTACGGCAGGTGATCCTGCACCGGCCCGACCTGGAACTCAAGCGGCTCACTCCGGACAACGCGGCCGACCTGCTCTTCGACGACGTGCTGTGGGTGAGCCGGGCGCAGCAGGAGCACGACGCGTTCGCGAACGCGCTCAGGTCCCGTGGCGTGGTCGTCCACTACTACAGTGACCTGCTCGCCCAGACCCTGGACGTGGCCGTGGCCCGCGACTACATCCTGGACGGGGTCTTCGACTCCCGCTACCACGGCCCGCTGGCGTGCGACCAGTTGCGCGCCGCGGTGGCCGGGCTCGATTCCCGTACGCTCGCGGGTTACCTGGTGGGCGGGATTACCAAGCGGGAGATCACCGAACTGGCTCCGGAGCCCAAGAGCATCGCGTTCCACTCGCTGGACCCTGACGGGTTCGTGCTCGTCCCGCTGCCGAACCTGCTCTACCAGCGGGACACCTCCTGCTGGATCTATGGCGGGGTGTCGATCAACGCGATGCGCCGCCAGGCCCGGGTCAGGGAGTCCTTGTTCGCCGAGGCCATCTACCGCTGGCACCCGATGTTCGCCAGCGGTGGTTTCGACGTCTGGTACCACGGTGCCGACGCGGCCCCGGCCACCATCGAGGGCGGGGACGTGCTGGTGATCGGCAACGGCGCGGTGCTGGCCGGGATGAGCGAGCGGACCACGCCGCAGGCGCTGGAGATGCTGGCGCACCGGCTGTTCGCGGCCGGCGCCGCCACCTCGCTCGTCGCCATCGACATGCCGAAGCAGCGCGCGTTCATGCACCTGGACACCATGCTGACCATGGCCGACTACGGCGTGTTCACCAAGTACGCGGGCATGGGCATGCTGCGCTCCTACACGATCGAGCCGGGGGCGAGCGTGCGCGAGCTGAAGGTCACCGACCATCCCCCGGAGGACATGCACACCGCGCTGGCCGCCGCGCTCGGCCTGCCGAGCATCAAGGTGCTCACCGCCGTGCAAGACGTCCGTTCGGCGCAACGGGAGCAGTGGGACGACGGGTGCAACGTGCTGGCGGTGGAGCCGGGCGTGGTCGTCGCCTACGAGCGGAATGTGACCACCAACGCCTACCTGGAAGAGAACGGCATCGAGGTGATCACCGTCGCGGGCGGCGAACTGGGCCGTGGCCGGGGTGGTCCCCGGTGCATGAGCTGCCCCGTCGAGCGTGGCGGCTGACCGCCCTAGCGCAAGGCCGCGGCCGGCTTGTGCGGGCGGGAAGCCTGCGACCGCGCTGCGGCTGCGGGTGGCCACCGGCCTGCTGTACGGGGAGACCACGGCGGAACAGCAGCGCGCGCTCGCCGCACCGGACCCGCTGAGCCTGCCCTGGATCGCCGCTTCCCTCACCCGCCTGGATGCCGTCCTCACGGACCTTGGGCCCCGCTGACCTCGGACGCCCCGGCGGGCACCACGCCGGGCGCCTCACGCCGGGCGATCACGTGGACGTCGATGCCGGACGTGCCTGCCTCCCGGATGATCCGGGCCACGTTCGAACCGCCGGTGAGCTGCCGCCAGCGGCTGCGCCTGCTGGAGCCGATGACGATCTGGGTGATCTGATGCTCTCGCGCGAAGGCGATGATGGTCCGGACCGGATCGTCGTCGTGGATCTCGTGCCAGTCGGCGCCGAGGTCCGCCGTGAGTTCTTCAAGCCGCTCGATCGATCGCTGGCCGCCCGGACGGGTCGCATCGCCGGTGGCGACGTGGACCACGTCGAGGTCCGCCTTGACCCGGGAGGCGATGCGGGCCGCCCGCCGCAGCACCACGTCGGTGCCCGGCGCGCCGGTGACCGCGACGAGAACCCGCTCGGCGGGGCTCAGTACGCCCGGGGAGCTGCGCTGCCGGAGGTAGGCGAGAAGCCCTTCGCCGGTCTCGTCGGCGAGGAAACGCAGGGCCAGTTCGCGCAGCGCGGTGAGGTTGTCGGTGCGGAAGAAGTTGGTGAGCGCCTGCGGCACCCGTTCCATCGGGTAGATGTTGCCGTGCAGCATCCGGCGGCGCAGTTGCTCGGGTGAGGAGTCGACCAGCTCGATCTGGTCCGCCTTGCGCACCACCCAGTCCGGTACCCGCTCGCGGACCTGCACCCCGGTCATGTTGCCGACCTCGTCGGCGATGCTCTCCAGGTGCTGGATGTTCACCGTGGTGATGACGCTGATCCCGGCGTCGAGGATTTCCATGACGTCCTGCCAGCGCTTCGCGTTCCGGCCCGATCCGGGTACGTTCGTGTGGGCAAGCTCGTCAACCAGGACGATCTTCGGGTGCCGGTGCAGCACCGCGTCGGTGTCCATCTCCGCCATCCGGCTTCCCCGGTACTCGACCAACTTGCGCGGGATGACCTCCAGGCCCTCGATCAGCCTCTCGGTGCTCCCCCGGCCGTGGCACTCGACAAAGCCGACCGCTACGTCCGCGCCGCGCGCCAAGCGGCGCTGCCCCTCGCTGAGCATCGCGTACGTCTTGCCGACACCCGCCGCCGCGCCAAGGTAGATCCGGAACCGGCCGGCCGCCTCAACCACGTCGCCGGCGTCTTCGCTGGCCGCGCTCACGTCCTGACCGGTGCTCATCGACACGGTGACCTCTGTCTGCTCGTCGATCCCGGCGTGCCTCCCTTGCGCTTTGCGCCGGTAGTCCGACGGTATAGCCGCGCCAGGTGCGTAGCCGCATGGGTTCTGTTAGTAATCCCGGCGCGCGTGTTAGAGATCCGGTTGGGCACGCACCCCACCGGGTGCCCCTGGACCACAATGCCGCTAAGACTCCGGCGGGCCCGCGGCCTGGGCGTGAGCCGGTCCGCTGGGCCGGGCGTGAGAGCGGGCCCGCCGGGCATACCCGGCCACACGGGAAGAGGCGTGACCGAGCCAGGCTCCCGGCCTGCGGGGCCGGCGGCTCCCGCGCCGACCGTCAGCCGCTGAACCGGTAGCCCATGCCCGGCTCGGTCTGCAGGTGCAGCGGGCGGGCCGGGTCGGCTTCGAGCTTGCGGCGCAGGTGCGCCATGTGCACCCGCAGGCTGCGGGTTTCCCGGAGGTAGGCGGCGCCGCCCACCTCGGCGAGCAACTGCGCCTGGCTGACCAGCCGCCCGGCGTTGCGGACCAGGACCTCGAGGATCTCCCATTCGGTCGGGGTGAGCTCGACATCGCCCTGCGGGCCGGTGACACAGTGCCGGGCGAGGTCCACGGTGTGGCTGCCGATCCGGACCTGGGCGACGTCCTGCGTCCAGCCGGCCCGGCGCGACAGCGCCCGGACCCTGGCCAGCAGTTCCTCCATGTCGAACGGCTTGGTGAGGAAGTCGTCCGCCCCGGCGTCGAGCGCCGCCACGGTGTCCCCGGTCGTGGTGGGCCTCGACAGCGCGATGATGGGCGCCCGGCTCCACCTGCGCAGGCCCTGGATGACCGCGATCCCCGTCATGTCCGGCGGGTACAGGTCGAGCAGCACCAGCCCCGGTGGCCGCCGCGCGGCGCCGGCCAGGGCGGACCGCCCGCTCGCCGCGGCCTCGGTCTGGTAGCCCTGCCGCCTGAGGCTGACCCGGAGCACCCGTACGATCTGCGAATCGCGGTCGACGATGAGGATCCGGGCGCCCATGCGTTGTTCCGGGCGCTAGGAGTTCCGGCTCGGCCTATGGGCGTCCAGTTCGGACAGGGCCCGGCCCACGGTGAGATCATCGCGCCGCAGCGACCGCCGCCGCCCGGCCACACGGGCCAGATCCGGCGGCGGAACGACGAGCACCGGGCAGTGCGCACGCGCCAGGCAATGCCGGGCCACCCGCCCGTGCCCAATGCGCGCGAGCCAGCCGCGCCGGCCCGCCCCGACGACCAGCAGGTCATCCGCGGCGTCGGCAGCATTGACGAGTGCCGGGCCCGGCTCTCCGCGCACCACGAGCGCGTGGAACTCCACGCTGCCGGGGATGCCGCCCCAGGCGGCATCGATGGCCTCGGCGAGCCTGCGGCCCGCCTCCTGCGCCCACATCTGGCGCAGGTACGCCGAGGGTGCGCGACGGTCGGCGAGGTCGCCGCCGGGTGGCACCCAGGCGTGCACGACGATGAGCAGCGCGCCCTCACGACGCGCAAGGGCTTCCGCGTAACGCAGTGCCGGGATGCTCCCGGGCGTTGCGCTTGCACCGACGATGACGCGACGGACGCCGGCCACAGCAGCGCTCCTTCCTACGGTGTGCTTACCTTCCATGCAACGCCGCGCCGGCGGCGGGCACTGGCCGCGTTAACGGCTCTCATGCGGCGTTGGCGCGCTTCCATGCGCGGGCCATGCGGCGCCGGCGGAGCCGGACTGTTTTCACCCGGGGCGTGCATGGTAGTTACCTGATGTGATAGCCGCGGCCGCGCTGACGGGCGTGATCTTGTTTATCGCGGCGGGACTGGCCTGGACGGCCCGCCTGATCCACGTCGGCAACCTGGACGCGCAGGCGCTCGCGGAGAAGCTCGCCACGCCAGACCCGGTTTCCGTACTGGACTGGCCGGAACTCCGGGTGCGGGCGGTGGTGCCCCAGCCAGACGGGCAGCCACTGGTCCTCCTCTACGTCGGATGGCCCAAGGAGCCGCCGCGGGCCGCAACGCTGCTGGTCGCCCTGGAAAGCGGCGACCACGTGTCGCTGCCTCTGCTGCGCCAGTGGTGTGCCCTGCAGGCATCGATCTGCCCGGTCCGGCAGCAGGGCGCGGAACTGGAACTGCGCCGCCGGCGGAGCCTCGAACGGGTGCACGCGGTGATGGTCGCGGAGGATCGTCCCGGGACCATGTGGTGACGGTCCTCGGAGTCTGGCTGGCGCTGGCCGGCGCCGTGGCGCTGCTCGCCGGGCTGTCCAGCCGGCACCGGGCCCGGCGGCTGCGCCGCCACGGGCTGACGACCTGGGGCGTAACCGTGACGCCGCCGGACAAGGCGGACCCCGGCGGCCCGCGCCGGACGCTGGTGCAGTACCGGCTGGCGGACGGGCAGGTGCTGGAGCGGATCGTGCCCGCGGCAGGCCTCAGGAAGGCGCCGCTGCCGCCCGGGCAGAAGGTGCTCATCTGGTACGACGCCGAGGACCCCGGCGACATCCTCGTCTATGGCCGCTGGGGCCGCACCTCCGACTGGGCGTTCGTAGCCGCCGGGGTGGTGTCCGTCCTGGCCGGCATCATCATCGCCGTGCACCCGTGACGACGCCCGGCCGGCGTGCGTTACAGCGGGAGGAGTTCGGGGCGCTTGGGGTCGACGTTGTCGCCCGAGGAGATGCCCCGCACCCGGCGGGCCACCCAAGGGGCCGCGTGGTCGCGTCCCCACCGCAGATCCATCCGGCGGGCCGCCAGCCAGGCCGCCCACCCGGACGCAGGCACGCCGCCGGTGACCACGTCGGCCGCGGGCCACGGCGCGCGCCAGTCCTCGGTGACGTCCACGCCGAGCACCTCGCAGGCGCGCAGCGCCACCCGGCGGTGCCCGTCCGGGGTGAGGTGCAGCCGGTCCGCGCTCCACGCCCGCGGATCGCGCAGCACGGCCATCGACCACAGGTCCACCACGTCGCAGCCGTGCCGGTCGGCGATCCCGCGCAGGTGCATGTTGTAGGCCGCCACCTTGCCGCGGATCAGCCGCAGCACCGGGAACCGCGGGTCGAACCCGGTGAAGATGAGCACCCGGCAACCGGCCATCAGCAGGGTACGGACCACCTCATCGAACGTCTGCGCCAGCGCGTCGGGATCGGACCGGAACCTGAGCAGGTCGTTCCCCCCGGCCGCGAGGCTGACCAGGTCCGGGGCCATCGCGATGGCCTGTGGCACCTGCTGGTCGGCCACCTCACCGAGCAGCTTGCCCCGCACCGCCAGGTTGGCGTAGCGCAGCCCGGGCTGCTGCTCCGCGAGCAGCAGCGCGAACCGGTCCGCCCAGCCGAGGTAGCCGAGTTGGTCGTCGCGGGGGTCGTCAAGTCCCTCGGTGAAGCTGTCGCCGAGCGCGACGAAGGTGCCGATCTGCACGGTCACGTCGCTCCCTCCCTCCAAGGCCAGAATTCGGCGTAGCCAGAATCCTGACCTGCGAAAACCAAGGTTATGCCCTGATTTGGCCCAGCACCAGAATACGACCTCCCCGTGCCGGCAGCCTGCCCGCACCGCCGGGCCGCGTATCCACCCGGGACTCGGCGGCATCACCGTCCCCGGAGCCCACCTGGAGCCGGAGAGGAGCAGACTTGGCGTATGCGTTCACGCCCGGCCGTGCTTACCTGCTCGGTGGTGCTCGCCCTGTCCGGCGCGCTGGCCGGGTGCAGCACGGCCACGACCACCGGGAGCCCGGCGGCCACGCCAGCGGCGCAGCCGGGCGCGGCGCGCCCGTCGCCGACCGGCAGCCCCGCGGCGCTGGCCGCCACCGACTGGACGACCTACCACCGCGACGCGGCCCGCACCGGCGCCGCGCCCACCAGCCCCGCGGCGGGGCGGCTGTCCATCGCCTGGCGGCGCCACCTCGACGGGGCGGTCTATGGCCAGCCCCTGGTCGTCGGCGGCCTGGTCATCGCGGCGACGGAG
>Ga0207665_10002110_pt1 | contig 13441 bp, 12 predicted proteins | sample LARL112metaG_FD_184351 | JGI IMG/M metagenome (GOLD analysis project Ga0207665, IMG submission 184351) | Corn, switchgrass and miscanthus rhizosphere microbial communities from Kellogg Biological Station, Michigan, USA - LAR L11-2 metaG... | ecosystem: Host-associated > Plants > Roots >...
GCCGCCCCACTTGGTCGCCCACGTCATCTTCTCCACCTCTTCCTCGATGGAGGAGGACACGGCGGAGTTGCCGATGTTCGCGTTGATCTTCACCAGGAAGGACCGCCCGATGATCATGGGCTCGGACTCCGGGTGATTGATGTTGGCGGGAATGATGGCCCGTCCCCTCGCCACTTCCGACCGCACGAGCTCGGGCGACACACCCTCGCGCAGGGCCACGAACTCCATCTCCGGCGTGATCTCGCCGCGCCGCGCGTAGTGCATCTGGGTGACGCGCTGGCCGGGCTTGGCCCGGAGCCCCCAGCGCCCGCCTGCGCCGGGCTCCACGTCGTTGCGCGAGAGGATCCAGTGGCGCCGCAGCGGCGGCAGGCCCTGCTTCACGTCCGGCGTGTAGTCGGGATCGGTGTAGAGCCCGCTCGTGTCGTAGAGGCGGATGCGCTCGTCGTTCGAGAGCGTGACCTCGCGGACCGGTACCCGCACCGAGGGGTTGGAGCCGGACACATAGATCTTTCGGTTGGACATGCAGGGCCTCCCTTCGCTGGCATTACCCAGTTCAGGTTTGTAGCGGTCGGCAGCGTCCCCGCTGCCCTCTCAGCCCGGACCTCCGAGCTCCCGCGTGGGAATGGCTGTCCGAATGCTACGTCCAAAGGCAGGGGGGGTCAAGGCTGCCGGCCGGCGCGCCGCGCTGGTAGCGGGGCCGCCGCGGCCTGCGCTATAGTCGGCCTCGATCTGCTCGATGAGCGACACGAGCCCGCAGGAGATGGAGGTTCTCGCGGAGGCGAGCCGGTTGCTCACCTCGACGCTCGACCTCGCCGAGGTGCTCGATCGCCTGGCCGACATCGCCCGCACGCGCCTCGAGACCGACGTGGCGCGGATCTGGCTGCGCGAGGAGGGCGACGTGCTCCGGCTCGCCGCCCACAAGGGGCGCGTGCGCTCCCCGCTGCCCGCGCGGGAGCAGGTGGCGACCCGCACCTCCCTGGTGGGCTGGGTGTTCACCAACCAGAAGACGCTCGCGCTGGCCGACGTGCAGCAGGACGCGCGCCTCGAGAAGCGCGGCTGGTTCAAGGCGGAGGGCTTCGCCTCGCTCCTCTGCGTGCCCATCCTGCTCGACGGCGAGGTGATCGGGATCCTCTCCGGCATGACCCGGGAGCGCCGCGAGTTCCGCTCCGCCGACGTGGCGCTCGCGGAGGCCCTCACCGCCTCCGCGGCGGTGGCGGTCCGCAACGCCCGCCTGCACTCGGAGACGGTGCGCCGGCTGGCCGAGATCGAGGCGTTCCAGCGCGTGGCCGCCGACACCCTCTCCTCGCCGGACGTGGTCACCGCGCTCGAGGCGGTGGTGCGCGAGATCCCGGCCCTGCTCGGCGCCGACGCGGCGGCCGGCTCGCGAGTGGACCCGCAAACCAGCACGCTCGAGACGGTGACCACCGTCGGGGCCCGCGTGCGCGCGGTGCAGCCGCGCCGGCTCGAGCGCGGCCACGGCCTGGCCGGTCTCGCCTTCCGGGAGAAGCGGCCGTTCCGCACCGACGACTACCTCGCAGACGAGCGGTTCGAGCGGCCGCCGGCCATCGCGGAGTGGGCCGCGGCCGAGGGCGTGGTGAGCATGGTCACCGCGCCGGTCACCGACGCGGGGGGTGAGCCGATCGCGCTCCTGTGGGCCTTCAACCGCAGCCCGCGGCCGTTCACCGCGCGGGACGAGGCGACGCTCGCCGCGCTGGCCGGCCAGGCCGCCCTCGCGATGGACAACGCCCGCCTGGTCGGCGACCTCCGCCGCACCCTGGAGGAGCTGCAGGCGGCCCAGGACACCCTCGTGCGCGGGGCCACGCTGCGCGCGGTCGGCGAGCTGGCCGCGGGCGCCGCGCATCACCTCAACAACCTCATGGCGGTCGTGCTGGGGCGGAGCCAGCTCCTGCTCTACCGCAACCGCGATCCCGAGATGGGCGCGGCCCTGCGCACCATCGAGCGCGCCGCCCTCGACGCGGCCGACACGGTGCGTCGCATCCAGGCCTTCAGCCGGGCCGGCCACGGAGCGACCGCGACGCTCGTCGATCTGAACGAGACGGTGCGGGAGAGCATCGACCTGACCCGCGCCCGCTGGGAGCACGAGGCCCAGGTCCGCGGCGCGCAGATCGAGCTGGCCTTCGAGCCGGGCACCCCGCCGCGGATCTCCGGGCGCAACGCGGAGCTGCGCGAGGTGCTCACCAATCTGATCCTGAACGCGGTGGACGCGCTGCCGCGGGGCGGGCGCCTCGTCATCCGCACGTGGGGCGAGCCGGGGCGGGCGCTCGTCTCGGTCACCGACTCCGGTCCGGGGATGACCGAGGACGTGCGCGGGCGCGCCTTCGAGCCCTTCTTCACGACCAAGGGGGTGCGGCGGCTCGGGTTGGGCCTGGCCGTCGCCTACGGCCTCGTCAGCGGCCACGGCGGTGACATCGCCCTCGAAAGCGGCGAGGGACGCGGCACCACCGTGACCTTCTGGATTCCCGCCGAGGCGAGCGTGGAGGCCGACGCAGGGCGCGTCGGCGGCGACGGCGGACGCCACGGCCGCATCCTGGTGGTCGACGACGAGGCCGACGTGCGCGAGGTGCTCGCCGACGTGCTGCTCTCCCACGGGCACAGCGTCACGCTGGCCGGCGGCGGTCAGGAAGCGCTGGCCTGCCTCGAGCGCGACCCGTTCGACCTCGTGATCACGGACCTGGGGATGCCGGACGTCAACGGCTGGGACGTGGCGCGCGCGGTCAAGAGCGGGCGGCAGGGGCTGCCGGTCCTGCTGCTGACCGGCTGGGCCGACGCGGTGGAGGCGGGGGTGGGCCGCGTCGACGCGGTGATCCGGAAGCCGTTCGACATGACCATGCTCGCCGCCGCGGTCAGCGCGGCGCTGGGGCCGGCGTCTGCGTGAAATCGGGAGTGATCCGGATCAGGACGCTCTTCTGGGTGTCGAGCCCCTTGCGGATGTAGCGGCCCATGAACACCGGGACCAGCAGCCAGTACTTGCGGCGGTAGTCGGACAGCAGCGCGGTCTCCAGGTCCGCGCGGCCGTCGACCCACTCCGCGCGGCCCTCGAAGGCCGGCCCGTCCTTGGTGCCCACGTGGACCGTCACCCGACCGTCGTTCCGGATCCGGCGGGCCTTGAGGCTGTCGCGCTGGGTCGTGAAGTACACGTCGCCGTCGTGCGGCCAGAGCCAGGTCGGCACCGTGCCCGGCTTGCCGGCCCGGCTGTAGGTCGTCACGTACATGTACCGGGCGCGCGCGAGCGCGGCGGCCAGCTCGGGCGGCGAGGGGATTCTTGCGTCCATCTTGGCTAGAGCCTACCATTGCCACGTGAATCGCCGCGAGCCGTGACCCCGTGACCTCTGGAGGAGCCCCCATGCCCCCGCATCGCCTCGCCTACCGTCCGACGATCATGGGAACCCGCGGCGCCGTCGCCTCCGCGCATCCGCTCGCGTCGATGTCCGGAATCCGCGTGCTGCTGGAAGGCGGCAACGCGGTCGACGCCGCGGTGGCGGTCGGCTCCTCCTTGAACGTCGTCGAGCCGTTCATGTCGGGCGCGGCCGGGATCGGGCTCATGTTGATCTCGCGGGCGCGCACTCGCGAGCGGCACGTGCTCGACTTCATCGGCCCCGCCCCGCGCGGCGCCGACCCGGCGCGCTGCACCGAGGACGAGCTGGCCGGCGGGCCGAAGTCGTGCGCAACGCCCGGTAACCTCGGCGGCTGGCTCGCCGCGCTCGAGCGCTTCGGGTCGATGCCGCGGCAGAAGGTGCTGGCGCCCGCCATCGATCTGGCCGAGCACGGGGTGCCGCTCACCTTCGCCAACGTGAAGTTCTTCGAGCAGTCGCGCGCCCAGCTGGCCCGCTCGGCCGAGGCCGAGCGCCTGTTCCTGGGCAATGGCGGGCCGCGCCCCGGGAAGATCGTCACGTACAAGGAGCTGGCCGGGACGCTTCGCCAGGTGGCCGAGGGGGGCGCGGAGGCGTTCTACCGGGGGCCGATCGCCAGGACCATCACCCGCGCGGTGCAGGAGGCGGGTGGCTGGCTCGCGGAGGAGGACCTGGCCGCGTTCAAGCCGGAGTGGCGGGAGCCGCTCGCGATCCCGTATCGGGGCCGGGAGGTCTGCTCGGTGCCGCCGCCGTTCTCGGCGTTCCAGATGCTCGAGACCCTCAACATCCTGGAGGGATTCGACCTGGCGGGCTGGGGCCACAACTCCCCCGACTACCTGCACCACCTGATCGAGGCGATCAAGCTCGGCTCGGCGGACCGGCTGGCCTTCGCCTACTCGGGCGCGCCGCCGGTCGCGGGCCTGGTGTCCAAGGCGTACGCGGCCTCGCAGCGGGCGCGCATCGACCCGGCGCGTGCGGCGGTGAGCGAGGGCGAGCGGCACAGTCGCGAGCGGCTGGCCGGCCAGATGGCGGAGGGGCACCCGGCGCAGTTCGTCAACGAGCAGACGACCCACTTCGCGTGCGCGGATGCGGAGGGCACCGTGGTCTCGGTCACCCAGACGCTCGGGATGGCCTTCGGCTCGGGCTTCGCGGTGCCCGGGACCGGGCTCGTGCTCAACAACATCCTCAAGTGGTCGGATCGTGATCCGGAGTCGCCCAACGTGCTCAGGCCGGGCCGCAAGTCCGGCACCATGATGTCGCCGACCCAGGTCTTCCGGGACGGCGCCTTCGAGCTCTCGATCGGCACCCCCGGCTCGTACGGCATCCTCCAGACGCAGCCGCAGATGCTGCTCAACTTCGTCGAGTTCGGCCTGAACCTGCAGGAGGCCATCGAGGCGCCGCGGATCCGGGTGTACCGCGACCGGCTGCTCGACGCCGAGTCGCGCATCGCCGAGGCGACCCGTGCTGAGCTCGGGCGGCGCGGGCACCAGGTCAACGTGATCGACGACTGGTCGTGGGTGGTGGGCGGCGGGCAGGGGATCGCGCGCGACCCGGAGTCCGGCGCCCTCATGGCCGGGGCCGATCCCCGCCGCGACGGCTACGCCCTGGCCATCTAGCTCGAGGAGACGACGGTGGACCTTCAGGACAAGGTGGCGGTGGTGACCGGCGCGGGCTCCGGCATCGGGCGCGGCATCGCGCTGGCGATGGCGGCGCGCGGCGCCCGCGTGGCGGCGGTCGATCTCGACGGCAAGAGCGCGGACCAGACCGCGCGCCTGCTCATGGGCGCGGGCGGCAAGGGCGTGGGCGTGCAGGCAGACACGAGCCGCGCCGCGGACGTGGACCGCGCGGTCATCGCGGCGGTGAGCCAGCTCGGGCCGCTCGACGTCATGGTGAACAACGCGGGCATCCTCGACGGCTACTTCAACGTCGACGAGACCGACGAGGTGGTGTGGAGCCGGGTGATCGGGATCAACCTCACCGGCGTCTTCCTCGGCTGCAAGCGCGCGCTCCAGGAGATGCTGCCGCGCGAGACCGGGCGCATCATCAACATGGCCTCGGTGGCCGGGCTCAACGGCACCGGCGGCGGCGCCGCCTACGTGGCCTCCAAGCACGGCGTGGTCGGCCTGACCCGCCAGATGGCGGTGACCTACTCGGCGCGCGGCATCACGATCAACGCGGTGGCGCCCGGCCCGATCCTGACCGGCCTCCGCGCCCACTCGCAGGAGATCCTCGGCCCCGGCGTGCCCGACATGAGCGGCCGCGGCGTGGCGGTGAGCGACGAGCAGGTGCGCGCGATCGCGCCCGCGGGCCGGCGCGGGACGGTGGAGGAGATCGCCTCCGCGGTCTGCTTCCTGGCCTCGGACGAGGCGGGCTACATCACCGGGCACACCCTGGTCGTCGACGGAGGCTGGAGAGCCAAGTGATCAAGAAATTCTCGGTCCTCTACGTGGGGCAGATCGAGCTGGAGAACGTCGGCATCAACGGCACCCCGACCGAGCAGCGCGCCTATCCGAACGAGCGCCTGGTCGAGGCCTTCCAGACGTCGAAGGAGGTCGCCCAGCTCATGGACGAGCTGGGCTACTACTGCCTGTGGACCGCCGAGCACCACTTCCAGAAGGAGGGCTACGAGGTGCTGCCGAACCTCGTGCAGCTCTCGCTCTGGCTCGCCACCCAGACCCGGCGCCTCAAGCTCGGCTGCGCCTTCAACATCCTGCCCATGTGGCACCCGGTCCGCCTCGCCGAGGACTACGCGATGGCCGACATCGTCACCAACGGCCGCGTGGTCATGGGCGTGGGCCGTGGTTATCACACTCGTGAGGTCGAGTCGTTCGGGGCGCCGCTGCTCGACGCGGCGGCCAACCGCGAGCTGTTCGAGGAGCAGATGGAGGTGCTGCTGAAGTGCTTCAACGAGGAGTCGTGGAGCCACCGGGGCAAGCACTACGTGATCCCGCCCGACGTGGACTACCGCGGCTATCGCCTGCGCGAAGTCACCTGTGTCCCGCGCCCGATCCACCGGCCGGTCGAGATCTGGATGCCGATCGCGAGCGGCAAGACGATCGACTACATGGCCCGCATGGGGCTCAAGGCGATGGTGACGCTCAACGGGGAGAAGGTGCTCGACCAGGTCGCGCGCGCCTACCGCGACGCGTGCGCACGGCACGGGCGGCCGAAGGAGCTGGGCGAGGACCTCTGCTGGGGCGTCGGGCTGTACCTCGCCGACTCGCGCGAGGAGGCGATCCGTCGCCTCGAGCCAGCCCACGACGAGCGCTACAAGTGGTTCGCCCCCTTCGGCTTCGTGCGCTACGCCGACGAGCAGGGCCGCTCGTGGGGCACGCCGGGCGCGCCCGCGCGCGTGCCGACCCTGCGCGAGGGCGTCGAGCAGAAGGCCTGGCTCGTCGGGCGGCCCGCGGAGGTGATCGAGACGATCCGCGAGATCGAGGCGCGCTACCCGGGGCTCGAGCAGTGCATGATCCACTGGGCCGAGGGCATCCCGCCCGCCGAGTTCAAGGAGCAGCTTCGCTGGTTCGCGCGGGACGTGATGCCCGCCTTCGCCGGGCGGGGCTGAGGGGCCGGAGACACCCCCGGGGGGTATACCCCCACCGGGTAGTAATTCCCTCGTGGACACCCCCTAGGGATTGTATTTTTCTCTTTTCTCTCCCTCGGAGATTGTCCATAATACCCTCGGCCGTTTCGGGGGGCGCCGGGCACGACCCCCAATAACCTAACGAGGGAGGAATGACGAATGGCCAAGAAGAAGCTGGCGTTCGGCGGCTACGCGATCAACTTCAAGGGCTGCGACGACACGCTCGAGTCGGTCATGGGCTCCAAGCCCATCGGCCCCTCGGAGATGACCAAGAAGATCTGGGCGTACGTGAAGCGGAAGCGGCTGGCCAAGAAGTAGCGGCGAGAACCCTTCGCAGCGCGCGGACCGTCCTGACTCCGCCCGGCGCCCCAGGACGCTCCGCCGCTAGACTCCGACCTTCTCCGGAATGGCGTCCAGACGGTCCACCTCGTAGTCCGGCGTCAGGCCCAGCTCCTCGGCGGGCGCGTTGGTGCGATTGCACCAGCAGGTGGTGAAGCCGAAGGCGGCCGCGCCCGCCACGTCCCAGCCGTTCGACGAGACGAACACGATCTCTCCCGGAGCGAGACCGAGCGCCCGGGGGGCCAGCTCGTACACCCGCGGCGAGGGCTTGTAGACGCCGACCGCGTCGACCGAGAGGACGTGGTCGAAGATCCCGGCGAGCCCGCTCGACCGGACCGCGCCCTCCAGCATGCGGGGCGAGCCGTTCGAGAGGATGGCGAGGGGGCGCCCGTGCAGCGCCCGCAGCGCGCCCGGCACCTCGGGGAACGGGCTCAGGGTGAGGTAGGCGCCCATCAGCGCGTCGATCTGGGCCTCGTCCGCGGCGAGGCCCAGCCGGCGCAGGGCGAAGCGCAGCGCCTGGCTGGTCACCAGCCAGAAGTCCTCGTAGCGCCCCATCAGCGAGCGCAGCCACGTGTACTCGAGCTGTTTCTGGCGCCAGAGCAGGGAGAGCGCCTGGGGGTCCGCGGTCACCGTGCGCGCGGCCTCCACCACCGAGTGGACGTCGAACAGCGTCCCGTAGGCGTCGAAGACGAAGGCGCGCGGCGCGGCCATCCTAGCCGGCTCCCGGCACCGCCGCGCGCGAGCCGCGCTGGGTCGGGCGCCGCGGCGGCTTCGCAGGGCGCCGCGGCGCGGCGGGCGGCGGCGAGCTCTCCAGGCCGGTCTCGTAGAAGCCGTAGCGGAGGATGGCCTTCGCGTCGCGGAACGAGAGGCTGCGGGTCTGGGAGCCCAGCACGATCAGGACGAACTGCTGGCCCGACTTCCAGGCCGAGATCGCGAGGTTGTAGCCGGCCTCGCGGGTGAAGCCGGTCTTGAGCGCCTGCACCCCGCCCGGGTCGCGAAAGAGCGGGATGTTCCGGCTGTAGACCCGTCCGCGATAGACGAAGGTCGCCCCGCCCAGGAGCGGGCGCGAGGCGGGATAGTCGTCGAGCAGGCGGCCGACCAGCTTGGCCAGATCCTCCGCGGTGGTGCGCTGGTTCGGATCGGGCAGGCCGTGCGGGTTGGCGTAGTGTGTGTGGGTGAGGCCGAGCTCCTCGGCCTTGGCGTTCATCGCGGCCACGAACGCCTCCTCGGTGCCGCCCAGGTGCTCGGCCACCGCGGCGGCCGCGTCGTTGGCGGAGGCGATCGCCACGCCCTCGAGCAGCGTGCGCAGCGGGACCGACTCGCCGGTCCGCAGGCCCATCCGGTAGCGCGGCGTGAGTACCACGCGGTGGCTCACCACCACCGGCTCCTCCCACTGGGCGCGGCCCGCCTCGAGGGCCTCGCAGGCCAGGTAGAGGGTCATCAGCTTGACGAGGCTCGCGGGCGCGTGGGACTCGGCCTGGTTCTTCCCGAAGACCACGCGGCCCTGCGTGTCGAGGAGGAGCACCGCCTCCGCGCTCAGGGCAGGGGGCCGGCTGTTCTGACTGCTGGTCTGGGCGGGAGCCGGTACCGCGATGAGCCAGAGGGCCACGCTGACGAGAAGGGCCGGAATGACGCGCACTGCCCCTATCTTACTCGGGGGCAGAATTTGCCGAGCAGAGAAAATCCCTAGCGCACCGCGCGCTTGAGCTCCTTCGAGGGCTTGAAGCGCGGGGTGCGCCCGCCCGCCACGTGCATCGGCTGTCCGGTGCGCGGGTTCTTGCCCTTGCGCGGCTTGCGGCGGCTCACCGAGAAGGTGCCGAAGCCCACCAGGGTGACCGGCTGGCCGCGCTTGAGCGAGCCGCGTACCGAGGCGAGGAACGCGCGCAGGGCGCGATCGGCGCCCGCCTTGGTCCAGCCGCTGGCGGAGGCCATCGTGGCCACGAGGTCGAGTCGGCTCATGTCTCTCCGAACGGTCGCGGATGCTAGCAAACGGGACGTTGGAGCGTCAAGGTCGAGGTGATATCGTGACCCCGGTGAAAAAAGCGCTCGTCTTCACGATGGAAGGCAACGCGGACGGCGAGGCCGCGCTCGCGTTCTTCCAGGCGCGCGGCGTGGCGGTCGACGTGCGCGACGTCGGCCGGGATCCGCAGGCGAGCCTCGACCTCTTCGCTCGCGCGGGACGCTTGGGCGTGCCCACCGTGGTGATCGGCGACCGCATGTTCGACGGGTTCGGCGCGCACCGCGAGGAGATCGAGACCCTGCTCCGCGACTAGCGCCCGGGCGAGCCGGGTGAGCCGGTCGCGCGGCGACGCGCCGCGTTGACGGAGACGGGCGCCTGGGGTATAAACACGCGTTGGGTCGGTGGCCGACCGCGCCGCCGTGACCCACCCTTCGAAACTGGCTCAACGAGGAGATTCGGACTATGGAAGCCATCTGGCACTTGCCCCGACGCGTGCTCCTCCCGCTCGCGTGGGTGCTGCTCGTCGTGAGCGTGTGCGCGCTGGGGCTGGCCCCCGCCGCGCTCGCTCAGACCTCCACCGCCCCCGCGGTCGCCGCGCCGGCGCCGCACCAGGGTGGCGGAGGCGAGGCGTCGCTCAAGCTCCCCGACCTGTCCCAGGCGACGTTCGTGGGCATGACCGGGCGCACCATGCTCCAGTGGGGCCTTCTGGTCTGCCTCCTGGGCCTGGCCTTCGGTCTGGTGATCTACTCGCAGCTCAAGAATCTTCCGGTGCACCAGTCGATGCGGGACATCTCGGAGCTGATCTACGAGACCTGCAAGACCTACCTGATCACCCAGGGCAAGTTCCTGGCGATCCTGGAGGTCTTCATCGCGGTGATCATCGTCTTCTACTTCGGCTTCCTGCAGCACTTCGAGGCGGTGAAGGTCTTCATCATCTTGCTCTTCAGCGTGATCGGCATCCTGGGCTCCTACGGGGTCGCGTGGTTCGGGATCCGGATCAACACCTTCGCGAACTCCCGCACCGCCTTTGCAAGCCTCGCGGGCAAGCCTTTCCCGGTCTACGCGATCCCGATCAAGGCGGGCATGAGCATCGGCATGCTGCTGGTGTCGGTCGAGCTGTTCATCATGCTGTGCATCCTGCTCTACATCCCGCGCGACTACGCGGGGCCGTGCTTCATCGGCTTCGCCATCGGGGAGTCGCTCGGGGCGGCCGCCCTCCGCATCGCGGGCGGCATCTTCACCAAGATCGCCGACATCGGCTCCGACCTGATGAAGATCGTGTTCAACATCAAGGAGGACGACGCGCGCAACCCGGGCGTCATCGCGGACTGCACCGGCGACAACGCGGGCGACTCGGTCGGCCCCACCGCGGACGGGTTCGAGACCTACGGGGTCACCGGGGTGGCCCTGATCACCTTCATCCTGCTCGCGGTGCCCAAGGAGCTGGTGCAGGTGCAGCTCCTGGTGTGGATCTTCGTGATGCGCGTCATCATGATCGTGGCCAGCGGCGCCTCCTACCTGGTGAACGAGGCCTTCGCGAAGGCCCGCTACGCCACCGCGGCCAAGATGAGCTTCGAGGCCCCCCTGACCAGCCTGGTGTGGGTCACCTCGATCGTCTCGGTGGTCCTGACCTACGCGGCCTCCTGGGTCATGATCCCCGAGCTAGGCGACGGCAGCCTCTGGTGGAAGCTCTCCACCGTCATCACCTGCGGCACCCTCGCAGGCGCGATCATCCCCGAGTTCGTCAAGGTGTTCACCTCCACCAGCTCGGCTCACGTGCGCGAGGTGGTGACCTCCGCGCGGGAGGGCGGGGCGTCGCTCGGCATCCTCTCCGGCCTGGTGGCGGGCAACTTCAGCGCGTACTGGCTCGGCCTCACCATGGTGCTCCTGATGGGCATCGGCTACGGGGTGAGCACGCTGGGCCTCGGCAGCCTGATGGCCGCGCCCGCGGTGTTCGCCTTCGGGCTCGTGGCCTTCGGCTTCCTCGGCATGGGGCCGGTCACCATCGCGGTGGACTCCTACGGGCCGGTGACCGACAACGCCCAGTCGGTGTTCGAGCTGTCGGTGATCGAGACGATCCCCGGCATCAAGGGGCAGCTCAAGAAGGACTTCGGGTTCGACGTCAACTTCGAGGCGGCCAAGCACCTGCTCGAGGAGAACGACGGCGCGGGCAACACCTTCAAGGCCACCGCCAAGCCGGTGCTCATCGGGACCGCGGTGGTGGGCGCCACCACCATGATCTTCTCGATCATCGTGCTGCTCACCGCCGGCCTCACCCAGAACCTCGACAAGCTCTCCCTGCTGCACGCCCCCTTCCTCCTGGGGCTCATCAGCGGCGGCGCGGTCATCTACTGGTTCACCGGCGCCTCCACCCAGGCGGTTACCACCGGCGCCTACCGCGCGGTGGAGTTCATCAAGGCCAACATCCGGCTCGAGGGCGCCACCAAGGCCTCGATCGCGGACAGCAAGCGGGTGGTGGAGATCTGCACCCAGTACGCCCAGAAGGGCATGTTCAACATCTTCCTCGCGGTGTTCTTCGCGACCCTGGCCTTCGCGTTCGCGGAGCCCTACTTCTTCGTGGGCTACCTGATCTCGATCGCCCTGTTCGGCCTCTACCAGGCCATCTTCATGGCCAACGCGGGCGGGGCCTGGGACAACGCCAAGAAGGTGGTCGAGGTCGACCTGAAGGAGAAGGGCACCCCGCTCCACGCCGCCACCGTCGTCGGGGACACGGTGGGCGACCCGTTCAAGGACACCTCCTCGGTGGCGATGAACCCGATCATCAAGTTCACCACTCTGTTCGGCCTCCTCGCGGTGGAGCTGGCCGTCTCCCTCACCGGCGAGCGTGGGAGCGGGTTCACCACCGCGCTGGCCGTGGTGTTCTTCCTGATCTCGGTCATCTTCGTGTGGCGGTCGTTCTACGCGATGCGCATCAAGGTCGAGGGCGCGGGCGCGGTGGCGCCCGCCATGGCGAAGCACTGAGAGGAGGGTCGGCCATGGATCGCTCGAGCCTGATCGGTTCCCTGGTCGCGCTCCTGATCGGCCTGATCGTCGGCGCAGCCGCCCTCTCCTGGTGGGAGGGCGGCCGTCAGAGCGCCGAGATCGAGGGCCTCAAGGTCCGCCTGGCCGACGAGCGCGGGGTGGTGCAGGCCAAGGTCAAGCAACTGACCGACGAGCTCGCCGCCGAGAAGCAGCGGCGCGAGGCCCTCGAGCAGGTGCAGCAGCAGAGCGGCAAGCGGCGGTAGCCGGGCGCGGCCCGCCGGCGTAGCTGGGGGAGTCGTTGGATCGACGCACGTTCGTTGGGATGTTGGCGGGCGGCCTCCTCGCCTCGCCACTCGCGTTGGAGACGCAGGCGGCGGACAGGATCCCGCTCGTCGGCATCCTGGACAATGGCGTGCCGCGCCTGTTCACCGCGTTCCGCGAGGGCCTACGCGAGCTGGGGTACGTCGAGGGTCAGAACATCCAGCTCGCGGTGAAGAGCGCTCAAGGGCGGCCCGACCTGCTTCCGGGGCTCGCCGCCGAACTGGTGGCGCTCAAGCCCGAGGTCGTCGTGACGACCGGGATTGCGGTTCGCGCGATCCGGCGGGCCAGCCCGACGATCCCGATCGTCGTGGCGGCGACCCGGGACGCGGTCACCGCGGGCTTCACCAGCAGCCTCGCCAAGCCCGCCGACAACATCACGGGCCAGTCGTTCCTCAACACGGAGCTGAGCGCCAAGCGGCTCGCCCTGTTGAAGGACACGTTGCCCCGCGCCCGCCGGATCGCCATGTTCGTGTATGCGGACTCCGGTCCGGACCGCGACGTGAAGGAGACGCGGACCGCCGCGCAACGCCTCGGATTGCACGTGCAACGAGTCGACGTCCGGCTGGACGATCTCGCGCGCTCATTCAGCGACGCGAAGAAGGAGCGGGCGGACGCGGTCGACGTTCTGGCGTCCGCGTGGCTCAATGCGCATCGCGAGCGGCTCGTGGAGCTGGCCGCGCAGAACGGGCTGCCCGCGATCTACGAGAGCCGGGACTATGTGGACGCGGGCGGCCTCATGTCGTACGGGCAGAATATCACCCTGCTCTTCCGGCGGGCGGCCACCTACGTGCACAAGATCCTGAAGGGCGCCACCCCCGACGACCTGCCGTGGGAGCAGCCCTCGCAGTTCGAGCTCGTCGTCAACCTCAGGACCGCCAAGGCCCT
>Ga0207665_10002111_pt1 | contig 13441 bp, 11 predicted proteins | sample LARL112metaG_FD_184351 | JGI IMG/M metagenome (GOLD analysis project Ga0207665, IMG submission 184351) | Corn, switchgrass and miscanthus rhizosphere microbial communities from Kellogg Biological Station, Michigan, USA - LAR L11-2 metaG... | ecosystem: Host-associated > Plants > Roots >...
CCTTCGGGGACGGTGGGAAAGGCGATGCCTGTGCCCAGGACGCCTTCTTTGAAGAGCTCGCGGGAGAAGTCCATGGTGAGCTTGCCGTCGCCGATGATGATGGGGGTGATTGGAGTTTCGCTGGCTGGGGTGGTTTTGCCTCCGATGTCGAATCCGAGCAGCGCTAGTTCTTTTTTCCAGAAGCGCGTGTTATCCCAAAGATTTTCCATGCGCTCCGGTTCTTGCTCGAGGACGTCGAAGGCGGCGATGCAAGTGGCCGCGACGGACGGGGGATGCGAGGTGGAGAACAGGAAGGGACGCGCGCGGTGATATAGGAAATCAATCAGATCGCGCGTGCCACAAACGTATCCTCCAAGCGCGCCGATTGCCTTGGACAAAGTTCCCACCTGAATGTCCACGCGGCCATGCATCCGGAAGTGATCGATGGTGCCGCGGCCGTTGCGTCCCAAAACACCTGATGCATGGGCATCATCCACCATCATAATGGCGCCGTACTTCTCGGCAAGATCGCAGAGCGCGGGAAGCGGGCCGATATCGCCGTCCATGGAGAAGACGCCGTCGGTGATGAGCAACTTTTTGCCGGCTTCATTCTTGATGCTGGCTAGCTGCTCTTCCGCGTGGGCAATGTCTTTGTGACGGAACACGAGGATCTTTGCTTTGGAGAGGCGCGCGCCATCGATGATCGAGGCATGATTCAGCGCATCGGAAATGATGAAATCATCTTTGCCCAGGACAGCGGAAACCGTACCCGCATTGGCGGCGAAGCCGGATTGGAATACTACGCAGGCCTCGACATTTTTGAAGTGGGCAATCTTCTCTTCCAGTTCCATGTGGATCTTCATGGTGCCGGCGATGGTGCGCACGGCACCTGATCCGACCCCGTATTTGCGGGTGGCTTCGAGGGCGGCTTCGCGCAGCTTGGGATGGGTGGTGAGTCCCAGATAGTTATTCGAAGCGAGGTTGATGACCTTCTTTCCATCGAAGGTGCAGACCGCGGCTTGCTCGTCATCGAGCACGCGCAATTTGAAGTGCGTGCCTTTGGTTTTGAGTTCGTCGAGCTGATCAGTCAAATAAGCAAGCGGATTGGTGCGGGTTGCGGTGGTCATGGGAGCCTCACGATCTTGTCTGCCGCGGATTCACGCGGATCAATACGGATGGGATGATTCCCAACAGTTTATCCCGTCGTCATGCTCGTAGCTTTTTTTTCGCAAGAGGATCACTGTGTGGAGGCGTACAGGGAACCTCGATTGCCCTCGGCATGGCAGCATCAGAAGCCAATTGGATTTCCTGTCTCCAGGCTAGCCTCGCAGAGGCGCTTCATCGCTTCGAAAAACTCTTGCTCCCCCGGCGTGAGGATGTCGCTGGAGTGGAGCACCAGGTTTACTTCCTTGAGCAACTCGGGCGTGTCTTGGGCCGGGACCCAATCGCCGGTGTGGGTTCCGTCATAAACGACTTTCTTCAGCAGGATGGGGAACTTGGGGCCGGGATTGCCTTGCAGGCCGCGGACGAATTCGCGGACGTTACGGATGCGCGTGATATTACCCAGGAACTCGGAGAGCAGATACCCTTCGTGTTCGCAGGCTTGCTGCACCCATTTGTCATGAGCATCCCATTCGTCCTGATCGGGGTCGCCGGTTAGCGATGGCGCGTTGCTCTCGTCCCAGATGAAGCGGTCCGGGAAGGGGTGCGGCTTGCGGGCTTTGCCATCGCGGATGCAACTGCACCGGACGTAGGCGTCTAGGCTCATGGCTTCTGCGCTACGGATTTAAACCGCACAATATTCACCACACGGGACACAGAGGAGCACAGGGGAATTCACCTTACTCCGTTGGGATAGACCAGGATTTTGCTAGCCTCACCGGTTTTCAGGCGCTCCATGGCCTGGCTGAAGTCTTTCATCGGGATACGATCGGTGATTACCGGGTGCAGGTTGAGTTTGCCGTTCTTGAGCAAGGCAGTCATCTGGTACCAAGTCTGATACATGCGGCGGCCGTTGATTCCCTGGACGGTGATGCCTTTGAAAATAATATCTTCGGAAAAATTCAGTGAGATTGGCTTGGAGGTCAGTCCCAGCAGGGAGATGCGTCCGCCGCGGCGCACGATATCGAAGGCGGTGCGGATGGAGTCGGGATGTCCGGCCATTTCCAGGACTACATCGACGCCGAGGCCGCCAGTCTTTTCCATGATGATGGCGTCGACGTCTTCTTTCGCGGGATTCAAGACGTAGTCGGCCTGCATCTCGCGGGCGATCCGGGCGCGATGCTCATTGACTTCGATGGCGAAGACGGAGGTGGCGCCTACCGCTTTGGCGACGGCGATGGAGAATAATCCGATTGGGCCGCATCCGGTAATGGCTACGGTCTTGGCGGCAATTTCTCCGGCGAGAACGGTGTGCACTGCGTTTCCGAGCGGGTCAAGAATGGAGGCGTATTCCTGCGGGATGGCGGGATCGAGCTTCCAGATATTCGATTCCGGGATGACTACGTATTCCGCGAACGCGCCATCGGTATCTACGCCGATGATTTTCACGTTCTGGCAGATGTGGGCTTCGCCGGTGCGGCACTGCAGGCACTTGCCGCAAGCGACGTGCATTTCCGCGGAAACAAAATCGCCTTCGCGAACGCTGGTGACTTCGTCACCGAAGGCGACCACTTCTCCGCAGAATTCGTGGCCCGGAATCAGTGGCGGATGGATGCGGTTTTGTGCCCAGCGGTCCCAATTGTAGATGTGGAGGTCGGTGCCGCAGATGGATGCCACTTTGACTTTAACCAGCACGTCGGTGCGCCCGAAGCCGGGGATCTTCACTTCACGAACGTCAGCACCCGGCGCTGCCTCAGGCTTTACGACCGCGAGCATGGTTTCCGCCATAAAGGCCACCTAACCAGGCCAAATTTCAGCAAAGCACAAAACGTATGATTCTAGCACTCTGGGGAGATTTGCCTGTGATTGCACAACAGCGCTGGCCCGTTTGGCATCGAAGATTCGTGCCCCTGACTTGGAGGGTGGTTCGTGCACCGACAACCCGTTGCTATCCTGCTGTTTCTGCTCTGCACTTGCTTATCGCCTTTTGCTTCAGCCGCTCCGATAAAAGTTAAGTATAAGGAAGGCGTCACTCATGGCTTTCTGGTTCTCAGCACGGAGGAGGGCACTCCCATCGCTTACGGCGACTCCACCGAAGTGGTGCACGGCAATAACGTCACCACCCATCTGATTTACCACTTCAAAGACGGTTCGCTGGAGCAAGAGGACCTAGTGTTCTCGCAGCGGGGAGAGTTTCGGCTGATTACCTATCACCGGATTGAGAAGGGGCCGAGCTTCAAAAACGAAGAGGAGCTTTCCGTTGACGCCCGCTCGGGACAGGTGAACGTGAAGTACACCGATGACAAGGGCAAGGAGAAGTTCGAGAGCGAGAAGATGAAGCTGCCGCCGGACCTGTCAAATGGCTTGGTGCTGACGGTGCTGAAAAATGTTCCTGAAAACGCCAAGACGGAGCTTTCGTATGTCGTCGCAACTCCGAAGCCGAGGATTGTTAAGCTCGAAGCGACTCCCGTGGGAACGGAGCCCTATACGATTCTTGGGTCGAAACGCGAAGCCCTGCACTTCGCGATCAAAGTCGATATCGGCGGCGTAGCTGGGGTGATTGCGCCATTGTTGGGTAAGCAGCCGCCTGATAATCACGTGTGGATCTCGCGGGGAGACGCTCCCACTTTTGTGAAATCGCTCACACTCTCCTATATGGGTGGTCCGATGTGGCGTACCGAGTTGGCATCTCCGGTGTGGCCGGAGAAGGGGCAGGAAGAAAAGAAAGAAGAAGGCAAAGAGCAGAAGAAATAGCTGCGGCATCGGCGGGGTGCGCTTGCGGGGCAAATTTTGTTTCCTTCTTGGAATGTCTCGCAATGGCGGGCGCGACATGGACCACCCACTACCGAAGAAATGTCGAGATTGAGCCCCTAGCTCGCAGGCTTGTAGGTTTTTGGAGCTACAGTTTTGTACTCTTCGGACTTTCCGCGCGGGATGCTCAGCGTCTTCCAGTTGCTGGAGCGCAGATGCTTGGCTAAAAATACGATCTGGCCGATGTGCTGCGCGTAGTGGGCGATCTGGCGATTGATGGCCTGGAGAACAGTGTGGGGCTCGCCACGGATCTCGACGGTACGCATCACGTCTTCCGGATTCAGGGGATTGATGGCGTTGAAGACGCAAGTCCATCCTTCTTCCCACCAGGTCATTACTTCCGCGCGGGTGGTGGCGGGGCTCAGTTCAAACTCGCGGTCGCGGAAGCGGTTGGGCTTCTCGCCATCCGAGGTAAGAAAGTCTGTGAAACGCGACCGCATGTTTCCCGCGATATGCTTGACCAGAATGGCAATTGAGTTGGACTGTGGATCTAGCGTGACGAAGAAATCCTGGTCATTTAACTGCGACATGGCGCCTTCTCCCAAGCGCTTGTGGCCGCGCAATTGTCGGCGGGCCTCCTCGAGATAATGTGCTGCGGCCTCGGTCATGAGTCGGTCCTCGATTGAATAGTTGGGTAATTTAGTAATTGTGGAATGGAATTACAGGCTTGGAGACGCCGCGTTCGAATTGCTCAGCTCATTTCTCCCCATCCTCCGCCTCCGGGGGTTTCAATTTTAATGCGCTCGCCCTTGCGCAGGCGCGTGCTGAATTTGCCGGGCATCTCTTCCTGATGACCATCCTGCCTTGTGATGAACGCCTTGCCGGGAGAGCCATCTGCGCCACTCGCGAGTCCCCACGGCCCATACTTGCGCCGGTCGGCAAGCAAAGTGACATCGCAATCGCAGAGGACTTCGATTTCGCGCACTATGCCATCACCGCCATTGAATTTCCCTTTGCCGCCGCTGCCGGTGCGCAACGAGTACGAGCGCACGCGCAAAGCATAGGCATACTCCAGAGCTTCAGCGGGAGTGTTCAGCGAGTTCGTCATGTGAGTATGGATTCCGGAAACACCGGGCTTGCTGGGACGCGCACCCATCCCGCCGGCGATAGTTTCGTAGTAGGTGAACGGTTCGCCGGTGCGGGGATCGATGCCGCCGATGGTGAGATTATTCATGGTGCCGGAAGCAGCGGCGGGGATACCATCCGGAACCGCCTGGGACAGTGCGCGCAGAAGCACGTCCACGATTCGTTGCGAGGTTTCCACGTTCCCGCCGGCGACGGCTGCCGGAGGCCTGGCGTTGACAATCGTGCCCTCGGGGGCAATGACCTGGATCGGGCGCATAAGACCTGCGGCCGCGGGAACATCTTCGGTGAGCAGACACCGGAACACATAGAAGCATGCCGAATAGGTGATGGCCGCCACTGCATTGATACTGCCCTGAACCTGGGGATCGCTTCCGGTGAAATCCACAGTGACGAGGTGCGAGCGGGAAGCGCCTGGTTTGGAAGTATGGACCGTTATTTTTACGTTGATCTTGATGGGTGCGTCGGTGATGCCGTCGTTATCGAGAAAGTCCTCGGCCGAATATTCTCCGGGCGGGACCTGCTGCAGGAAGGCGCGCATCAGCTCTTCGGAATAGCGTTGCAACTGCGCCGCGGCCTCGGTGCAGCGCGCGAGACCATACCTGATGCTGATCTCGCGAAGCCGTTCCGCGCCGGTATGGCAGGCTGCGATCTGCGCGCCGAGATCGCCTTCGCGTTCGTCCGGCGTACGCACGTTGGTCAGGAGCAGGGCAAGAATTTCGGTATTGGTGGATCCGGCGCGCAGCAGTTTAATCGGAGGGATGCGAACGCCCTCCTGGTAGATCTCGCGGCAGAGTCCCATGGAGCCGGGGTAAGCTCCGCCCACATCGGCATGGTGAGCGCGCGAGGCTACGTAAGAGTCGGGACCACGCTTCGCGCGAGGAGCAGCTTTCGCTGGGTTCACAAATACAGGAGCCACGAGGGTGATGTCGGGCAAGTGAGTTCCGCCGCGAAAGGGATCGTTGAGGATGACCACGTCGCCATCGTGCATGGGACCGGATTCAATTGCCGCTGCGACCGACAGGGGCATGGATCCGAGATGCACGGGCATGTGATCGCCCATCGCGATGACCTGTCCTTCGCGATCAAAAACTGCGCAAGAATAATCGCGCCGCTCCTTGATGTTGGGAGAAAAAGCCGTGCGGCGGAGCGCCGCGCCCATCTCCTCGGCGATCGAGTGAAAGATGCTTTTGAAAATTTCGAGTTCGATGGCATCGCTCGCCATGAGGCGCAGTGTACTGGATTGGCGGGCGAAGTTGCACGGCAAGCTACCGGCGATGGTTCATGATTGTGGGTTTTCCCCCATGTTCGGATCGCGGCTCGCTGCTCAATGACACGCAAAATTGTTGATCCCTGCGAGAATTTTATTGACAGTTTATTAACCATAGCTCAATATCTTGTGTTATAGGGCCTCCCGGTACGATAAGTAGGGTTGGCCTTTCAGATTAAGGGCCCAAAGTGGTTACCCCTTGCAAGGGAAAATCGTTCACGGAGGCACCTTCAATGGCAACGAAGAAGAAGGCAAAAAAGAAGAAACACTAACTGTAGGCGAGAAACTACTTCGCATACACCACGGTTTTTAACTGGCCTCTCGAGAGAAGCACCTCTTGGGAGGCTTTCCCGTTTGAGGGCCGCCCAGGGCCGCGGGGCCCAAATCAGTCTTATGGATGCGCGAAATTCTGCGACGGGCGCTTCTGCCTGTGGCACAATAGGCGAAACCTGCGGCCCTGAGCCGCCCCTCGCTGAAGATGGCTATGCGAAAACGAAGCCCTGCCAAACAGAAGGCCGATGAAGTCCTGATCCCCGACAAACTTTACTTCCGCATCGGAGAGGTTGCGAGCCTGTGCCGGCTTCCCGCTTATGTCTTGCGATTCTGGGAGTCGGAGTTTCCGCAGCTGAAGCCGGTAAAAAGCAGCACCGGGCAACGCATGTACCGCAAGCGTGACGTGGAAAACGTGCTGCGCATCAAACAGCTGCTGTACGATCAGGGGTTCACAATTTCCGGCGCTCGGCAACAGCTTCGAGCCGAAACGAAATCCGATAAGACGCAGAGCGCGATTCCGTTTCCGTCCACCTCGACGCCGGAGATCCAGAACATCCGGCGAGGGTTGCGGGAAATCCTGGATCTGCTTTCAAGCCGGCGCACAGGATAATCCTCAGACACTTTGTTCGGATTTCGTAACGCGAAGCAATGTTTGGCGCGGTTCCTTCCAATCTCGTAGAAAATCGGCTCAACAGTGAGGGGGAGAGGAGTGGCTCCGGGCGATTGTCCGAAGTGTGGCGGCTCTGGATATGTAGCGAAGCCGGTCGAGCTGAATGGCAAGACCGAAGGCATAGCGTTTATCCAGATCAAATGCCCCGCTTGCGGAGGAACCGGCCGGAAGCGCGCAATCTCACCTAAAACCGCCGGCTGACCGCACGGCCTGCGGTGCTTGCGAAACGTACGGAACCCGGACCGCCATACTTCCCGTCCTACAAAGTGGACGGTCCGGGCCGCACGCAAGAGCTGGGGTCCCGTTCCTTATCCTTATTCAGTTGATCAAGCGATTCCCGCGGCCTTTGCGCCAGCCTTGCGCGGGGGAGTGGCAGTCTCCACGCGGTTCCTGCCATTGGCTTTGGCGCGGTAGAGAGCTTTGTCGGCGGCTTGCAGGACTGCATCGGGATCGGATTGCCTTTTTGCCGAGCTGGCTACTCCGATGCTCACCGTGACCGAAGTCGATGCGGGTGCAGGTGCGGGGGCAGGCGGCTGAGCCAGTTCACGAATGACTTGTCCCTTGGTAGTGCGGCGGCGAGTGCGATCGGCGCGGCGATCCGGACCGCGGGGCGCCACGCGGCGATCGTGGCCACGCAGGCGAAATTCCGAAGCCTGGATGTTCTCCCGCAGCCGCTCGAGATGGTCGAGCACGTCGGAAGTGTTTTTGCCCGGGAACAGGATATTGAATTCTTCTCCACCGCAACGGTAAGCGCGGCCGCCTCCAGTCACTCGAGCCAGATTGGATGCGACCAGGCGCAAAACCTGATCGCCGGTGTCATGTCCGTAGGTGTCATTGAATTTCTTGAAATGATCGATGTCGACTACGGCAATGGAATAGGGCTGCTGCAGCCGCTGCATGGAATCGTTGAAGGCGCGCCGCGAAGGTAGCGTAGTTAACTCGTCATGGTAAGCGAGCAGATAAGAACTCTCGATGACGGAAGTGAAGAGAATGCAGGCAGCGGTCGCGGCATACAGCGTGGCGAGCCGTGGGTTGGTGGCGAAGTGCAGGGAGAGGAAAAAGGCGGAAAGCGCCCAAATCAACGCGCTCTCGACTGGCTTGCGGATCAACAGAAAACGAATCAGAAGAAAAGCCGCCGCGGCCGCGAAGATTACAAGCGTGTAGTTGGGCAGAGTTATGCTTGTGCCGAGGTGGCGCGGGTGGGCGGCAGAAGGAAGCCCGGTTTCAGCGGTACGGCAGAGCACCGCGACCACCGTAGCTTCCACAAAAAGAAACAAGCTCACCGGCCCAAGCGATTGGACGGTGAAACCGCGCTCGTGCATGAGCGCAATCAGGACAAAATTCAGCGGAACCAATACCGCCACGGCATCGGCTGCGGTGATCAGTACAGGCATCTGTGCTCCGCCCCATAGGGTGATTGCACTTTCCGCCATGAACAGAACGCAAAGCGCCACGAAAATGCGGCTGGAATGGAAGCGCCAGGCCAGCAGCATGCCTCCGGCTATAGCGCAGTAATAGAGAAAGCTAAGAGCGGGCAGAGCAAGCGTCAGCCAGCCCAGGGAGACGAGGGCAATCACGCCTAGCACTAGCGCGCCTCCCGGCAGCAACAGAGATCTCAGGATGGTTTTGCTCAGGGAATTCAGAGCTTACTCCTGCACGGAATACCGCATTCTGGAATTATCTCCGTTGGGCGATGCGGAAGGAATTGGCGGAGCAGGTTCGGAGGCCTGCGTTCGGATTTGAAACGGCTGCCCATTTCCGGAACCCCATACCTTCGTGCCCAGCGACTTCCGGCTGCACTTCAGTATTTTCTAAATAGACTGGGCTGTTCGATTAAGGACGGCTCAATATTTTATGGAATCCTTGGCAAAACTTTATGGGAACCGCGCGATGGGAGTGATCCTGACCGGTATGGGGTGCGACGGCTCACAAGGAATGAAAGCTATTCATCACGCAGGAGGGCTCACCATTGGACAGGATGCGGCGACCTGCACGGTTTACGGCATGCCGCGTGCCTGTGCTGAACTTGGGGTCTTGATTCGTGTCGTCCCACTGTCAGAAATTCCGGGTGAACTCCTGCAAGCTGTGCGGCTCAGCAAGCAGGCGTAATCACGGCTCATTTCGGCGCACTTAGCACCGTCTCGAAGGGATCGAGCACGATCTTTCGAGTTCCCGCGGGCGCTGATAGCCGGAACGGGGTCTCCTCGCCATCGGCAAAGACGCGGCCCAGCAAGACGTACTGCTTACCCGCAGCTATCGCGTACACCGGAACCGCTGTCACCAGGTCCTCGGGTGCCTGTTTTTGCAAAATCGTTCCGGTCACCGTAACACCGCTTCCCTTGGCCGAAAACTTCACGCCTTTCAGCTCAAACTTGGGAAGCGAGATGCCATTGACCCATCCCTCAACAAACCAATCCAGCGACTTTTTATGTTCGTAGCGGAGTGAAGCCGGAAGCTCTTCAGCGAAGACATCCATCAGCTCGCTGGTGCTGATCGCCCTGCCTTCATAGCGCTGACGAACTCTGCGCAACGCACGTACAAAGGGTTCCTCGGAATTACCTGTGTTCCGACCCTTCGCTTCTCCGCTCTCCGCATCCTTGAGCATCGTCCGGAGCATGTGAAAGAGCCACGTTCCCCGGCCATAGGTGAGGACCTCGTAACTTTGTGGCGAGCGAGAAGACACCAGCCGCGTTCCGAGCGTCACCGGTCCCGCGTCCTCCGGAGATCTTTCTTCATAATCCTTGGTAGCCAGTTCGCGGCGGTATTCCTCCATGATCATGCGGAATCCCGCCGGATTCTGCTCCTGCAGCATCATCAGGGTGCAGTACTGGGAGAGCCCTTCGGAGAGCCATTGGTCGCGATAGCTGCTCCACGACACCAGGTCGCCCCACCACTGATGCGCCGTCTCGTGAGCAGGTACGAGGCGCTGCAGCAGAATCTGCGTCTCCCCGTAATGCAACTGTTCTCGTTCCTGATCGCTCAGGAAGGCGTAAGAGGACAAGAAGACCAACCCGGGCCAACCCTGGCTGGCACGCCCTGGCAGCTGCGTCAGCGCTAGATGACTGTAAGGAAACGGGCCGAAGCGGTCGGAAAAATACTGGATGGCTTGCGCGGCCTCCTCGCCGACCCTGACCTCATTCTGCGCCGGGGAAGGCCGAAGGGGGACGATAACTTGCGGCCGCCGCATCGGATTTTGCGGAGGAGGAGTGATGACCTGAATTTGTCCTGCAGGGAAGTCCTTCTCCATACTGCGGGTCGCGTAGGTTTCGATGGCGACATTGCCAACGCGAGTCGTGGCCTCCCGGTACTTGCCGAGGTTAAACCCGGCCAGTGGAATGTGACGATCCGAGACCCACCGCGTCACCTGTTGCCCGTTCGCCTTCGGAATCTGATCCTGCAAGACCTCTGCAGGTTTTCCTGTCGCCACCAGTGTCCAGTCCTGGGGATAGCTGAACTCCAAATCGAAATCAGCCATTTCCATACCGCGGTTTGGATACCAGGTGCCGCGAGCGCCAACATACAGCAACCCGCTGCCCTGTTCCTCCAGAACTTCTCCCCCGTAGGAAAATTCCAGCTCGAACTTTTGACCGTTCCGCGTGGGCTCTGGAAGTACAACCGCGATCACATCGTTGCCTCGGCGTGAAAGTTCCGTGCCTTCGAGGGAGGGATTGTGAATGAACTCCACTGGGCGGCCGTCCAACGTTACGCTGTTGGTTGGCAGAAAGCGCGAAAGTTCAAACAGCAGCGTTCTTTCGCCGCCGTCGAGCACCTCGCATTGCAAGCGCGCGCGCGCCTGAATGCGTTTGGGAGGCGTCACCTCGGTGTTAATGGCGAACCGGCGCACGGCGATGCGACTGGCTCGGAGTCTCTGGTTCTGGGGCTGAGGAGAGCTATCCAGTTTCGGGCGCCTCGATGCGGTGCGCGGTGAGAACGAAGTCCACACGTCGTAATAGTTTTCCCCGTTTACTAATTTGGCCTGGCCAGCCTGCACTTGCTCGGGCGCAGTGGAGTCAAAAAAGACGTCGAACACTCCTAACGTGGTGCCCTGCAGACGCGCGTGCAGAAAGCGATCGGACGCTTTGGCTTCTTGCTCGGAACTGCCCGACGCTCCACTCACGGGTAGCATTCGGCTGAAGGTCATGAGCAGTCTCATGGCGTCTATCGGGGCAAGATTTTTAGCGGTCGGAGCCCAGCGGTCTACAAACTGCTGTTTCTCGTCGCTGGCGCGCAGACCCGGCGCGAGTTCGTTTGCCGCATCCTCGTTGAATCTGAAGTACGCGGTTGCAAAGCGTTCCTCCAAGATTGCCATTCCGGTGAACAGGCTCATGGATCTTCGTTCGACTTCATCGGGAGGGCTCAGAAGAATCTCGCCTTCGCCTTCGAAGAATGCACCCGTGATGTGGCCCATGACGTCCTGCGTGAACCCGATAGTGCCGTCGTCCAGACTGATTTGGATCGCGGTGCGATTCAGGGAGGCGCCGCGCACGCGATAAACGCGGGCAGGGTCGAGGCTCACCTCCCCGAGTTGTGTATAGAGCGTTGCCGCTTGCTTTCCGGATGACTCCTGGGCGGCAATCGGCGTCCACGGACAGGTGCAGAGTGCAAGCAAAGCCGCGGCCAGCAAGGAAATTCGGTTCGTCCCCAGTACCTTCGTCACGTGGGTTGGGCTTTCCTCCGTTGCTAGAATGCGCCTGAATGCGGCTGCGTGTCACCTTTCTGGTTCTCTGTCTAACGCAGAGTTGGGCTGGCGTTTGGGCGGACACCATTCATCTGAAAAATGGCCGCAAGATTCTCGCGGATCATGTCCGCGAGAACGGCAATCGGTACCAGTACGAAGTCGGGGACGACTCCTACGGGATCCCTAAGTCCGCGGTGGACCATGTGGAAGCGGGTGGTTTCGCAGCCCGCAGCAGCGCGACCGAGAAGCTTGGTGATCTGCCGAGCTTCGACTCCGCAGCCATCAGCCTCGCCAAGGAAGGCGACCTCAGCGCAAAAATTATCCGGGATGGGAAAGTCGATCAGGATGGACTGAGCACCCTGGAGGCAAAAGGCAATCCCGTCTTGAGTTCCACGGCAAATTTCATCGCCGGCAAATTTGAGTTCGAACACGGCGATATTGCGCACTCGCAGCAATATTTCGAGAGCGCTCTCCGGTTCCAGCCGGAGAGTGCGACCGTGCTTACGTATTACGCGGCAGTCTTGGCTCGTACAGGAAACTCCGGCCAGGCGCTGCCTTATGATGAACGCGCAGTTCGGACCAATCCTGATTCGGCCGATGCGTATACGATGCTCGGGTACGCGCAGTTCGCTTCGGATCACACCAAGGACGCCATTGTGTCCTGGAAGCGCTCCCTCGCGCTTCGTCCGGATGCCTCGGTGCAGCGCTTTCTGGATAAAGCGCAGCGCGAGCAGGCGGCCGAAGCCGAGTTCGTGCAGAACGAAAGCAGCCATTTCGTGCTGCACTACGAAGGTAAGCAGAGCGAAGCCCTCGGCACGCAAATCCTAGCCGCTCTCGAAGCAGATTATGACGACCTCGTCCGCGATCTCGGTAGTCCTCCTCGCGACAGTATCCAGGTGACGCTCTATACCGAGACGGCGTTTTTTGACGTGACCCACGCCCCCAGTTGGGTAGGCGCCCTCAATGATGGCAAGCTGCGCATCCCGATCAGCGGTCTCACATCAGTGAGTCCCGAACTGGCCCACGTGCTCAAGCACGAGCTGGCGCACTCGTTCGTGGCCAAACTCTCGGCCGGCCGCTGTCCTCCATGGCTGAACGAGGGTATTGCGCAGTTCCTGGAACCCAGAAGCCTTGCGGGCGATGGCCGCCAGCTGGCCCATCTTTTTAGGACCCAGCAGAACCTTCCATTCAACGTGTTGGAGGGCAGTTTCATGAAGCTTTCGGGCGGCACGGCTTACATTGCTTATGCCGAGAGTCTGGCGGCCGTAACCTTTATTAGCGATTCCTACGGGTTGAGCGACGTGCAACGCATTTTGGAACGCATCAGCCAGGGGAATTCAACCGAAGCTGCCCTTCGTGCCACCATTCACTCCGATTACGGCCAATTCGAGATGGACTTAGGGCGTTATCTCGCCGATAAGTATGGAGAGTGAGCCGGTTGGGTTAGCGGAGATAGAAAGCCTGCTCTCCTGCCCGAGTGGGCACGGGCTGGACAGCCCAAGAGCTTTCACTGCCTATAAACGGACGCAATTGCTCACATCGGATTTCCATGCTAGCTTGCACTTGAGTATTAATC
>Ga0207665_10002112_pt1 | contig 13438 bp, 6 predicted proteins | sample LARL112metaG_FD_184351 | JGI IMG/M metagenome (GOLD analysis project Ga0207665, IMG submission 184351) | Corn, switchgrass and miscanthus rhizosphere microbial communities from Kellogg Biological Station, Michigan, USA - LAR L11-2 metaG... | ecosystem: Host-associated > Plants > Roots >...
GACGGATAACAACGTCGCCCAGCGCGGCCTCGACATTCTTCACCCAATCAGATTCCGGGCCGAGCATCGACACGAGGTAGCGTTTGCCCTCCACGGTGGCGATCACCACGGGGTTCGAGCGTATGCGGCCGGATGTGCGACCATGAACTTCGAGGGCGGCCTGGAACCTCGGCGGCAGCCCGAGGCCAGACCACCAGCACGCAAACCGGTTGGCCCACCGGCCAAGGCGCGTCGGGCGCCAGTTACGGTAAAACAGCCGCATTAATCCGCTACCCTCGGCCGGGTCGGAATGTCTTGAGTTGTTCATCGGGTTGTCTTCTCCTCGCCATCCGTACTGTTGATGACGGGCGACATTTTCAGCGATGCTGCCCGGAAGGATCTCTCCGCCGGGCTAACAAAAGGGTCGTTTCTTTCCTAGGTACATCATGAGCTCTCGCATTCAGTCGCTATGCAACTCGTTTTCGTACGTCACCTGGAGAACCAGGAATAGCGGAGTAGAGTGCGTCTCTGAGCGCCACATCCCGCGGGTCTCCTGTTAATCGTGTCCCCATCAGGCTTGTAACGTAGGCATAGCCAACGCCAGCGGTTGGATCGGCAAAGCCAAGAGAACCGCCGGACCCGGGCGAGCCGAACGAACTGGCGCTGCCGAATGGCCAAACAGTGCTGGGCTTCATGAAGCCCAGTGAGAACTGCACGCCGTCCACCTTCATGCATTCATCGTAAAAGCCACGCGCCGGGGGAGTCGCGGGCGCGGCCAGCAAGTCCAGCGTCTCTCGGCGCAACCCCAGTTCGCTTCCGCCGGTGGCGAAGACGCTGTAGACGTGCGCAATGGCGCGGGCAGTGCCGACGCCGCCGCCGGACGGCACTTCGAGGTTCCGTGCGTAGATGCGCTGCTCGTCATGCGGGAGCTCGGAACCCCTGAGCGCACGAACAATCTTAGAGCGACGATTCATCGCTTCCAGCGTGAAGCGAAGCCCGAAGCCACGCAACATCTCGACCAGGCTGGGCCGCGCAATTGTGGCCAGGCGCGAGTTTGAGATGGTTTCAGGGAGCTTGATATATATGTCCAACCCGAGCGGCGTCGCGATCTCATCTTGGAAGAACTGTCCCAAACTGCGATGCTGCGGATCGACGCGGCGCAACAGCTCGCTCTCGTAGAAGCCGAGAGTGATTGCGTGATACGCCTGCCGTGTTCCCGGCTCCCACGCGGGTTTCTGACGCGCCAGCACGACTCCTAGGCGATCAAGGTCCGCGAGGAGGCCACGATCAATGGGCTCGTTCAACTCGAAAAGCCCTGCTTGGTGTGCGAGGAGCTGGCGCACGGTGATTTGCCCTTTGCCCTGCTGCGCGAACTCCGGCCAGTACGCGGACACCCGCTCTTCGTAGTCGAGCCAACCTCGAGAGTGTGCGATGGCGAGCGTCATCGCCGCCAAGCCTTTAGTGGTGGAGTAGACGATGACCATGGTGTCCTTCTCCCAAGGCTCGCCCGTCTGCTTGTTTCGGATACCACCCCACAGGTCGACGACCTTCTCGCCGCGGTTAAAGCCGCAGCAGGCTCCCCCCAACTCGCGGCGCCGAACAAAGTTCTCAGCGAAGGCCTCGCGCACAGCTTCGAAGCCTGGGCTGATGTTGCCCTCAATAGTGAAGCGGTCGTGCGCCGTTGTACGGACGATGACTTTGGATTCGGACATATCTTTTGCGATCATGCGGCCTGCTCCATTTCCTTGAAATCGCGCTCTGCGCACCAATTCCAGATTGTGGAACGTTAACCCCCGCCTACACTCTGTTCTTATGTCTAACGCGAGGGGTTCTTCTGTGATGCACGTCACTACGGGAGGTAGCGACAATCACATGCACGCAGAAACTAATCCGGTCGGCATTAGAATCAGATCGAACGGCCGGCAGTCGATGGAACCGCACCACCCCAGGAGCGGGCGGTGGTCGACATCACCGTGCCGGTGGGCGCGATTGCGGAGCAGATCACCGTCAACAATGTTGCTCCTCTGCTGGAGACGGAAACCTCAGAGCTCGGCCAGGTGGTGGATAACCGCCGTGTCGTGAACCTGCCGCTCAATGGGCGGAACTTTGCGCAACTCGCCCAGCTCAGCGCCGGCGTGGCTCCCAGCGAGCCGGGAGCGCGCAACTCCGGGAGTTACGGATTCAGTTCGAATGGGGGCCGTTCTTATCAGAACAATATCCTGCTGGACGGCATCGACAACAATTCCAATCTCACCGATCTTCTGAACAACACCAGTTACGTCATTCAGCCTTCCGTGGACGCCCTGCAGGAATTCAAAGTGCAGACGAACGCCTACAGCGCAGAGTTCGGCCGGGGAAACGGGGCGATTCTCAACGCCAGCATCAAGTCGGGAACCAACCAGCTTCACGGAGACGTGTACGAGTTCTTGCGCAACGACAAGCTGGATGGGCGGAATTTCTTTGACAGCGTCCGGCCTGCTTATCAGCAGAACCAGTTCGGCGCTACCCTGGGCGGACCGGTCTTCATCCCTCATCTCTACGATGGCCGGAGCCGCACTTTCTTCTTCGTCGACTATGAAGGCCTGCGCGTACGGCAAGGCGAGACCCTGACCGCCACTGTGCCATCAGTGGCTGAACGTGGCGGGGACTTCTCCGAGCTGCTCGATCTTTCCGCTCCGACAGGCGTGCTCGACTGCAACGGTACAGCCACTTACGGCGGAGAAATTTTCAATAGCCGCCTAGCTCAGACTGCCGGTTCGGGAGCCATCTGCGGGGTTCCATTCGGGTATGACGGAAGTGGTAACCCCTCCAACATGATGCCATCTTCGGTGATCGACCCGCTGGCCACGCGGCTGGCCGCACTCTTCCCCTCTCCCAATGCAGATGGTTCTCAAGGCTTCAATTTTGTTGCGAATCCCAAGCTAAGGCAGAATCGCAATAATTTTGACGTGCGCGTCGACCAAAATTTTTCGGCGAAGGATTCGGGATTCTTCCGTTTCAGCTATGAACATCAACCCAGCATCATTCCTGCCGTCTTCCAGGCGACTGGCGGCAACGGCGCCGACTTTTCAACCGGGGACGAAGACCAGGCCTATCGCAGCGTGGCACTCAGCGAAACCCATCTGTTCACTTCCAAGCTGGCGAACGAATTCCGCTTCGGCTATAACCGCATTCACTCGCGTCGCTTTCAGTTCAATTTCGACAAGGATGTCTCGGGAGCGCTGGGCATTCCGGGGGTTCCCTTTACGCCAATCAACGGCGGCATGCCGGAATTCGACTTCGGAGACGTGGATTCGATCGGCGATCCCACCTTCCTGCCGTCCCTGGAGATTCAGAACACATACAGCTACTCGGACAATTTGACGTGGGTTCACGATAAGCACACGATCAAATTTGGTGGTGAAATCCGCAGAGAGGAATTCACGATATTTCAACCAGCCTCACCTCGCGGCAATCTCTTTTTCGACGGACCTCTGACAGACAATCCGGCGGCCACGGGCACTGGGGGTTCGGGTTTTGCGCAGTTTCTGCTTGGATTGCCCAGCGGCGGAAACATCACGAATTTGCACAACGTCGACTATGGCCGTCCGGTTTATGCCTTCTACGTTCAAGATGACTACAAAGTAACTCCCAGACTGACTCTGAATCTTGGAGTCCGCTACGAACTCTTCATCCCGGTTCGAGAGCGTTTCGACGAGCAAGGGTCTTTTGATCTTGCCACCAGGACGATGCTGGTTCCCAAAGGGCAAACGGCTAAATTCACACCTTTGATCGCCGCCAGCATTCCCATCAGCGACACCGTGTCGCGCGGGTTGGTGCCGACGGATAAGAATAATTTCGCCCCGCGAATCGGCTTCGCCTACAAGACCACCGACCGCCTCGTTGTGCGCGGGGGATATGGAATTTTTTATGGAGGCTATGAAACCGGGCCCTGGTCAAATCCCAGTCCCGGATTCAATCCTCCATTTTTCGTCACCGAAAGCTTCAACCAACCGTGCGCCTCGGCGGCGGCGAATCCTGCCGCTGGGCAGACGGACTGTTCAATTCCGGGGCTGGCAAATCTTGCCAATGGCTTCCCGGCAAGTTCCTTGACCGACCCCAACACCCCCCAGTTGCTGCAACTTGATCCAAAGATCGCTAACCCATACATGCAGCAGTGGAATTTAACGACCCAATACACGCTGCCGGCAGAATCCGTCTTGCAGGTCAGCTATGCCGGCTCAAAGGGAACGAGGCTGTACACCTTCTACGACGCGAATCAGACTTTTCCTTCAAGCGACCCCACTGCGCCCTTCGGCCTCCGGCGCCCGGTGCAGGAGTGTGATACTTCCGGCAACTGCAACCCGGTGTTCGACACGAGCATTTCCAATTTTGCTTCGAGCGGTTCTTCGATTTATCACTCGCTGCAGACCCGCTTGGAGAAGCGATTCTCGGGAGGCTTATCCTTCCTGGCTTCGTACACCTGGAGCCACTCCATCGACAATGCCTCGTCGGCCAACCTGGGATCGTCCAACAATAGCGGACCCCGCTTTTTCCGCGCTTTTCCGGAGTGGGAACGCGGAAACTCCGATTTCGACGTCCGCCACCGTTTTGTGTTCAGCTACATTTATGATTTGCCTTTCGGACACGGCAAACGTTTCGGCGGCGGTCTAACTGGCGCGCCTGACAAGATTCTCGGCGGTTGGCAGATCGCCGGTATCACTACTCTCTCCAAAGGCAACTGGTACACGATCACCGATGGCAATGGCAACTTCTCCAATTCTGACGGCGGTCAGCGGCCCGATCTGGTGCCCGGACAGGATCCAAATGGCCATGCGTGCCTTCCCGGAACATTCTTCAATACCTGCGCGTTCCAGGACCCTCCGACGGGTGCTTCCCCATCAGACTTCTTTGGTTTCGGTAATGCCGGACGCAACATCGTCCAGGGACCTGGGGTTCAACAGTGGGACTTCTCAATATTCAAAATCATTCAAACCAGCGAGAGGACGCATTTCGAATTCCGGACAGAGATCTTTAATCTTCCAAACCATACAAATTTCCAAGTACCCTCCGGCAGTTCGAAGCGGCTGGGAGGTGGCAGCTACGGATTTGCTACGGCGGCGGCAGCGCCTCGCCAGATTCAGTTTGGCTTGAAGTTCTATTTCTGAATTTCGAACGCATGCTTTGATTGAAGTGGACGCTCGGAGACGGGGATGAACAAATGCCCGCGTGGGTGGAGTCGCGTTAACCTGAGTCGCGGTTCTAGAAGCTTCATTCTTAGTGTTGTTCTTCTGGCCAGTCTTTCCGCCTTCACCGTTCTGGCGTTTGCCGCAGACGACCATTCTCCCCTGGCCCCGCTTGCAAAGGACGAAATTCTAGCTACCGTCCAGATATTGAAAGAGGCAGCTAAGGTCAGCGGCAGCAGCAGTTTTTCTCTGATCTCCTTACAGGAGCCTCCTAAGGGGGAAGTATTAAACCCGCGCCCTGGAAGCGTACCCGACCGCGAAGCCTTCGTGGTGGTGTACGAACGAAACAACAACCAAACATTCGAAGCAATCGTTGACCTCACCACCAGAAAAGTAAGGTCGTGGAAAGAAATCCACGGTGTCCAGCCCAGCTACCTCACTGAGGATACGAAAATCGTCGAGGACGCTGTCCGCGCTGACCCGCGCTGGCAGGAGGCCATGCGCAAGCGGGGAATCACGGACCTCAGTAAAGTCAGAATTGACGATTGGGCAGGAGGCTATTTCGGGGACCCGAAAGAATCCGGATTTCGTTTCCGCCGTGCCATCTCGTACTACGCCGGCGATCCTTCAGCCAGCACCTTTGCTGCGGGTCCCATAGAGGGCGTAGTGGTTTACGTAAACCTGAACACAAAAGAGGTATTCAAGTTTACTGATACCGGAGTGGTGCCGCACCCCAAAAGCGCGAGCGCCCCGGGTCCGCAGGCAGGCGATCATCCCAGGGAAGCTCTGAAGACGCTGCAGATCATTCAGCCGGACGGACCGAACTTCAACCTGCAGGGCAATGAAGTAAGCTGGCAAAATTGGCGGTTCCGGTTCGCGGTGAACGGCCGTGAGGGTCTGGTTCTGTACACCGTGGGCTATGAGGACCGTGGAAAGTTACGTTCTATCCTCTATCGCGCATCGCTTTCAGAAATGGTGGTTCCTTACGGCGATCCAGCGGACGCCTGGTATTTCCGGACCGCCTTTGATGAAGGCGAGGACAGCATGGGCCGTTATGCCAATTCCCTGGAGCCCGGATCCGACGTGCCTCCGAATGCAACTTTCTTCGACGCTACCCTGGCGGACGAGGCGGGAGTTCCATTTTCGGTGCCTCGCGCGGTCGCTCTATACGAGAGAGACGGCGGCCTCTTGTGGAAGCATTTCGATCGCGATAACGATCACAACGCATCCCGGCGTTCTCGTGAACTGGTGCTTTCCTGGATCGCAACCGTGGGCAACTACGATTATGGGTTCAACTGGATCTTCCATCAGGATGGAACGCTGGAAATGCAGGTTCTGCTCACCGGGATTATGGAAACCAAGGGCGTCGACCTGGCTTCCGCAACGCATCACCCTGGCCGGGAAACAGCATATGGCCACCTCGTTGAGCGGAATTTGCTGGCCGTACATCACCAGCATTTTTTCAACTTTCGCCTGGACATGGATGTGGACGGAACCAGGAACAGCGTCGCGGAGATGAACACCGAAGCGGAGGGGCCCAATCCCGGCAATCCATATAAGAACGCCTTTGTGATGAAAGAGACCGCCCTGCACTCAGAATTGGAGGCCCGCAGGAGTGTCAATCTGGCAAGCAGCCGCAAATGGGAAGTTGTGAATCCGTCGGCGAAAAACCGTTTCGGGGCAAGTACCGGTTACATCCTGGTGCCTGAAGAAAACTCCGTGCCGTATACCGCGCCAGACTCATGGTTGCGGAAGCGCGCCGGTTTTATCAATGCCCACTTCTGGGCCACCGCTTACGATCCCACTCAACTGTACGCGGCTGGTTTCTATGCTAACCAAAGCCGTGGGGATGACGGCTTGCCTGTTTGGACCCGGGCGAACCGGTCACTTCAGGACAGCGACGTCGTGATCTGGTACACACTGGGCGTGACCCATATTCCGCGTCCAGAAGAGTGGCCGATTATGAGCGTTCACTCAGCCGGCTTCAAGCTGGTGCCCGACGGATTCTTTGATCAAAATCCCGCTGTTGACGTCCCCAAATGACAATCACGATACAGTCGCATTTGCGAACGAGGAATGGATGACCATTCGGGTCGGCTGGCTGAAGTATGTCATCGCCACCATCTTTGTCCCTCTGGCCTGCGGTGCCGGAAGCCTCGGCACTTCGCCCCAGGACACAATCCATTCTGTTATTGGCTCACCCAATAATCAGTTCCGTGTGGTCAATACTTATCCGGAGTATTGGGTCGATGGCAAACCATTCCTCATGCACGGCGCGGCATTCTTTTACCACCGCATTCCCCGTGACCGATGGGCGGAAGTTTTGCTGCACTTGAAGGCGCTGGGTATCAATACCATTGATCTTTACCCCCTCTGGAACTGGCAGCAGCCTGAAGAAAACGTCCTCGACTTCGACGGCCACACCAATCCGCGGCGCGATCTCAAGTATTTGCTCCGGTTGATTGAGCTAATGGACTTCAAGCTTACCTTTCGGCCCGGGCCGTATTTCACCGATGAGTGGCGAAACGGCGGCTACCCGGATTGGCTGCTTCGGCGCCCGGAATATGGTATGTCGGAACAGAGCATTCTGGAGGGTCGCTATCCCCTCTGGAACCAGATGCAGTACGACAAGTCGGAAGAGGCAGCCACCAGGTGGCTGGAGAACCAAACTCACCTGGACTACACGCGGCGGTGGTTTCACGATGTATTTGCCCTGGTTAACCCGCTGCTTGCGGAAAATGGTGGCCCGCTTATCAACATTCAAATCGACGATGACCAGGCGCTCGGACGTGAGAACTATAACGGCCCGAATTTTTGGAAGTATATGGACTTGCTTCGCACCTATGCGAAAGAGGCCACGCATAACAGCCCTATTCCTTACTACATCAATGGCGCGGACATGCGGGTGAATGCCGAAGCCAACGATGCTACGGTCGAGCCCTTCTGGAACACTGGTCAGGATTATCAGTCGTTTGGTCCGGGAGGCTATTCAGACTTATATGAGGCAGCCAAGAACAAATTTCTGACCGAGGTCTTAAAAACCGAGCCTCTGTTCCCGCCAACTCACATCGAGTTCCTCGCAGGCTGGGATTTGGACGACAAGGACACCTATGCGCGCCTGACCGATCCCTCGAATACTCTCATGGCCATGCGTGTGATGCTCCAAAGCGGGATGAAGGGGCTGAGCCATCATCCTGCGAATGACACCCTTTATCCCGCAGGTTACGAGTGCCCTTGGGCAAACTATTTTTACACCCAGGAGAATGCCATCACCTTTGCTGGTGGCGAAAATGGACGCGCCGCGTACATTCGGCGCACCGGACGGCTTATCGACGGCATGGGCCCGCTACTTGCCTCGGCCCACCTTGCGGCTGACGCGGGGATCATCTATCCGATGGCGACGTATCCGCAGGCCGAGCTTACCCCCGAAGAGATTCAGCGGGTTGCGGACGTCGCAGGACGCCTGCTGTGGTCGGGTGCATTTGCCCATTACAATTTCGAACTCGTCGACTCTGATCACACGCCACTTCAGAATTTCGAGCGCTATCGCGTCCTGCTTTTGCCCAATCCGCAGGCCGGTAAAGACGCGACGAAGTACCCGCATCTTGGCCAGTACTCCGAAAAGGCTCAACGAATGATTGTGGACTACGTGGCTGCCGGCGGGATGCTTATTGTCCTGCCGTCCAAGCCGGGAGGGCCGATTCTAGCCGAGTTTCTCAGTCCTCTGGGTCCGGAGCAATTCATTCCGGGCACCAGCACGCTGCACTTCACAGACCACTCGAATGCCACGATCGTCGGAGGAGTGTACGCCGTGACGCCTCCCCAGAGATCCGGAGTCACTGTCTTTGCCCGTGACGCCGAGGGACGCGTTATTGGGGCGCGATTCAAGCACGGCAAAGGGCAGGTACTGTTCTTTGGAGGAGATTTTTCGGGCTGGGTATTTCCTCCCGGTACTCATCTGATGGAGGGCGGCGTCGTTCCTGGCAGCACGGCGGACTTTCCGGAGAGCGTTAAAAAAAGCGCCCGCCTGGCTCTGCCAGCGCTAATGAAGGTGGCGACCATCGACAAGAAGGTCGCGGTCGCCCCGCCGACCCTTCAGACTGCGGGGGCACGCGAAGTCGGATTGTATGCTACGGAATTGATCGCCGACAGCGGCAGCCACAGCTTCGAAACCCGGGCGGACACATCTGGAGCCTACGGTTTTGTCGGGCTGACGAATTTCAGCATTCGCCAGCCATATCGCGGCCAACTCACAGCCTACGACTCACGATCTGGCGATGCCGGGTCAGCATCGCGCATAAAACTACCAGACATCGTTCTCGGCCCGAGGGAATCTTTGCTCCTGCCGCTGAGAATTCCGCTCTCGACTCTGATTTCGTCGGCGCCCCCGGGTCTCGCCCCTGCCGACGAGGTGTATTACTCCACTGCAGAGCTGACAGCCGCCGGCTACGACGGCGGTACTTTGAAATTCCAATTCAACGCGCCCAGTGATGGCGAGATCGCATTGCGACTGGCACGCCAGCCACAGGCGGCCCGGCTGAATGGCGAGTTGGTGCCGGTTACACAGCGTGCGCCGCATCTTCTCATCGTGAAAATTCCGAAGGGCCGCAGCCCGGAGTTCAAGCGCACATTGGTGCTTGAATACCGGTCGCCCGAGCCTCGCATTGTCTTTCAGGCCAAGACTGACTGGATTGCCGGGGAGACGAACGCTGTTCAGATGACGATCCAGAACCCGCGGACAAGTCCCTTGATTGGAGACCTCTTTCTTCGAGCCGGTCGCCTGAAGACGCCCGTTCCGCTGCCGGTAAGCATCCCGCCCCAATCCAGCCGTGTGGTTAAAGTGCCGCTTGACTTGCCTCCCGATGCCCCGGACGGTCTTCCCATTGACTTGAGCGCAACCTTACGCGAGCACAATTCCGAATCGGACTGGACCTGGCATTCTGAGCTGACCGTCCACCAACCGTTCACTTATAGCCTCGGTCCGCTGGTAGATTTTCCTCTGCGGGAAGACCAGGCTTTCCCGTTGGTCCACCCGGCCCTTGCCAGCATAAAACTCCCCGGCGAAGCAGTCTTTCACCTACGGCTGATGAATTGGCGCGGCCGTGCCCAAACCATAAAGATTGGGATTTCCGGGACTAACCTTAAATTTCGAGCAGGACCGGCAGAGGTAAACCTTCCCGCCAACGGCGACCAGACAATCGAAATTCGTGCATTGCCGACGCAAGGTTCCGGTCTGTATCGGTTCTCCATTCATCTAGCCTCCGGGACCTTCGAACTGAGCGAGGCGGTGGTGCTGGCGGCAATTGAGCCCGGCAAGTCTCTCGCCTATGCTTTCGACTACGATCGCGATGGCTTCGACGACGTTATTCTGGAGAATCAGAATATCCGCTGTTTCATCAGTCCGCACGCGGGTGGAAGGTCATTCGCACTCGTCCTGAAGGACTCGAATCACAACGCATTCAATTCCGTCGGCGGCATGCGCGACACATTCGCCAAGCGCATCGAACCTACGGAATTGCAGGGCCTCAACGAGTACACGCGAATGAACTGGATGGGCCTGACCAACCGGCCATACCAGCTTCAGGTCGTTTCAAGTAGCGGTCCTCAGGCAACGGTGAGGCTTGAATACGAAGCGCCTGATATCTATCCGGCAGGGGTGAAAATGGAGCGAGTCCTCACGCTGCCTGGAGATCAAAATGTTGTGATCGAGGACACGACAATAACTCCAAAGGGCGTGGAACCGGGACAGGCGTACGTCTTGGAGAACTCGATGTCATTTCAGCAAGCTGATCAGCCTCATTACCGGCGCTGGTTCATTCCCGGTAAGGCGCCAGCGGAATTCTCGCCGGAGAAGGAACTGGTGTTTGAGAAGGCCCCAGAATTGTTCGCAACGGTGGATCAAAGCAGTGGTGACACATTTGCGATCATGCTTCTCACTCCCCCGCTGAAAACTCAGCTCAGGATGCAGCGTCACTCTGCATTTTTTCGAATCACGTATCCTGATTTCACAGTGGCGGGTCAGAGAAGCCATTACCGAACCGCCTATTACTTCGGGAAGGAAGGTCCGGCCAGTCTCGGAGCGTTGTTGAAAACCATCAGTGCGCAGATTCCAGACGTAAAAGAACCCAAGTAGAGTTCCGGCGGTTCATACGCGCAGGAAGATTTTGCGGCGATACATCCAAAACAGGACTATCCAGTAACCCAACAACAAGGCCATGCCCTGGACCAACGGCTCCAAGGCCGGTCCGGCAATCTTGAATGCGTCGGGTCCCAGATGAATTCGGTACGAGGAGGCCAGGAAATTCTGCAAGAAATGTGCGATCAAGTAAGCCGCCATTGAATTCATCCCGATCACGACCAGCGGGAAAGCCCATTTTCGATAGCCCCTGGCCTCGATGACCCAGGCGAAACCTGCAAGCATCAGGAAGCAGACTCCCCCACTAAACAAAGTCCAACTCGGAGTCCAGATTCGCTTCACCACCGGGCATATCCCGGCCACGTGCAAAAGCAAGCCCAGTGCTACGCTGGTTACTCCCGCGATCAGCAACCGCCGAAACGGAATGCGCGGTGCGTCCGCACGCAGCCAACGGCCGGCGATCAATCCAAGAATCATGGTGCCCAAAGTCGGAATAAAGCTAAGGGTCAGATATCCGCCCTCGTTGTAGACAAACGGTGTTGTTCTCGGGAACAGATTCAGAAACCATTGGTCGAAAGCGTTCCCCAGGTTGGCATTTTTGTTCCAGTGCGCCATGAAGCCCGTGTAGTGATGGGTCCAATCCGGCGGAACGCCTACGGCCTGCCAGTTGAACCCCGCACCCGCCGCGGGATAGAGGGCCCAGGCCAGCCAGTAACCAAAAAGAATTGCGCCAAGCGAAATCCACAGCCACCGCTCTTTTTCGACGAAGCCCAGCAAGAATAGAAATAGGTAGCCCAGACCGATTTGCGTCAGAGTATCTTCAAAAGTGAAATAGGTCTGCGGCTGATACATGGAGCGCAGAAAAATCCCCAGCGCGATAAGAATCAACGCTCGCCACATCGCGTGCAGCAGTAGCTTGCCGAAGCCCGCGCCCTTGGCCAACCGGCTGGCAATCGAGTACGGCAAGGCCACGCCCACAAGGAATGAAAACGAAGGCTGGATCATGTCATGGAGCGAGCATCCAGCCCAGTCCACATGGGTCTGGTTGTAGCTCAAAATCCTCCAGAACCAGCTCGTGGGAAATGCGTGGACAATATCGGAGAACCGCAGGACCTCGCCCATCATGAGCAGCATCACAAATCCGCGGTAGGCATCAAGTGCAATGTTGCGGCGAGGAGCGGTTCCTTCGAACGAAACCGAGGCGACATCTACCTTGTCGATGAGCCCTTTATCTACTTCAATCGGCTGAGTTGTTGAAAGCGGATTCACATGTCATCTCATAACTGGCATGAGGATACACATTCTGCCGTCCGTTTGTAAGAAGAGGAGTTTATTGCGGCCACTAAGGACCTCTTCGATCTGTCATTCGAACGCGCCCGCCGTTTCTACCTTGAAGGCCAGCCAACTCCCGCGCCGCAGGAGGCCCGCAGCTGGTTCGTTTGCTAAGCATCTCTCCCAGGACAGCGTTCCTGACAGGACGCTAACTTTTGCCATGGCAAGGGCAGTTCTCAAGCGCCGACCGCGCACCCTACATCCTGATTACAACGTTACTTCCGGGTGGCTTGTCATCCAGCCATGATTCCCGAGAAGCCGCTAGTCTGTAGCGAAGTAAATCGCTTCTGCCTGGCCTGACAGGAATTGCGGAAGCGCGCAGCCTCAAGAGTTTTCTGCCATCCAAACATTGCTATCGACGGTGGGTGCTGGAATTGCGACGTATTTTCCGTTGCGCGAGGGAATGGTTCCCAGACTGTTCGCAGTTGTTGGCGTCGTAGGCTGCCCCGCCGGCGAACAGGCGTCTATCCCGAAGCCGACCAGCCTTCGTCGCTCATTTGCTGCGGGTTGCCACCGAGGATGGATAGAGTCCGGTTTCCGGTTTCGCCGGTCGGCTCACAAATTGTATTTCTCAAGGGAGCGGGATTCGGAGAAACGGGGCAGGAAATCTGGCTGATGCGGGCAAATGGCGCCGATCAGCGAAAGCTGATTTCATTTCCCGAGGGAGGGTTCGCCTCACCGGTTTGGTCGCCCGACGGACGCTGGATCGCATATATGAAATTCAAGCACGGGCCCAACCATGAGGAACATTGGATCGAGCTTTTTAATTTGGAGCAGGGCACTAAACGCGACCTCGAACGTACTGAAGCGGATAACTCGGGATGAG
>Ga0207665_10002116_pt1 | contig 13428 bp, 10 predicted proteins | sample LARL112metaG_FD_184351 | JGI IMG/M metagenome (GOLD analysis project Ga0207665, IMG submission 184351) | Corn, switchgrass and miscanthus rhizosphere microbial communities from Kellogg Biological Station, Michigan, USA - LAR L11-2 metaG... | ecosystem: Host-associated > Plants > Roots >...
CGATCCAGCCGTTCCACGCCCTCGTGGACGGCGACGTCCTCTACGCCGTCTCGACCGGCGAGGTCGAGAACCCGGCTCTCGACAGCATCGGCCTCGGGGTCGTCGCCTCGGAGCTCGCCTGGGATGCCGTGTTGAGCGCGGTCGGCGCGTGATCAGGCCCAGCCCCGGCCCAGCAGCTCCCGCGCCTCGTCTTGGCCGTAGACGTGCTCCAGGAGATCGACGAGCCAGCGCGGCGGCGGCTCGGGTGCGTCGCGCCGCTCCCGCAGCTCGCGAACGACCTGCAGCGCCTGATCCCGAGCGCCCCAGATCTCGGTCGGCCCCGGGGGCTTCAGGTAACGGACGACGAGCGGCGGCCACGCGTCGAGGAGCGCCTCTACGAACCGAGCGTCACCGCCGGCAAGCGTGTAGTCGAGGCTGACGATGAGCCCCCACTGCCCGCTCGGCGAGTGGATGACGTGCGGCGAGTACGCGATCTCCTCCGGCGGCTCCGGCGCGTCCAGCGAGAACTCGAGGTCCTGGGCCGGGATCGCGCCCGTGGACGACCAGGAGACCCGCTCGAGGGAGGATCCGTAGGCGCGGTGCTCGCCGACCTCGGCGGCCGCAAGACGAAGCGCGGCGAGCTGTTCTTTTCGAGCCCCGGGTGGGTCGCCGCGAGGATCGCCCTCGTCCCGACCCCCGTCGGCGAATCGCTCCTCCTCCGGCCTCCGCGAGGTACTCCCTCCACGTGAGCGTCCGCACTAGAGGTCGCGCCGCGAGAAGCCGAGCACCGCGACGGCGGCGATCAGACAGAGGTACACCGCGGCCCACACGCGCGGCCCGACTCCGCCCGTGTACCCGCCGCCGAAGGGCCCCAGCTGGAGGACGAACTTTGTCAGCCCGTGCTGGTTGGCCGTGATCCCCTGGAGCGCGTCCTGGTAGAGCGCCTCCACCGGGACGACGTACGCCGCGATCTTCGCCGCCCGCTCGAGCGTGTGCGAGGCGAGTGCGTGGCCGATCGTCCCGAGCAGCCCGGCGACGAGGCCCGCGCCGAAGACCATGAAGATCGCGATCCCGTTCGCGGTCGAGGACAGGAAGACCGAGCCGAGCAGCGACAAGGCGGCGATCAGCGCGACCGCGGCGGCGAGCTCGATCCCGGGCCTGACGATCCGATCCGGCCACCAGTGGCCGGTCAGCCCGGTGATCACCATCGACGCGAAGTAGACGAAGAGCACGTACGGCGCCGTGACGCCGACGGCGCCGAGGAACCGCGCGAGGAGAAGCGTCGAGCGGCCGAGCGGCCGGACGACGAGTGGCTGGAGGAGCCCGCGCTCCGCGTCGCCGCGCACGACGCCGAGGGTGAGGAAGACCGCGAGGACGACGCCGAGGAAGAGCGTCGCGAACATCGCGAGCCCGAAGGTGAACGCGCCGGCGAAGGTGCGCGCGTCGATCCCCGCGGGCGGTGCGACGCCGTTCAGGTTCGCGAACGCGTAGTGGTTCGCGAGCGCGTAGAGCCCGAGGAACGCCAGCGTGAGGAGCAGGACGACGACGAACACCTTCCGCCGCAGCGCCTCCTCGAGCCCGTAGCGGACGATCGTCCAGACGCCGGTCACGAAGTCTCGCCGCCCACAGCGTCGAGGTAGACCTCCTCGAGGGTCGAGGTGAGGACGCGGACGCCGTAGACGCGGCGGCCGGCCGCGACGAGCTCGGCGACGATGCGCGGAGCATCCTCGCGTCCCGCCGACTCGAAGAGGCGCTTCCCCTCGTCCGTCTCGACCTCCACGCCGCGGGCTCGCGCCAGCTCCGCCGGCGCACCGGCCGCGACCACCCGGCCCGCGAGGAGGATGACGACGCGGTCGCAAACGAGCTCGATCTCGCTCAGCAGGTGCGAGTTGAGGAGCACGCCGACACCGCGGCCGCGCAGGTCCTCGAGCAGCTCGCGCACCGTCCGCCGGCCGACCGGATCGAGCGCGCTCGTCGGCTCGTCGAGGAGGAGCAGCCGCGGTCCGCCGACGAGCGCCTGCGCGACGCCGAGCCGCTGCTGCATGCCCTTCGACATCGCCTCGACCCGCCGGTTGCGCGCGCCGGCGAGCGCGACGAGCTCGAGCAGGCGCGTCCGCTCCTCGACGCCGCCCGTCGAGCCCGCGAGCCGCTGGTGCAGCTCGAGCACCTCGTCGGCGCTGTACCAGCCCGGGAAGCGGAAGAGCTCCGCGAGGTACCCGAGTGCGGCTCGGGCAGGCGCCGAGCCGGCCGGCGCGCCGCAGATCGTCGCCTGCCCCGCCGAGGGCCGGACGAGGCCGCAGGCGATCTTCGTCAGCGTCGACTTGCCGGCGCCGTTCGGCCCGAGCAGGCCGACGAGCTCGCCCTCGGCGACTTCGAGATCGACACCAGCGAGCGCCTCGATCGCGCCGTAGCGCTTCGCGAGGCCGCTGACGGCGAGCGCGGACGGCACCGGCGCGAGTTTACGGACACCTTCCGTCGAGACCCGCGTCTGCCTTTCCCGCACTTTCCGACAAAGACGTCGGCGTCGGAGGGCAAATTGCCCTTTTGGCCCTTGATCGGGCGGCAGACAGCCCGTGACTATCCGCGGCCACAGGGGCACCGACGACAGGCTTCGCGGGCCGGCGAGAGCCGAGGAGGGGCAGGCACATGCGCCGTACGTTCCGCTGGTCCCAGCGAACCATCTCCCGACCCGCGTCCGCGTTCTTCCGTCGCCGAATTGCGCTCCTCGCGTGTGCGCTGGGCGTCGCGGCTGCGCTGATCCTCGGGGGCGCACAGCCGGGATACGGGGTGCTTCCGGCCAACAGCATCAGCTACGGCTACGACGACCTCGGCCGCCTGACGACGGTGATCGACCCGAACGCGGCGTCGCCGGGCGTAGCGAAGTACCGCTACGACGCGGCTGGCAACATCCTCGGGATCGACCGCCTCGCCTCCTCGGCGGTCACGGTCCAGCAGTTCTCTCCCGCGAGCGCGCCGACCGGCTCGAGCATCCTCGTCTACGGGACGAAGTTCAGTGCCACGCCCGGCTCGAACACCGTGACCTTCACCGGTGGCGCAGCCGGCACAGTGACGGCCGCCACCACGACACAGTTGACCGTGACCGTGCCCGGCGGCGCGACGACCGGAAACGTGACGGTCACGAGCCCGAACGGCAGCGGCACGAGCTCGACGCCGTTCACCGTCGTCGCGGCAGCGCAGTCCCCGTCGGTCTCCGGGCTCTCGGCAACGGTGATCGACCGCGGCTCCGCGCTGACCGTCAACGGCAGCGGCTTCTCGGCGACTGCGAGCGACGACGCCGTCGCGATCGCCCAGACCCGCGGTCTCGTCCAGACGGCGTCGGCCTCCTCGCTGACCTTCAACGTCCCCACGGCCGCCAACTCCGGCCACGTCCTCGTCGGCACGCCGAACGGATCGACGACGAGCTCGGCCGACGTGTTCGTCCCGCCGACCGGCTACACCGCCTCCCAGGTGGAGACGACCGGCCGTATGGCGGTCGGCGACACCAACCGAACGTTCACCATCTCCGACCCGAACAAGATCGGCCTCGTCGTCTTCGACGGGACCGCTGGCCAGTCCGTGTTCCTGCACGTCCCGACGACGTCGATCTTCGCCACCAACACGAAGATCCTCGATCCGCTGGGGCTCGAGATCGCCTCGACGACGGTTGGGCCGAGCAGCGGCTACGTCGACACGCTGAAGCTCCCGACGACGGGGACGTACACGATCCTCCTCGACCCGGTCAGCGGCTCGGGCAGCATGACGCTCTCGCTCTACGACGCGGCGCCGTCCACCGGCACGATCCAGGCGAACGGGCAGCCGCAGACGGTCTCGATGGGGACTCCGGGGCAGAACGCGCTGCGCACGTTCACGGGCAGCGCCGGCGAGCGCGTCTTCCTCCAAGTCGACTCCCAGCTCTCGGCCGTCGTGGTCCGCGAGCTCGACGTCAACGGCTTCGAGATCGCCTCGGCCACGATCGGCCCGACGACCGGCTACATCGACACACGCACGCTGGCCGCCCAGGGGACGTACACGATCGTCGTCGATCCGATCGGCGACAGAACCGGAAACGTCACGCTGACCCTCTACGACGTCCCGGCGGACGTCACCGGCACACTGACGCCGGGACCGGGTTCGCAGACGCCGACGAACGTCAGCCTGAGCATCGGCCAGAACGCCGTCTACACCTTCACGGCAACCGCCCAGCAGCGCGTGGCCGTGAAGATCGCACCGCCCGCCAGCGGGACGGCGATCCCGAGCGGCTACCTGAAGCTCACGGACGCGAACGACAACGTGTTGCCGAACGGGTCGGTCCTGTTCTCGCTGCCGTTCTCCTCGAGCGTCGGCTTCGTCGACACCCACGCCTTGGCGGCGGGCACCTACAAGGTCGTCGTCGACCCGGTCGGCACGGGCTCCGGGTCGGCGAGCCTCAACCTCTACGACGTGCCCGCGGACGTGACCGGAACCATCACACCCGGGCCCGCCTCGCAGACGCCCACGGACTTCACCGTCACGACGCCGGGGCAGAACGTCGTCTACAGCTTCACGGCGAGCCCGAATCAGCGGGTGAGCGTGAAGATGGTGCCGCCGACGAGCGGCACGACGCTCCAGCCCGGTTTTCTGAAGCTCACCGACTCCAACGGCGCGACGGTCAACGGCGCCTCCACCTTCTACTCGTTCCCGTTCAGCTCGAGCACGGCGTTCCTCGATACGCAAACGTTGGCGGCCGGCTCGTACAACGTCGTCGTCGACCCGACGGACGCGAACGTGGGCTCGGCGCGCCTCTCCCTCTACGACGTGCCCGCGGACCTCTCCGGGTCGATCACGATCGGCGGCTCACCGGTCACGGCGTCGATCGGGACCCCGGGGCAGAACGCCGCCTACACCTTCACGGGCAGCGCGACTCAGCACGTCAATCTCGGGCTCAGCGGCTCCACGATCTCCCAGGGGACCGCGCGCATCGTCGAGCAAGGGCAGCAGAACCCCGTCAACTCGCTGACCTTCTTCACGTCGCCGACGACGCTCTCGGCCACGCTGCCGGCCGACGACGCCTACCGCGCGGAGATCGACCCCGTGGCGGAGCGCACCGGCGACGTCACGTTGACGCTGACGCAGGGGACCTTCGCCCGTCTGAAGGCCAGGGGCGCCGGAGGTGCACACGCTCACGCCGCCGCGGGGCTCGCTCCACGCCGGCCGCAGGCGAAGCCGGCCGCCCTGCCGCGCTTCAAGCCCGGCAGCCCCGAGCGGTGGATCCCGGACTCGGCCGAGCCGAGCACCTGGTTCACGGGCCGCTCCGAGTCGCCGTTCGAGTTCATCCCGGCGCGGCGCGCCCTGATGGGCACGACCGCCGTCTCGGGCCGCGTGCTGCGGCTGGACGGCCGTCCTCTCCCCCACGTAACGCTCCGCGGCGGCGGCGCGCGCACGACGAGCGACCGGACGGGCCGCTTCCTGCTGAAGCCGGTCCGCGTCGGCCACTTCGTCCTGACCGTCGACTCGCGCACCGCGAACCGGCCGGGCGCGCGCTACGGCGTCTACGAGATCGGCGTCGACACGAAGCGCGGGCGGACGACCGTGCTCCCGTTCACGATCTGGTCGCCGCTCCTCGACACGAAGCACGAGGTCGCGCTCCACTATCCGCTGAAGCACGAGCTCGTCCTCAAGAACCCGCTCATACCGCACCTCGAGGTGCGAATCCCGGCCGGCTCGCTGATCCGCGACCGCCAGGGCAAGCTCATCCACCGGATCGGGATCACGCCGGTGCCGCTCGACCGCTCGCCGTTCCCGATGCCGGGCCGCTTCCCGATCTACTTCACCGTGCAGCCGGGCGCCGCGTACGTGTGGCCGCACGGCGTCGAGGTGATCTACCCGAACAAGTTCCACGCGCCCCGGGGTCAGCGGGTCGGCTTCTTCTCCTACGACCCTCGCGGCAAGGGCTGGCACCAATACGGGAAGGGCACGGTCACCCGCGACGGCAAGCAGATCCGCTTCGATCGCGGCACGCGGCAGTACGAGCTCACGTCGTCGGGCATCTGCATCGGCTGCGCCCTCCCCGGCGGCCTCTTCGGCTTCACCTTCGGGTTCTTCTTCGGCGGAGATCCCGTCGACCTGGCCAGCGGCAACCTCTCGCTCGCCCATACCGACCTGATCGAGCGCGGCACACCGCAAATCGACCTTTCCCGGACGTACCGGTCGCAGGACACGACGGGACGGGCGTTCGGGGTCGGTATGGCCATGACGTACTCGATGGCGCTGTACAACCCGGACAGTCACAACTACGACTCGGCCGACCTCGTGCTCGGAGACGGCAGCCGGATCCACTATCAGCGGATCTCGCCGGGGACCGGGTACACGGACGCCGTCCTCGAGGCGAGCACGACACCGAGCACCTTCTACAAGTCACGAATCACCTGGGACGGACGGGTATGGGTGCTCACGCTCACGGACGGAACCGTCTACACGTTCTCCAACGGCGGGCTACTCGAGTCGATCCGAGATCGCTTCGGCAACGAAACCGTCGTCTTCCGCACGAACGGCGTGTTGGGGGAGATCACCCGCATCCAGGCATCGAGCGGCCGATGGCTGAACCTCACGATCGACCCGGTCACGGGCCTGACGTCGAACGTGTCCGACCAGAGCGGGCGATCGCTGACCTACTCCTACACGAGCGGTCGACTGACCCAGGTCCAAGATGCGAAGGGCGCGACCACACAGTACGGCTACGACGGATCCGGGCGCCTGTCGACGGTAACCGACGGTCGCGGCGACCTCTGGTTCACGAATCACTACGACGCGAACGGCCGCGTCGACCAGCAAACCTTGAATGACGGCCTCAACTCGACCTTCCACTTCGCCTACACGACGGACGGCAACGGAAAGGTCGTCCAGACCGACGTCACGAACCCTCGGAACTTCGTCCGACGGGTCACCTTCGACGGCACCGGGATGCCGCTGACGGACACCCGCGCTTTCGGCACCCCTCGACAGGAGCAGACGTCGTACGAGTACCAGGCTGGAACGAAGCTTCTCTTGGCGAAGACCGACGCGCGCGGACGCAGGACCGAGTACGGCTACAACTCGGCCGGCAAGCTGACGACCTTACGAGAGCTCGCTGGAACGTCCGGCCAGGTCACGACGACGTACGGCTACGACCCGGCCTTCCAGCAGCTCACGAGCGTCTCCGACCCGCTCCAGCACGGACCGAGCTATCAGTACAACGGCCGCGGCGCGCTAACGGCCGCCATCGACGCGCGAAGCAAGCAGACGACGATCGCCCCGAATCTCGACGGCCAGCCGGCGAGCTCGACCGATCCGCTGACCAGGCAGACGACCTACGGGTACTTCCTCGGCGACCTCACGCGGACGACGGATCCTGCCGGCGGAATTCGGCGACTGTTCTACGACCCGGCCGGACGTGTGATTTGGCTCACCGACGCCCGCGGGGGGGTCACGAAGTATGAGTACGACGCCGACGACGGCTTGACCAAGATCACCGATGCGACGAACACGCCCACGTCTTTCGTCCGTGACGGCGACGGAAACGTGACCAAGGTCACGGACGGAAGGCTGCACGACACGACGTTCGGCTACGACAAGCTCGACCGGCTCCAGTCGCGCACCGACCCGCTGTTGAAGACGGAGTCCTACGTCTACGACGGCGACGGCAACCTGACGAGGTTCACCGACCGCAAGAATCAGATCACGAACTACCAGTACGACGAGCTCGACCGGCGAACCTCCGCCACACCGGCCACGGGCTCCATCACGTACTCGTACGACAACGGGGATCGCCTCACGCAGGTCATCGATTCGGCCTACGGCACGATCACACGCGGCTACGACGAGCGCGACCACCTCACGAGCGAGACCAGCCCGGAAGGAACGGTCTCGTACACGTATGACGCCGCCAGCCGACGCGCGACGATGACGGTCACCGGGCAGCCACAGGTCTCCTACGGCTTCGACCCGGTCGACAACCTGACGAGTGTGACGCGCGGATCGACCTTGGCGACGCTCACCTACGACGACCTCGAGCAGCCCGCGACGGTGACCCTTCCAGACGGCATCGTCGAGACCTACAGCTACGACTCGGCGCTCAACCTCACCGGGATCACGTACACGAAGAACGGAAACACGCTCGGAGACCTCCAGTACGGGTACGACGCCGGAGGTCTCCGCACCGGCGTTGGGGGCAGCTATGCCCGCGTGACCCTGCCTACGGCGGTGTCGTCGGCGACCTACGACAACGCGAACCGGCTCACGAATTGGGGCGGCACGACGCTGACCTACGACTTCAACGGAAGCCTGACGAAGGAAGGAAACAAGAAGAACTTCACCTGGAACGTGCGCAACCAGCTCGCGTCGCTGTCGGGGAACGTCGCAGCCTCCTTCGTCTACGATCCCTTCGGCCGCCGCACGAGCTCGACCGTGAGCGGCGCGCAGACGCGCTACCTCTACGACGGCGAGACCTCCGTCCAGGAGCAGAACGCGAGCCACTCCCCGACCGCGAACCTGCTCCTCGGCATCGGGGCGGACCAGCGCTTCGCCACGATCGACACGAGCGGCAACGTCCGGAGCTACCTGACGGATCCGCTCGGCGGTGTGCTGGCGCTGGCCGACGGCACCGGAACGGTCCAGACGTCGTACACGTACGAGCCCTATGGGAAGGCAACCGCAACCGGGGCCACGGGCACCTCGTACCAGTTCACCGGCCGAGAGAACGACGGCGCGACGGTGCTCCAGTACAGCCGCGCGCGCTACTACGATCCAATCAAGGGTCGCTTCATCTCGGAGGATCCCCTCGGGTTCTCCGGCGGGAACACCAACCTCTACGCCTACGTCTGGGACTCGCCCACGAACGGCTTCGACCGGACCGGCGAAGCCGGCGCGATCGCAGTGCCGTGGTCGGGAGGCGGCGGCGCGGCCACCTCTGCCGGAGCCGCAGCGTCGGGTCTAGGCGCGGCGGCCGCCGGCGTGGCGGCCGGCACGGCGGCCCGAAAGCTCTTCAACGCGTTCGCCTCTGCTGGTGAAGGCAGCAGCACCGGCCCCGGCAACGGCGACGAGGGAGAGAACGGAGAGAACGGGAGCAACGGCAAGGGCGACGAAGGCCAAGGCTGGCCGCCGCGAACGACCAAGAGTGTCGACAAGATCGCGCAGGAAACCGGGTACACGAAGAAGCAGATCAACGATGCAATTCACGCGGTCAAGAACAAGGCCAGCGCCTACCTCCGGTCCGGCGTCGGAAGGCAAAATCCGGATATGCAGGTCGACCCCACGACGGGGGAGGTGTATCCGGAGACGCCCGACGGCGGCATCGGAGACTCGATCGGCAACATCTTCGACTACCTACCACCGCACTGACCTTTGATCGAATGGGCGACAGCGAGCGTGCGGGTTTGGAGCGAGACGCACTCGGCGGCGGAGCTGACGGCCCTCCTCGGCATGGAGCCGACGAGCAGCTTCGAGCGGGGAAGCCTTATGAGTCCCCGCAACCCCCGGAGCGCCAAGCGGGAGGTATCGCTGTGGGTGCTCGAGTCCGAGCTGAGTCGCGAGGAACGAGTCGAGCGCCACCTCGACTGGGCCCTCGACGTTGTCGAGACGCTTCGCGAGCCGATCGCCTCGCTGCCGCCGGGCTCGTCCGACATTTTCGTCGGCTGTCAGCTGATCGAGGGTCAGGGCAGCGTCGAGCTCGAGCACGCCCTTCTCCAGCGGCTCGGCGCGCTGCCCGTCGACCTCATCTTCGACCTCTACTCGATTGACAACGAGGCGGACACCACGCCGCCGCGCGAGGGCACTTCCTGACCCTCACCGATGCAAACGGTCAGGCCGCCGAAGCGAGCCGGCTGATCGAGCTCGCCGAGCTGACTAACGAGGAAGCGGAGCAGCGCGCATACCTGCGCGCTGCTCGCTCTCGTCTCACGCCGGTCGAACACCACGTCCGGTCGGCTGTCGACGTGCTGGAGCCGCTTCGGGAGCCGATCGCCTCGCTGCCACCTGGATCGGCGGAAATCTTCATCGGCTGGGAGCCGCCCCACGGCCAGGCGTCGCTCGAGCTCGACCACGCGCTTCTCGAGCGGCTCGGGGTGCTGCCGGTCGAGCTGATCTTCGACCTCTACACGCTCGAGTCCGATGAAGATCTCGCGTAGGCGGTTTCTCGAGCTCGGCGGCGCGGCCGCAGGAGGAGCGGCGGCCGGATCGCTCGGCGTTCGCCTGGCCTCGGCCGACGGCGGCGACGGCGACCACGCGGTCGACTTCTACGGGGCGCACCAGTCCGGTGTCGTCACCCCGCCGCAGAACCACCTCTGGTTCGCCGCGTTCGACGTCACCGCCGATGACCTCGCCGGCCTCCGGTCGCTGCTCGAGAGCTGGAGCCGAACGGCTGCTCGGCTCGCGGCCGGCCGGACCGCGGCCTCCGACGACTCCGGCGAGACGAGCGGGCTCGGCCCCGCGCGGCTCACGGTCACGTTCGGCCTCGGCCCCGGCCTCTTCGACCGCCGCTACGGCCTCGGCCGGCTCCGGCCGCCCGCGCTCGCCGAGCTGCCCGGGTTCGCCGGCGCCGAGCTCGACTCCGGGCGGTCGGGCGGCGACCTCTTCGTCCAGGCCTGCGCCGACGATCCCGCGGTCGCCTTCCATGCGGTGCGGACGCTGTCGGAGGAAGGGCGGGGAGCAGCGGTGCTCCGCTGGACGCAGCGGGGCTTTCGCTCGCACGACGCGAGAGGCATCTCCCGGAACCTGCTCGGCTTCCGCGACGGGACGAACAACCTCGATGCCGCCGACGTGTCCGCGATGCGGTCGCACGTCTGGGCCGCCTCCCCCGGCTGGATGCGCGGCGGCACCTACGGCGTCGTCCGGCGCGTGCGGATCCGGATCGAGCACTGGGACGCGGTCGAGCGGAGCGAGCAGGAGCGGACGATCGGCCGCCGGAAGCGAGACGGCGCGCCGGTCGCCGGCGGCTTCCCGGCCAACAGCCACGTCGAGCAGGCGAACCCGCGCCGCGCGGGCAGCGAGCGCGAGCGCATCCTCCGCCGCGGCTACTCGTTCTCCGACGGAATCGACGAGCGCTTCGGCGAGCTCGACGCCGGGCTCTTCTTCGTCTGCTTCCAGCGCGACCCGCGGCGTCAGTTCGTGCCGATCCAACGGCGACTGGCGACCGGCGACCACCTCAGCGAGTACGTCTTCCACACGGGCAGCGCGGTCTTCGCGGTCCCGCCGGGCGCGGGTCGCGGAAGCTACGTCGGCGCGCCGCTCTTCGAGGCCGCGGCGTAGGGCTGCTCAGCTCAGCGAGTTCAGGAAGGCGTCGATCTCGAGCGCGGCCATCGTCTGGAGCTTCGCGCTGCCGCGGGCGCCGAGCGCGACCGACACGCGCGCGATCGTCGCGTCGTCAGGCGCCTCGACGACGTTCACGAAGTCGAACGGGCCGAGCGTCGCCCACTGGTGCAGCACCTTGGCGCCGAGCTCCTCGACGTCGCGGTTCACCTCGCGCAGGCGGTCGGGATTCGAGCGCAGCGTCTGCACGCCCTGGGCGGTCAGCGTCGTGAGCAGGATGTACGTCGGCATGGCGGCTCCTCGCGGGTCGGGTGCCGGAGGTTAACCCCTCTCGAGCGTCTCCTTCGACTCGTCGTAAGCCGGATCGACCGCCGGCAGTGCGTCGTAGGCCCACTCGCGCCGCTTCCAGCCCGGGACAGGCGTCTCGCACGCCGCCTTCGGCACGAAGCGCGAGCGCTGCACGAGCCGGTACTCGTGGATGTAGCGCGGGCAGTTCGGGAAGACCTCGGTCGCGCGCACCCGGACGACGAACTGCGCCTCCGGGTACTCGGCGAGGAGCTCGTCGTCCTCGTGGATCGAGGCGACGCCGTTCAGCCGCAGCCGCTTGCGACCCTCGAAGTCGACGAAGAGCAAGCCCACCTGCGGGTTCACGAGCGCGTTCCCGAAGGTCAGATACATGCCGTTGCCGTCGTAGCCGGGGAAGGCGATCGTCCGCTCGTCGAGGACGCGGACGAAGCCCGGGTCGCCGCCCTTGTACGAGCACTGCGGCCGGCCTTCCTCGTCGGCCGTGGCGATGAAGAACATGTCCCGCGCCTCGATGAAGGCACGGTCGTCGTCGTCGATCGTGTCGCGGACGAGCCGCTCGTCGATCCGGTCAGCGAGACGACGGGTGTCGAACCGGTCCTGGAGACGCCGGCTTCCCTCGTGGTAGAGCGCCATCGTGCTTCGATGATCGCACGCGCGCCGCCTGGTCGTAATAGAGGAGCGCGCTGCCGAGGAAGACGATCGGCGAGAGCACGAGGTCGGCGAGGAAGCCCGCGATCCGCTCCGTGGCGTCGCCCTGTCCCCTGAGAAGCAGCATGAGCACGGTGCGGGTGAGGAAGTACACGATCGCTAGAGCGCAGAGCGACCCGAGCGCGTGGACGTAGTCGACTTTGCCGAGCTGGAAGCCTCGACGCAGCGCTGCCCCCGGTGGCAGTCGTTCGATGACGGCTGCGGGAACAGCGAGGCCGTAGAAGGCGAAGAGGGCGAGGGCGGGGAGGACGAAGCCGCGGAAGAGGATCGGGAATGGCAGGAAGACGACAAGGCCGACCGCGAGCCCGGTGAGCGCGGATCGAGCCGTCGGCCGCACGTCGGCGACGATCGCAGCGGCGGCGACGAACGTCAGCGTCAGGAGCGGCGCGAACGCCCAGAGCAGGAGCGTCGCGACGTTCAGGTTGTGGCCGAACGCCGTCTCGTCGAGCACCGCGATGCCGACACCGAGCGGCAGGACGCGCCAGAAGCGCTGGCCGTAGAGCCTGATCGTCTCGGCGATGAGCTGGCCGACGGTCCGCTTCTCCGGCGGCAAGGGAGCGGGCAGCTCCTCGGTGCGGCGGCCACGCCGCGCGGTTTCGGTCATCGCCGCACGCTACCTCGCCGAAAGCCCGGCGTCAGGCTGCCGCCGCCGCGACGGCGGCTCGCTCGAAGGCGAGCTCGCCGTCGCGGACGTCGACCAGGATCGTGTCGCCCTCGCCGAAGCGACCCTCGAGGAGCGCCGACGCGAGCGGGTTCTCGATCAACCGCTGCAACGCACGCTTCAGCGGACGCGCGCCGTACGCAGGATCCCAACCGGCCTCCGCCAGCAGCTCTTTCGCGGCCGGCGTCAGCTCGACGTCGATCCGCCGCTCCGCAAGCCGCGCACGCAACCGCGCGAGCTGGAGCTCGACGATCTCGCCGAGCTGCTCACGCGTGAGCTGCTCGAAGACGACAACCTCGTCGATCCGGTTCAGGAACTCCGGCCGGAAGCGCTCCCGCATGCCCTCGAGCGACCGCACGTTCGAGGTCATGATCAGCACGGTGTTGCGGAAGTCGACCGTGCGGCCCTGTCCGTCCGTGAGCCGTCCGTCGTCGAGGAGCTGGAGCAGCACGTTGAAGACGTCGTGGTGCGCCTTCTCGATCTCGTCCAGCAGGACGACCGAGTACGGCCGCCGC
>Ga0207665_10002117_pt1 | contig 13428 bp, 21 predicted proteins | sample LARL112metaG_FD_184351 | JGI IMG/M metagenome (GOLD analysis project Ga0207665, IMG submission 184351) | Corn, switchgrass and miscanthus rhizosphere microbial communities from Kellogg Biological Station, Michigan, USA - LAR L11-2 metaG... | ecosystem: Host-associated > Plants > Roots >...
TCGTGCGTTGTCTTCGTGTAGAAAAACAGAACCACATGCTCCGGTTGCGTTATCTTTTGGCCGGAACATACGAACCGCGCCGCGATCTCTAAAGGGTTTGAGTTCCAATCGGAGCCAGCGACACGCATGTAATCAGTCTCGACGGTGGTTCTATCTTTGAACCTGTCGTAAGTCGTATCTATCTGTCCCGCTTTCTGAAACGGGACAAACGCTAACACGAAAAGAAGTAGGCTGGTTTTGAGGATCATGCTCCCGCGCAAGAGCAACGAACGTGCCGTCAGTGATTGCTTAACATTCGCGCCCACTCCCCATCACGTGGGATGCTCGCCAGCGAGCAGGTGCGCGCATTCGCGCATCTATTTGCGGGTTTGTTTTGGCCGTCCGGGCTTCCGATTCTTAACTAGCTTCAGATCCTTTTCATTGATGAGGTACATCCGTCCGTATTGTTGCGCCGGCAGACGGCCCGTCCTGATTAGCACCCGGACGCGCACGCCGGTTACTCCCAACCGTTTTGCGGCTTCCGCAGGGGTAATCAAAGCCATGCGCCGCAGTATACACCCAATTATTCTGTTGACAAAATAGTTTCCACCACGATATAGTTTCCTTCGTTGACAGTAAAGCGGCCCGTCAGAGTGCGACAACACCCTGCCGAGCCTAAACACCGCAACCTACTAAGGAGATTGCAATGCCTACCAAGAAGCTTAGCACGAAGAGTCGAAGACAGCGGCTTTTCGACATCGGCACCCTGTTAAATGGTTTGAAAGACGCCGTGTTTGTCGAGATGGGCGGTGACGCTGGCGATTTCCACGAAGGTGATATGGTCCTGGTGGATCGTCAACGATCTCCGCGTAAAGGCGATTACGTTGTACGTGACGACGGCGAAGGTCGTCTTGATGTGGTCGAGTTTTCCGATTGGAGAACTTTCCGGTTTAGCACCGCAGAAGGCTCAATCCTCGGTGTTGTCGTTAGCCTGATCAGAGACTTCCGCAAACTGCCGAAACGTAAGTCTCCCGCCACACAAAACCGGCGCATCAACCGGCGCGTGAGCAGGTTACGAGGCGAGCTGGCGAAGCTCGAAAGAGTTCCAGAAAACGAGGCTGAGCGGTTCAAACTCGAAACGGAAATCTATCGCGCGGAGCGTGAGCAGGATCTTGAAGAGTGGCCGGAGGTGATCGCGGCATGACGGCGCCACACTTCACCGAGCGGTCCATCGGACAAACTTTCGGATCTTGGACAGTAATCGCCGTCGCAAAATCAAAGCGGGACGTGTCGCATGTTACTTGTCGCTGTGCTTGCGGGACGATCCGGGACGTAGAATATCGGAATCTGCTAAGAGGTCGATCACGCGATTGTGGATGCGGCCGCAAGAAGACGCTTGGTGCGTCCCGCCGGACACACGGCGAAGGGCAGACAAGGCTGTACCATCTTTGGCATGGGATGATCCGGCGTTGCATTGATGCGCGGGCAGCCTACTACCAGAGATACGGCGGCAGAGGTATTACCGTCTGCCAAGAATGGCAAGAGAGTTTCGCGTCGTTCAAAGAGTGGGCGTTGTCAGCGGGTTACTCTGATGACAAGGAGATCGACCGGATCGATAATGACGGTAACTACGAGCCGAATAACTGTCGGTGGGTGACTCGAAAAGAAAATGCGCGAAACACCGGGCGCGCCATTCTTCTGACCGCGTTTGGCGAGACAAAATGCATTGCGGAATGGGGTGACGATGAACGCTGCGTAGTTACACGCCACACTCTGCTCGGGCGAATAAAGCGTGGGTGGTCGCCAGAAGACGCCATCCGCACTCCAAACCGTCAATAGCAAATCTCACAACTCACACACTAGGCTATTTCACAAACGAGGATGTACGCCGCGTGACAATCGCGGCGTATGAGTTATGTATCGACAGTCCTCAGTTTCTCACCCGTAGCCTTCTGGTATCTCAACCAAGCTTTAACCTCCGAAGGCATGGTTGACTTGTCCGGGAACGACTTCCACGGAATTTTCAGATCTGAAGTCACACTCGGCCAAGCCAGTCCAATTGAAACAGACGCGACCTCGCGATCGGCGGCCAGCGATGTTGGCTATTACTACAACGCGGAAATCTCGGGTTCCCCACTCGATGTCCGAGACGCGTTTACCTTGATCGCGTGGGGTTACAACGATGGGGTCGCTTGGAATAAGACCCTGCTGAGTCGTCGCGCTGGCCCAGCCTTTGGCGGATACACCGGAATCGACATAGGCAGTGGCGATCTCGCTCACGGCTCAGTCTCGGTTGGCGGAACGGACTACACGCTGACCGCCACGCTCGGCGAGATTCCTGTAGGACATTTTCCGATGCTCGCGCTCGTGCGCAATGGCACATCGTTACTGCTTTATCAGGACGCTATATTGGTCGCACAGCGCGCCGATCTTCCGGGAGGCTCGATAGTCGAGGCCGGTTACAACGATGGTGGCTGGAAAGTCGGCTACGGAAACGCGAGCGGCAGCGCAACCAGCGGGGCGACGGGAAGCGTTTGGAATGCGGCAAAGACTTGCGCCGTATCCATCCACCCAACAGGGTTATCGGCAAACAACATCCGCGACATTTACGAAGCCGCCAAAGCCTCGCTTCCATTAAGAGCGACGATCGTTATCAACCTCGGACTGGAATTAAACACCGATCAGATCCAGCCCGTAAACTTCGCCTTCGCTCACAATTTCTCTGACACATTTGGCTCCGGTGATGCGCCAATCACGGAAACGCTGGAGTACAAAACCAACGTCAACCAGTCTGAGCCTGACTACCAACAAAGAGTTTCGGCGCGCCCTCACGGTGCACTCAGAACGCTCGAATACCACCTGTCACCAGCCAGCGCCGCAGCCCGATCACGACTACAAGGCTCGCTGTATGCTCCCGGACAGTTCTATTGTCTGCCGGTCTGGTCTGATTCAGGAGTGCTCACCGGAACGGCGACGTCAGGCACAAATACTGTTTCACTCGACACCACAAAACGAGATTACGAAGTTGGATCGTATGTAGGCTTCTGTTCTGACCTTCAGGATCCACTCACATATCAGTTTTATAAAATCACCGCAGTTTCGGACACACAACTCACGCTCGAGTCGAACATCTCGACAACTGTGGCTTCAGGCTCGCCAGTCTTTCCTGCTCGCATAGTGTCGATTTCAGAAGACACGCTTGCGGTTAAATCGTTTGCCGCCGATCACGAAGATACTGCGATTCGCTTCGACGTGATCGAAAGCGAACTCTCAACGCGAAGAATTACTGCTTACACGGCCTCGACAACTTACAAATCGATCGAAGTGTTTACGCTGGAAACCGCAAAGGTCTCGTTTCGTGATGATCGGCCTTATGACATTCAGCGAAGGATTCAAGCTCACGGCAGGGATTATCAATGGGCAATGGACACCGGCTCACCGCAGACATTTCCAGTGCGGTTTCTGCTGAAGGATCGTGATTCGTTGAGCCAGTTTTACGGCTGGCTTGATGCGAGGCTTGGAAAGCTCAATCCGCTGTGGGTTTCGACAAAAGAACAGGATCTTATCCCGCTCGCAGTGCCAAGTAATCACACCATGACGGTGAAGAAGTCGGGCTTCTCATTCCAACAGGGAAGACGCGATCTAGAGATTCTAAAAACGGATAATTCCTTTGTGCGCGCACGCGTTACGGCAGTGAGTGACAATGGAAACGGCACAGAAACATGGACTACTTCAGACAATCTTCCAACACTGGTCACGATCTCGAAAGTGAGTTTCCTGAAGTTTTGTACGCTTGCGGCCGACACCTTAACAATCAGGTATTTTAAGGGCGGATCAAACGTCGCCGTTATCGCCACTTGCGATCTGAACTTTAAGGAACTGCTTACGAGTCCCGCGTAAAGCAAAAAGAGCCGCCGATCTTCTCAGCGACTCTTTAGCCCCCTTTCGAAAGAAAGAAGTTTATTTCTTGACCTTTGCTTTCGATTTGCCGCCCGAGGCTTTGGGTGTTTTGTTCGTCGTCGTCTTGGTCGTCTTTGCCATCGTTAAGTTTTCCCCTCTCAGAAGTTTTGTGCGAAGTGGGCGCAGTTTAGCATGAAGAGTCGCCGTGTTTGGTTTTGGACAGTTGTTAGGCTCTTCCATATTTCCTCTATCGAACCTTCATCATGTGCGGCGGTGTACGCCAGATCGTAAACGACTTAATCAACTCTAACCTTACAACCCGTCCTGCAAACACAACGTCTTTGGATCTGTGCTCAATAAACTTGTCAACGAATGATGAGCCATCCTTGAGAACGACTCTGATGCGTTTTCCTCTTGGTGCATGAGTGTGAGGCATCAACGCCGCCCGCGCTGCCAGTATTCCACCGTTTCCTGTGCGCCGTTCGTCGGATCAATGTAACCCTGAACGTCACCGGAGAACGGACGCCAAGTAAGATGCGGCCCGTCGATAACGCCACGGCAATCATCATTAGCGTCGACCCAACCGCGTCCGCTCACCCATTTGCAAAGCGAGTAGGTCGGCATGATTCCGTAATCGTTTTTAAGTTCGATGGGCGTGCCATCGCGAGGCGCTGTTGTGATGTTCTTCCACTCGCCGCTGTCGATATAGGGGAACGTCACGCTGTTTTCTCCCACAGATCAGATTCACCAAACAGACCTACTTCGGCTTGGACCATCTGCTTTACCTCGATTTCTACTCGTGCTGGTTCGCCCCAAAACTTGAACAGGTGCTCTTCGACTATTTGCGCATCATCTTCGTAGCAGATCCCGATCATCGCGTCTTCAACTGCGCGCGCCAGCTTCAAGACATCTGGCCTGGTATCCGGTGCGATTGACTGAGTGCCGGCTTTCGACAATCCAAACTTCGCATGGTGGTTCTTTGGACGCGGGCGAAAGAATCGGAATGTGGCGACGAGCGGCCCGTCGAGCAATGGCCCCTTGTGAGTTTCCTTTGCGGCCTTCGCAACCGCCCTTTTCCAGCCTTTACTTTTCGGATTGTCGTCAACTGTCGAGACCACGATCCCACCGTTCTTATTTCTGAACGGCTGCTTTGTGGTTCTATGAAGAGGCACAAAGGACTGCTTGCTGCCAGCCGTCTGCGGTGAACCAAACACGGTGAATGTGACTACGTGCATATCAGGATGAAACATTCGGGAGTTACTTCCACTCGATGCGCGGGCAGTATTTACGTTTAATCGAGTCCGACTTAGTCTTGACTATGGTCTTCGCTTCTTCCCAAAATTCAAATCTGCGCTTCGGCTTGTAGCTCAATAGCCATATCAGCGGAGCGGATATCACGGCGAAGCCGACAAAGATCAGCGTTGATTTTTTTGTGCGCTAAGATAAACCGCACAGTCCAAATCACTAACGAGATGAGAAGAAAAATGCTCATGCTGCCGACGCCCAGCACGACGAATCCGCGAAGTACCAAACCCCAAAAGAACGTGCAAAAGTCCTCTGGCAAAGACCCGTCGCCAAACCATCGATAAAACATTGCGTAGTACCCTTTGCTATTCAATCTCACGGTGCCCGTTCCCCGTCAACAAGTAGAATGATCAACGCGCAACGCAACCCCACCTTTGACCGTAAGGGTTGAGATGGAGTGAAAGAGATCTCAATTTCATGGCTGTATCATTGGCACTAGACCATCACGTCGCGCGCTCCACTTAACCGCGTTCTGCGCGACTCGCCACCACTGATAGTAGGGATAAGGCGTTGGGCCATCTTGCATTAGAACCCGGCTCTTTGGTTCGTAGCCGTGCGCTCGAAGTGTTTCGGCAGCCGCGTAAACTTCTTGCGCTGTTTTACCGGGCACGAAAATATCAGCGCCCTTCGCTCGCTGTTGTTTGATCCATCTTAGTGATAAGCCGCTCATCAGATAAACAAGTTGTCGCTGGCTTTCACTTCACCGCGGCCGGGCTCGACAAGTTCCTTCGAAGCGAGCCGTTGAATGTAAGTATCGCGCGTCGATCGTTTGTATCCGGTTTGTTTGGTCAGATAGTCGCGGTCCAGTGCAGCGGGATAGGACGCAATGAGTCGTTCGAGGATCTTCCACTCGCCTTCGGGAAGCCGGTCGCGCCAGTAAGCTTGCAACTCTTCACCTGTTGGCAAAGGTTCGTAATGCGGCAAAACCGCAACGCCCTCGGAAGTGGCGAGCACCTTTCCGCTGCGCACTTCGACGAATCCTTTTTCACCCAACCGCTGGATGTACGTGTCACGAGTTGAGCGTTTGTAGCCAGTGAGAACGGTTAACTGATTTCGTTCCAGACCGTTCGGGTATTGAATGAGAGCCGCGAGAATCTTTTCTTCGCCAATCGGCAATTGTCCGGAAAAATCGGACACTTCGCGCGCGCGTGCAGATGCGACCGGGCGCGGTCGTAAGGCTTCAATCGGCGGCGCTGCGCGGTGTTGCGCCACCGGCTTATGCCCGTTCGTGCCGACCTTTCGAATCGCCTCAGTGATCTCTTTTGAGACTTCGACAAGCTGAGTTCCAACTGTCGCCAGTCTTTCGCTCACGGACTCCAGCCGCTTAACGTGCGCGTCTTTCAGAACGGGCTTCTCGACCTCCTTAATAGTCTCGACGGGTTTCGCCGACGCGGGCGCTTTGGCGGCAAGTTGCTTTTTCAGTGACGCGATCTCTTTGCGCAGTTCTTTCGGATCGTCCGCCTTCGCCTTTTCGATTGTTGCCGCCATCTGCCGGCTGAGCGCATCGAGATCCACGTCTGCGAGGTTCTTCGGCTCAACTCGTTTTTCCCCTGGCTTTGGAGTAGCGCCGCTATCGAATGTCTCGATCGGAAGGACATGAACGCGCTCGAAGATCCCGTTGACTGTCGGCCAGCCCGGCGACCAAAACCACGCGTCGCCAATCGGCAGGGAAGGGAGCGAGCCTTTCAGAATCTTTCGCTCTTCCTCGGTTCCGTGAACGTCGATCCAGGCGTCAATCGCTTTGAGGTCTTGGGGCGCGATTGTGCGAAGGACAACAAGCATTTGGGCTTGCGTCAGAACATTCTTATTGAGCACGGCCGAGCGTTGCGAAATAAACGCGCAACCGATACCCCGTTGCCCGCCGCGGCGCACGATGTCTTCCGCCGCGCCGAGCATCCGTTCCTCCCCCTTTTGAGGTTGCTGCGGGGCAACGGCATCTGCCTCATCAATAATCAGCATCAAGGGCGTGCGGAACTGCTCACGCGCCTTTAACCGGTACAGCGCTTCGAGAAATCCCTCTTCGCCGCGTCGAGGCGGGCTCGGACCGCCCATGAAGTTCGCTACTTCGCTTTTGCGAAAGTTCGATAGGTCGAGAAGTACGCTCACGCGCTCTTCGACCACCAGTTTTGCGACGACCTCGCCAGCTTCTTTTTCAAGCGGCACATCTCCGCGCTCGCCGCCGAGAATCACGATCGGCAGGCCCGGGCCCTTGCCATCCGCAGATGATCGGATGCCCCACCAGTCACCTTTCGGATCCACGATGACGATCTGCTGACCAGCTTTGAATAACTGCTCTGCCAGTCGCCGCGCGGCGTAGCTCTTCCCGGCGCGCCGCTTCGCGAGAATGCCAATCGCCTGGGTCACAGTCTCAAGCGGCAGCGATAGATCCTCAGAGATTTTTAGAGTCTTCATGCGCGTTTAGCGTCGGCGTGTTGCGCGTTTTCGGCAGCTCGAATGCCAGCTTGGAATGCGCTGTTCAGTCGGTTCTCAAGATATTGCCGCGCGCTCAAACTCGTCCCGAGCGTTTCGGGGTTCGCGGCCTTGCGTCCGTCTTCCGAGTTGAGCCATTCCTGCCACGCGGCGACAATCTGGCTTCCCCTCCATAAAGACCTCCCTTTCAGCGGGCACAAAACAGCCCGACAGTCACATCAGAATCGAGTCCGAACCGTCTCCATGATTCGCCCGACAGTCCGCATCGTCCGCGATATCCGCGTGGTTAGTTTGGTTGGATTTTCGGAGAGAAAGGGTTAAGTGAGGCAGGGAAACGGTTAAGCTTTACGCTTCACACGTCCCCCCTTCGGCACCAAACCCTGTTCAATTCCTTCGGAAAACAACTCGTCTTCGGTAGTCGTCTCCAAACCGTCTCCAACCAATCCAAAACCAGCGAAGTTTTCAAGCACCTGCATTGCGCGCCTTTGGCTCTCAGTTGTTGCGTGGCCGTAGCGCAAAATCATTGTTCGATCGCCGTGACCGGTGATCGATCCGATTGTCGCAAGGTCAACTCCGGCTTGCAGCATTCTCGTGACGGCCGTATGCCTCGCGTCGTGCGTGACGAAACCGCCGGCAACGTCTTTACCGTAAGCAAGCCCCACTGCCTGGCAGCACTCTTTCATAATCTCGTAGTAATGAGTGACCTCGCCGCCGTTTCGAGTGAACACATATTCTGGATAGACGCCTTCGCGCTCGCGCAGAATCATTTCCAGCCCGCGGTCCAGCGCCACCGGCCGGGACGTCTGCTCTGATCGGTTTTCGGTTTTCGTTCCGACGATCTGCACCGTGCGCGCTTCCCAATCAATTTGTGACCATCGCAGCTTGCATAGTTCGCCTTTGCGGGCGCCGGTCAATAGTGCTGTTTGAAATACGTGTCCGACGTTCCTGCGATTCGCCGCGCGCTCGGGCGTTTCGTCTTTTCTCTGCGGTTGGTACAGCCAAGTCAAAACCTTTACAACTTCCTGCGCAGAGATGACGCGCTCGCGCCGGCGCTTCGAGTGTTTCGGTCGAAGTATCCGCGGTACAGTCCAATCGGCAAGAACCGGGAAGTGGACGACACCGAGGCGCAGAGTGGCCGAAATGATATTGAGCTCGCGGACGATCGACTGAGGTTTGAGTCCTTCCCGCTTTCGCAAGTCAACGTACCGCTGAACGTGCTCCGTTCTGACTTCGTTTGCTTTCTTGACCTCCGCAACTCGACAAAACCCGGCAAGCACTCTTTTTGCTCGAACGTGTTCATGCTTATTTGGCGTGAGGGCAAGTTTCTTTTCGCAAACCGCCTCGAGTGTCGGAGCCTCAACCGGTCGAACAAAACCATACTTCGATTCCTTTTCAAGTTGGCGAACGCGCGAAACCGTCGCTTCCACGTCGGCGCGGTTAGCAAATCCTGTCTCGCGTTTTCGATGGCCGTTCGCCAGCCACATATCAAAGCCCCATGAGTAATACTTTTTGAGGCGCGAATCGAAACGCCAGCCTGGGCGCGCTCTGTTTGAGAAGAACTTTTTGATCATCCTGCTAACGCTTCCGGTAAGTTGTTACGGCGGCGCGCATCATCTATCAACTTTTGTCTGTAGGCAATGATTTCTCCGCGTAAAACATAAAGCCCGCGTCCCTGACGAATGAGAGTCAAGGTATGCGTCCCTGCTTTCCGCTTGCGAATGGTGGACGGATCAACACCGATCCGCTTTGCCGCTTCGCTCAACGGGATGAGATCGTTCGGGTCGCTCTCGATTACTTGAAACTTCATGCCGGATACAACCTCAAATCTTCGCTTCCATTTGCTACTCGACGGATACGGCCAGCCTCTTCCATTTCCTTTGTCCGACGATCAATCTGCTCAAACTTCAAAACACCTAACGTGCCCAACTGTTTTGCTGTCCATCCTGGATACTGACGAACCAAATCCATGATGATATCTGCGTGTCGCTTTGGACCTCCGCTTTCAACGAAGTCACGTTCCGCGCGACGACTACTTGCCGGATCGCTGCGCCGGGATCTTGGAGCGGTGAAGTTGAAAGAGGTCTGAATCATGTCGTTTACACCAACGCCATTTGTCCGGTGTTCTGTTTGTGCGACTCGAACACAACCAGCGATTCAAGCTGCCCTGGAAACGTTCGCAGTAGTTTCGGCAGCGCGCGTGAGTAGCAGACCGGGATACCACAAGCGAACAGCAGATCGGCTGCTTTGACGGGCTTCGTCTGTCGCTCCAACGCCCACCGCACTCTGTCTTTGACCGCGTAAGGAATGGTTTCGAACTGAACGCCGAGATCCTGAACTGAATCGCCGATTGAGATCCGTCCACCGCCGATAATCTGCCCGAGGTAGCCGCGATGGTGGATTAGGTCTGACGCGCGCGCTTTATCAATTACTCGGCCACAGGGCTCACAATGGAACGTCAACCGCACAGTGACACTGCCGATGCGCAACGCCGTGCCGCTCTCGAAGTCGTGTAGATGCGGATGGTCCACCACAATGTTTTCGCGAAGCTGGCCAGCAGGTAAAGCGAACTGTTGCAGAGTTGATTGCGGCAATAGCAGAACGTGGCGCAGTGGACCGCAGGGCGCGTTGCCGGTGACGCCAGTTATCGTCGCCTCAAGCGTTTCCACGGGCGTCAGGGCCGCGCCTTTGCTCCGTTTTATAAACAAGTTGGTTACTATCGCGCTCATATCTCCCTCACTGCGCGTACTTCTCAACCAGATCTCTGAGCCACGCGAGCTGTCGCTCGGTGGCGCCGTAACGGTCGATTTTGTCTTGCATCTCGCCCACGAACTGGTATTCGCGCTCTGCCATTGCGTCAACTTCCGGCGCAAGCAACTCAATGCACTTGCGCGCGCTGTCAATCCGATCCTGGGGCGTCAGTACATCGTCACGATTGAATGCTATGCGTGTCATATCCCCCTCACCCTCGTCTGCCCCTTCTCATGCTTATAGACCAGACCAAGAAACTGAATTACTGATCTTCGTGATGAAGTGTTGTAGGCTTTCAGTAATAACCGAACAAGCTCGCGGCGAAACGGATCGGCTGGTATCTCACCGGTCGCGATCAGATGCGCGAAAGCGATCCACTTGTACTGTTCGGGTTGAATCTCCGCGCTCATAGTTCCTCAAGCCATCCCGGCCTAACCCGGTCCATCAACGCCAGCACTAACGGATCGTCTGAAACTTCGCTTTTCATGCACTCACGAATGAGATCGATGTCAGAAAGCTCTTTGAGCCTCATTGATTCTTCAATGTGCTCAAGAAGGTTCTGTATTCCGTCGTGTGGAGTGCTCATACCCCTGCAACCGCCTTTGCGTGAGTGTTCGCGATTGCGGCATCAAGCGCGGCAATGAACGTATCTTCATTCGCCGCAGATCCTGCCGCGAACTCCCCACCATAGGGTGTGATAATTCCCGCCAGCCAGCCGTTGAACCAAATCGCTGCGTGGCCGAATTTGAGCCGTGCGCCCATTGTTTCGTCGGGTCGGACTTCCAAAGTTTCATCCTTGCCGTTGATAGCGAAGGTCCATTGCTCGTCAACCTTCTGCACCCATGCCCCTTCGAAGTCTTTAATGTTTCTTACTCCGAGCAAGAGGCCGAGTTGGACCATCTTGTCGAACATCTCACATGTAGGTTGCGGTTGTGCGCTGCTCATCGTTTTGCTCCTGCGATTGATGCGTGGTTCCTTTAGGCGCCTTCATTTCTCTCGCTCTCTTCCTGGCTGCTCGACAAGGCTTGCAGCCACAGTGACAGCCTAAAACGGCGAACTTGCACGGCTTGCAATGGCCGGGTTGTGGCTCCAGCTTCTTCATACTCTTGCTGCTTTCCCTCTTCCGTTGCCGTTCGTAGCCGCCGCTTTCCTCACGTCGGGTTCGTCCATCGGCAAATTGATTTGCTTGACGTGCTTCGCCGCGATGGTCGCAAATAGCTCGACGTCCGGCTGCCAGAGTCCATGCCGCTTGATGATCTCCGAGAACTCTTCAACGTCGTGCGTCCGCATAAAGATTCCCTTGTCCACGTCCCAAAGGCAGTGACAAAGCTCGTGGTCTACCAAAGCCTTTTTCTGTTTCGCGTCGAGTAAGTCCCAGGCGGGCTTTGAGATTTCGATCACGAAAAACGGCTCAGGATCGTTTGTGGTATCGGCTGCGAGAAAAGCATCAAGGCCCGATTTCTTTTTTGCGCGGCCCAAAACGTCCTTGCCTTTGGTCTTGATCACTGCATCATTGAAGACATACTCAATTCGGACGTTGCGAAGGTGGTCGTGGTATTTTGGAATTAGATCGTCACCGATTGATTTGGCCTCTTGGGCCATGCTGTATTCAGGCATCTCTTTTTGGTCCGTCCTTTCGTTGCTTCAGGGGTTAGCGGTCAGGCAGTCGCGGCGGCGGCTTTACCTGTTTCGTCTTGTGGTTTGGGAGGTTGAAGCGCCTCGGTGCCGAGTCCCGCGTTTCCTATGTCGGCAACGATCCGCTGCTCGACTCGTCGGCAGAACTCGTCAAACTCACGTCCTTCGGCTTCCGTGAGGCTGAAGTGTCCTTTGTTGAAAAACTCATCCGTTGCGAAGACGGCGTTGCAGGTGTGGTTGGATAGGGCCAAGCTTAGACCGCCTTGAGTCTGGTCCGCGTTACTGACCTGCTCGCCCGTTACCTTGCGATTGATTCCGGTAATCTTGATCATCTTTAGTCTTTTCCTTTCGTTGCTTCTTTAGGCTGCGTTTTGAAACGTCAGTATTAGTGCTTCGTCACTTGAGAACCGGTGGCCGCAAGCGCACTCGTAACCTCGAAACCCACCCTGCTCGTAACCGTGCCTCAAGTCCTTTTCCGACTTGCAAGCAGGGCATAGGACCATACCAACCGTACCTTTGCCCTTCTGAACGATTCGCGCGCCAAACTGCAAGCACCGCTGCACGTAGTCAGTCACGCAGGAGTCGAAGAGGCCGGGCTGTGCGCTCATGCTGTTGCTTCCATCAAATCGAACAGTGTCGGCGCCGTCGCCTCGTTCTCGGCCTCTTGGCAGTACCTCACTCCATCTCTGAAGTAGTTCTCACTCAGTTCTACGCCGTGGCCGAAACGGCCGGCTTTGATTGCGCAATAAGGAACCGTGAACAGGCCTGCGAATGGATCAAAAACAACGTCACCGGGATTTGAATAAAGGTTGATTGTCCGTTCGACGATATCGAACGGTAGTGGGCACGTGTGGTTGACCTGTTCGCGTCGGCTTTGTGAAGAGTTCAAGCCGCGCATCATCTGAACGTCATCCCAAACCCAGGTGTTGTTTGATTCGGGCGGTTCGTAGAAGAATGACGCCGGCAGCATTCCCCGCTGTTCCAGATCCTCGAGCCTTGCGACGTGCGCTTCGAAGTCGTATGGCTGAACCTTCGCTAATAAGCGCAGGAGAAACCGGACCTGTTCTTCCGGCCGGGAAGGCGTAAGCGTGTTTCCTTCGCTGCGCCAGTAAGCATGTGCATCGATTTGCCATCGCGCGCGACTGTACTCAGACTTCTCTCGACTGACAGGCTCATCCGCTCGAGCTGTGGTTGCTAACGTAGGCGGTTTGCGAAAGAGCAGAAGGTATTCAGGTAGACCACAGCCCATCTTCGTCGCGTCTTTGCACATTTCTGTCCAGCCCAATCGATACGTGCCGGCGTTCTCTCTCACAACATCTGTGGTGATCGTTCGTCGACCTTCGTATAAAAAGCCGTGCTTCATGAAGGCCTGGACGGTGAGATCCGAAAAAGGGTCGACTTCCATGAGGCCCGACTTGGTTTGATGGCTGT
>Ga0207665_10002119_pt1 | contig 13421 bp, 11 predicted proteins | sample LARL112metaG_FD_184351 | JGI IMG/M metagenome (GOLD analysis project Ga0207665, IMG submission 184351) | Corn, switchgrass and miscanthus rhizosphere microbial communities from Kellogg Biological Station, Michigan, USA - LAR L11-2 metaG... | ecosystem: Host-associated > Plants > Roots >...
CACCGCCCGCTGGAACACGTCGCGCGCCTCATCCAGCTCGCCGCGCTGGTAGCGCGCGCGCCCGCACTCGATCAGCTCGGAGGCGACGCCGAAGAGGCTGCCCACCGGGTTGCACGCGAGGAAGCGCGGCGGGGCAAGCGGGGCCACCGGCCGGTCGCCCAGGTTGCCCACCATCGGCGCCGGCGGCAGCTCGGGCAGCCCCGCCGGCGCGAGCGGCAGCGGCACCGCGGGCAGCGGCACCGGCGGCTTGTCGAGCGGGGGCGAGGCCAGCGGGACGAGGGTGGCCGGGTCGGGCGGCGGCAGGATCAGCGCGATGTCGGCGCGCGCCGCTCCGCCCGGCACGAGGAGCAGGAGCGCGGCGAGCGTGAAGAGGCGCGACAGCGCGGGCGGGCGGATCACGGCTTCGCGCCTCCCGACTTGCCGGCCGACCCCTTGGCGGGCGCCTTCGGCGCGGGCCGGGCGTCGCCCTTGTCGGACTGAAGGTTGGTGTTGACCGCGGCGAGCCGCTCCTTCGCCCACGAGGCGAGGGTCTTGTCGGGGCTCTTGGTCGCGACCTCGTCGTAGAACTTCGCGGCCTGCGCCCACTGGCGCTGCTCCTCGTACGCGAGACCAGTGCCCGCGAGCGCCCGGTAGCGCATCGCGGGCTCGATCGCGGGAGCCTCGGCGGCCGACTTGAAGGCCGCGACCGCCGCCGCGTGGCGCTTCTGCTTGAGCTCGCTCTCCCCCAGCAGCACGAACGCCTCGCCGCGGACCGCGTCCTCCGGGCTGCGCGAGGCCGCGCGGGCGAGGGTGGCCGAGTCCTTGAAGCTGTTCTTGGCGAAGGCGGCCTGGGCCATCTCGAGCGAGACGCGCCCGCTCAGGGGATGGTCGGGGAAGTCTTTCCGCAGGCGCGCCCACGCGGTATCCGCGTCGCGCGGCCGGCCGAGCTTGCTCGCCACGAGCCCGGCGTCGTAGAGCCCCTCGGCGGTGGCGGGAGTCTGGGCGACCAGGGTCTTGTACTCCTCGGCCAGCTCGCTCTTCTTGCCCTGGCGCACGAGGGTGTCGACGACGTTGCGCCGCGCGGCGGGGGTCAGGTCGGAGTTCGGGTACGCCTTCGCGAACGCGCGCAGCTCGCCCACCCCCTCGTCGCTCTGCCCGCCCGCGATCAGGGCCTGCCCCAGGGTGTAGCGGGCGTCCGGCAGCAGCCGGTGATCGGGGTACTTGGTCACGAAGCCGCGGAGCAGGCCGATCGCCTCGTCCGGACGCTTCAGCTCGACGAGCGTGCGGGCCAGATAGAAGGTGGCCGACGCGACGTTCCCGTTCTCGGGATAGCTCGAGAGCAGGCGGCGGAACTCGGTCACCGCCTGGTCGCGCCGCTTGAGCTCCAGGTTCACCCACGCGAGGCCGTAGACCGCGTCGGGCGCGCTGGGCGAATTCGGATTGTCGGTGAGTATCTTGTCGTAGACCGCGCGTGCTTCCGGATAGCGCTTCAGCCGGAAGAGCGACTCACCTTCCCAGAAGCGCGCCTCGTCCGGCCGGCCCGGGACCGGCGAGAAGGTCTGGGCCTGGCGGAAGGCCTGGAGCGCGGCCTCGGGCTGGCCTTGCGAGAGGCGCGCCTTGCCGAGGAGCAGCGTGGCCTCCGGCGCGCGGGCGTCCGACGGGTAGCGCTCGAGCAGGCGCTCCAGCATGCGGCGGGACTGCGCGAAGAGCCCGTCCTGGAAGGCGCGGTCGCCCACCGTCCAGAGACGCTCCGATTCGCTCACCGCGAGGGCGGAGCCCGGCCAGCCGAGGAGCGCGGCCAGGACCGGCCCCAGCGCGAACCCCAGCGCTGAATAGACGCGTGGCGACGTGCGCGGCATGACAGTGAATCCACGCTATCACGAAAGGCCAGCCCTTACCGCATCCCGAGGCCCAGAATCGACGTGGCGATCGCGAGCGTCCGGCTCTCGTCGTCGGTAAAACCTTCGTCATTGCCCTCCCAGAGGTCCAGCGAGATCGGACCTCGCGCGGTCTGGAGCGCGAGCCGACCTCCCCCCTCGGGCAGGCGCATCCCCTTGCTGCCGAAGCGCACCGTCTCGCCGGAGGGGGCGAAGAGGGTGTCGGCGGTGAGGGCGAGCCGCGGCGCCGGCCGCGCGACCGCGGTGTCCGGCGTCGCGGCCAGCACGCGGCCCTGCCCGTCGCGAAGGACGAGACCTCCGAGGTCGAAGTCGGCCCGCAGGTCCTCCAGCATGGACACGAGAGCCCGTCCGCTCCGCGCGCGCTCGAGGAGGCGGGTCAGGATGACCAGCTCTCGGTCCGCGCGACTGGCCACCTCCGAGAGGCGCTCGCGCCGGCTCCCGAAGGCGGCGGCGATGAGCCCGCACGCGGCCAGCGCGACGAAGGCGATCACGTCATCGGTCTTGCTGATCGCGAGCGTGAGGTAGGGCTCGGTCAGGAAGAAGTTGAGGCTCATCGCCGACACCAGCGCGGTGACGAGAGCGGGGCCTCGCCCGCCGAGCTCGGCCACCACGATGGTGAAGGCGAGGAAGACGAAGGCGAGGTTGGACGCCGCCACCACCGTTCGGAGCGGGATCAGCACGATGCCGAGGGCCATCGCCCCCAGCGCTCCCGCGATGGCCCAGACCCGGATGTCGTCGGTTCGACCCATGATCTCGTCCTCCGTGGCGTCGTGCTCAGCCGGGTCTGGGGCGCGCGCCGTGTACCGGCCGGCGACGGGCCGGGCGGAAGAGCAGCACGTCACGGCTCAGGGTGACGTCCAGGTCCGGGACGGTGGCGAGGCGGGCGAGCCGGCTCGCCCGCCCGGCGCGATAGGTGCCGACCATGACGTCGCGCACCGAGGCGGGATCGAGATGGACGACGTGCCGGATCCGCTCGTGCCGATCGAGGACGAAGAGAGGAGCAAAGTCCTCGATCGCCTTGTCGACCCGATCCCGGCTGACTCCCTCGCCCAGGATCAGCTCGCGCGCCTCGATCAGGTCGTCGGGCGCCGGGACCACCACGAGCAGGGTGCCCTCGTCGGCCAGCACCCGGCGGAACTCCTCCGGGTTTCGCTGCGCGGTGATCGAGGCCACCAGCCGGAACGAGGCGGCCGGGTAGGGCAGGAAGCGGTCCGCGTTGGCGACCACCCAGTGGAGCGCGGAGTGCCGCCGCGCCGCCGCGTCGATGGCGGGCACCGAGATGTCGAGGCCGTATCCGGCGGCGCCGAAGCGCGCCACGATGGCGGCCAGGTGGTGCCCGTCCCCGCAGCCGACGTCCAGGACCGCGTCGCCCGGCCCCAGCGTCAGCAAGCTCGTGATGGCCTCCGTGAGGGGCGTCTCGAATCCGCGCGCGGCGAGGCGCAGGCGTGCGGTGACGGTGGCTGGGGCGTCCCCGGGCTGGCTCGACCGTCGATCCCGAGGCTGCAGGAGGTTGACGTATCCGCGGCGCGCCACGTCGAACGAATGCCCGCGGGGACAGACCAGGCCGCGCGGGCTCCGCGTGAGCGGCCGCCGGCAGCCCGCCACCGAGCAGAGTAGATCGACCGGGCCCGATTCGCTCGCGTCCATCGACATCGCCAGAGACATCGTAGCGGTGGATGTTACCAGAAGTGGAGAGACGCCCCTCGGCCAGGTCTCTGTATCGTCGATCGCGCCTAGAGGACGATCTCGGTTCCCACCCGGTGCGGAGCCCGGAGTGTCATCGGCCCGGCATGCGGGACTCGCCCATCGATGAGCCGCGTGCCCGCGGGAATGTCGCACTCGTGGTTCGCCCTGACGGACGGGGCCGCGACCCTGCTCGGGTTCCTCGCCGCCATATTCTTCAAGACCTTCGAGTAGCCACACCGGGTTGCCCTCACCGGACAGATTCGACCCCATCTCCCGTCGAAGTCCCGATCTCTTCGATCGGACAGACGAAGATTCGACAGACTCCGTCCGCCGTCGCCGCCTCGATGATCGCCTCAGCGGCCTCGTCGACCGAGGAGTCGTCAATGATCGCCTCGAGCTTCAGCTTGAGAACGAAATCGACGGTGTACTCCATGCCTCGGTAGATCTCGGTATGCGCTCCGCGCTGGTCGGTGCCTCTCACGTCGCTCAAGATCAGGTCCGTGAGCCCGATCGCTTCCAGGGCCTGCCTGACCTCATGGAGCGAGACCGGGTCGATGATGGCCTCGAGCTTCTTCACGGGTCCTTCTCCTTCAGGGCAACGCCGAGCGTCCATCGGCGGGGCAGGCGGCGGCACGCAGCTTGGGCATCGCCCGGCATTCACTCCGTCGATTCGAGTCCGATAGCTCAGTCGTTGATGTCGGGGCTGCTGCCGAGCAGCCGGTGACCACGCCGGCTAGGACTATTCCGACCACGACCCGACCGTTCATGACTCCATCCTCCGGCTCCTCGTAGGCCCGACCACTCTGTCTCACTGCATTGGAGGGCGCCTGACCGTACGGCGCTGTCAAATCCGAACCCGTTCCCATTAGGAAAGTCTCAAGGGAGAGGCGTGGGTGGTGCCTCGGCCTCCACTCTTGAGGCCCCCTTGACCCTCGCCGCCTCCGGTTTGACGCGGCCCTGAGGGGCTTTCGCCATCTCATTGACGGCGAGCGTTTGGGGCCGAGGGGACAGGCTCGGAAAAGAGGCCCGACATGAGCCGCGTGCTCTGGAACGTCTCCGGATCGTCGACGACGGCGTGGCGGCCCGGTCGGCCGATCGGCGGCGCGCCGCGCGGTCTCGACGACAAGCGCGCGGCGTGAGCGAGGGAACGAGGGGTGGCCGGCACTCCGGCGCCCCGCGAGAACAGGAGGAGGGAGATGGGCAAGAAGCCGGCTGACAGGGGGGCACAGAAGACGCCGCCGCTGGGCGCCGCGCAAGGATTCGACTCGACGGCACGGTGTGGCTGTTGCGGGGCCGCATCCCGCGCGGTCCGGCCGCAGTGGCGGGTGTGCGCGAACGGTCACACCTTCATCAAGAAGAGCGACCAGCGCGCGAGTTGAGACCGGTGGTGATTCGGGGCTAGGCGCGCGGCCCGGCCGTATACATGAGACCATGCTCGCTGGACGTGAGCCGCCTCCGGGGCGCGGGCCGGCCTCCCGCGGTAGTGGCCGGACGTGTCGTGGTCGCCGATGGCACAATGCGGTCGGAGGAGAGAGGGGCATGAGCGCAGCAAGTCTCGCCCAGTACGGCGCGTTCCTGCTGATCGTCACCCTGCTCGTCAGGCCGGTCGGCGGCTACCTCGCCCGGGTCTTCGGCGGCGAGCGGACCTGGCTTGACGCGATCATGCGACCGCTCGAGCGCGTCATCTGCCGGCTCGCCGGGGTCGACCCCACCGCGGAGATGGACTGGAAGCACTATGCCGGGTGCTTCCTGGTCTTCGGGCTCGGCGGGACGCTGCTACTGTACGCGATATTACGGATGCAGCCCCTGCTCCACACGTTCGACCCGGCGTACCGGCCGGGACCGCTCCCTCCCGACCTCGCGATGAACACCGCGATCAGCTTCGCGACCACGACGACCTGGCAGGCGTACGGCGGTGAGACCACCATGACCTATCTGAGCCAGGCCGTCGGCCTCACGGCCCAGAACTTCCTGGCCGGGGCCGCCGGGCTCGCGGTGGGCATCGCGTTCATCCGCGGTTTGGCCCGCGAGCACACCGCCCTGCTTGGCAATTTCTGGGTAGACGTGACCCGCGCGACACTCTGGGTGCTGCTACCCCTCGCGCTGGTGACCGCCCCGTTGCTCGTGTGGCAGGGTGTGCCCATGACGTTCTCCCCGTACGCCCACGCCGCCGTCCTGCAGCCCACCGCCTACGACCAGCCGGTGATCGACCCCGACGGCAGGCCCGTCCTCGACGAGAAGGGGCAGCCGAAGCCGAAGAGAGCCTGGCTCACCGAGCAGATCATCGCGCTGGGCCCGGTCGCCGCCCTCGAGCCAATCAAGAATCTCGGCACCAACGGCGGAGGTTTCTTCAACGTCAACGCGGCGCACCCGTTCGAGAATCCCACGCCCCTCGCGAATCTTCTCGGGCTGCTGTCCATCGCGGTCCTGCCCGCCTCACTCACCTACACCTTCGGGCGCATGACCGGCCGGCCCGCGCAGGGCTGGGTGCTGTACGTGGTGATGGTCGTGCTCTTCGCGGCAGGCCTCCTGGTCTGCGATCTCGCTGAGCAGCGCGGCCAGCCCCTGGCCGCCCAGGGGGTGGATCACGTCGAGAGTGCCCTCCAAGCCGGGGGCAACATGGAGGGCAAGGAGGTCCGCTTCGGAATCGGTGGCTCGGTCCTGGCCGCGATCACCACCTCGAACGGCGCGACCGGGTCCTACAACTCGATGCACGACAGCTACACTCCCATCGGCGGCCTGGTGACGATCGTGAACATGCTCTTCGGCGAGGTCGTGTTCGGCGGCCTCGGCACCGGGCTCTACAGCCTGGTGTTGATCGCGCTGGTCGGTCTGTTCGACGCGGGGCTGATGATCGGGCGAACCCCTGAATACCTCGGCAAGCAGATCACCGTCACCGAGATGAAGCTCATCGCGCTGTATGCCATCATCGCGCCGCTCACGATCCTGCCGCTCGCCGCGGTGGCACTGGTGACCGACGCAGGTCTCGCCGGCCTCACCACGAACAAGGGCGCCCACGGGCTCAGCGAGATCCTGATGGCCTACACGACGTCGATGGCCAACAACGGCCAGAACTTCGCCGGCCTCAGCGCCAACACTCCGTTCTACAACGTCACGACCGCCCTGGCGATGATCGCCGGGCGCTTCGGGCTGGCGATCCCGGCCCTGGCGCTCGCCGGCCGGTTCGCGCTGCAGCCGAGCAAGCCGGTCACCGCCGGAACGCTACCCACCGACACCCCGCTCTTCGCCGGGCTCACCATCGCGACGATCCTGATCGTGGGCGCGCTGAGCTACTTGCCGGTCCTGGCGCTCGGGCCGATCGTCGAGCAGCTCGGCCTGCGGTAACCCGCCGCCCTCGGGCCTCTCCCCTCTTCACGCCCCCGGCCCACTGGATAGCCGCTCCACGGCCGCCAGGCGCCGACGCAGCTCGCCGAGCTCGTCCTCGTCGAGTTTCTCGGCGCAACCCCTGACGATTCGCCGGCCTCGCTCCGCGAGCATCGGCCGCGCGGCGGGGTCCGGGATCGTCCTCGCGACGTCACCGAGGGCCCGTAGCATCCGGAGGCTCACCGCGACGTCCGCCCGCGCGTAGAGGCGGATCTGCTCGAATGCCGCGTCGACGAGCCGATCGAAACCCGGCCACGGAATGCCGACGCGAAGCAGGCCCGGCGGATCGTAGCGCAGGGACTCCGGCTCTTCCCGGGAGGCGAAGCGGATCAGGATGCGGCTCAGCTGGTCCACGCAGTTGATGGCGGTGCTGGGGTCGTTCACCGCGGGCGAGATCGCGCGCAGCGCGATGTCGACGATCTGTAATATACCGAACTCCACGTCCTGCTGGAGCGTCCGGGTCGGGCCGAGGTCGAAGGCCCCGCGCAATTCGGCGCAACGGGCGGGGGACAGCCGCTCTCCCTTCGACACCATGAGCAGCGGAACCCCGGCCGGAACGAAGTGCCCGACGCGCCGAACGACACGGACGACCACGCCGTAGGACTTCGCCAGGAACACGAGTCGGTCGATATCGATGAAACGGACGTAGCCGGAGACGTCGCTCGAGACCGCGCCATCGCGCTCGCCGGGCTCGAGCAGGTGGGCTTCCGTCGGCCCACGGTGGCGCCGGGGCTCCGGCATGAGCCCATCGATGATCGCCTCTGTTTCGGTGGCGATCTTTTCCACGATGTGACTGACGCTGATCGCCTGGGAGATGTGATGGATGAAGAAGAGCAGCCACGCGACGCAGGCCAGCGCGAGCACCATCGCCCCGAGGACGGTCAGGACGGGCGCGAAGGGCTGCGGAACCGAGCGCGCGGCCGGGAGCGCGGCCACGCAGTACAGGAAGGTGCCGAGGAAGATGCCGAGCGTCTGCTGGGTCACCCGATCGCGCGCAAAGCTGACGATGATGCGGGGAGAAAACTGCATCGACGCCAGCGTGAGCGTCATCAACAGGATGGCGAAGACGATCGAGACCACCGTCATCATCGAGGCCGCGATCGCCGCGAGCACGACCTGAGCCACCTGAGGGTCGGCGTGGGAGGGGAACAAGACCTTGGGCGCCCAGGCACCGAGGCCCGGAACCGCCTCTTCCAGCGCGGAGAGGAGCGCGCCCGCGCATCCGAGTGTCAGCGCGATGATGAGCGGGCGTACCAGGAAGCCGCCGCGCAGGCTGTACATCACGTGGCGGAAGGAGATGAACAGTCGCTCGTTCAGCATGGCGTGCCGGCCGGCGAGATCGCGGCGGCGCTCGGAGTCGCGCTCGTGAGCTAGGTCACGGCTGCGGTGGGGAGGGTCGAGGGCGCATCCGGCTAGAAGAACGAGTAGTACAGCGCCGCGGTCATGGTGTCCTGAGCGTGCGAGGTCGGGGTCAGCCCATGGTTCTGGAGGCCGAAGGCCTTGCGGCTCGCCTCGTCGTGACGGTACTCGAGTCGCCCGACCAGGCCGCGCCGGATCTTGTACTCCGCGGTGGCGGTGAGGCTGACCAGATCCACGTTGTGGCCAGGGGCGACCGTCTCGCTGCTGCGGACCCCCTGCGGATCGCCGAAGTACTCGGCGCGCAGGACGGTGCGGAGAGCCTTCGTCCAGTCGTAGGCCACGTAGCCGGCGATGCCGCCCCAGCGCGCGTCGTTGTCGCGTCGCGTTCCCAGCGCGACCAGCGCCGGGTCGTTCTTCTCCCCCGCGAAGTCGAAGTTGGCCGCGAGCGCGAGCTTCTCGATGCCGGTGTAGAGGATCGTGGTGTCCACGATCCAGCGATGGTTGACCCCGTCGCGCATCTGGCTCCGGTTCTGTTCCGGCCCCACGTGGAAGCTCGTGGTGACCGAGAGCTTGTCGGACGGAGTGAAGGCGACCTGCCCGATGGCCCGGAGGTAGCCGTTGTTGTTGTCGGCGGCGTCCCATCCGTTGGTGAAGCCGAGGGTCACCATGAGCCATCTGACGAAGGGATAGGTGGCGAGCGCCCCGGTGTGGGTGTACGGGGTTCCGATCGTGTAGAGGAAGTCCCGGGAGAAGTTCAGGTTCTTCGGGCTCTCGTAGCCCTCGTAACCGATGAGCGTCGCCCACTTGCCCGCCTTCAGGGTGAGCCCGTTGCCCACCGGGAGCAGGAAGGAGGCGTAGGCCTCCGGCAGGTCGAACTTCTCGGTGTTCCTGAAGAACGGCCCCTGGTCGTCGCGGTCGCGAAAGATGCCGAGGGAGTGATTCTTCTGCGAATCGAGGCCGGCGGTGATCACCACCCCGTAGCCGAGCCGATATCGCTCCGACGGATCCTTCTTCACGCTGAGCTCGGCCGCGTTGAACGTATAGCCGTTGTCGTGGTCGTAGAAGCGCAGCTCGTTGACGTCTCCGCGGCCGGTCCTCCGGAGGTTGCCCACGAAGCTGTTCTCGACGTAGCTGTAGAGCATCAGCTCCTCGAGATAGGTCTTGGCGGTGCCCTCCGGAGCGGCGGGCCGGCCGAGTAGGTCGGCCACCGACTGCTGGGCACGGGCCGTGCCGGGGGCCAGCAGGAGGAGCAGGAGCATCGCGACCGGGCCGCCGCGCCGCGATCCCGGTCGAGCCGTCATCAGCGGCTACTTGCCGTCGAGCGCCAGGTTGAGCGCGAGGACGTTCACACGGGGCTCGCCGAGCAGACCCCAGAAGCGGCCCTCGGTGTGTCGCTCGACGAGAGTCAGTACCGTCTCCCGCGAGAACTTGCGCTCCCTCGCCACCCGGGAGACCTGGTAGAGGGCGGCGGCCGGGCTGATGTGGGGGTCGAGCCCGCTCCCGGAGGCGGTCACCAGGTCCACGGGGACGGGAGCCGTGTTGCCCGGGTCAGCCGCGCGTAGCGCTTCCACGCGTCCCTGCACCGCCTTGACGAGATCCGGGTTCGTCGGGCTGAGGTTCGAGCCGGAGGAGGCCCCCGCGTTGTAGCCGAAGGGGCTCGTGGCCGACGGGCGGCCCCAGAAGTACTTCGGATCGTCGAACGGCTGCCCGATGAGCGTGGAGCCGAGCACCTTGCCGTCCCTGACGATCAGGCTCCCGTTGGCCTGGACCGGAAAGAGCACCTGGGCGATCCCGGTGACCACGAGCGGGTAGACGACCCCGGTGATCACGGTGAAGATGATGAGACACATCAGAGCCGGTCGCAGATGGGCGGTCATCGCTGGCCTCCGCTCACACGAGCTTCAGGGCCACCAGGATCATGTCGATGATCTTGATGCCCGGGAAGGGAATGATGATCCCGCCCACTCCGTAGATCCACAGGTGGCGCCGCAGCACCGCGGCGGCCCCGATGGACCGATAGCGCACGCCCTTCAGCGCCAGCGGGATCAGCGCCACGATGACCAGCGCGTTGAAGATCACCGCGGAGAGGATGGCGCTCTCGGGCGTGGCCAGCCCCATGATGTTCAGCGCGCCGAGCGCGGGATAGGTGGACGCGAACGCGGCCGGGATGATCGCGAAGTACTTCGCCACGTCGTTGGCGATGCTGAAGGTGGTGAGCGCGCCGCGGGTCATGAGCATCTGCTTGCCGGTCTCGACCACCTCGAGCAGCTTGGTGGGGTTGGAGTCGAGATCGATCATGTTGCCCGCTTCTTTGGCCGCCTGGGTCCCGGTGTTCATGGCCACCGCCACGTCCGCCTGGGCGAGCGCGGGCGCGTCGTTGGTCCCATCACCGGTCATCGCCACCAGGCGACCCTGGGCCTGCACGTCGCGGATCAGCTTGAGCTTGGCCTCCGGGGTGGCCTGGGCGAGGAAGTCGTCAACCCCCGCCTCCGCGCTGATCGCGGCGGCGGTCAGCGCGTTGTCCCCGGTGATCATGATGGTCTTGATGCCCATGCGCCGGAGCTGGGCGAAGCGCTCCCGGATCCCTCCCTTGACGATGTCCTTGAGGTGAATGACGCCCAGCACCTTGCTCCCATCACACACCACCAGCGGCGTGGCGCCCCCCTTGGCGATGGTGTCCACGCCCAGCCGGACCTCGTCGGGAAAGTGACCGCCGAGCTTCTTCACGTGCGCCTCGATGGCGTCGGCGGCACCCTTGCGGACCTGCCGGCCATTCAGGTTCACGCCGCTCATGCGCGTCTGGGCCGTGAAGGGCACGAAGGTGGCGCCGAGCTTCTCGATCTCCCGCTCGCGGATCTGGTACTTCTCCTTGGCCAGGACCACGATGCTGCGACCCTCCGGGGTCTCGTCCGCGAGCGATGCCAGCTGGGCCGCGTCGGCGAGCGCGCCCTCCGTCACCCCCGCGGCCGGGATGAAGGCGGTCGCCTGCCGGTTGCCGAGGGTGATGGTGCCGGTCTTGTCGAGCAGCAGCACGTCCACGTCGCCCGCCGCCTCGACCGCGCGGCCGGACATCGCGATGACGTTCTTCTGGATCATCCGATCCATGCCCGCGATGCCGATGGCGGACAGCAGGGCGCCGATGGTGGTGGGAATCAGGCACACCAGCAGGGCCACCAGCACGGTGACCGTGACCGGAGTGCCCTGGCCCGCGGCCCCGACGCTGTAGAGGGAGTAGGGCAGCAGGGTGGCGGTGGCGAGCAGGAACACGATGGTCAGGGCGGCCAGCAGGATGTCCAGCGCGATCTCGTTCGGGGTCTTCTGCCGCTTCGCGCCCTCGACCAGCGCGATCATCCGGTCCAGGAAGGCCTCGCCGGGATTGGCGGTGACCTCGACCACGATCCAGTCCGACAGCACCTGGGTCCCGCCGGTGACCGAGCTGCGGTCTCCGCCCGCCTCGCGGATCACCGGTGCGCTCTCTCCGGTGATCGCGGCCTCGTTGACCGAGGCGATGCCCTCCACGATGGTCCCGTCGGCCGGAATGAAGTCGCCCGCCTCGACCAGCACCCGATCGCCCTTGCGAAGGGCCGACGCGGCCACCGTGTCGAAATCGCGCGCGCCCGATCGGGTGAGGCGCTTGGCCTGCAGGTCGCGGCGGGCATTCCGCAGCGAGGCGGCCTGCGCCTTGCCGCGTCCCTCCGCCATGGCCTCGGCGAAATTGGCGAAGAGTACCGTGAACCAGAGCCACACCGATACCCAGAAGATGAACCAGGGGGGCGCCTCTCCCCTGCCGACCAGCGCCTGGATCCACAGGAGGCTCGTCAGGATGGAGCCCACGTAGACCACGAACATCACCGGATTGCGGACCTGCCGCTTCACGGTCAGCTTCCGGAAGGAGTCGACGATCGCCTGCTTGACGATCGCGGTCTCGAAGAGCGAGCGTGCCCGTACCGCCGTGGTGGCCATGTCAGAGACTCCCTACTTCGCCGCGATCAAGGTGAGATGCTCGACGATGGGCCCGAGGGCCAGCGCCGGCACGAACGTCAGCGCGCCGACCAGGATGACCACCCCCACCAGCAGTCCCACGAAGAGCGGGGTCGCGGTGGGCAGCGTGCCGGGGCCCGCCGGCACCGTCTTCTTCCGGGCCAGCGATCCCGCGATGGCCAGGACCGGGATCGCCAGCCAGTAGCGACCGAAGAGCATGCAGAGGCCGAGCGCGGCGTTGTAGAACGGGGTGTTCGCGGAGAGCCCGGCGAACGCGCTGCCGTTGTTGTTGGACGCCGAGGAGAAGGCGTAGAGGATCTCGCTGAAGCCGTGAATGCCGGGATTGGCGATGCCCGCCTTTCCCGCCGTCGTGACCACCGCGACCGCGGTCCCGACCAGGACGAGCGTGGGCGTGATCAGGATGACCAGCGAGGCCATCTTCATCTCGTAGGCCTCGATCTTCTTGCCGAGGTACTCGGGCGTCCGCCCCACCATCAGGCCCGCCACGAAGACCGCGACGATCGCGAACATGAGCATGCCGTAGAGGCCGGAGCCCACCCCGCCGTACACGACCTCGCCGAGCTGGATCAGCCACATGGGCACCAGCCCTCCCATCGGCGTGTAGGAGTCGTGCATAGAGTTGACCGAGCCGTTCGAGGCCGAGGTGGTGGCGGTGGCCCAGATCGCCGAGCTCGCGATGCCGAAGCGGGTCTCCTTGCCCTCCATGTTGCCGCCCGACTGGAGCGCGCTCGCGGTGTGATCCACGCCCCGCTTCACGAAGACCGCACCGTTCTGCTCGGCCAGGTAGCACGTCCCGAGCAGCACCACGAAGATCACGGTCATGGCGGCCAGCACCGTCCAGCCCTGGCGCGTGTCGCCCACCATGACGCCGAACGTGTAGCAGAGGGCGCCCGAGATCACGAGGATCGACAGCACCTCGAGGAAGTTCGAGAGCGGCGTCGGGTTCTCGTAGGGGTGCGCCGAGTTCACGTTGAAGAAGCCGCCGCCGTTCGTGCCGAGCTGCTTGATCGCGACCTGTGACGCCGCGGGTCCCATCGGGAGCTGCTGCTCGGTGACCGTCGACGTCTCGGTCTTCGGCTGGCCCTTCTCGTCGAGGACCGGATTGCCGTCGGC
>Ga0207665_10002123_pt1 | contig 13413 bp, 11 predicted proteins | sample LARL112metaG_FD_184351 | JGI IMG/M metagenome (GOLD analysis project Ga0207665, IMG submission 184351) | Corn, switchgrass and miscanthus rhizosphere microbial communities from Kellogg Biological Station, Michigan, USA - LAR L11-2 metaG... | ecosystem: Host-associated > Plants > Roots >...
AATCGATCTATATGGGAGTCAACCTCCACTCGAGCGGAACGATGCTCCCGCACATGCGTTTGCTCTTGTCGCTTCGACGTCGGATTGCGGGAGCGGACCCGAGCGCAACCTCGGATCTCAAGACGTTCAAGCCTCCGGCAGCGACGGCCCTCGGCCGTTGCGGGGCAGCTGTCCGGTCCGGGGTTCGCCTGACCAATTGGCTTGCCGAGGAGTGGTACCGACAAGCCGTCGCGGCCTACTACACACGGCGCGGAACCGTCGTCGTCTTCGACCGCCACTTTTTCGCGGACTTCTACGAGGAGGAGATCCAAGACGGCGCTAGCGACCGCGGCTTGGCCCGGCGTATCCACGGCCTCGTTCTCCAGCACGTCTACCCCAAGCCCGACGTGACCATCTGGCTGGACGCGCCGGTGGAGGTGCTGTACGCGCGAAAGCCGGAAGGATCGATCGCCCAACTGCGGAAGAAGCAACTCGGCTACCGCGCCGTGGCTGAGCTGCTCCCCGATGTCGTGCTCGTCAACGCTGCGCTGCCAACCGATGAGGTCACAAGAGAGGTCGCCGGCGTAATCCGCACCGTGTACGAACAGCGAAGGGAAGCTGGGTCGCGTGGCAGATTGGGCAGGCGCCGGAAAAGGTTCGGATCCCCCCGAGGTGGATCGGAATGAATCGCCCTCCCCTGCCGCCGGTAGTCGTACTCGGGCTGGATTGCATTACCGGTCTGCAGACTGCGCGGATCCTTGCGCGGCACGGGATCCCGGTAATAGGCGTCGCGAGTGACCTTCGTCATTACTGCTGTCGTACCAGGGTCTGCGAGAGGATCGTCTACGCGGATACCACGAGTGAGGAGCTGATCCCCGAGCTCGAAGCGCTGGCCTCGACCTTCGATCAGAAGGCGGTGTTGGTCCCTTGCACGGACCTCAGCGTGCTGACGATTTCTCGCCACCGCGAAAGGCTCGAGGACGCATATTGGATCGCCCTCCCACAGAACGATGTCGTGGAGTTGTTGACAGACAAAGCCGCGTTCTATGCGTATGCGCAAGAGCGTGGGTTGCCGATTCCGCGTACGCGCCTGTTGACCAGCCGAGAAGACGCAGAAGAGGCCGCCCAGGCTCTGGCTTTTCCCTGCATCATCAAACCGCCGCTCAAGACAACACTTTGGGAGCGGACAGCACGTGAAAAAGCGTACAAGGCACGAACGCGCGAGGAGTTCCTCGATATCTACGACGAGGTAGGCACGGCTGCGACTTTGCTTCTCGCGCAGGAGTGGATCAGCGGCAGCGAAGGCGATCACTTCACATGCAATTGCTATTTCGATAGGCAATCGAAGCCACTCGTGACCTTCGTGACACGAAAGATTCGTCAGTGGCCGCCGCAAACAGGCGCCGGCTCGCTCGCCGTCGAATGTCGTAATGACGTCGTGGTTGACGAGACGGTGCGGCTCTTCTCGAGCGTGGGTTTTTGGGGCCTCGGCTACCTCGAGATGAAAAAGGACGCGAGGACGGGCAAACACTTCATTATCGAACCGAATGTCGGCCGCCCTACCGGACGGTCGGCGACGGCCGAGGCGTCTGGAGTCGAACTTCTATACGCGATGTACTGCGACATGCTCGGGCTCCCGCTTCCCGAGATACTCACTCAGCCCTTCGTGGGGACCAAATGGATCTATTTTGGCCGAGACATCCGTTCGGCACTTCACTATTGGCGGCGCGACGAGCTCACCATTGGCGCCTGGCTCGAGTCGCTGCGTGGCCCGAAGGTCGACGCAGTCTTTTCGTGGAGCGACCCTCTGCCCTTCTGGTTCGACGCGTGGCGAGCGTTGGCGATGATCCGCCGATCCGGCACCGGCGCCGCCCACCAATGAGCGTTCCCGCCAGCCGCGGTTCGGCAAGATCTTCGACCTGATGTCCGAACGACTAGCCAGCGGTCGGGTCAGGCACCTTCGCGCTCGCCGACGGGCGGAAAGCCAACACGAGAGTTCGACGGTCCGCCTGCGAGATACCTATGAACCGGACCAGAATCAACGCGTAAGCGGCGATCAGGACGATGCCAAGCGCCGCAGTGCCGGCCAGGGAGTTTCCTGCCCCAGTCACCTGAGCGATCCCAATCGCCACGCCGGAGGCGAGGGTCGCCGCTGCCAGTGGGCGGACGAGTGACAGGCTCAGAGGCGTCATGTTCATCGTCCGGTAGACGAGGTACAGCTTCGCTGCGTTTCGAAAGATCGTGTAAATCAACACGCTCACCGCGGCTCCCGTCAACCCATAGCGTGGCGTCAGGACAAGCGCGACTCCCACGACGACCGCCGTCGCGACGAGGTTCGTTCCCATCTCGAGCCTCACGCGACCGGTCATGATCAGCGCACGCTCAACCGGCCCCGCCAGCGCGTTGAGAAGCGTCGCGATCGTCATGATCGCAAGCGCAAGAGCTGCTGCTCGGTATTTCGAGCCGTAGACCTGGAGTAGTGGTCCGGGAAGGGCGATCGCCACAGCAAACAGCGGTACCGCGAAGATCGCGACCCAACGCGTGACGCTCTTTAGCAGTTGGTCGAGCGATTCGTTCTCCCCCAGGTCTGAGAGCCGGGCGATTGCTGGCGAAAACCGATAGGTGAAAGCGTTGTAGACGAGGAGCGGAAGCTGAGCGATAGCGAATGCAGCGCCGAAGAGTGCGACCGTTCGTGCGTCTGTGGAGCGCGAGAGGATCGCTATTGCGGCAACGACCCACAGCTGGGTAGCGACGTTCCCGACTGCCTGTGGCCACGCGAATCTGACCACGACCCTTCCGCTAATCGATTGAACCGTGCCGCCGCGCGGAAGTGAACGCCAAAGCACATAGCCGACGGCGACTGCTGTTACCGCCGCGGCAACCGCCATGCTCAGTACTGCGCCGACGAGCCCGAAACCGAGCAGGAGGGCAAGTATCCCTAACGTGATCCGCCCCGTTTGCTCGACGACCTTTCGCACCAACTCACCCCTGGCCTGCTCCAAACCGCTCAGGCAGGCTGAGAACATCTGAGCAAGCACCGTCAGTGGGAGCACGACTGCGGCGGCGCGGAGGATCGTCGTAAAGTCCGGCTGCCCGAGGAGATCCCTTGAGATCGGCGCGGCGAGGGCCGCGGCCGCGATTGCGACACAGACGTTCAGTGTCATCACGAGCCGAATCGGGGCCATCATTGCGCCCCGCTTGGCCCCGGGGGTTTTCGCTGCTGCGACGTAGCGGATCGTCGCGTAGTCCGCTCCTGCGATGGTGACAGCCGCGGCAATTGTGAGCAGATTCACGGCCAGAACGAGCAAGCCGAAGTTATGCTGGTTCACGAGTCGCGCCATCGCGACGAGGAAGAGGAAGCCGAGACCGCCGCCCAGGACGCTGCCCAGAAGCGCCACAGACATTCCGCGGATGATCGCCGCAAGCTCCGGCAGGTGTCCGCGGGCAGCTCTTGCGTGAACCTCCGGCGCGATCTCTTCCCGGGCCGCGCTCGGGTCAATTTTCGCCACGATCTCAGCCTAGGGTAGCCTCGCGGCGCTTGCCAAGTACCATTTTTAGGACTCGAAACGATCGCCCACCAGTTTGCGCGATTGCGTTTTTGGCGAAATGAGCGTTCAGTCCACCACGCCTCTACGTTCGGCCCCTGCTCAGGTCCCCAGCCCACCCGCGCTCTGGATTCTGATCGCGGGCGGATCCGGGCTAGCGATCGGTGCGGCGGCCTCGGTCTCGGTGACCGACGGGCTCATCCTCGGGATTGCGCTTGCGCTGCTGATGTGGGTCATTCCGCGACCCCCGATCCTGCTGATCGCACTGTTCGCAAGCGTATTCGCGCAAGTGATCACGGTCGGTGGAGTCACGATCAGTCGTATCTGCGCACCTATCGCCCTCCTCCTCGTAGTCGTAGCGCTGCTCCGAGGCGCAACTCTCGGACCAGCAGCGCCGGTGTGGTGGGCCACCGCGTATGCGCTGTGGGCGGTCGCGAGCGGCCTTTGGTCCGTACACCTTGGCAGCACGATGTTGCAGCTCGCCTCACTCGGGATCGGGGTCGCTTACATGCTCGCCTTCGCCGTGCTTCTGGCGAAAAGACGCGACATGGACCGGGTCCTTTACGCGCTCGCAATCGTGGCCCTCGGAGTTGGGATCTACGGTATGGCGACCTCTCAGGGGCGGGCGGGCACCGACACCGGCGACGCCAACTACTTCGCCATGGTGGAGATCATCGCGCTTCCTCTCGTCCTGGTCCTCGCAGCGGACGTCCGCGCTCGGTGGCTCCGCCTTGGTGTCTACGGCGTGGCGGTCGTGATCATCGCCGCCGTCTTCTCGTCTCTTTCGCGAGGGGGTCTGATTGCATTGGGTGCGGTCCTTGTCGTTATCGTCGCCCTCCCTTCGCGGACTTTTTTCCGGTCCCCCCGGCACAAGTTGATTGTGGTTCTCTGTCTGGTCGTCGGCGTTGTCGGGGCGTACAAGCTGACGTCGCAAGCGCTCTCACAGAGAGTCGAGGCGATTTTCACGTCCCAGGGGAGCACTGGCTCGGGCCGGCTGAACGCCTGGCGTGCGGCTTTCACGTCAGTTCGGGAGCGGCCGTTCACCGGTCTTGGGTACGGAAGCTTCGAGCCGAGCGCGAACCAGCTGATGTTGCGGACCCCGGGGGTCGACCTGAGTAATTTCAACCTGCGCCCGAACGGGCTCGAAGCACACAGCGCCTACATCGGCACGCTCGCTGACCTCGGCATTGTGGGGCTCGGATTGTTTCTGGGACTTCTGGGGTCTACTGCGTTGGCGATCAGGCGCTCGGCGGCTGCAGCTCGTGCGGCTGGTGCGATATCGACGATGCGGATCGCAAACGCGCTGCTGATCAGCTTAGTAGGCTGGGCCTTCGCATCCATCTTCCTGTCATCCGAGACAGGGAGACCCCTCTGGATCATCATCGGAATCGCCGTCGCGTTACCTAAGCTCGTCAAGGATGAGAGTGCTCGGCGGGCGGAAACGGAAGAGATAGATCACTGAAGGCGTACATTCGTTGAGCTTCGATTGCTTGTACGATTATTGTCCTTGATGAAGGCTCGCCGAGCCGTCCTCCTCGTTTCAATCGCTCTCGGCTTGATCATCGGTGCGGGAACGATCGGAGGCTCTTCCGGCCGCGCTGCGCAGCGGTCGGCGCAGCGGCTTACGCCTTTCCTGGGAACGTTTCAAGCGGAGGCCCGCCCTTGCAACCGCGCGCCATCGAAGCGCCGATATGTGTCCACCCAAGGCTCGGACGCCAACCCCGGCACCCTCAGGCGTCCATGGAAGACGCTGAGGCGAGCCTTCCATTCGTTCGTCCCGGGCGAGGCAGTTTACGTGCGCTCCGGCACCTATCCCGAGTGGGCCATCGAATCCCGCAGCGGCAACGCCAACGCTCCGATCTCGCTACGTGCGTTTCCCGGCGAGCGCCCGGTGCTCACGGGCCGCCTGAAGATCCAGGGGGGATACTTCTGCGTCACCGGCCTCCGGTTCCAAGGGAGGACACAGGCCAACATGGATGACGTTCTAATCTACGTCTCGGGCGCCAACCACGTCGAGATTCGTCGAAACGAGATCCTGAACGCGTCGATGTCGGGCATCTACGTCGGTGATGAGGGAGACGTCTCACGCAACGTCGGCATCATCGGCAACTACATCCATGGCAACGGAACACATGACAATCTCGACCACGGCGTTTACTTCGGCCATGTGAATGGCGGGCTCATCGCCAACAACCTCGTCGTCGGGAACCTCGCGCTGGGTCTGAAGATCGCACCTGAAGCCAGCCACGCCCTTGTCGCGCAGAACACGGTCGTCGACAACGGCACTGCCGGCGTGCTCGTCGGGAGCGAGGAGAACTGGACGTCGAGCGACAACCTCGTCGTCAACAACATCGTGGTCGACAACCACGAATGGGGGATTCGGACTTACTGGGAGAAGGTGGTCGGAAGCGGGAATCTCGCGCTCCGGAATCTCGTCTTCGCAAACGGAAAGGGCGCGTTCTTCCTTCGCGGCGGGATGGTCCAGCGGAAATCGATCATTGCCAACCCGAGGTTCGTGTCCAGCGGCGACTTCCGTCTCCAACGCGGCAGCCCCGCGATAAATCGGGCGATCCGCGCTTTCTCGATGTCTTCCGATCTCACCGGGCGGTACCGGCGTTCTCGTCCGGATCTCGGTGCCTTCGAGCACTGAACGCAGATCGCGAACAGCCCCGAGACCGGCGGCAACTCGGCATTTACGGAGACGTACGCTTTCACCACGTCCAAGCGCCAGGCGGTCGTTCCAGTCTCGCCGTCAATCGAGCCGCGCCCCTCTTCGCGTGCGAAGTAGGACGCCACTTCGGCCGAACGGTCTTCTTCGGCCGATATAGACGCGCACCTGTCGCCGGCGGGCTCGGTCATGGAGAGGTCGAGTTACCGTCGGAAGTCGAGCTGGTTCCGCTGCCAGATTACTCAAGTCTGAGAAGCATTCGGGAGGTCGGGCGGGCGACCCTCGGGACTGTCCGAAAAATGTGGCGCGGCCTCTCGCAGGTCGACATCGTCTGGGCTTGGGGACCTCATCCGTTCAGCATCCTCTTGGTCGCGTTCGCCGTCCTGCGCCGCAAGCGTGTGGTTCTCTGCGTTCGGGAGGACACTGTGGAGTACCATCGCCGGCGGCTTCCAAGCTGGCGATGGCTTCCCGTTCTCGGCGCAGTCTGGGTTACTGAAGCCGTCTACCGTTTGCTCGCGCACTGGCTTCCCACAACCGCGGTTGGTGCCAGTGTGGCGCAAAAGTACGCTGGGGGCCGGGCGCCCGTCTTGCCGATCGCCATCTCGCTCGTGCGCGCGAAGGATGTCGTCTCCTCTCCTCCGAAAACCGATTGGGCGGGTGAGATTTCGCTCTTGACGGTCGGGCGGCTCGAGCCGGAGAAAAATCCGCTTCTGGTTGTCGAGGCGCTCGAGTTGCTCGAGGCCGAGTTCCCAGGTCGGTTCGGACTCGTGTGGCTTGGACGCGGCAAGCTCGAGGAGGACGTGCGCCGCGAGGCCAGCAGACGTGGCGTCGAAAAGCAGCTCGAACTACGGGGCTACGTTCCATACGGCCCCGAACTCCTTGCCGTCTACCGTCAGGCGCACGCTTTCGTCCATGTTTCGCTGACCGAGGGGCTCCCGCAAGTCTTGGTCGAAGCGGCCGCGGCAGGCCTTCCGATCGTGGCGACCGACGTAGGCGGGGTGGCCGATGCCCTTGACGGCGGTCGTGCCGGGCTGCTCGTGCCTCCGGCGGACGCTGACGCATTGGTCGGGGCCATCCGCCGGCTGTACGAGGACGAAGCGTTACGCGAAGCGATCGTCACGGAGGGCATCCGCTTCGCGCAGCGCTCGACTCTCGAAAGGCTGGCCGCCGAAGTCGCACCGTTCATCGCCGACGGCACGGTGCCGACCGGCGGATGATGGCTCTAGCCCCGAAGCTCCGCATTCATTTCGTCACCGAGGACGATCCACTCTACGTCATCAAGTTCTTCGAAACGTTTTTCGCCGTTTATCCGCGTGAGACGTTTGAACTCACCGGGATTTCGATCCAGGAACCCTTTAATGAATCGAGAGTTGCGACGGCTCGGCGCGTACTCTCACTGTATGGGCCGGTGGACTTCGCGCGATTGTCCTGTCGCGTCACGATTCAAAAACTGCGTGGGCGGTCAATCGCGGCTCTGGCTCTCAGGGAAGGAATGTCATTGGTGGCAACTAAATCTGTTAACGATCCTGAGTTCATCCGCCGCGTCAGGATCTCCCGGCCTGATGTCATCGTCTCTGTCGCGGCTCCCGAAATCTTCAGAGACGCCATTCTTGGTTCCGCGCGGCTGGGATGCATTAACGTCCATTCAGGACAACTGCCGAAATACCGCGGCATGATGCCGACCTTCTGGCAAATGCGCTTCGGCGAGCGACACGCGACGGTGACTGTCCATGAGATGGCTGCGACGATCGACTCCGGGGCGGTGCTTGGAACAGCAGAATGTCCGATACGCGAGCACGACAGCCTCGATCGCGTAATCAATGAAACGAAGCAGCAAGCCGCGCGACTGACGATCCGAGTCCTGACCGATCTTGCGGTTGGGGCCTCGAGTCCGCAACCTCTTGACATGACGAACGCTTCCTACTACTCCTTTCCGAGCCGTGACGATGTCAGGAGTTTCCGTAAGCGCGGACACCGGATGCTGTAGCGGACCACGACTGATATGACGGTCGCAACTTCGGACGCCCTTGCTGTCATGACGATCGATGTCGAGGACTGGTTCCATGTCGAAAACCTAAAGCCGATTATTCGGCGTGAAACCTGGAACCGGCAGCGACTCCATGTCGAGCGAAACACTGAGCGGATGTTGCGACTCATGGCTAGCTTGCACGGCGGAATACGATCCACCTTTTTCGTCCTCGGCTGGGTCGCCGAAAGATGTCCAGATCTCGTCCGCGAAATCGCCGCCGCGGGCCACGAAATCGCTTCGCACGGATACGGCCATGAGGCGCTTGACAACCTCTCGCCCGAACAATTCCGCGCGGATGTAGAGCGCTCGAAAGCCACACTGGAGGACATAATCGGCGTAGAAGTTCGCGGCTATCGCGCGCCAAGCTTCTCGATCAAGGAGTGGGCGATACCGATACTTCAGGATGTCGGCTTTTCCTACGATTCGTCCCTCTTCCCCAGCTTCGGGCACGACAGGTACGGGCACCTTCACGGAATCGGGCCCGCTGACCCAGTGGTCGAAGTTTCACCGGACTTCTTCGAAATTGGTGTCTCCTGTATCACCATCGCCGCACGCGGTCTTCCTTGGGGCGGAGGCGGCTACTTTCGGGTACTCCCGTACTCGGTCTTCCGTCTCGGCGCCAGGCGAATTCTCCGGTCGGGTCGGCCGTACGTCTTCTACATTCATCCCTGGGAGATCGACCCTGACCAACCGCGAGTCGAGGGCTTGCCGCGTTCTTACCGATTCCGCCACTACGTGGGTCTCAGCCGGTGCGAAGCTCGCTTTGAGTCGCTCCTGAAGGACTTTCCTTGGACGACCATGGGCGACCTGCTGCAGCGTTGGACCGACGGCGCGGGGCAAGGCATCAAGCGTCCCTAAATGGGCCCCCGGGTCTCGGTCATCGTCCCTGCCCGCAACGAGGCCCGAAACATCGAGGCTTGCATTCGGTCGATTCTGGCGCAACGCGTCGACGGTGGAATAGAGGTAATCGTCGCCGATGGAAATTCGTCCGATGAGACTGCTCGCCTTGCGAGCTTGGCCGGTGCGGCGGTGGTCGGGAACCCGAAAGGGAGTACACCGGCGGGTCTCAACGCAGCCCTCGCTGCTGCGCAAGGTGCAATCATTGTTCGCTTCGATGCGCACGGCAGAATGCCCCCTGGGTACGTCGAGGCATCTGTCGTCGCGCTAGAGCAGGAGGCCGGCGCAGTGGGTGCGGGCGGCTGGGTACGAGTGGAACCGCGCGGACCATGGGGGCGGGCGATAGGAGCAGCCCTCGCGTCACGATTCGGTATCGGAAATGCCAGGTCCTGGAAAGTGCCGAAACCCGGGCAGGCCCGCCTCGACGTCGACACTTTTCCGCTGGGCTCTTGGCCGGCGGAAAAAATTCGGGCTGTCGGCGGGTGGGATGAGCGTTTTCTCCGTAACCAAGACTTTGAACTGAACCATCGGCTTCGAAGATCCGGTGGCCGAATCATTTTCGATCCGGCGATCTGGTCCTTCTATCGTCCTCGCGAGTCGCTTCGAGCTATCGCTCGGCAGTACTGGGATTACGGTCGCTTCAAGGCGCTGACTGTCGCGACGGCGCCGCAGTCGGTCCGACCAAGGCAGATCGCACCGGTCTTGTTGCTCGCGACGGCAACCACCGCGTTGCTCCCAAGCGGTTTGGCACGGCCTGCTCGCGGCGTGATGGCTGTGTACGCGCTCGTCTTAAGCGGTGCGACAGTGAAATCGAGGAGCGGTTGGCGCACCGTGGTCGTCCTCGCGACAATTCATGGGATATGGGGTGCAGGGCTTCTAACCGGACTCGCTCAGCTCGGAGCACGCTCCATCCATCGCCGGCTTGACTAGCGGGCCGCTGAACGTCCGACGACTGCTCCGGCCGTCTTGGCGACGATCGCCGCGTCGAGGAGCAAACTTCGGTGCTTGAGGTAGTAAAGGTCGTAGGAGAGTTTCTCGGCAGCACCAGCTGTGTCGGAGGCATACCCGCGTTGAACTTGGGCCCAGCCGGTGATGCCCGGCTTCACCAGCACCCGGCGTGCCCAGAACGGTACTTCCCGTTGGAGAAGCTCGAGGAACTCGGGTCGCTCCGGCCTCGGCCCAATGAGGCTCATGTCGCCGCGAAGGACGTTCCATAGCTGAGGAAGCTCGTCCAGATGGCTTCCACGAAGGAACCGCCCAACCCGCGTAATCCGATTATCGTGCTCTTCGGCCCACACTGCCGTACCTTGCTCTTCGGCGCCGTCGATCATCGTTCGGAACTTGATCATCTCAAACATCTGCCCGCCCTCCCCGAGACGCTTTTGACGATAGAAGATCGCGCCTGGGCCGGAGCAGCGGACGAGGGCGGCACTCAGCAGGAAGAGCGGGGAAGTCAATAGGAGTCCGATCGCGGCGACCACGACATCCACGATGCGGGTGCCGCGGCGCGAGTAGGCCCGCTGATAGAGGTGAATCAGACTCATGAACCAGGCCTGCGGGAGATCGCGAACCGGAACGCGGCCGAAGGCAAACTCGTAGATCTCCGGTAGGCCGACGATCCGGAAGCCGGCGTTCGCCACCGGCAGCAGCTGCTCCAGCGCCTTGTCGCGCTGTCCGACGTTTGCAACGACGATGAGATCCGGCCGCGTATTGAGAACGATCCCGGGAAGGTCGGTCATCGTCCCAATCATTGGAATCGGAAAAGGGGCGTCGTGAAGTTCGTCAGCGACTGCGCCGAGCCACTTGAATGGAACCTTTGGGTGTGCCGCAAGATCATTCACGAGTGCGGTGGCGCTCTCAGAGATGCCAACGAGCAGCAGTCGGCGGCGACGCCCAAACCTCGTCGAAAGCGATTCAGCGGCGTATGACAACGCGAATACGCCGGCGAACATGAGCAAGATCTCTGAGAAGTCAACGCTGAGCGCCGGCACCATGAGGCAGATTGCCGCGACTACGATGGCACCGTTCGCGGCCCCGACGAGGCTCGTCGCCCAGACGCCGACGACGAGGGGCGAGAGCCGCGCCGACTGGTTCGCAGCATGAAGCGTCACCAGCCACACGACGATTGGAAGCGTGAGTTGTGCGACGAACTGCCGCGTGAAGGCGCCGTGAGCCGTCGCAAGCAGGACGACCGCGATCGGGATGACCACAGCGAGGACGCGCAGCACCGGGCTGTGAAGCGAGGTTCCGTGAAGATCGCGAACCCCCAACAGACGCCGGTAGAACCCCAGGCCGGCTCGTAGGCTCCCCCGGTCAGAGACGATCGTCGGCGTTGCGTCGACAAAGCTCGAAAGCACTTCCTCGTCGACAGCCGTGACTGCCCCTGGTGTTGCGATGATTGAGACGTTGTCGTCGCTCATACCTGGGGTGGAGCCTGCCCGCTCCACGTCGGGTTTCCGGATTGGGGCGTCGCTGAACGGTGACCTGTGACGCACGGCGACGCCAATGCCTGGGGCGATTTCGGCAACGTTCCCCGTGCGGTTAGGTCCGTGCTGAGCAGCCGGCAGCGACCGCCGCCGTTTTGGACAAGCTGCTCTAAGGCAGGCGTCGCCCGCTTGAACAGAATCCCCCCTCGAGGACGCTGCCGCATTCCCTTACCTCTCTGACGTCTCCCCCGACGTCGTAGGCTCTCTCCCTTGATCTGACGCCGAAGCGTCTACGATCTCCAAACCTTTATTCCATTTTTGACTTCCCTCGTCAAGTCTCCTTGTGGAATTCCGAGACAGGACGAAAGAGGTCGACGCCCAATCTACGCCGCTGGCGGGTGCCGCCGACCGACCTGCGATTCGACGAACCGATCGCCCCGCGCTTTGCGGCCGTGCCCGATCTGCCCCGCGTCTACGGCGCAGCCTCGATGGTCGGCAGCTGGTGCAGCCGGATCCTGCCGGCGAAATCCTGGTCATTAGACGCCACGACTCACGACGAAGCGCCGCTCGAGCGCTCTACTCAAAAGAGCAGACTTGGCACTATGGGGCGATGCCGCGAGCCGCGAAGCTCTCGGGCCTAGGCGTGGTCTTCATCGCCGGGCTGCTTCTTGCCGGTGCAATCACGGTCCGGGGTCGAGCGGCACAGCCCACGACGACGGAGACCACCGTCGAGACGACGACGGCGCCGGGGACGACCGAGAGCACGACGGTGACGGTGCAGCAGACGACGACCCGCCGAGTCATCGTGCCGACAACGACCACCACGACGTCGCCGGAGAACAGCGCAAGCACAACGCCGACCTGGGTCTGGGTGTTGCTCGGAGCCGCGGCGCTGACGGCGATCGGTCTACTCGTCGCGCTCCTCACTCGCCGGGGTGGGCAACGCGGCATCCCCGGTGAGGAGCGCCGGCGTCGGCTCGACGGCGCGGTCGCAAGTTGGATCGCGCAGGGGTGGGCGCTCGACAGTCAGACGGCGGACTCCGCTGTCCTGCGCCGCGGCAACGAAGTGCTGCTCGTCGCCGTTGACGAGGCCGGGCATGTCAGCGCCCGGCCGCTCTCGCAGTAGGACTGTGGGTCGCGGGCGAGTAGCCCGCTCGGGCTGAGAAAGCCTCAGGTCTGCGCGATCACGAGCACGACGGTCATCACGGCAAGCGCGACTCCACCGACGGTGAACACCGCGACGGTGCGGAACCGCAGCGGTATGTGACCACCGGTTCGCAGCGCACGCTCCAACTCGCGCTGGCGTTGCGCGCCAACGATCGAGAGCCCGACCGCGAGAGACGCGTAGCCGCACCCGAGCAGAATGTAGGGCCATGGGGCGACGTCGAGCAGTTGCGGGGCGAACCGGCCCACAGCGAGCGCCCCGGCGGTGGCGCCCAGCGCTGTGCGCCACCACGCCAGCCACGTGCGCTCCGCAGCCATCGAGGTGCGCCGCTCCTGATCGAGATCCGACGGCGACGTCGGAATGGGGGGCGCTTTATCTGCGGCGTCGGAGTGCTCTGAACCCGGCTGCGGCCGCGTCATAGCTGCATCTAACACAGTTAATCCGGTGGACGGAACGGGGCCGCGGCTTGCTCGACTGTCCGCAGAGGCTCGTGCAGTTCAGTCATCGTCGAGAGCCAGCGCGACGGCGTCCTCCAGCCTCAGAGCCGATCCCGCCTCCCACTCAGCATCAAACCGCTGTCCGAGGCGCTGGCGTGCTGAGCGCTCCGTTGTCTCGAGGAGTTCGCCCTCGACTAGAGGATCCAGCTCGCGTCCGCTTTCTTCGGCGATCGTCCGGACTCCTGCCAGGAGCCGGGTCGCCGCCGC
>Ga0207665_10002124_pt1 | contig 13409 bp, 6 predicted proteins | sample LARL112metaG_FD_184351 | JGI IMG/M metagenome (GOLD analysis project Ga0207665, IMG submission 184351) | Corn, switchgrass and miscanthus rhizosphere microbial communities from Kellogg Biological Station, Michigan, USA - LAR L11-2 metaG... | ecosystem: Host-associated > Plants > Roots >...
GAACGCAACCACAGGGATTCCACCGCCATAGCCTCCCTTGACCGCTTCTCCGAAAAGATTGGGCTGCGCAGACGTACGCGTCATTTTGAAGACATCGTCCTTGCCCCAGTCGTAGCTCGATCCTTGGAAGGACCACATTTCCCAAGGCTGGGCTTTCGGATCGGCCAGGCTCGCCCTGAACCGATGACGCTGCTCGACCGCTCGATCGACCGTGAAATCTGAGCTGCCGGTGTTCTTGTATTCAACAGTTGAGAGCAGTAAGTTCGGGAAATCGTCGTATGCCTCCAGCGTCAGGGTCCGCTGAATATTGGCATCGCCCGGTCCCAGCCGATGCGCAGGAATCTCGATATGCTTGCCGCGGCCCAACTTCCCGATCGACTCAAGCACCTTGGCCTGATCGAAATCGAGTACGAAGTGAACGTCCTTCCCATTCTGAACGAGGTAGTCGCTTTCGTTGGGCGCGCCCGCCTTCGGCTCATCGAGCGTCAACCGCTTCCCGTCGCGCAAAAGATAACTCTGGATATATCCCGTGGGAGCGACTTCAAACGTCGCTGCCGTGGTGGTCAGGACCAGAGGACCGCCCGGATTCGCCTCCACCTTGATGACCGACGGCTGCGAAGGTGTTCCCTTCGCTTCCGGCTTGAACTGTGAACGGGTGCAACCGCAAGTCAGAGTGAAAAAAAAGGCGACGGCAAACGAAGCGCATTTACGAAGAGACGACGAGTTCACTGGGCCCCCTTGGCGGATTTCGCACCCGAAGCCGGGCGGAATTGGCTGAAAAGCTTTTCGGCGTTTTTATGGTAGATCTTTTCCAGGACACCGTCGGGCAACGCAAGACCACTGATTTCAAAGCGTCCTTGGCCGGGCGCTCCCCAATAATCAAAGTACTCGTCAGCAGTTTCAAGAAAGCGGAAATTATTCCGATACATCTCCTCCGTCACTCCATTGTCGGTCCCAAACATCACGCGATCCTGATACTTCAAAAACAAATCACGGGTGCGATGCGGCTGTCGACCGAGTTCCGCCTCGCGTGCTCCGAACTCCACCATCACATTGGGATACTTGTCGAGCATCGACTGCACCCAGTCCAGATTCTCAGGCCATCCCATGTGGAGTGAGACAAACGTCGTTTTGGGATGTTTGGCGAACACCCGGTTTCGAGCTTCCATGAGCGACTCAAGGCTTGGATAGTCGCGGCCATAAAAACTCCAATCCGGATGGCTGATGAGTTCTTCGTACCGCTCGTTGGTGGCGTCGATCGGGTGAAAGAAAGCTTCGGGATCGCCCGTGTGAATGAATACCGGAATACCCAACCGCCCGCATTCATCCCAGACCGGATCGAGGCGCGCATCGTCAACGGCGATCAGCTTTCCGGATTTGTCACGCACACCCAGGCCAAGGTCTTTCAGCAGTTTCAATCCCCGCGCCCCACGGGAAACAGCGTCTCTTATCTGCGCGACTATCTCATCACTGAAATTTGAATCGTCAATCTTGCTCCAATCGATCTGCGTGAACACCATGAAGCGGCCCGGATACGGCTTCACCATCTCGTCCATCACGGCCTGCAGCTTCTCTCCCCAGAGGCCTGTCAGGATCACGATGGTCTTCACATTGGTATTGTTCATGACCTCGAGCACACGCTCCGGGGGCGTGTGCTCGTCGATACCAGCCGCATCGTTGACGTGGTTGTGCACGTCGATCACGTAAAAGCGCGCCTTTTGCACGACGTGGTGTCCGGCGTGCAACATCGACACCGGCTTGAAGTCTTTCAGGAGAAGCGTCTTCTTCTCTTCGGCATTGGGGTCGGACTTGTAACCGATCTGATCTTGCGGCGCGGCTTGCGCCATCGCGAATGTCAGGGACACCGCCAATACCCAGGTCCAGCCCGCAATCGATCTCATAAGACTCCTCGTAATTAGAGGTTACGATTACTTTCCATTACTTACGAAGTGAGGGCGGAATCGACGAATTCGGCCCCCTCGGCTGGATTCGATCACCCGGCCCTGGCCCGCCAATCGAATGCAGGTCGACGCGTGAACCGCCCATATTCTCCGTACACTCGGCTCCTCGGTCGCCAGATGGTCCGAGTTCGATACCCATGCAGATTTGCCGCTTGACAAGTGCCGTAGAACGAAAGTAAAAGTAAGCGTTCGTAACTATACAGCATACCGCCGAGTATGCCTCCGAAAAAAAATCAGGAGGGTCCCATGCCACGTGCCCTGAGAAGTCTGTTCTCTCCCGTTTGGATAGTTGGACTGATGCTTACAGCTTCTGTGGCGTTTGGACAAGCCGCCTACACCGCGCAGGTGCGTGGCATTGTCACCGACCAGACGGGTGCCGTCGTTCAGAATGCGTTGATCACCATTACGAACGACGGAACGGGAATCTCAACCACCGCGAAAACGGACGATCGGGGCCTGTACACCGTTACCGGACTCCGACCCGCTGTATACACCGTGAAGTGCGAGGCAAAGGGTTTTCAGACCGCAGAGCGGAAGCAGCTTGTGTTGCAGGTCGATCAGCAGACCTCGATTGACTTCTCGTTGAAACCACCGGGTGTGTTAGCGACCGTTGAGGTAACGGCGGCCACGCCGCCTCTTGATACCGAGAGCGCGGCCATTGGCACTGACGTCACCAATGAATACGTGCGCGACATCCCTCTGTATAACCGCAGCATCTTCGGTCTGGCCTTCTTGGCTGGCGGCGTGACGGAAACAACCGGTTCGGGAATCAATGACAACTACCCGTCAGGAACAAATTTCGTTTCCAACGGCCAACGCAACGCCACCGCGCAGATTACGCTCGACGGCAGCCCCATCAGCGCACCGGAGCAGGGCGAGGGCGGAAACTCGAACGTCTATTACCAGCCGTCAGTCGAAATCGTTCAGGAATTCAAGGTTCAAAACAACAGCTTTGGCGCCGAGTATGGCAACAACGGGGGTACCCTGGTCAACATCGTGCTGAAGCAAGGCACGAACCAATTTCACGGCAGCGGGTGGTGGTATGGACAGCGCTCCGCCACGGATGCTCGCGATTTCTTCAACTCCGGAGAAAAACCCGACCACGTGCGCGATCAATACGGATTCGCCATTGGTGGGCCGGTGGTGAAAAACCATACCTTTTTCTTCTTCGACATCGAAAAGGTTCGGCAAAGGGATCCCGTCAACATTGAGGGTGTTGTGCCCACGGATCTGGAGCGCACCGGGGACTTTTCGCAGAGCGTGGCGAACCTGCCTAATCCGGATGACCCCGTCAACACCGCCGACGCTGGCATCTATGATCCCTGCCCGGGCAATACAGATCCCAATTTCGTGTGTCCGCACAATCAATTTCCAGACAACAAAATCACGGGCATTAATCCTGTCACGGGCACGCCCTACATTGACCCCATCGGTCAGGCGATCCTGAACCTGTACCCCCATGCCAATGTTCCGGACGCCGTTTTTCCCGATTCCAATTTCCGAAAAGTCACATTGTCGAACTCCCCGCAATGGCAATTCGATGTGAAACTCGATCATCAGATTACCGACAAACATAAGATCAGCGGGCGTTACAGCCGAGTGCACAGTGAAAATACCGTTCCCACCATCGTGGGCAATGGGGATCAGGGCGATGGAGTGATCTATCTGACCACGGCGCAGAACGGCAACCTGGAATATAACTGGGCGATCAAACCTACGGCACTTTGGACAAGCCGCTTCAGCATCGATCGGGTACACGCGCCCGGTATCAGCAATCACTATCCGACGTTGAGCGATGTGGGCTTGCCGGCGATTCTGAATCAGAACGGTTTGGATCGAATCCCTGCCATTAACGTGGGGAACGATTTCCTCTCGATGTTCACACAATGCTGTGTGGACACTGCTTTCGCGCATACCCTGTATAGCTACTCTTCCGGGCTACAGTGGGTGAAGGGGCCGCATTCGATCAAGTTCGGCGGTGAACAGCGGATCTTCTACAACAATTTCCATCAGCCGGACAATCCCACCGGTATCATCAATTTCGACCGAAATGTGACTACGCAAGATCCTAACGGCAATCTGGGCGCCAACAATCAAGGCAATCCCTTTGCAACCATGCTGGTTGGTTTTCCGTCCCCGCAGGACTCCACTCTGCACATCGTTCCGGCGGTTGCGGACAAATCAGTCGAGACTGCTTTTTACGTGCAGGACGACTGGAAAGTAACGCCCAAGCTGACGCTGAATCTTGGACTGCGTTACGAGTGGAGCACCCCCTATTCGGAGCGCACCAATCAACTGCAGTTCAGCGATTTCACCGGCAGTACGGGCTTCTCGCTTCCGGTGGATCGGAACCAGGATCCCACCAACCCCCAATTTAACTTCGGACAAATCGGGAATCTGATCGGCACGACGGTGTTTGCAGGCTCCGGACATCGTAACGGGCGAGTGGATCGCAACAATTTCGCCCCGCGCTTTGGATTCGCTTACCAACTGGCGAGTAACACGGTGCTACGCGGTGGGGTCGGAATCTTCTATGGCATGAGCGTGGCCACCAATTACCAGTACGCTGGGCCTTCGTTCTCGAAGAATGCGCCGCTACACTTCACGACCGACAACTTCGCCACCCAATACGCGACGCTCGCAAATCCCTTCCCCGCAGGCCTGGCGCCCCCGCAGGGACGAACCTACGGCAAGCTGGCGAATTGGGGATTCGACAACGGCAGCGACCTGGATACGGGTGTCGTCCGCAACGCCGAAATTTACCAGTGGAACCTTGGCATCCAGCACTTGCTTCCCGGACAGATCGTGGTCGCCGCCGACTACTCTGCCAACCATAGCGTCCATCTGCCCTGGGCAGGAGCATCGGTTTCGACGCGCGAGCGGAATTTCCTTCCGTCAAGTATTCGCAATGCGCTGGTTGCATCGATGAATCCAACGCATGACCCACTTAACAGCGACGTCACCAATTACCTAGGCAATCCGGTTTCGAATCCCTTCCAGTGTTTCTTTACCACGGTGGCGTCGCCGGGATCGTGGTGTCCGGCGGCTCCAATCTTCAATGCAGCCGATGTGGCCGACTCCCAGTATGTCGGCGACACGATTCCGCAGGTCAACCTGTTACGACCGTACCCGCAATTTGACGGAGGATTTGCGGGACTTCCGCGTCTGATCGCTACTTCGTGGTACAACTCCCTGCAGATCCGATTCCAAAAACGAGCGAGCCACTACATTAGCTTTTCGGGAAACTACACCCTCTCGAAAGCAACGGATGACTCCGCGGCCGGTCGCAATGCATGGCTTACCAATTTAGAGTTTGACAATCCCCAATTGCTGGATGATTTGAAGGCCGAGCATGGGATCAGCGCGAACGATGCGACCCATCGCCTGGCGGCGGCGATCATCTTCGATCTGCCCGTTGGCCGAGGCCGATGGGTCGGTAGCGGCATGAATCATATCGCTGATGCGATTGTGGGCGGGTGGTCATTGGAAAGCTTCATCACTTTGCAGTCGGGACAGCCGATGGCGATCGTCGAAACCGATGGCGGCCGTTTGACTGATGGCAATCAGCGGCCCAACGTGATCTGCTCGCAACTCAGGACCGGTATCAGCTTCCATGAGGCTGCCCGGACCGGAGCTCCTTATCTGAATCAGGCTTGCTTCCAGGATCCCGGCGATAATGTCCCCGGCAATGCTCCGCGGCATTTCTCGAATCTCCGCGGCGACGGGATCCGCAACCTGGACATGTCGCTCACGAAGGAATTCAACTTCAAGGAGCGGGCCCAGTTGCAGATCCGCGCCGAGATGTTCAACGTCGCGAATCACCAGCGCTTTGCATTCCCGGACGTTGGGTCCGATGATGGCGGTTTTGGCACGGTGACGGAAACTCGTAACAACTACCGCCGTATGCAATTTGGCGCACGGCTGCAGTTCTGAGCGGAGCATGAAAAAGACGAAGCGCTTCTTCCCCACCTTGATGGCTGCCAGCTTGCTCCTGCTGGCAGCCATTGCTTTTTCCCAGTCCATCCCCTCGGATCAAAACTGGACCAACTACGTCCGCATTGGCGCCTATGGGCTCAATCGAGAAAGTGCCGCCCAGATTGTCGCCGACGCCACCGCCGGCAAGGTTTTCGGCATTGAAGTCGACAACGATATCCCCGGCCGCTACCAGAGCTTTCTCGACCCCACCGAAAAGCTGAATGCCATCCGCGCGGTCGCCGAAAAGGCTCATCAGGCTCATAACTACGCTTTCGTCTATATCGCGGGCACCGAGTGCATTACGGCGCACGCTGATCAAACTCCGCACACCCTGGCCAAGGATCATCCCGATTGGCTGCAACGCAAGATCACTGGTGAGACTGCCATCTTCGGCGGCGGCACCGCCTTCTGGATCCAAAAAGGCGATGAAGACGTCTGGATCAGCCCCTACGCAACAGAGTGGCGCAAAATATACATGGAGCGGGTTCGTCAGATCGCGGCCACCGGCATCGACGGGATCTACATCGACATTCCCTACTGGATGACCCACTTCGATGGCTGGGAAGACAGTTGGGCCAGCTTCGACGACTACACGGTCGCAGCTTTCAAAAAGCAGACCGGCCTGGACGCGCGCCACGCCCTGAAAATCGGCGACTTCTCTGATCCGAACTTCCGCAAGTGGGTCGACTTTCGCATCGAGACCATCACCGATTTTTTGAGCGAGATCGACAAATCAGCCAAGTCGGTCAATCCGAATATCAAAACCATCCCCGAGATCTATCCCGGAATCGAGGAAGAGGCGACGCGGGTGGGCGCCGACGTTTACAGCCTCTACCCGGTCGTCGATGCCATCGCGCACGAGTATGAGTTCGGGAACGGCGGTCACATGGCGTCGGAACGAACGCCGCACGACTGGTTCCGCTACCAGGTTGGTATGCACACTTTCCGTGCGTTCGCGCAAGGCAAGGCTACCTGGATCCTCAACTACTCGTGGGACGGTGACAAGAAAGTTGCCGCCCGTGATGCCATGCCGAACCTGGCGATGTCGCAAGTCATGGATGGCGCCAACTTCTGGGACGCGCCCGGGCATTCCATGGCGGGCTCGAACGATCCACCAACCCGTAAAAGTATCTTCTCCTGGATCGCAGAGCATCAGGCCACTTTCTATCGTCCGCGCAGCCCGATTCAACCGGTTGGCGTCTACTTCTCCCCTAAGACAAGAGACTATGGGGCCAAGGATTTCATCGCATCGTATCGCGGATGCCTGATTCTTCTCATGCAGACCCATCGCGAGTTTCAGATCGTCACGCCGCGAACGCTCGCGGAGTTTAAGGGCGAGACACTCGTTCTACCTGACGTGCGCGAATTGAATGAGACGGAGAAGATGGGTTTGAAGACTCTCGCTACGGCTGGAACGCGCATTATCGTTACCGGGCAGAACGCTTCTCAACTGCCTGCGGGACCAAACGTCGTTACAATGCCCGACTGTCCCTGCCGCGCCTACGAAAATTCTCTGGACGCGAATCTCGAGAACGCAGACCCGGCAAAGGCGAAAGATTTCCTGGCCAGCCTCCGCGGTCAAGGGGAAATCGAGATCGGCGCCTCTCCTCTGGTGGCCACGTCCATTGCCCTGGTCGATGGCAAGCCGCACATCTTCCTGGCAAACTTCAGCGGTCTGCGCGGCGGATCGAATCCGATTCCTACCCCACAAAAAGATGTCACATTGCGCTTGAGGAATCACGCCAAAGTGCAATTCTTACCATTCTTAGGGAGTGTGCAGGAAGTTCGCGGCACGCGCGAAGGGGAGGCGTTCGTTTACCACTTGCCGGAACTGCAACACGGCGGAGTCGCGTGGATCGAGAAGTAGTTCCTGTGAGCTCGGGGTTGGGATTTGGCAGCAGACAGCGCTATGGGAGTGACGGACTCAGAGCTCAAACCCCTTTCCTGTGACCTGTCGCTTGTGAGCTCTCACCAGCCTTCCTCAACCCACTTGCCAAACGGTATCCAACACCGTGCCATCCACCCACTTCACCACCGCAACGGGTCTATCGCCGAGCTTCGGACGGGCCGGCTTGCCCCCGCAGATCTGCTCAACTTCTGCCTTGATGTCCTGAATCGGCCGAAGCGGTAGTTTCGATCCCTTCACCGCCTCCAGCAGGTCGGTCCGCAGGGGATTGATAGCGATCCCGCGCTCGGTGACGACCACGTCGATCATCTCGCCAGGCCCCGTCAAGGTCGTCACTTCGTCGACGATTACCGGAATGCGATCGCGGAAGGAAGGCACCGCCAGAATGCTGCATCCGGAAAACAGGCAATTCTGCCACCCCCCAATTCCGTGGAGCAGGCGCCCATCCGAATGGGTCACGACGTTGGCATTGAAGTGGACGTCGACCTCGGTCGCGCCCAGCACAACCGCATCCACCATCGAGCCGAAGTTTCCCTTGCCGTGATAGTTGTATGAAGTGAACGGTGACGTCGCCACGTGCCGCGGGTCGCTGGCCATCGACTTTACACCGTCAAGATCGAACGTCTGCCCATCCAGGATGTAGTCGGCCAGCCCTTCCTGCAGCAACTCAACCAGATACTTCGTCGATCCACCCCGCACGAAGCGCGCCTTTACTCCGTCCTCTTTCATCATGCGCCGCAGGCAGTCAACGAACGCGAGCGCAATGCCGCCGGCGCCGGCCTGAAACGAGAAGCCATTCTTCATGATCCCCGCTTCACGCAGGAAGCGAGCCACGAACTCCGCGATACGCAAGCGGTCGGGCGAGCGCGTGATCTGGGTTGTGCCCGACACAATCTTCGCCGGATCGCCGATCGACTCCACTTCGACAACGTAATCGACATTGTTTCCCTGAATTTGCCACGGAATGCAAGGGAACGGCACCAGATTGTCGGTTACCACGATCACGTGATCCGCGTATATCGAATCCGCCAGCGCAAATCCCAGTGAGCCGCATGCAGACTTGCCGTGCGAACCGTCGGCATTCCCAAAGACGTCCGCGGTCGGCGCGGCGATTACCGCAATGTCAATGTGAACCTCACCGTCCTGAACTGCCTGCCAGCGTCCGCCATGCGAACGCAACACTCCCATGCCGCGCATCTTGCCCTGCGTGCAATAGTCACCGAGCGGCCCGTTCATCGACCCTTCGATGTGATGGATCACTCCTTTTTCCATCAACTCGATCGCCGATTTCTGCGAGGGAAACGAGGCGCTCGGAAACCAGAGCAGGTCCTTCACTCCGATTTTGGCCGCGGCTTCCAGCATCATCAGCGCAACCCGGTCGCCGTCGCGCAGGTGGTGATGATTCGAGACCACCATCCCATCCCGCAAACCGCATTTTCGCAGTGCAGTTTCGAGATCCGGCAACCGTTTATCGCCGTTCTCTGGATAATCTTTGCTGGAACGAACGGGCGGCGCATGCTTGCGGCCGCGAGGCTGGTACTTCCCAACACCCAGGTAAGGAATCTGTGGCTTGCCGTTCACCATCGTCGGCACGCGGCGCTGCGCGGCATTGTGAGCGAGTTCGACGCGTTCGGTCATGAGGGAGATCTCAACTTCTTTTCCGCCACAGAGTCACCGAGAAAAACACACTACGGTCGTGGTGCGTGAATCTGCTCTTCATAGTCAACCGGGACGCCAGGCTGCCCCTTCCAAGCTCAGCTTGGGTGGGTCTTCCGCTAGCGACTGAAGACTAGCAACTGAAGACTAGCGACTGCCTCTAAGCTAACCCCATCGCCTTGGCCCGAGCCATCAACTTCAAGGCCCTCTGCACAACGGGAGGATCGATCATCTTCGATCCCAAACTGACCACCACCACGCCCCGCTGCTGGGCCTCTTCAAACGCTCCAACGATCTTCTGTGCCTTTTCAATCTCCGCAGGCGATGGCGCAAATGCGGCGTGGATCACCGGGATTTGTGCCGGATGAATGCACCCCATTCCTTCAAAACCCAGGGCTCGCGAGTTCTCTCCCCAGCGTTTGAGGCCATCCATGTCTCCGACATCCCCGTACACAGAATCGATCGCCTGCACACCCGCGGCCCGCGCGGCGTTGACCAAGCGAGTGCGCGCATAGAGAGATTCTTTTCCTTCCGCCGTCTTCACCACGCCAAGATCGGCGGTATAGTCCTCCAGCCCGACCGTCAGGGCCACTACACTCTCGCTGGCGCCAGCGATGGCAGCGGCATTCTCAATTCCCTGCCCCGATTCGAGGATCGGCATGATCCAGATCGGCCGGTTGATCTGATACCGCACTTTCAACTCGCCGATCATGTTGTCAACCTGCGTAACTTGTCCGGGATGCTCGACCTTCGGGATAAGAATCAGGTCGGGAACTTCCGGAATGATCTCGGCGAGATCTTCGAGTCCCAGCGGAAGCTGATTGATGCGAACCATGCGCTCGCAATCCCCGAAACTCACCGCCCGTAGGGTATTGCGCGTAAGAATTCGCGCGGCATCTTTCTCTGAGGGATGAACCGAGTCTTCAAGGTCGAGGATAATTGCATCCGGACCATGCAGGCTGGCATTGATCGCGTACTTCGGTTCGGTGCCGGGCAGATAGAGCCGCGAACGCCGCAGTCGATCCTTCGCTGACGATGCAGGAAGCGCTATTTTTTCCGGGAGCGCCTTGTTGGCGTTCGCCATGCCGGCTCGGCGCACAGCAGTCTCGATGCGCGCCGCGATCACATACGGCAGCGCGCCCTCATCATGCATCGAAACTTTGGCATTCTTGACGCCAAGATTCTCGAGAACCTGCCGAGCCTGTGCCAGGATCGCTTCCCCATAATAGGGAGCGACTCGCGACTCAAGGCCTACCTCAACACCGCCTCCATCGCGCGGCTCGACGGCCACATGGAGATCCGAACGCACAGCCTTACCCAGATGGCCAGCCTCAGCAGAATGCGGTGTGGTTGTCGGAGTCATGAAGCCCTGTGAAAGTGCTGTCATCCTGAGCGAAGAAGCTTCGCTGCTTCCTTCTTCAGGAAGTCTCATCGTACGGCATTTCCTCGGCGAAAACGCCGTGCCCTTCGTGGTTCCTAGAGCTTGGCCAGAATCGCGTCGGTCATCTGCCCGGTAGACGCCGCTCCCTGGCTGATCGATTTTGCTCCTCCCGGGATCCGCATCATGTCGTAAGTGCGGACCTTGCCCTCCTTCACCACGGCGGCCACCGCGTTTCGAATGCGCTCCGCTTTATCGTTTTCGCCCACGTGTTCGACCATCATCGCCGCCGACAGGATCATGGCAATCGGATTCACGATGGGAGGATTCAACTCTGCATATTTCGGCGCTGACCCATGAGTCGGTTCGAAGACGGCAACGGTATCCCCGATGTTTCCGGAAGCAGCGAACCCCAGACCGCCCACCAAGCCGGCGAAAGCGTCGGAAAGAATGTCCCCAAACAGATTCGAGGCGACGATTACGTTGTAGTCCTCGGGATTCTTGTTCAACCACATCAGCTGCGCGTCGATATTTGTCGACCACAGCTGAATTTCCGGATAGGACTTGTGCACTTCCTTTGCGGTCTCTTCCATCATGCCCGAGGTCTCGCGCACCACATTCGGCTTTTCGCAGATGGTCACGCCCTTGAATTGCTTTTTCTTCGCGTATTCGAAGGCTGCCGTGACGATGCGGCGGGCTGCGGGTCGGGTGATGATACGAACGCTGGCCGCCAAGTCAGGACCAGGGACATTCGCAAAAGCCTTGAACTTCGGATGCGAGTTCAGCGCCTTGCGTACGATTTCCGGCGGGTTCGTCCACTCGATACCCGCGTACATTCCCTCGGTTCCCTGCCTAAAAATCGTGGTGTTGATCTGCGGCTCGTCGAAGCCGCCATCGGTCCGCTTGCGAATGTAGTTGAGAGGATTCCCGATGAATCCCACGCAGGGCCGCATGCAGATGTCGAGGTTGAACTTCTGCCGCATGGTCACGATCGGCGAATAGTAGACGTAGCCCTTGCCTTGCAATTCCGGCCTCAACTCCGCCTGGGCGGCTTTATTCGGCTTCGACGTGATCGCTCCGAACAAGCCGAGTTTGTGTTTCGTGAGCAGCTCTATCGTGCGATCAGGAAGGGCGTTGCCCTGGGCGCACCAGCAATCCCAGCCGATATCAGCATGGACGTACTCCGCGTCGAAGCCTACAGCTTTCAACACGCGCACCGACTCGGGAAGGACTTGGTTGCCGATGCCGTCTCCCGGCATGGTGACTACTGTATGTCTCGCCATGAAAGCAGATGCTCCTTAGATACGTCTGACATCGATTGCGTTCTATGTAGCGCCGGCGTCTCGCCAACAGCCGCGAGGGCGTCCCTGCCCTCGCACTGTCAACCAAACCGTCAATTCAGCCCCAACTTCCGAGCCACCAGTTTCTCCACTCCCTCGGCAATCACCAGCGACTGCGGAACGCTCCCTAACGCCGGAAACGCAAACTTCTCCCCTCGCCAGGCAATTACGCTCGACGTGAAGTCGATATCAATCTGATCCCCGGGAATAATCGTCTTCTCATTCGCGCCGATCTCCCCGGCAAACTGTTCCCGCAACCGCTTCACCAGTTCCGGAACTTCGATGCACAAGAAGCCGTTGTTATAAGCGTTGCGCAAATACGTCTGCGAGAAGCTGGCTGCGATCACCAGCGGAATGCCTTTCGCTTTCAGGCACGTCACCGCCTGCTCCCGGCTCGAGCCTGTGCCAAAGTTGAAGCCTCCCACGATCACGTCCCCCTCCGCGGTGCGCGCGGCGAATTGCGGATCGTAGTTCTCCATCACAACCTTGGCCATCATCTCGTTTGTCATGTCGTCGCGATAGGTGTAGTCCTTGCCGTAGATCGCGTCCGTGTTCACGTTGTCTTGAGGCATGAAGACCAGGCGACCTTGTACGCGAGCTGGAAATCCTTTTAGGATTTCAACCTTCTCCGCGCCCGCTCCATCAGTCGGCTCGAGTTCTGTGTACTTCCTTTCGGGATGGCAATCCGCGAATCCGCGGGGACCACGGATGAAACCCGCCACCGCCGACGCCGCAACTACCTCCGGACTCGCCAGGTAGCATTGCGCATCGCGCGATCCCATCCGCCCCTTGAAATTCCGATTGGTGGCCGAAATCCCGACTTCGCCTTTTTCCAGCAATCCGACTCCCAGCCCGATGCAAGGTCCGCATCCGGCGGGCAGCGGATGCGCGCCCGCATCCATCAGCGTTTGCCAGATGCCTCGCCGCTCGGCTTCCTCCTGCACCCACTTGCTGGCCGCGCCCAGATAGAACTGCACACTCGCGGCGACCTTTTTTCCCTTCAGAACTTTCGCAGCCGCATCCAGATCTTCCAGCCGGGAATTCACGCAGGAAAGCAGGTACGCCTTCTGGATTGCGACTTTCTTCCGTTCCATTTCGGCCAGCGATTGCATGGTCTGTACCGTATCCGGTCCCGAGACGTGCGGCGTGACCTGAGCAAGATCGAGTGTGATCCTGGCGGCGTAGGTCGCTCC
>Ga0207665_10002125_pt1 | contig 13406 bp, 14 predicted proteins | sample LARL112metaG_FD_184351 | JGI IMG/M metagenome (GOLD analysis project Ga0207665, IMG submission 184351) | Corn, switchgrass and miscanthus rhizosphere microbial communities from Kellogg Biological Station, Michigan, USA - LAR L11-2 metaG... | ecosystem: Host-associated > Plants > Roots >...
CCGCGGCCACGATGACGACGTCACGCGGCCACTCTGGCCCCCAGAACGCGGTGACCGCCTGGCCGGCGTCGTTCATCTGGGCGGCGATGCGGGCCAGCAGTGGCGCCGTGTGTGCTCCGCCCAGACCGATGAGGTGAACCGTGCGCCCGTCGTTGAGCGTCTCGGTGGTCGACGCTGCGGTGGGCGTGGTGAGCGAGGCGGGCGCGGCAACGACCGGGTCCACCGGTGCCGCCCGCGGCCTGCCGACCAGGAGCATCGCGCAGATCAGCTCGGTGACGAGGATGGCGCTGACGGCTCTTCTGCTCCGCGCGTGCGCAGCGCTTTTTCTGCTCCCCGCGTGCGCGGACCGGCGACGGTCAGTAGCGGCGGACGTTGTAGATCGGCGCATTGTCGACCGGAGCGACACGCACCGGCGTGCCGTAGGTCGAGGCGTGCACCATCATTCCGTCACCAATGTAGATGGCCACGTGTGACGCGTCGGAGTAGTACGTCACCAGATCGCCCGGCTGCATCTGGTCCCGCGATACCGGCTGCCCACCCTGGGCGAGCGCCTGGCTGGAGTGCGGCAGCGAGATACCGGCCTGTTGGAACGACCACATCACCAGTCCGGAGCAGTCGAACTGGTTCGGGCCCGAGCCGCCCCAGACGTAGGGAGAGCCGATCCGGCTCAGCGCGGCCTGGATGACGGTGGCCGCCTCGGGCGCCCCGCCTCCTGGGACAGCTTCCGGTGGTGCCACGTCGCCGGGTGGGATGCCGTCGGGCGGTGCGGCCAAGACGCCGGGATCGTTCGCCGGCGGCAACGCCTCGGGTGCGGGCGGAGCAGGAATCGGCGGCATGGCCGCGAGGGCTTGACGCTGGTTGGGGGTCAGGGCCGTGTACTGCGACTTGACCACAGCGATCTGCAGCTGCAGCTTGCTTTGCTTGGATTGCAGGTCGGCGCGCACCGCGGCGGCCTGCTCGGCGGCGGTCTTGGCATCGGCGGCCGATTTGGCCGACGCTTCCTCGGCCAGCGCGGCCTGCCGGCCGATATCGCGGTAGCTCTTCATCTGTGCCGACATCTCAGCGGCCATCACCCGCTGCACCGCGAGTTGATCGATGAGGCCCTGCGGTGAGGTCGCGGTCAGCATCGCGTCCAGGCCGTCGGTCCTGCCTCCCATGTACTGCGCTGCAGCTAACTTGTCGACCGACGACTGGAATGTTGCCAATTGAGATTTGGCGGATTCCACTGCTGCCGCGTCGGCGGTGTGCTTTACATCGGCGGCCTGCTGCACTGCCAGCTTGTTGTTCAAATCCAGCTGGGCAGAATGCATCGCTTCAGTGGTTTGTTCGGCTTGCCGAGACAACGCATTGAGTTTAGCCAGAGCATCGTCGGCGGGGTCGGCCTGCACATGCCCGGCGACAACGGCTCCGAGGACCATCAATCCAGCTATCGCACCTACAACCGATCTCCGAAGGGTCTGAAAACCACGTGTGGTCCCGTGCGTGCGGAGGAGCCTCAAGGTATTTGCGTCCTTCAACTGCCGTGACGAAACCGTGTCGAACTACACTTAGATCTCAGATAGGTTACGAAACGGCATCGGCCTTGTCCAACGGAAGACGCAAATCTAACAGCCGCCTCAGACATTGTTCTCAACGGCCCCAAAAAAACGAATGTCGTTACGCGACCCCGGAATCGCCGTCCCGGTGAATGGGCACCAGCCGCAGCCGCGGCGCCAATCCGACGTCGGCGAGCACTTCCAGCGCTCTGCGTTCATCGTCGAGCAACGTCTCGGGCACACCGAGCAACACGCTGACGACACAGTCCTGGCATCCCGGACCGCGCACAGCACAGTCGTCGCAGTCGATCTTCACCGTGCCCATTTGGCTGTCCTCTCGATCGGTGTCGTCCGAACGCTATCGACAGGCACCGACAAGTCACGGTCTGTGCGCGTGGCAACCGGCAACTGTCGGAGGTGTTCCCTACCTTCAGCGCATGGGCCAGCTCGGCTTCGCGGATGGTGTGGGGGCACTCCCCTCGCAAGCTGGGGGCCCACCCGCTTGTGGGGCCCAACTGGCCTTCGACATGGATTCCGTCTCGCTGCGCGAGACCACCTTCGTCGTCGTGGACCTGGAGACCACCGGCGGCCGCGCCTCCGGCGAGGGCCACGACGCGATCACCGAGATCGGCGCTGTCAAGGTGCGCGGCGGCGCGGTGTTGGGTGAACTCGCCACACTCGTCGATCCGGGCCGGAGCATCCCGCCGCAGATCGTCGCGCTCACCGGCATTACGTCGGCGATGGTGTACAACGCGCCCACGATCGACTCGGTATTGCCCGCGTTCCTGGAGTTCTCCCGCGGCGCGGTGCTAGTCGCCCACAACGCCGGCTTCGACATCGGGTTCCTGCGCGCGGCCGCCGAACGCTGCCAGATCACCTGGCCGCGGCCACCGGTGCTGTGCACGGTCCGGCTGGCCCGCCGGGTGCTTACCCGCGACGAGGCCCCGAGCGTGCGGCTGTCCGCGCTGGCGCGGTTGTTCGCCGCGGCCACCACACCGACGCACCGGGCGCTCGACGACGCCCGCGCCACGGTCGACGTGCTGCACGCGCTGATCGAGCGGGTCGGCAACCAGGGTGTGCACACCTACACCGATCTGAAGTCGTATCTGCCCGATGTGACGCCGGCGCAGCGGCGCAACCGGCACCTCGCCATTGGGCTACCGCATCGGCCGGGCGTCTACCTGTTCCGGGGACCGTCGGCAGAGGTGTTGTACGTCGGAACGGCGGTCGATCTGCGCAGACGGGTCGGCCAGTACTTCAACGGCGCCGACCCGCGCACCCGCATCAAGGAGATGGCGTCGCTGGCGACCGCGGTCGACCACGTCGAGTGCGCGCACGACCTCGAGGCAGGCGTGCGCGAGCTGCGGCTGCTAGCCGCACACGCGCCGCCGTACAACCGCCGCTCGAAGTTTCCGCACCGCTGGTGGTGGGTGGTTCTCACGGACGAAGCGTTTCCGCGGTTTTCCGCGGTGCGAGCACCGCAATCAGGCACCGCGGTTCGGGGACCGCAATCAGGCACTGCGGTGCCTTCCACAAAATTCGACGACGCCATTGGACCGTTCCGTTCCCGAGCCGACGCCGTGGAAACGGCCGCGCTGCTGGCCCGGTTCACAGGCGTGCGGACGTGCACCACGCGGCTGAGTCGCTCCGCGCTGCACGTGTGTCCCGAGCGCGAAGTGTCGCCGTGTCCAGCACCGCACGACATCACCCCGACCCAGTACGCCTCCGCTCCCGCTCGCGCAGTCGAGCTGATCGAGGGCAACGACAACCGCGCGCTCGCCGCGGTACTCGCGCACATCGCCGACCTGGCCGAGCGCAACCGCTACGAAGCGGCGGCCCGGCTGCGGGACCACGCGGCCGGGGCGATCGACGTGCTGTGGCGCGGCCAACGGCTGCGGGCGCTGGCCGCGGTCACAGAATTGGTCGCCGCCCGCCCGGACGGCGACGGTGGATGGCACCTCGCGGTGATCCGTCACGGCCAGCTGGCGGCGGCGGGCACCGCACGTCGCGGAGTCCCTCCGATGCCCGTCATCGATGCCATTTGTGTTGGCGCACAAGCAGTTCTGCCAACCGGGGCGCCACTGGGCGGAGCACTGGTCGAGGAGACGGGGCTGATCGCACGCTGGTTGGCCCAGCCGGGCGTGCGCATCGTTCGCTCCGAACCCGGTTGGGCCTCACCGGTGGGATCGGCCGGCCGGTTCGTGGCGTGGGCGGCCGCGGCACGCTCGGCGCGATTGGCCGCCGAGCAAGCGGAAGAGGGATCAGACCTTCTGCGTGAACCGCATCCAACGCGCGAGCAGTTGTTCGGCCGCGCCGGAGTCGATCGCCTCGGCCGCCCTGGCGAGGCCAGCCTCCCAGGCGGGCACCCATTTGGCGTCGCTGGCTAGCCCAGCGTGGGCCACCATCGCGCCCGCCGCGTTGAGCACCACCGCGTCGCGGACCGGGCCCTTGGCCCCGCCCAGCACTGTACGCACCTCGGCGGCATTGGATTCCGCGTCGCCACCGACGAGTTCGGCGATATTGGCCCGCTTGAACCCGAACGCCGCAGGGTCGAAGGTCAGCCTCTCGACGGTCCCGGCCTGCACCCGCCAAATGGTGCTTGTCGTCGTGGTGGTGAGCTCGTCGAGGCCGTCGTCGCCGTGTACAACGAGCACGCTGGAGCGGCGAGTGGCGAATACTCCTGCCATCACCTCGGCCAGCTCGCCCCACGCGCAGCCGATGAGCCCCGCCCGAGGTGAGGCCGGATTCGTCAGCGGCCCAAGCAGATTGAAGACCGTCGGCACGCCGATCTCGCGACGCACCACCGAGGCGTGCCGATACGACGGGTGAAACTGCGGCGCGAAAGCGAAGCCGATGCCCACTTCGGCCACGCTGCGGGCGACTTCGTCGGGCCCAAGATCGATGCGCACGCCCAACGCCTCGAGCGTGTCGGCACCGCCCGACAGCGATGACGCCGCGCGATTGCCGTGCTTGATCACCGGCACGCCCGCCGCGGCCACGACGATCGCCGCCATCGTCGACAGGTTCACGGTGTTTGCCCCGTCGCCACCGGTGCCCACCACGTCGACGGTGTCGTTGCCGATCGCGTCGGTGGGCACCCGCCGCGCATGCTTGAGCATCGTGTCGGCCAGCTCGGTCACCTCGCCTGACGTCGGGCGCTTCATCTTCATCGACACGCCGAAGCTGGCGATCTGTGCAGGCGTCGCCGCGCCGGTCATGATCTGATCCATCGCCCAGGCCGCCTGTCCGGGGGCGAGCGCCTGACCTGTAGTCAAGCGGCCGAGGACCTGGGGCCATGTCGGGGAGTCACTGGAAGTCACGCGCCGATTATGACGAATTGCTCGACCCGGGTGGAGTTCAACAACTACAAAGCGTCATACTTGCGGTGTGACGAGCGCTGTAGGGACCTCGGGAACCGCAATCACGTCGCGAGTACATTCGCTGAACCGACCAAATATGGTCAGTGTCGGCACCATTGTTTGGCTGTCCAGCGAGCTGATGTTCTTTGCCGGGCTGTTCGCGATGTACTTCACTGCGCGCGCCCAGGCCGCAGGTGACTGGCCCCCGCACCCGACCGAACTGAATCTCGTCCAGGCGGTCCCGGTGACGCTGGTGCTGATCGCATCGTCGTTCACCTGTCAGATGGGCGTGTTCGCCGCCGAGCGTGGCGACGTGTTCGGGCTGCGGCGCTGGTACTTCGTCACGTTCCTGATGGGCCTGTTCTTCGTGCTCGGCCAGGGCTACGAGTACATACACCTGGTCGACCACGGCACCACGATCCCGGGCAGCGCCTACGGGTCGGTGTTCTATCTTGCGACCGGCTTCCACGGCCTGCACGTCATCGGTGGTCTGATCGCCTTCATCTTCCTGCTCGCCCGCACCACGATGAGTAAATTCACCCCGGCGCAGGCCACCGCGGCGATCGTCGTCTCGTACTACTGGCACTTCGTCGACATCGTGTGGATTGCGTTGTTCGCCACGATCTACTTCGTCCGATAATCGGCTCGCCAAATGCGATCGATGAGAAGGGGTTCGATGACCGACAAGGCCCGCGGAGCCGGAAGGCCGGCGACATTGAACCGTCGTCGGCTGCGCCGGCGCCTGTCGGCAGCTCTGTTGCTGCTGATCGGACTGGCAGTCGCCGGTGGCCTGGCGGCCACCCTCACGCCGGCGCCGCAGGTCGCGGTGGCCGACGAGTCGCAGTCCGCACTGCTGCGCACGGGTAAGCAGTTGTTCGACACCTCGTGCGTCACCTGCCACGGCGCCAATCTGCAGGGTGTGCCCGACCGCGGGCCCAGCCTGATCGGCGTCGGCGAGGCCGCCGTCTACTTCCAGGTGTCCACCGGGCGCATGCCTGCGATGCGCGGCGAGGCGCAGGCGGCCCGCAAGCCACCGATCTTCGACGAGTCACAGATCGACGCGCTCGGCGCGTACGTGCAGGCCAACGGCGGCGGGCCGACGGTTCCCCGCGACGACAACGGCCAGATCGCCCAGGACTCGCTGCTCGGTAGCAACGTCGCCCGCGGCGGCGACCTGTTCCGGCTCAACTGCGCGTCCTGCCACAACTTCACCGGCAAGGGCGGCGCGCTGTCGTCGGGCAAGTACGCACCCGAACTCGAGCCGGCCGAGCCCGCGCAGATCTACACGGCGATGCTCACCGGCCCGCAGAACATGCCCAAGTTCTCCGACCGGCAGCTGAGCCCGGACGAGAAGCGAGACATCGTGGCCTACGTCCGCGAAGCGACGCACGCGCCGGACCCTGGCGGCTACGGCCTAGGCGGCTTCGGTCCGTCGTCCGAGGGCATGGCGATGTGGATCATCGGAATCGTCGCCTGTATCGGCGCGGCTCTGTGGCTGGGAGCGAGGGCATGAGCGAAACCTCAGGCATCAAGGGCACGGACACCCCGGGTCAGATGGGCGTGCCCGGCCAGCCGAGCGATGCCGAACTGGCCTCGATGTCGCGCGAGCAGCTGGTCGAGCTGGGCGGCAAGATGGACGGTGTCGACACCGTCTTCCGGGAGGAGCGCTGGCCGGTTCCCGGCACCAAGGCCGAGAAGCGGGCCGAGCGCTCGGTCGCGTATTGGCTTCTGCTGGGTGGCTTTTCGGGGCTTGCGCTGCTGCTGATCTTCCTGTTCTGGCCGTGGGAGTACCAGCCGATGGGCTCCGCGGGCGAGATCTGGTACCAGCTGGCCACGCCGCTGTACGGCCTGACGTTCGGGCTGTCGATCCTCGCGATCGGCATCGGCGCGGTGCTGTACCAGAAGAAGTTCATCCCCGAGGAGATCTCCATCCAGGAGCGCCATGACGGCCGCTCCCCCGAGCTCCACCGCAAGACCATCGCGGCCAACCTCACCGATGCGCTCGAGACCTCAACCCTGAAGCGACGCAAGGTGGTCGGCCTGTCACTGGGAATCGGTCTTGGCGCGTTCGGGCTCGGCACGCTGGTGGCCTTCATCGGCGGCCTGATCAAGAATCCGTGGAAGCCGGTCGTCCCGACCGCCGACGGCATGAAGGCCGTGCTGTGGACGTCGGGATGGACTCCCCGGTTCAAGGGCGAGACCATCTTTATGGCCCGTGCCACCGGCCTGCCAGGCGAATCGCCGTTCGTCAAGATGCGCCCCGAGGACATCGACGCCGGCGGCATGGAGACGGTGTTCCCGTGGCGGGAAGCCGACGGCGACGGCACCACGGTCGAGTCTCATGAGAGGCTCTCCGAGATCGCGATGGGCGTGCGCAACCCGGTGATGCTGATCCGCATCAAACCGGTCGACATGCTCAGGGTGGTCAAACGCAAGGGCCAGGAGAGCTTCAACTTCGGCGAGCTGTTCGCGTTCACCAAGGTGTGCTCGCACTTGGGTTGCCCCTCTTCGCTTTACGAACAACAGACTTATCGAATCCTCTGCCCGTGCCACCAATCGCAGTTCGATGCGTTGCACTTCGCGAGGCCCATATTCGGTCCGGCTGCGCGCGCCTTGGCGCAGCTGCCCATCACCATTGATCAAGACGGGTACCTGGTCGCCAACGGCGACTTCATCGAGCCCGTCGGACCGGCATTCTGGGAGCGGCGATCATGAGTCAACTCAAACCTCCAAGCCTCGCGGAAATCGCCGCCAAACAAGGCGACGACATCGATTCGCGCTATCACCCTTCGGCGGCGGTGCGCAGGCAGCTGAACAAGGTGTTCCCGACCCACTGGTCGTTCCTGCTGGGCGAGATCGCGCTGTACTCGTTCATCGTCCTGTTGATCACCGGCGTCTACCTGACGCTGTTCTTCGACTCGTCGATGGCCGAGGTCACCTACAGCGGCGTGTATCAGCCGCTGCGCGGCGTCGAGATGTCCAAGGCCTACGCCTCCACCCTCGACATCAGCTTCGAGGTGCGCGGCGGCCTGTTCGTCCGGCAGGTCCACCACTGGGCGGCGTTGATGTTCTCCGCGTCGATCATGGTCCACCTGGCGCGCATCTTCTTCACAGGGGCGTTTCGCCGTCCCCGCGAAACAAACTGGGTAATCGGCTCGCTTCTGCTGATCCTGTCGATGTTCGAGGGCTACTTCGGCTACTCGCTGCCCGACGACCTGCTGTCCGGCATCGGTCTGCGCGCGGCCCTTTCCTCGATCTCCTTGGGCATGCCGGTGATCGGCACCTGGCTGCACTGGGCGCTGTTCGGTGGCGATTTCCCGTGCGGCGGGCTGGGATATCAGTGTTCGGCCGACGGCATCCTGCTGCCTCGCATGTACGCGCTGCACATCCTGCTGCTACCCGGAATCATCTTGGCGCTCATCGGTGTTCACCTGGCGATGCTGTGGTTCCAGAAGCACACCGACTTCCCGGGACCAGGTAAGACCGAGACGAATGTCGTCGGCGTGCGGGTCATGCCGATCTTCGCCGTCAAGTCCGGAGCGTTCTTCGCGATCATCACCGGCATCCTCGGCCTGATGGGCGGGCTGTTGCAGATCAACCCGATCTGGCAGTTGGGCCCGTACAAACCGTCTCAGGTGTCGGCGGGTAGCCAGCCCGACTTCTACATGATGTGGACCGAGGGCCTGGCCCGTATCTGGCCGCCGTGGGAGTTCTACCCGTTCGGCCACACGATCCCCGCTGCGGTGGCGGTTGCCCTAATCATGGGCTTGGTGTTTGCGCTGCTGATCGCTTGGCCGTTCATCGAGGCCAAGGTGACGGGAGACCGCGCGCACCACAATCTGTTGCAGCGGCCGCGAGATGTGCCGGTGCGCACCGCAATCGGCGCGATGGCGATCGCGTTCTACATGGTGCTCACGCTGGCGGCGATGAACGACGTCATCGCGCTGAAGTTCCACATCTCGCTCAACGCGACCACCTGGATCGGCCGCATCGGCATGGTGGTGCTGCCCGCGATCGTCTACTACATCGCCTACCGGTGGTGTGTCGGGCTGCAGCGCAGCGACCGCGCCGTACTCGAGCACGGCATCGAGACCGGCATCATCAAGCGGCTGCCGCACGGCGCCTACATCGAGCTGCACCAGCCGCTCGGCCCGGTCGACGAGCACGGCCATCCGATTCCGTTGGAGTACCAGGGCGCCGCGGTGCCCAAGCGGATGAACAAGCTCGGCTCCGCGGGCGCCCCTGGCAGCGGCGGCTTGCTGACCGCACTACGCGAACACCGGGTCTAGGACAGCGGGCGATTGTCGCGCACTCCGCGGTAGATGCCCCAGCGAACGATGAGCGGCATCAGCACGCGGTCGAATGACCATGCGGGGAAAGTGAAAGCGCGGCCGTTCGGCGCGAAGACCTCGAGACCGTCGGGTTGGATGCCGATCACCGAACCCCATCGCCGCTTCGGCGGGCGGTAGCTGCGCAGCGGTCGGCCCGCGAACTCAGCGCGGACGTTGTGGGCGAGCAGGCCATCCGCCCGATTGCGGGCCGAGCTGCGCAGCGGATCGGTCGCCGCGACATCGCCGACCGCGAACAGGCCTGGGTGGCCGGGGACCCGAAGTTCGGGAGTTACCCGGACGAAGCCGTTGTCGTCGAGCAGCTCCGCAGGGAGCCAGTCGGTGTTCGGGCGCACCCTGCCGATCGCCCAGAGCACGGCGTCGGCCGACGACGGCGGCTGCCCCGTGCTCCACTGGACCGGCCCGCTGGTGATCTGATCACACGCGAAACCGTCGGGTATCACCGCGCGATGCCCAGGGTGGAGCTCCACCCCGGCCTCACCGAGCCTGCGCCGCACGCGCTCCCACGCCCTGGGGTGATGCTCGACGAGGGCGCGATCTTTCGGGAAGTACAAGTCGACCCGCTTCCCCGGCCAGGTCCTCGCGACATTGACGGCGCTGCTGACGGCCGCCGCGCCGCCGCCGACCACGATCACCGAACCGGCTTGGGCCAGCCGGTCGTGAGTGGCCCGCAGGCCGGCGCCGATCTCCGCGGCCGACTGGAAGGCGGGCTGACGCCAGAAGCCGTTGGTGACGCCTGTCGAGATGATCAGCGCGTCGTACTCCTCCGTCGAGGTCGAGCCGTCGTCGCTGCGGATGCGGACGGACCGCGCCGCGAGGTCGAGCCCGGTCAGCGTGCCGTGGACGGTGCGCACCCGGTCGAGTCCACGGAACCGGTCAAACGGAATCCAGTTGGCGCGTGCCCAGTCGTGCGGACGCGACAGCCGCCAGCCCAGCTCCTGCCCGCTGACCAACGCCGGCTTGGCCGAGATCCCGACCACCTCGGCGTGGCGGGCCAACCGGATCGCGGTGAGCACGCCGCTGTCGCCAAGCCCGGCGATGACGATGCGGCGCGGATTCATACAGGCCTCCTGAGGGCACAAACCTGTAACACGTTCTAACACGAAAGAGGGGCACCCGATCACGGGTGCCCCTCTTTGTCGAGACTCGTTGGTCAGTGGCTCTGGTGGACGCTGGTGTCGACGTGCGGCACGGTCACCTGAGGCTGGATGTCGTAGATCCAGTCGTGGTGGATCAGGTCGGCCTGCGCAGGTCCGGCAAGCCCGATGATCGCGGCGGCCAGTCCACTGGCGGCGATGGTGGCGAATCCGAACTTCTTCATCTTGGTGCCTTCTTCTCTTGTCGTGTTCGGCCGGTATCTAACTGTATTGGCCGATCTAGCTGGTTAAACATAGAGCTCAGCGGTTTAATTCCAATGGCAGTAATTGACCGCCAGTTGGCAGGAATCGGCTACCCGACAGGTCCGACGACGTGGTTCTGCAGGTGGTCGAACACCACCTCGGTGCGAACGCCGGCGACTTCGCGTCGCTTCGTCAGCGAGTCGAGGACGAAGTCTCTCAGCGCCTCGGTGGATGCCACCGCCACGAGGATCAGCAGATCCTCGGGCCCGGTCGTGACGAAGACCTGCAGCGTCTCGGGCAGGCCGATCACAAAACCCGGAAGCCCTGCACGATCTCGCGTGACTGAGGGCGAAGCCGGACGGTCACCATGCCCTTCACCGGCCGACCCATCCGGGCCATGTCGGTGCTGGCGTGAATCCCCGTGATCACCCCCCGCGCCCGCAGGGCCCTGACCCTCTCGAGGGTGGTCGACGGCGCGACGCCGAGCATCTGGGCGAGGTCTCTGTTGCTGCGCCGACCATCGCTCTGCAACGCGGCGACGATCGCCGAATCAAGTTCGTCCCTCACCGCTCCCCGACTTGAATTCCCGAATTAGATTCGGTGGTGAATCGTGTATGCCCGTCATCCGATTAGCTTCTCCGGCTATGACTGATCAATTGGTCGATACGTACGACGGCCTGGACCACCCCTCGGCGGTGTTCGTGACCAAGATCGCCGTCGTCATCCGGGACGACCTGCCGGTGTGGCAGAAGCTGAACATGACCGCGTTCCTGGCGAGCGGCGTGGCGGCCTCGGCGCCGGACGCGGTCGGGGCGGACTACGCCGACGCGGACGGCACCCGCTACTCGCCGATGTTCGGCCAACCGGTGATGGTGTTCGCGGCCGACGCGGGCCGCCTGGCCTGCACCCTTGACCGCGCGTTGTCCCGCGGCGTCGTTCCCACGGTGTTCACCACCGACCTGTTCTGCACCGGGAATGACGCGGCCAACCGCGCCGCCGTTGCGGCGGTGCCTCGGGAACGCCTCGACCTGGCGGGGATCGCGATCCGCGGCGACCGGAAGACGGTCGACAAGATCACCGCGGGTCTGCGGCTGCACCCGTAGCGAGCTGCTGGGCCAGCGCACGCAGATCGGTCGCGATGAACGTAGGTTGCGGCAGACCGTCGACCGACAGCGGCGCGTTGCCCGGTCGGGTGATCAGTGCCCCGCTGAACCCGGCGCTCTGTGCGCCGATGGTGTCCCAGACGTGCGCGGCGACCATCATGCAGTCCGCCGGCGCAACCTGCAGTTCGCGGCAGACGTAGTCGTAAACGTCCCGCGCGGGTTTGAAGGTGCGGCAGGCGTCGACACTGAACTGACGCTCGAAGTACCCGCCGAGCCCGGCGTTCTCCAGCGGGCTGTGGCCGTCCGGGTTGGGCGGTGAGTTCGTCAGGGTGACGAGCCGAAAGCCGTTGTCGCGCAGCATGCTGAGCCCGTCGGCGACATCGGGGTGCGCCGGCATCGTGAGCATGGCCTCTTTGATGCGCTGAAGGTCAGCGTCGGTGATCCGCGTTGCGTGAATGTCTCCGAGCATTCGCAGCATCCCCTGGCCGAGCGTGAAGAAGTCGACGTAACAGCTCGAAAGGGCGGTGGTCATCGAATACATAACGAGTTGGCCGAACCACTCCCGCACGGCTTTCGCGTCGCCGAAGATCTGCTCGAAAAGCGGTGCTATGGCGTCGATGTCGATGAGGGTTTCGTTCACATCGAACACCAGCACGGACGGTGGGGCAGTCATCGGCTCAGTGGTGGCAGCGCTCTTGAAGCACCCACGTGTTTCCGTCGGGATCACGGAAATCGGCGAAGCTGGCGTAGTCCGCCCGGTCCTGGTCGAGTCCCGGCAGGTACGCGCCGCGCCATTCGCCTGTCCCGGTGTCCTTGTGCCGGATCTCGCTGACGTCGACTCCCCGATCCGTGAGTTCGCTTCTGGACGCCACGATGTCGGGCACCACGAGGTACAGACCGCGTACCGAACCCACCGGTGCATCGGTCAGGCCGACACCGAATTGGATTGACGTACTTGCTCCTTCCGGCGTCAGCTGGATGACCCGGAACTCCGGGGCCGGCGCATAGTCGACGTCGAGGTCGAAGCCGACCTTGTCGCGGTAGAAGCTCAGCGACCGGTCGGGGTCGGACACCGGCAGAATGACGACTTCGAACAGTGCCTTCATTGCAGCGCCTCAGACCGATGTCTTCTGCAGGATCTCGTCGGCGTCCAGTCCTCGGTCCACACCGTGCGGGACCACGGTCTGGCCCGGCTCGAGGTGGAGTTGCCTGCCGTCGAGGTAGACGTCGATCTTGTCGGGTTCGAACGAGAGCAGATTGCTCACCCGCCCCGCCTCCGGCCACGCGTTGGTGTACGACCACGCCGCTCGTTTGCGCGTCCCGATGGTGTAGTAACTTGCCAATCCCTTGTAGGGGCAGAAGGTCTGGCCGTCGACGGGCTCGAGGGCCGATTCGTCGACATCGTCGCGCAGCACGTACCAGCGGGGCGCGAATCCGGATTCGTAGAGTGCGACCGGGCGGTGGGTGTCCGCGATCACCCTGTCGCCGTCACGCACCACGAGATGCCTTGAGGTGGACCGGACGTCGATGCGGTGGTAGAAGTCCGCAGCGTGTCCGACGATGCGTTCGTCCTCTTCGTAGAAGGCGTCCATCGCGCGCCACGCAAACGCCACGCGTTCGCCCAACACGGCGGCGTATTCCGGCAGCGCGGAATACTCCCACGCCGCGTGGTTGGCCTCGTGTCCGTCGAGGCTGACCGTGAGCCACCGTGTCTCGCCGA
>Ga0207665_10002126_pt1 | contig 13405 bp, 11 predicted proteins | sample LARL112metaG_FD_184351 | JGI IMG/M metagenome (GOLD analysis project Ga0207665, IMG submission 184351) | Corn, switchgrass and miscanthus rhizosphere microbial communities from Kellogg Biological Station, Michigan, USA - LAR L11-2 metaG... | ecosystem: Host-associated > Plants > Roots >...
GGTACCCGCTCGAACCTGGAACCCGCTGGGTCTACACGGGGGTCAAGGACGGCAAGCGTTCGCGTGATGTGGTCATCGTCCTACACGGGACGAAGACCATCGACGGGATCCCGTGCGTTCCCGTCAGCGACCGGCTCTTCCTCCAGAGTGGGCTCGAGGAGCGCACGACGGACTGGTACAGCCAGGACTCCAAGGGCAACGTCTGGTACTTCGGCGAGAACACGGCGGAGCTGGACAGGCACGGCCACGTCACGAGCACCGAGGGCACCTGGCGGACCGGCGTCCACGGCGCGAAGGCAGGCATCTTCATGCCGGCAAATCCGCGAGTCGGCCAGACGGGGCGGCAGGAGTTCCTCAAGGGCCACGCCGAGGACCACTTCGAGGTCGTCGCGATCTTCGGCAACAAGATGCTGCTCACACAGGAATGGACGCCGCTCGAGCCGGGCGTGCTCGACCACAAGTTCTACGTGCGGGGCATCGGCAACGTGCTCGAGCAGACCGAGAGGGGCGGAAACGAGCGCAACGAGCTCGTCTCGTTCACGAAAGGAGGCTGATCTCGCTCGCGGCTCGGAGGCCGCTGCGGAGTGCTCCCTCCATCAGAGCGTGCCAGGCGCCTCCTGTGTGCTCGCCGGCAAACATGATCGGCCCCACCGGACGGGCTAAAACCTCGCTTTCGAGCGGCGACGAGAGCGTTCGGACCGAGTACGCGCCGCTCGCCCACGGGTCGTCGTGCCACGTGGCGAGCAACGCCGGGCCGTCCGTGTAGTCGAGGTCGGGCCGGAGGCGACGGACCGCCGCCGCCCAGGTATCGGGCCCCCGATCGACCTCGAGCCGGTCGAGCGCCGACGGCGTCCCGGCGAACGACGACGCGACCGGAGCCCCGTGCTGGGTCCAGGTCCAGAAGCGCAACGGCACCGAGAGCGTCTGGCTCGGTGCCGCCTCCGAGGCGAGCGGGAGGAACAGCTTCGCCGCCTGGCCGTAGCGGACGGCGGAGAGCGCGTCGCGCTTCCAGCCGGGCAGCGCCGGGTCCCACTCGAGCTCGAGCGCGTGCGGCGCGGGCGTTGCGATCACACAGGCATCGGCGGCGAACTCGTCGTTCCCGACGCCGACGACCACGCCGCTATCCGACCAGGAGACGCGCGAGACGGGCGATGACGTACGCACGTCGAGACGAGCTGCCAGCGCGAGGGCGATCCGGTCGTTGCCGCCCACGACACTGTGACTCGGGAAGTCGCCGAATCCGGCCGCGCCGTCGGCGAGCGCAGCCGCGTCCTGGTCGTCGAGCTCGTAGCCGGAGGAAACGGCGAGGCGTGAGGCCACAGCGGCGCGCGCGCCCGGCGACGGAACGAGACGGTCGATAGCGTCGGCGACCGAGCCGGTGCCCGGCTTACGCAGCGCCGCCCAGGCCGCGACGAGCTCGTCGCGCGAGACGGGCGGGCCGTCCCGCGGCTCTCGGTCGCCGTACAGCGTCCCCTTCTCGTACAGCTCGAGGCCCAATAGCGACGCCATCTTGCGCAACACGTCGTAGCCGGGGAGGACGAACTCCGCGCCGAGCTCGACGACCGCGCCGTTGTCGAGGCGCTGCGAGTGGACACGCCCACCGACGCGGTCGCGTGCCTCGAACACCGTCACCTCGGCGCCATCGGCGGCAAGACCCCCAGCCGCCGCAAGCCCGGCGAAGCCGGCGCCGACGACGACGACCCTGCTCAGGGCCGGTTACGTGCTGCCAGGTACGTCTCGTTGAACCGGTACGGCAGCTCGTCCTTCTCCGCGTACGTGCCGTGCGTGAACGCGCGCGACCTGACGCCCTGCTGCGCTCGCTCGCAGATGACGTAGTCCTGGTGGGCGACCAGCTCGGAGAACTCCACCGTGTCGCCTGGGTCGAAGCCCGGCTCAGCCATGACCTCGGGCCGGAACAGATAGTCGGTGATCATCGTCGTGTGCTCCGGCCCGCGGGGCTGGATCCGCGCCGCGATCACCACCGTGCCCGTCAGGTCGATGAACATGTTCGGGAAGACGGCGGCCCCGTGCATCGCGTTCGCTTGCTGCTCGGTCAGCCCCGGCATGACCGGGATCGTGGTCGTGCCGGTGGCCGTGTAGCCGGCGCCCTCGATCGTCACGCCCCAGTCGTCGCGACCCTCCTCGAACACGAGGCCCTTGCGGAATGTGGGCGCCACCGCCGAGAGCTCAGGATGGACGGTCGGGCAGTGGAGGCACTCGTTGTAGTTCTCGACGATGATCTTCCAGTTCGCCTGCACCTCGCTCACCGTCTGGTGGGCGGTGCGCAGCTCGTCCATCCGCCAGGGCTCGTACTGGAGCGGCAGGTCGCTCTGGCGCTCGAACGACGTGCGCACGTCCGCCTCGGGCTCGCCGAGGTGGACGAAGACGAAGCCCTGCCACGTGTCGACGTGAACCCGCCAGAGCGAGAGCGACGAGCGGTCGATCTCGTCCTCGCCGACGAGGGGCGTGCCGATCAGGTTCCCGTCGTACGAGTAGCTCCACGCGTGGTACGGGCACTTGATCGCGCCCTTCGCGTGGCCGCGCGTCTCGGGGTCGCAGATGCGTGAGCCGCGATGGCGGCAGACGTTGTAGAAACCGCGGAGCTCGCCGTCCTTGCCGCGAACGACGAGAACGCTCTCGCCGACGACGTCGACCGTGAAGAAGTCGCCGGGCTCGGGCGCGTGGTCGGCGCGCCCCGCGTAGAACCACTCGCGGAAGAAGACCTTCTCCCGCTCCAGGTCGAACACGTCCGACGCGTGGTAGTCGCGTCCGGGGAGGGTTGGCCGCCCGGCGCTCGTCATGGCCGATATGTAACCACAGGCACCCTTTGATCGCCGTGCGAGCCTTGACACATGGTGCGCTGTCGGTTTGCATTGTGCGATCATCCCGAGCCAGGAGGGAGGGCCATTGCATCCGCGTGAACGGCCGACGACAAGGCGCCAGTTCCTGATCCGGGCCGGGACGGTCGTGGGCACGCTCGCCGGCGCCGACCTGCTGCTGAGCGCGTGCGGGGGCTCAGCGAAGTCCGCCGCGACAACCACCGGGACGAACGGAGTGCTCATGGGGCCCGGCGGAATCCCGCTCGCCCGCCGCGACCATCCGGTGACGCTGCCGCTCTACTCCGACAACGAGGCCATCGCCGCCGGCATGGACGCGGAGAAAGGGCCGCTCCAGCTCTTCAACTGGGCCGCCTACATCAACCCGGCGACCGTGAAGAAGTTCGAGAAGGAGCACAACGTCCAGATCTCGATCACGACCTTCGAGAACGAGGACGAGGCGATCGCCAAGCTCACTTCCGGCAACGGGACTTTCGACGTCTGGTGGACGACGGTCGACCTCGTCTCACGCGCCGTCGCGGGGAAGTTGATCCAGCCGCTCAACCACTCCTACCTGGCGAACCTGAAGAACGTCTGGCCGGCGCTGCAGAACCCGTATTACGACCAGCACTCGCGTTACACGGTTCCGTACACCGTCTACACGACCGGCATCGCCTGGCGGACGGACAAGGTGAAGAAGGCTCCGGCCGACTACGCCAACCCGTACGACATTCTCTGGGACTCGCACCAGTACGCCGGCAAGGTCGCTGTGCTCGACGACCCGCGGGAGGCGCTCGCGATGGCGCTGCTGCGGCGCGGGATCCTCGACGTCAACACCGAGGATCCGGCGCTGGTCAACCGGGCGCAGAAGGACCTCTCCCAGCTCACGTCGATCGCGAATGTCAAGGTCAACACGAACGACTACACCGACATCCCCTCGGGCTCGACCTACATCTCGCAGTCGTGGTCGGGCGACATGGCCGGCGCACCCGAGTACCTGCCGAAGGGAGTCAAGCCGACCGTGCTCGGCTACTGGCGCCCCGACGTCCACGCCGAGACTCAGAACGACATGATCGCGATCCTCCGCGGGGCGAAGCATCCCGTGCTCGCCCACACGTTCCTCAACTTCATGCTCGACAACCAGAACGGGCTCGAGAACTTCACCTGGAACGGCTACATCCCGCCGCTCAACTCGATCGACCCGGACAAGCTCGTCTCCCAGGGATACATTCCGGCGAACCTGAGCTCGACGATCGTTCGCCAGTCGGACTTCGCGAAGGGCGTAACGATCGACGCGCTGACGACGGAGGGACAGGCGCTCTGGCAGAACGCGTGGTCGACCTTCAAGGCCGGGTGAGCAGCGCCGGCGCCGGGAGCCGCGGATGACGCGGCGCTGGTTCTGGCCGTCGTTCGCCCTCCCCGGCGCTGTCTGGCTCGTCCTCCTCTTCCTCGTTCCGACGTACGCGGTGGTCGCGGTCGCGTTCGGGACTGTCGACCCGATCTTCCAGAACCCGGTTCCCGCCTGGAACCCGCTCGACTGGCAGTTCCACACGATGCGGTCGGTACTCGCCGAGTTCGAGCCCGGCCACACGTTTTGGACCGTCTCGGTGCGGACGCTCGTGTACGTCGCAATCTCGCTCGCGGGCTGCCTGCTGATCGGCTATCCGGTCGCGTACTACCTCGCCCGCCACGCACGGCGCACGAAGGGGATCCTGCTCGTGCTGCTCATCGTCCCGTTCTGGGTCAGCTACCTGATGCGGATGCTCGCCTGGATCGGGCTGCTCCTGCCGGATGGGCTCGTGAACCGGTCGCTGATCCACCTCGGGGTCATCTCGCAGCCGGTCGGCTGGCTCGACGGTCGCCCCACGTCGGTCATCCTCGCCCTGATCTACGGCTACGTCCCGTATCTGATCCTGCCGCTGTACGCGGTGCTCGACCGGATCGACCGGAGCGTGCTCGAGGCGGGCCGCGATCTCGGGGCGAGCCCGATCCGCACCTTCTTCCACGTCACGCTACCGCTGAGCCGGAACGGGATCCTCGCCGCGAGCGTGCTGATCACGCTCCCGATGTTCGGCGACTACTACACGAACGACGTCATCTCGGGCTCGCCGCACACCTCGATGATCGGCAACCAGATCAACCTCTATTTCCAGGGAGGCACGCAGAAGACCGTGGGCGCGTGCCTCGTGATCGTGCTCTCGGTCTTCCTCGCGCTGCTCATGTCGTACTACCTGTGGGCCACGGTGCGAGCTTCGGCGGCGACGAAGGAGTCGCTCCTTTGAAACGGGTACGGGACTGGTTCGCGAACCCGTGGGGACAGCCGCGAGCATTGGGCACCATCACGTGGCTCTACATGGCGTGGTCGATCGTGCCCGTGCTGATCGCGATCCTCTTCTCCTTCAACGACGGCCGCTCGCGCAGCGTCTGGCAGGGGTTCTCCACACGCTGGTACTGGGGCGACCCGAACCTGTCGGTGTTCCACGATCCGGCGGCGAGGAGCGCGCTCGAGCAGAGCCTCAGGCTCGCGGGGCTTGACATGCTGATCGCGGTCCCACTCGGCGTCGGGCTCGCGATCGGCCTGACGCGGTGGCGGGGGTACGGCGCGAAGCCGGTGAACTATCTGATGCTCTTCCCGCTCGTGACGCCCGAGATCGTGATGGGTGTCTCGCTGCTGCTCGTGTTCGTGCTCCTCTACAGCATCCCGCTCGGTACGGAGGCGCAGGTCCTCGGCCAGGTCACCTTCTCGATCTCGTACGTCGTGATCATCGTGCGGGGGCGGCTGCTCTCGATCGGGCCCGAGTACGAGGAGGCGGCGCGAGACCTCGGCGCGTCGCAGTTCGCGGCCTTCCGGCTCGTCCTGGTTCCCCTGCTGGCCCCCGCTGTCTTCGCGAGCTTCATCGTCGTCTTCGCGCTCTCGATCGACGACTTCGTGGTCACCGACTACCTTTCGGCGGGTTCACCGACGCAGACCGTTCCGATTGCGATCTACTCCAATGCGCGCGGCGGCACCACGACACCGGCGCTCAACGCGCTCGCGACGGTGATGGTGGTCGTGACGCTGCTCGCCGTCGGCCTCGCCTACTTCGTGTACCGCTGGGCGGCGCGTTCGCAGCCCGGGACCTCCGGCAGGGCGCTCAACGAGATCGCGGCGCTGGAGGTGTGAGGTGAGCACCGGCGCCGTCGACCTCGTCCAGCTTCGTAAGCAGTTCGGTGAGGTCACGGCCGTCGACGGGATCGACGTCTCGATCGAGGCGGGTGAGTTCTTCTCGCTGCTTGGCCCCTCGGGTTGCGGCAAGACGACGACCCTGCGGCTGATCGCCGGCTTCGAGCGCCCCGACGAGGGAAAGATCCTGCTCGACGACGTCGACATGGCGGCCACGCCGCCACACCGCCGCAAGGTCAACACCGTCTTCCAGAGCTACGCGCTCTTCCCCCACCTCGACGTCTTTGACAACGTCGCCTTCGGGCTCCGGCGCGCGCGCGTGAAGAAGGCGGCCGTCCGCACGCGCGTCCTCAACGTGCTCGAGGCCGTGCGCCTCGGCGGCTACGAGAAGCGGAAGCCGGGGCAGCTCTCGGGCGGCCAGCAGCAGCGGGTCGCGCTCGCGCGGGCGCTCGTCCTCGAGCCGAAGGTGCTGCTGCTCGACGAGCCGCTCGGCGCGCTCGACGCGAAGCTCCGCAAGGCACTCCAGCTAGAGCTGAAGGGGATCCAGGAGGGCTTCGGGATCACCTTCGTCTATGTCACGCACGACCAGGAGGAAGCGCTGACGATGTCCGACCGGATCGCCGTGATGTCCGGCGGCCACGTCGAGCAGATCGCGTCGCCTGAGCAGATGTACGAGGAGCCCGAGACGGTCTTCGTCGCCGACTTCCTCGGCGTCTCGAACCTGATGAAGGTGAGTGCGGAAGGCGCCGAGGGCGGCGCGTGCCGGACCCGGCTCGGGGACTTTGCGTTGCGGGCAGGCTGCGGCGAAATCAGCCGGCAGGGCGAGACGCACGTCGTGATCCGCCCCGAGCGGGTCGTGATCGAGCCGTACGAGTCGTCCGGCGAGAACCGCGTGCCGGGGATGATCGAGCGCGTCGTCTACCACGGGGCGTCGGATCAGCTGGTGGTGCGGCTCGCGACCGGGGACCTTGTGCAGGCGCTCTTCGTCCGCGACGGCACCTCTCGCGACTGGGTGCAGGGCACGGCCGTGCAGGTGCACCTCCCGGCCGAAGCACTTCGCGTCCTGCCCCCGGGCCCGGCCGGCGGTGACGTGCCGACACCCCAGGACGTGGCGCTCGACACCCCGGCGGTCGAGGTTCCGGCCAGCTAGAAGGACCCCGAGCCTGTTCGCGTGGTTGACTACTCAACCAGCCACTACGAATACACCGCGCATACGAGCTAGGAGGACGTATTGATTCTCGCCAGCAACTACAACTTCGCCAGCTTCCTGTGGGACGTGCTGGTCATCTTCGCGTTCGTCATCTGGTTCTGGCTGCTCATCATCGTGTTCAGCGACTTGTTCAGCCGGCACGACATCAGCGGCTGGGGGAAGGCCGCGTGGATCATCTTCGTCATCGTCCTGCCCTACCTGGGCGTCCTCGTCTACTTCATCGCCAACGGCAAGAGCATGGGCGAGAGGGCCGCGGCGCGGGCGCAGTCCCAGCAGGCGCAGGCGGACGACTACATCCGCTCCGTCGCCTCCTCGGACTCGAGCGCGGATCAGATCGCCAAGGGCAAGCAGCTCCTCGACTCCGGCGCGATCACGCAGGCCGAGTTCGACCAGCTCAAGGCCAAGGCACTCGCGTCATAACGCACGGCTAACTCGACGGGTTGGCGAGGACGACGCGGGCGTCGAGCCCGACTGCGCCCTCGCCAACTCGGCGAACGAGAAGCGGGTTCACCTCGACCTCCGCGATCTCCGGGTGCGCCGCTGCGAAGCGAGACAGCGACGCGACCGCGCGGGCCGCGGCGGCCACGTCCAGGGGCGGACGGCCGCGGGTTCCCGTGAGAAGCGGTTTGGCGGCGAGCGAGCGGATCAGCGCCTCGGCGCCTTCTTCGTCGACGGGCGCCAGGGCGACGGCCGTGTCGCGAAGCACCTCGGCCTGGATGCCGCCGGCAGCTACGAGGACGAGCGGCCCGAAGCGCGCGTCCCAGCGGGCGCCGGCGAGTAGCTCGAATCCCGCCGCCACGTCCTCGGCTGCCTCGATCGAGAACGACTCGGGAGCGAGCCGCGCGGCAACGTCGTCGAAGGCGGCGGCCAGGTCGGCCTCGTCGCGGAGGCCGAGCACGACGCCGCCCTCCTCGGATTTGTGCAGGCGCCCCAGCGCCTTGAGCACGACCGGGTAGCCGATCTCCGCGGCGGCAGCAAGCGCCGCCTCGCGACTAACGACCGTCCGGGATGCGCCGAACGGAACAGCAGCCTCGGCGAGGACCGCCCGAGCGGCCGCGTAACTCGCGCTCGCCAGCGGCGCCGCGGCAGCCGGCAGCGGCGGCATCCGCGACGGCGTCGGGGCACCATCAGCGACCAACGCGACGACCGCGTCGACCGCGGACTCGATCACGCGGTAGACCGGCACTCCGGCCTCGCGCAGCACGTCCGCCGGCGGAGCGCTCTCGTGCATCGTGTGGACGACGAGCGGCTTGCCGCTCTCCGTCATCGCCGCCGCGAGCAACCGGGCCGCTCTCATCTCCGGCTCGCGCAGCTCCTCGGCGAGCGTCGAGTAGCCGCCGAAATACGCGGTGAAGAGAACGGCGTCGACGTCCTCGGCGTCGAGAAGCGCACGCGTTGAGCGGGCGAAGGTGAACACATCTTGTTCGCCGGCGCCTGCGAGGTCGACCGGGTTGGCCGTGGCTGCGGTCGGCGGCAGCAGCTCCCGCAGTAGCGCTTGCGTCTTCTCCGAGAGCACCGGCAGCGCGATCCCCTTCCGCTCGAGGAGGTCGCTCGCGATCGCGCCGTAGCCACCCCCGTCGCCGAGCACCGCCACGCGCGGGCCGCGAGGGCGGAGCGGAGCGAGCAGGGCCTGGGCTGCGTCAACCAGCTCTCGCGGCGTGTCGACGAGGTGGACACCCCCAGCGAGGCACGCCGCCTCGACCGCGTCGCGCGGGCTGGTGAGCGCACCGGTGTGCGAGCGCGCGGCGCGGCTGCCCGCGGCGGAGCTGCCGACCGTGAGCAGCACGACTGGCTTCCCGGCCGTCCTCGCCGCCTCGACAAAGGCGCGGCCATCTCGGAAGTCCTCGCAGTAGACGCCGATCACGCGCGTCGCCTCGTGCTCGGCGAGCGCGGCGACGAGGTCGGTGACGCCGACGTCCGCCTGGTTGCCGATCGAGACCGCGCGCGAGAAGCCGAGTCCGTAGTCCTCGAGCAGGAGTCCGATCTCGAGCAGGACGTTGCCGCTCTGCGAGACGAGCCCGACCGGCCCGGCCGGCAGCGGTGTCGACGCGAGCTGGAGCTCGCCCGGGCCGTCGAAGACGCCGAGGCAGTTCGGCCCCACGAGCACCGCTCCCGCTGCGCGCACCCGCTCCACGAGCGCCCGCTCGTGCGCGGCTCCCTCCTCCCCGAGCTCGGCGAAGCCCGCAGCGATCGCTACGAGCGCCCGCGCGCCGGCCGCCAGCGAGTCGTCGACCGCCTCCTCGAGCCCGTTCGCTGGCACGCTGAGGACGACGAGCTCGGGCGCCTCCGGCAGCTCGTCGAGCGAGCGATGGACCGGGATCCCGTGCACCTCGCCGCCGTTCCGGCCGACGAGATAGACGCGCCTGCGGTGTGCGCCCCGGGCCGCGTCCCGCGCGAACCAGTAGCCCCACTTGGCGGGATCGGAGGAGACGCCGACGATGGCGAGAGTCTCCGGCTCGAAGAGCGGCCTCAGATCGCGGGTCACCGGGCGCCGATCGAGCGACCCGCGCGCTCGGGCCGCGGGAGTTCGGCATGCCGCCGCGTGAGCTCAGCGACCCGATCGCACACGGGTTCGGCGGACGGCGCCGCGTGTCCGCTCTCGGTGTCGACGTGGAGGAGCATCTGCTCGGCGGTCGCAAGCGGCTCCGCCTCGCCGTCGCGAAGGAGGACGTGGAAGATGTGGAGGCGCTTCTCGTCCGAGTCGAGCACCTGGGTCGTCACGTACACGCGATCTCCCGCTGCGAGCTGCCGGAGGTGGGAGAGGTGCGTCTCGACGCTGAAGTAGCTGCCGCCCGCCGCGAGATAGCCGGCATCGACCCCGACGGCGCCGAGCAAGACGTCCGTCGCGTCGGCGAAGAGCTCGAGGTAGCGGCTCTCGTGGACGTGGCCGTTGTAGTCGAGCCAGTCGGGCGGCACCAGTCGCGCGGGTAGGCGGAGCGGCGCGCCGTTGCCGTCGACGGCGAGCGGCGGGGCCGAACCGAGCAGCCCGCGCTCCCATGCCGCGAGCGTCGCGCCCGCGCCGGTCTCCTCGGCGCGCAGCGCCTGGAGGATGCGGACGAGCACCTGGTCGCGCAGCCGCTCGAGCTCGCGGGCGGGCACCCCGTTCGTCTGCTCGTCGGACTGGGCGGCGATCGTCTCCACGAGCTCGTCGGTCAGCTCGGGGACGTCGGTCAGGTGTGTCCACGGCCACTCGAGCGCCGGGCCGAATTGCCGCAGGAAGTGGCGCATCCCCTGCTCGCCGCCGGCGATCCGGTACGTGAGGAAGGTGCCCATGAAGGCCCAGCGCAGGCCGGCGCCGTAGCGGATCGCATCGTCGACCTCCTCCACCGTGGCGACGCCGTCGTTGACGAGCCAGAGCGCTTCTCGCCACAGCGCCTCGAGCAGCCGGTCGGCGATGAAGCCGTCGATCTCGCTGCGGACGACGAGCGGCTGCATGCCGACCGAGCGGAACAGCTCGGCCGCCCGCTCCACGGTCACTGGCGCCGTCCACTCACCCGCGCAGAGCTCGACGAGCGGCAACAGGTAGACCGGGTTGAACGGATGCGCGACGCAGAATCGCTCCGGCCGCGCCATCTCGGCCTGCAGCTCGCTGGGCCGCAGCCCGGACGTTGAGGAGCAGAAGAGCGCCTCCGGCGGCGCCGCGCGGTCCGCCTCGGCGAGCAGCCCGCGCTTCAGCCCGACGCGCTCGGGCGCCGACTCCTGCACGAGCTCCACACCTGCGACCGCGTCCTCGACCGACCGGACGATCCAGAGCTCTCCCTCCGGCGGCAGCGGCGCAAGAGTCAACTGCTCGAACGCCTTCCGGGCGTCCGCGAGAACACCGAGGGCGCGGACGCCGGCCTCCGGCGCCGGGTCGTAGAGCCGGACGTCGCAGCCGTTGAGTACGAAGCGCGCGGCCCAGCCGGCGCCGATCACGCCACCGCCGAGCAGAGCGACCGACTGCGGCCTAGTGGACACCGACCCGCAGCGCGAGCTTCTCCCGCACCTCCTCCGGCCCGAGCACGCGAACGTTCATTCGCTCGAGGATCTCGACTGCACGCGCAACGAGCTCGCCGTTCGTCGCGAGTCGCCCGCGCGAGAGATAGAGGTTGTCCTCGAGGCCGACGCGTACGTTCGCCCCAACGAGCGGCGCGACCGCGACGAACGGCAGCTCCATCCGCCCGATCGAGAACGCGGAGTAGACGGCGTTCTCAGGCAGCTGGTTGACCATCGCCAGCAGCGTCCCGAGGTCGTCGGGCGCGCCGTACGGGATGCCCGTGCAGAGTTGGATCAGCGGCGGGTCGTCGATCAGCCCGTCGCGCATCAGCTCGTGCACGAAGACCAGGTGGCCGGTGTCGAAGACCTCGAGCTCGGGTCGCACGCCGAGCTCGCGGATCCGCGCCGCCATCGCGCGCAACATCGCAGGCGTGTTGACCATGACGTAGTCGCCGCCGGCAGCGAAGTTCATCGTCCCGCAGTCGAGGGTGCAGATCTCCGGGCGCAGCTCCTCGACGTGGGCGAGCCGCTCGGCCGCACCGGCCATGTCCGTGCCGGCGGGGTCCGGAGGGAGCGGCGCGTCTTCGCCGCCCAGGACGAGGTCGCCGCCCATCCCGGCGGTGAGGTTGAGGACGACGTCGACGTCCGACGCCCGAATCTGCTCGACGACCGCGCGGTAGAGCGCGGGATCCCGTGCGCCGCGGCCCGTGTCGGGGTCGCGGACGTGGATGTGCGCCACCGCGGCGCCCGCGCGGGCGGCGTCGATCGCAGCGTCGGCGATCTGCCCGGGCGTCACCGGGACGTGCCCGCTGCGCCCCACGGTGTCCCCCGCTCCCGTGACCGCGCAAGTGACGAAAACTTCCCAATTCACGGCATCCTCCGTTCGAAATGCGAACTGCCGTTGCACATCCTGCGATGGACGTACCATAATCGACCGGAATCCGATGGTGCAAAGCGCCCCCACGAGCCCGCTCGACCTCGATTCCCTGCGCACGGCGGCCCAGGCGTTCGCGCGGGACGAGATGCGGCCGGTGGCACTCCGCTACGACGAGTCCGAGGAGTACCCACTCGACGTCCTGCGGCGCGCCGCGGAGCTCGGGCTGACCTGTTACGACCTGCCGGCCGCGTACGGCGGCGGCGGGCTCGAGCGCCTGCGCGACCGCTGCGAGGTAATCGAGGAGCTGGCGTGGGGCGACTCCCCCATCTTCTGGGTGATCGCGCAGGTCGGCTTCTTCGCGGGGCCGTTGCTCGCGCTCGGCTCCGAGGAGCAGAAGCGGCGCTGGCTGCCGCCGCTCTCCGGCGTCGACCCGCCCGCGTGCGCCGTCGCGATCACCGAGCCGGAGCACGGCTCCGACGCGGCCGCGATCGAGACACGCGCCGTACGTCGCGACGACGGCTACGTGCTCACCGGGCGCAAGAAGTTCATCGGCAACGGCGACGTCGCCAACCTCTGCGTCGTCTTCGCGACGGTGGATCCGGGCAGCCGCTCTCGCGGGATCACCGCGTTCGTCGTGGAAGCGGGAGACGCCGGCTTCGCCCGCGGCCCACGCCTGCCGAAAATGGGCAGCCGCTGCTTCCCCGCCGCTGAGATCGCGTTCGAGGACTGCTTCGTCCCCGAGGACAGGCGTCTCGGCGCCGAGGGCGAGGGCTTCCGCGGCCTGATGTGGGTCTTCGACGTCGCCCGCGTCCAGCTTGCCGCGGGCTCGGTCGGGCTGGGCCGCGCCGCGCTGGAGCTGGCAGTCGAATACGCGAAGGAGCGCGAGGCCTTCGGCCATCCGATCCACGAGTACCAGGCCGTGTCCTTCCGGCTCGCCGACGCGAAGCTGAAGCTCGACCAGGCACGCCTGATGACGCGCCGCGCCGCCGAGCTCGCCGACGCGGGCGAGCCCTTCTCCACCGAGGCCGCAATGGCCAAGCTCGCGGCGTCGGAGGCGTCCGTCTTTGCTGCCTCCGCGGCCGTGATGACGCTCGGAGGCGCCGGCTACATCCGCGACTCGCTCGCGCAGAAGTGGTACCGCGACGCCAAGCTCGACGAGATCTGGGACGGGACGAGCGACATCATGCGGCTGCTCATCGCCCGGAGCCTGTTCGCGTGACCCGTGACCCGCGCTATGACGTCCTTTTCGAGCCGGTCCGGCTCGGGCCGGTGACCGCGCGCAACCGCTTCTTCCAGGTACCGCACTGCAACGGCATGGGCCACCGTGACCCGACCGCCCACGCGGTAATGCGCGGCGTCAAGGC
>Ga0207665_10002127_pt1 | contig 13403 bp, 16 predicted proteins | sample LARL112metaG_FD_184351 | JGI IMG/M metagenome (GOLD analysis project Ga0207665, IMG submission 184351) | Corn, switchgrass and miscanthus rhizosphere microbial communities from Kellogg Biological Station, Michigan, USA - LAR L11-2 metaG... | ecosystem: Host-associated > Plants > Roots >...
TCGGCGCTGCCGGCGCGCTGGAATTTGTCGCCGCCATCATGGCGATTCGTGATGGTGTCGTTCCGCCTACCATGAACTTTCTCGGGGCGGATCCTGACTGCGACCTCGACTACGTCCCGAATGAAGCGCGGCGCATGCCTGTCCGGGCGATCTTGAGTAACTCCTTTGCCTTTGGCGGACTGAATGCTGTTCTTGCGGCGCGCCAATTCGAGGGATGATCGGCTCCGAAACTCGATTACTGCTCAACGATCCGCGCCAGGAACCACTATTAGCCGAGGCGGATATTGGCGTCCTTCACAACCTTGCTCCACAAAGCCATCTGATCCTGCACAAAGGCACGGAATTCCTGTGGCGTGGTTGTACGCGTGTCGATGTTCAGTTGTTCGAAGCGGCTGACAACGTTCGGATCGCGCAGCGCCGCATTGAGACTGGAATTGAGAGTCTTGACGATCGACGCTGGCGTGCCGTGTGGCACGAAGACCCCGTTCCATTCATAAGCTTCGAAGCCGGATAGCGTGTCTGACACCGGCGGGATATCGGGCAGACTGGCCAACCTGCCCTTTCCCGTGTGCGCGATCGCCTTCACTTTACCGCCCTGGATAAGTCCAACGACCGACGAGCCGTTGGCGAAAAAAAACTTCACCTGTCCCGACATCACATCGTTGAGGGCGAGACCGCCGCCACGATAGGGAACGTGACTGATTTTTATGCCGGTCCGGTGCCGAAACATTTCCAGTGACAGGTGCTGCAGCGTGCCATTGCCAGACGATGCCATGTCAATTCCGTCCGGCGCTGCCTTGGCAAGCGCAATGACATCGGCAACAGTTTTCACCGGCACTGAAGGGGTCACGACCAGGATGTTCGGTACCAGCGATACGAGGGCGACTGGATCGAAATCCTTACCGTAGTCGAACGGAAGGTTCGAATAGAGCGAACTGTTTACAGAAAATGCCGTCGCGTCGTGCAGAACAGTGTAGCCATCGGGATCAGCCTTCGCGACGACGGCCTCCCCGATTGTGCCACCAGCGCCGCCCCGGTTCTCGATCACAAACTGCTGGCCAAGCATTTCGCCGAGCTTGGCGAACACGATACGGGCGGTCGTGTCCGCACCACCCGCCGGTGGGTATGGCACCATCACGCGCACAGGCCGGCTCGGCCAGACGGCCTGGGCCCCGGCCCGAGGTGCAAACGGTGTGGCCGCCAATGCCGCGAGGAGCAGGCGTCGTGTGAGATGGGTCCCCGGCATCAATTCCTCCCCAACCTTGTTCAGCTTTTGCCGCCAGTTTAGCACCGCATCGAGACCGCGACAGATCGAAACACAGCCGGTTTTTGCGGCTGCGGTGGGCCGCGCCAGTCAAAGTCGAACGGTTGTGTTGTGGGTTCGTTTACGATCGAGGTTACAACTCAGGATACTTAATCCTCGCGTAAACATCAGATGGTCTAGTGGCGCCGAAATACGAGGGGCGTCCCCTGTGATCAACATCGAGGAATATCGTGCGCGGCAGACACGACAGCCCACGCGCTGGTCGTCGCTGTTCGCAACAGCGGTGGCGGCTGTTGGTGCTTTCGTCATCGGTGCATATGCGGTTCTGAACCGGGATAAGATCCCCGGACCGAGCCAATGGATCTCCTTGCTGAGCGCACCGGCGGAAGCTGACAACAAGCTCACTTTTTCCGGCGAGAGGGTCGGTCGTTCAGAAACGGCGCCGCTGTTGAAGATCTGCGTGACGAAGGATGTCGTTCGGGACGCCGATTCTGACCGCGAGATTGACCCGGCGAAATTGTTTCAAATTCTGGCCTCAGCCCGCCACGCCGATCGACTTACGACACCGCGAGACCATGGAGCGGTCGAACTGGCAGCGAAATGGGGCGCGGTTGCCGATTGCGTCTATCGGTCGAATTCCTCGGGTTTGTGCGACATCGACAATCGAGCGCTCGCCGTTCAGTCGGCAAACACGTTCCTTAGTCAGGCGGATCAGATCGCTTCGAAACCAGAGAACTTTTCCGCCAACCAGGTGGAGGTGGACTCCCTGACGCAGATGAAAAGCCGCGTACTGGATTCCATGCAAGACCTGGTAAGAAATGGCGTGCTGATCGTCTCTGATTTCACTCAGTTTACGCCGGCCTCCGTTCGGAAGACCCTCGCCAAATCCGATCCCGAGAAAAATGCCTGCGCCAAGTAGTACCGGCATCGCTTCCCGCGCAAATACATCCTCTTTCCCCGCCGCAGGACTCGCCCCATATTCGGGGTGATGGCCAGACCCCCCGACAAGCCGAAAAAGGACCCCGCGCGCCCAACGCGCGCAAAGGCTGCACGTCCCGACGACAAACCGACGCCGGATACGCTCGCCAATCTGCTCAATCCCGGCATCGGCCGCGGCACCGCAGGCCTGGGTTCCGGCACAGGACTGCAGCCGCCCCCGGACAATTCGTGGGACCGCCGGCGCGATTTTTCCGACGCCCACAAGGCGCGCAAGTCGACCCCCAGGGAATTCAACGAGGCTCCGCAACGCGACTATACGGCCTCGCCGATCACCGGACTTGATCCGCAGCTCGCGCAAGAGCTGGGCATTGGGGACGACGAGGCGTCATCGGCGCCAGCCCTGAAAAAGGAAGACCCGAAATACCGACTTCCGCGTGCCGACCTGCCGACCCAACCGGGCGGCTTTGCTGGCATTGCAAGCCAGCAATCGCTCGAGCAATTGCTGCGCGAGGGTCGTCCGGAATTCACTGCCATGCCGTGGACGCCGCACCGTCCACCACGACCGGAAAAATCGGAAGGCGGAAGGAAACTGGTCATTGCGTCCGATTTCGAGCCGAAAGGCGACCAGCCGCAAGCGATCGCGGAGCTCGTCGAGGGCGTAAAGCGCACGGACCGCACCCAGGTGCTTCTCGGCGTCACCGGATCCGGCAAGACATTCACGATGGCCAAGGTGATCGAGGCCACGCAGCGCCCGGCACTTATTCTAGCACCCAACAAAACCCTGGCCGCTCAGCTTTATGGCGAATTCAAATCGTTCTTTCCCGACAATGCGGTTGAATATTTCGTCAGCTACTACGACTACTACCAGCCGGAAGCTTACGTACCGCGCACCGACACCTACATCGAAAAAGAATCAACGATCAACGAGCAGATTGACCGCATGCGCCATTCGGCGACGCGCGCCCTCCTCGAGCGCGACGACGTCATTATCGTCGCGTCGGTGTCCTGCATCTACGGCATAGGATCGGTGGAAACATATTCGGCGATGACCTTCACCCTCAAGCAGGGTGGCAAGATCGACCAGCGCCAATTGCTCGCCGACCTCATTGCGTTGCAGTACAAACGCACGCAAGGTGATTTTTTCCGCGGCTCGTTTCGAGTGCGCGGTGATACCGTCGATATCTTTCCCGCGCACTATGAAGATCGTGCCTGGCGCATCCATCTGTTCGGCGACGAAATTGAAAAAATCGAAGAACTGGACCCGCTGACTGGACAAAAGACGGACGAATTGGAGTTCGTGAAAATCTACGCCAATTCACACTATGTTACACCCCGTCCGACACTTATTCAGGCCGTCGCCGGCATCAAGAACGAGCTGCGCCAAAGACTCGAGCAGCTCAATGGCGCCGGCCGCTTGCTTGAGGCGCAGCGGCTCGAGCAGCGCACGATTTTCGACCTCGAAATGATGGAAGCCACCGGCGCTTGTGCGGGAATCGAGAATTATTCGCGCTACCTCACCGGCCGCAAGCCCGGCGAGCCGCCGCCCACGCTGTTCGAATATGTGCCCGATAACGCGCTGGTGTTCGTGGATGAAAGTCACGTCACTATCCCGCAGCTCGGCGGCATGTATCGCGGTGACTTCCGGCGAAAGGCGACGCTTGCCGAATACGGTTTCCGCCTGCCCTCCTGCATGGACAACCGTCCGCTGCGTTTCGAAGAATGGGACGCCATGCGGCCGCAAACTATGGCGGTCTCCGCGACGCCGGGGGCCTGGGAAATGGAAGAAGCGCGCGGCGTATTCGTTGAGCAGGTGATCCGCCCCACCGGCCTGATCGACCCGCCCGTCGAGATACGACCCGCTCGGACGCAGGTCGATGATCTGGTCGGCGAAGTCCGGCAAGTAGCGGCGAAGGGTTTTCGTTCGCTCGTTACGGTGCTGACAAAGCGCATGGCCGAGGACCTCACGGAATATCTGCACGAGCAAGGCATCCGTGTGCGCTACATGCACAGCGATATCGATACACTGGAGCGAATCGAGATCATCCGCGACCTGCGGCTCGGCGCCTTTGATGCTCTCGTCGGCATCAACCTGTTGCGCGAAGGCCTCGATATTCCGGAGTGCGCGCTGGTTGCCATTCTCGACGCGGACAAAGAGGGATTCCTCCGCAGCGAGACCAGTCTGGTCCAGACGATCGGTAGAGCCGCACGCAACATCGACGGCAAGGTCATACTCTATGCCGATGCGGTGACGGGCTCGATGCAGCGCGCGATCGAGGAAACCAACCGCCGTCGCGAGAAGCAGGAAGACTACAACAAGGCAAATAGCATCACGCCGGAAAGCGTGCGCAAGGGCATCGCCGACATTCTCGACAGCGTCTATGAGCGCGACCATGTGCTGATCGCAACCGGCGCCGCCGGTGCCGGCGAGTTCGCCGACGCTGCAACCATCGGCCATAATCTCGAAGCAGTCATCGCTGATCTCGAGACCCGCATGCGCGAGGCCGCCGCCGATCTCGATTTCGAGGAGGCCGCACGTTTACGCGACGAGATCAAACGTCTGCGGGCGACAGAGCTTGCGGTGCTCGACAATCCGACAGCGCGCGACGTGGTGATCGCGCAGGAACCAAGGCTGCGAAAAGGGCTTAGTCGGCCGCACAAGCCGCATCTCGACGAGATGGGCATCGCGCTGTCGCACGAAGTAAAGCCGGCACGAGAAGGTTCACCCCGATCAAAGCTCGGAAAGCCGGGGATGCGCGGTGGTTTCCGCAGCAACAAGCGGCGCTAGCCGCCGCCCGCGTCCGTCAATAGCGATGGCGATGCCGGCGCGCGTAGCCAAACGCGGACGGACGGTCATCCCAGGGATAGCTGTAGACGTAGCCATCCCAGGCATAGAGGCAGTAGTAGCCGGCCCAGGCGCAACGATCGCGCCAGCTTGAGTAATGCCACGCGGTCCTCACGTGCCGCGCCCCATGCCGGTAGTCCGAACCAAGATCCGCTGCTTGCGAAGACGTGCAAGGTGCCGCAAAAGCGCACGCGGCAACCAGAGTCCCGAAAATCAAACGCTTCATGCCGGCGACGGGAACCGAAGTCATAGGCGTGCCCATTGTTGTCTATTTGTCGACAGGTTGGTCGTCACGTGAGCGTTTCGGTGAGTCAGTGACCTGATACCAGACTCCCTGGCAGAGCGTGCCCTGGCAGAAGTCTCCAACGCTTCCACCTCCGCCGTATCCGCCGCCGCCGACGCCGCCGCCACCCCCGCCCGCCTGCCATTCCCGGCGAAAATTCTTGCCGTCACGTCCGCGCTGCCACATGCCCATATTATTGTTCTTGTCGTCGTGTTTGCCATGCCCGTTATTGTGCTTGCCGTTATGCGCCTGGTGAGGAAAATGGCGACCGCGCCCTGATTTCCCACCCATCATGCCTTTGCCGCCCCAACTCATGCCGTGTGCATTTCCGCGACCGCCGCCTCCGCGCGCCCAAGCATCGGCGCCAACGGAAAGTGTTCCGACAACCGCGGCAGCCGCAATGGCGATGGTGCATCGAGTGAGCATGCGCATGTGGACCAAATGTCTGCGCGCAGGTGTCTGCTTGCAAATCAAAACGCCGGGCTTGGTTAAGCCCGGCGTTGCCGTTCATGATTAATTGTTTGTAGATACGACGGTTGTTTCAAATTAACGACCGCGATCCCGAAAATACGGGATCATTTTGGTCAACGCGCGTCAGACAGATTCGCCTGCTCCTTCCAGCACAGCATACTGAGTCATGTCGGCGGTCGCACGCTCCCAGCCGGATCCGGTAAATCCCGCGACCACGTTAATCCGTACAATTTGTACAAGACGATCATTAAGCTTCACGGTGCCGACGGTCCGGTCTCGGATGTAGGCAACAGCAGCGATGCCGCACGCATGCCCGTCACGCGCAGCGCTGTTCACAGCCTGCATTGCTTTTTCGGGCGCAGCTCCCTTGCCGCGCAAGCTGACGAACTGTTCCGCCTGTTTCGATGTGTTGCAGAGAACGCCAACACCGACCGCCGCTTCCCCGTTTTCGGGCGCCGGCCCCTCCGCTGCAAGTGCCTCACCACAAACGAGCACAGCGGCCGCCGCCACCACCCAAAAGTTATGCATTACCGCCTCCGGTTCCGTATTCATTTTGGGGAACAACGTGCCGGCCTCAATGTCGGTTCACGCTTGTGCACGCGATTGTGAGACCTCTTTTGATGCCGTTGCGTATATCGATTTTTTCAGGCAAATAGCCGCCGCCCCCTTGGGCGACCATCAATAGAAATCGGTTCTTCAGAAAGCATGCGATGCAGTCTGTAGTCGTAAAGTTCCGCAATCTTTTTGCTGCACGCGTCGTGCTGTTTATTGCATGCGCACTAGCACTCGCCGGTTGCGAGACCGACGCAACTGGCCCCACAGCAGGCGATGTACCGAGGGCGGCCCCTTCGACGGCGCCGGTCGCAAATTCAGAGCCAATGACGCACTCGCGCGCGGCACGGGAGTGCTGGATGCGGACCGAGAAGGCCAACGCGCACGAAAATCTCGATAAACGCGCTGAACTCGTCAACAAGTGTATCGACGAAAAGCTGAAAGCAGCAGGCGTACCCTCGCCCCGAACCTGAGACCCTCCAGAAAGCCGCCAGACATCCTCTTGCGCCCGGCTGCGCGCCCGCTAGCATTGGCCATCACTTGAGTTCAGGGAGGTCGTCATGGCGAAAGGTCAGATGCGTTCGGCGAAGGAAAAAAAGAAGCCAAAGGCCGATAAGGACAAGCCCAAACAGCTATCGGCATACAAGCTGTCGCAGATGCAGGGCTCGTCCGCCAGCCCCTATAATCCACCCGGAAAGAAGAACTGACAGTTACTTGCGGCCCACGGTTTCCGCTTTCGAGTCTGGCGGAAGTTCTTGTGCCTGCTTTGCCATTTCCAGGCAGGTGAGCAACTCCACATAACTCGGTGCGCGATCCAGTGCGGCAAATCCGGCGCACTGGCTCTTCTGTGCCGCGTTGTATTGGGCCCAGTCCTGCTCGAGCTTGCCGCGCGCATCCACTTCGTCCCGCTGACACGCGGCCGAGTCGCGCCCCGGCAACACCCCAGCCACGGCCGCCGGCCGGCACGTTCGCTCGACGTCGAATTTCGGCACCGAGTCGGCCGCGAGAACGAGGTGTGACGCGGCCAAAACGATCGGCAATAACGCGGGCATATCCTGACCCTCATCTAGACCCGGGATAACCCACCAGCGGGGCTTCTGGTTTCATAACAATACGTTTGAACCTTTTCGCCTAGCCGGCCGACCTAGAAAGGTAACGGTCGGAGGACGTGCCGTGCTTAAAGTCTTTCTTCGCAGGCTTCTTACCTTTGTCGGAATCATCCTGCCCGGCACCTTCGCGCTCGCGTTGCTTTTGGCACCGCCAGCTCGTCCAGAACCGCTACAGCCACCGCGATGCGATCGCAATCTTGCCGATGCAACGGCAAACGTCGCTGCCATACAGGCGCGAGTCAAAAAGCTTGGCATGACCGCCGGGCCAGAGACCTGCTCCGTCACTCAGCTTTATTTTCTTGAAGTCGTAAAGGCGCGAGCCATGACCGCGCTCTGCAAGAGTGGTCCCGAACGCGAGCGCGAGTTGGGCCGCCTGGACGCCGACGTTGAGCACATTAATGGGGCAATCGCTGCCCGCTGTCTTTGACGCAAAAATGCCGAAAGTGGGGTCCACAGCTTGGCCAAAGTTCCATGGCAAGCGCAACCAATGTTTAACCGGTCGCCGCCCAGCATCGCCGCACAACAGGTATCCTTGGTGGAGTTTCCAGGAATGCAAGCCAACGTACTCTGCGCGCTGCTGACGACCGGTGCGCTCGCATTCGCGGCCGGCCCCGCTATCGGGCAAGACGCGCCGCGAGCGGACGCGACCAATGCTATCCTCGTGCCCGAAACGACGCTGACCCCTGAGGAAAGCGCGCTGCTCGGAAATGCGCTGGTGTTTGATCCGTCGGTGCTCGCAGAGGCACCGAAAAAAGCACTGCGCATCCCGTCCGACAAAGGTTACGCCATCACACGCACAGACAAAACCGATGGCTCAAGTACGTTCGTTGTAAAGCAACCGCTCCAGACCGATTGGAGCAACTCTATCGGCGCCGATCTCGGGCCCTCGCGCGGAGGAAGCGCCTTTGACCGCCCCCTTCCGACGACGCGCGATGATTCCCCTTCGGGATCCGCCTGGGCCTCGGTCGGGCTTGCAAACATCGGAAGTATGGATGCCCGCATCGACCCGACGAATGAACAGGGGAAATTCGGCACAACGTTGAAACAGTCGATTCCGTTCGGCAGTCGCTTCGCCGTCACCTTGCAGGACACATATTCAGTCACTGAGACGCGTGGTCAGTCCATGGCTGGGCCGAACGACATCCCTTTGATGGCCTTGCCACCTGCCTCCACTCCCCTGACGCCGCAGGTCTTCGGCAATGAAAGAAGCGTCAAGTTCAACATCCTGCCGACCGGCACGACCCTCGGCGCCGGCCAGACCAGCGCTAGCAACGACCCCGTCGCGCACAACACCCTGAGCGCCGAGCAAAAGCTTTACGGACCACTCCAGGTTACCACCGCGGTCACGGATTTTGGTCAGACCACCAGCAGTAAAAGCATCAGCGCCGGTCTCAAGCTTCATTGGTAGCCCGTTCGGCCCCCAGAATCCGGAAAAAGTCGTGCATAACTTGCCCCGCGCGGCCCGTTCCGCTGGCGGACCCTGCTCTGCCCCACGGCCGCCCAAGTCGCATGCCGCAATCGGCCTGCAAAGGGGACCCGCGCAATTTGCATTGCGCCTTGTAGGAGTGGACCATGAGCAGGAGTGATCGGCTTGGCGCAGTTCCGGAAAAGCCCGGGCCGGAGATATATGCTCCCAACCGACGACCAGTGGAAAAGCTGAGCGACGCCGACCAGGCGGCGGCAACGTTCGAGGGCGAAATTCGCGAATTCGTCCGACGAGATGTCGCTTTCCTGCGTCGTCAAAGGCCGGAAGCCGATACACAGTCCGAACCGGTGTCCGACAATCTGAATGGACTTATTCGGCGCGTATCCGGTGCATCCATGGAAGAAATCGACCGAGTCATCCTCGAACTGCAAGGCGTTCGCGAGATGCTGCGGAGCGAAGGCGAGCGGGTCGGCCGGGAAATTGCCGGCTACGCCAGTCTGAGTCACGCCGCGATGACCGCCATGAAGGTCATCGGTGACAGCCTCACGCAGTGGAAAAATGGGTCCAGGAATTCGGACTAGACGCTGATGGTAGCGTGAAAAGCCATCGCCGGAGCTATCGGCGATGGCTTTCTGGTTTCACCAATGCGCTAAGCAAAATCAGTCCGAAGACGGACCACGATCAGGCTAGCGCTTTCGTTCAGATCAGCTGGCGGCTGCGACTTTATTCTTGGCGCCCTTGCGCGGCAGCGGATAATCGGCGCTCTCATAGAGCTGCCGAATCCCGTTTCCATCGAAACGCTTCTCTTCAACTTCAAGATATGCGCCCAGCAACAATTCCGGCGGCAATTCCTCTATGGCGAAGCGAATGGCCTCGGCCGCAGTCGGAAAGCGCTTGTAGCCAATTGGCCGGCGCGACTTCCGGCTCCGGCTAGGAAACAGTTCGGACGGGGCACGGTAGTTGATCATCGACATAATCAAAGGCTCCTCAGCGCATAATATGGCCCTTGTGACGCCGAAAATCCAGCACCTCGGCGAGTACATATCTGCCCCGTTGGCCCACGGTAAACATCGGGTTCGTAAAAAACATGGCCCGGCGCGCGTGGCGCCGGGCCAAATCCCAGCCGATGGGACGCATTTAATCAACCACTTCGGCGACGACCTCACTGGTTGCAGGGTCGATCAACACAACACGATTGTTTACCACCATATATTTGTAGGCCCTGATGGCGGGCACCTCGACTGCTACTTCTTGCGGCAGCGCATAAAGTTGCGCGCTCTCCGGTATCCGCGCGCCGACCCCGTACTCGACGGTCGGCTGCGCCGGTGCGACGCGCTCGCGCACTATCGTGCGATAGATCGTTTGGCGCTGGACCGGTGTCAGTTGCAGAGGTTCAGTAGTTACAACCGTCCGCGATTGCACGGGCTCTCGCGTGATGACGGTGGTCTGAGCGCCGGCCGCTCCCACGCTTGCAAGCAGCGCGGTCACGATAGCGGCATGGCGAAAATGTGTCATAAGTTCCTCCTCACAATTTGCGTCCAGAGGAGAAAACGCCGCGCTGTCCGGAGCGGTTCCTCCGGCAATAAATAGGCGTCTCGCTTACTCCGTCACTGCACGTGTGGCGGGTCGTCCATGAGCCTCAACTTTGCCTGCAGGGCCGCGATGCGACGTTCAGCTTCCATACGGGTCAAGTTTGGGCGAAACGCGTCGGGCTCGTAAGCATCAAACGCGAGTTGGCGAAGCTGAATGGCCTGGTCGCTCGTCATCACGCCTACAGATTTCGCTTTCTTTTCCATATCACCACAATCGTTCGGTGCAGGTTCAGTTCCTGCAGACTGAGACACAATCGCGCCTGTATGGCAGCGGCTCCGGAGAAGCGTTCATCCTCGAAGGCGCTTCAGCACTGAGGTCAGGATGACCGCGCCGCAAGGGCCGGCCGCAAGACAAGCGTGATCGGCAAGGCTATCAGCACTACGGCAGCAACGACCGTGAGTGCCGCCGGGACGCCGATCGCGTCGCCCAGCAACCCATAGATTGCCGGCGAAACAGCGCCGGCACCAATTGTCCCCGTATAGAAGATGCTGAAAGCGCGTTGACGCCACGATGGCTCGACAAGATCGGGCACCGAACCATAAAGCACAGAGGACGTGCCGTTGAGCGCAATGCCGACAATCGGCAACAACATCAAGGCGGCTTCGAGTGACAACGGCAGCAGGCTTACAATGCCCACTGCTGTCACGGTTTCGGTTAGCCACACCGTCGCCACCGCACCGATGCGAGCGCCGATGAATGCACAGACGAGCTTGCCCATCGCCCCGCCGACAAAAACGAGCGTCAGCGCTAAGCCGACAACCTGAACGCTCGCTCCCTTTGCAGTCAGTACGAACGGCAGGAAAGTGAGGAAGGCCATGCGTGTCGCACTATCGATCACGCCAACCGACAAGAGCAGTGGAAATGCAAAAGGCCTTGTGGCACGGGACGTACCTCGGGCACTGTCATCCTTTCGCGACGGTACCTGGGCGTCGCTGAACCTCGGCATCGCGACAAAGATTGCCACCGCGGCAACCGACCCGAGAGCACCGAGGATCATCAGCGCCTGGCGCCACGGCAGCACGATGAACATCAGAGCCGCGGCGGCTGGGAAAATCATTTTCCCGATGTCACCGGCGAAATTGTAAGTACCGAGCGCTTTCAGCGAGCGGTCGCCAGCAAAGGCATGCGCGATAAGCGATGATGCGAGCGGATGCTGCGTGCTTGCGCCGAGGCCGCCGATAAACAGCGCCGCGACAAGACCCGCGACACCACTGCTGAAGCCAGCAAAAATGTAGCCAAATCCTGCGAGTGCGGTACCGAGCGCCAGCACCGTTGCGGCGCCGAAACGTTCAGCAACAAAACTCGCCGGAATCTGGAAGCCGGCCAGCGTACCGGAAAAGACTGTTCTCATCAGCCCCAGCGCCGCAAAGCCGAGGCCGAATTCGCCCTGCCAGATCGGCAACATCACGTAGACGAGATCGGTGTAGCCGTCATGCAATGCATGCGCGCCACAGGCAACGCCAAGGGCACGGCGCTCCGTGGCCTTCGCCGAAACGGGATCAGGCACCGTCGAGTTGTCCGTGGCCGCGCTCATGGTGCGAGCTTAACAGAAACAGAATTTCTTAGGTGGCAAAGCGGAAATGCATCACATCGCCGTCGGCAACGACGTAATCTTTCCCTTCCAGCCGCATTTTCCCTGCGTCGCGAGCGCCTGCCTCACCTGCGCAGGCAATGTAGTCGTCATAGGCGATGGTTTCGGACCTGATGAAGCCGCGTTCGAAATCGGTATGGATGACGCCGGCCGCCTGTGGCGCCTTCGTACCCTGGGTGATGGTCCAGGCGCGCGCTTCCTTCGGGCCGACCGTAAAGTAGGTCACAAGGTGCAGAAGTGCGTAGCCAGCGCGCACAAGACGATCAAGACCGGTCTCCTTTAATCCGACAGCCTCGAGATATTCCGCGCGTTCCCCTGGCGGCAGCATCGCGATCTCCGATTCGATCTTAGCAGAGATGACAACCGCGACTGCACCTTCGGCCTTCGCCCGCTCTTCGACCTTACGAGAGAAATCATTGCCAGTCGCAGCGGAAGCTTCGTCCACATTGCATGCATAGAGGACTGGAGCCGATGTCAGCAGACCCAGGGAGTGAAACAGTTTTTCTTCCTCGGGTTTGCGCTCGACCAGTCTCGCCGGTTTTCCATCACGGAGGAGAGCGAGGGTGCGATTGACAAGATCAAATGTTTCCTTGGCGAGCTTGGCCTCTTCGCCGCTGCCTTTCGCTTTCTTCTCGAGATTGTCGGTGCGCTTTTCCAGGCTGTCGAGATCGGCCAGCATCAACTCGGTTTCGATCGTCTCGACGTCGGCAATAGGATCGATTTTGCCTTCCACGTGCGTGACATCACTGTCCTCAAAACAACGCACCACATGCACGATCGCATCGACCTCCCGAATGGTGGCGAGAAACTGGTTGCCGAGACCTTCGCCCTTAGATGCGCCGCGCACGAGTCCAGCGATATCGACAAACGTGATGCGCGTCGGAATGATCTGCGCCGACTTCCCAAGCACCGCCAGTTTATCCAGCCGCGCGTCCGGCACCGCAATCTCACCAACATTCGGCTCGATCGTGCAGAATGGATAGTTAGCGGCCTGTGCCGCCGCGGTCTGCGTCAAAGCATTGAAGAGTGTCGACTTGCCCACATTTGGCAGGCCGACAATGCCGCATTTGAATCCCATGATCTTATTGTCTCTTTGCCGGTAATCTTATTTGGAGGCGGGCAGGTCATCGTCCGCCTCGTCAGTGAAGCCTTTGGCTTCCATGGCGAGATGAACCCTGTTCTGGAACGTCGAGTCCTTGCCCGCAGCCAGCAGCCCGGCATTGTCGGCCACCGCCTCGCACAAGGCTTCCACCCACGGCCGGTCGCTCTTGGCAAAATCCGACAGCACGTGGCTGTGCACCAGTTCCTTGATGCCGGGATGACCGATACCGAG
>Ga0207665_10002129_pt1 | contig 13398 bp, 14 predicted proteins | sample LARL112metaG_FD_184351 | JGI IMG/M metagenome (GOLD analysis project Ga0207665, IMG submission 184351) | Corn, switchgrass and miscanthus rhizosphere microbial communities from Kellogg Biological Station, Michigan, USA - LAR L11-2 metaG... | ecosystem: Host-associated > Plants > Roots >...
ATGAAGATCGTCCCGGTGCCCCGAACGATCACGGTCTCGTCCGACATCGCCGGCACGTACGCGCCCCCGGCCGTGCAGGAACCCATCACGACCGCGATCTGCGGGATGCCCTTCGCCGACATCTGGGCCTGGTTGTAGAAGATCCGTCCGAAGTGGTCGCGGTCGGGGAAGACCTCGGCCTGAAGCGGGAGGAAGGCGCCTCCCGAGTCCACGAGGTAGAGGCAGGGGAGCCGGTTCTGCTCGGCGATCTCCTGCGCTCGCAGGTGCTTCTTGACTGTGAGCGGGAAGTACGAGCCGCCCTTGACGGTCGCGTCGTTGGCGACGATGACGCACTCGCGGCCCTCGACGACGCCGATGCCGGTGACGATTCCCGCAGCAGGCGCGTCGCCGTCGTACAGCTCCCACGCCGCGAGCGCGTTCAGCTCGAGGAAGGCCGTGCCGGGGTCGACGAGGCGATCGACGCGCTCGCGTGCCGGCAGCTTGCCGCGCGAGCGGTGCCGTTCGGTCGCCTTCTCGCCGCCGCCGCGCGCGACCTGCGCCGTCCGTTTGCGCAGCTCGGCGACGAGCTCCTCCATCCGCTCGTGCCGGCGCGCGAACTCCTCGGCGTCGCGGTCGAGTTGGGAGGTCAGGACGGCCACGGCCGGAGCCTAACGACGGCCAGGCATTGACCCAACTTCGTCACACCCCGTAGATTCGCCCCAACGATTCCGGGGGAGAGGAGGCTTGATGGACGGCGAGGCGGCAACTGCAGTGGACGTCGGTACGAGCGAGGACGCGAGGCTCGAGGCCCTTGGCTACAAGCCCCAGCTGAACCGCGTGCTCGGTTTCTTCTCGAACTTCGCGGTCGCATTCACCTACCTCTCTCCGATGGTCGGGATCTATTCGTTGTTCATCCTCGGCGTAGGTACGGGCGGACCCGCGTACATCTGGCTGACGATCATCCCCGTCGTCGGGATGCTCTTCGTGGCCCTCGTATTCGGGGAACTGGCGAGCCACTATCCCGTTGCCGGCGCGCTCTTCCAGTACAGCAAGTTCAATGTCGGAGCCGGCTACGGCTGGTTCGTCGGCTGGTTCTACGGGATCGCGCTGCTCGTCACCGTCGCGTCCGTCGACACAGGCGTGGTCTCCTATGTGACCGCCCTGTTCCATAACTGGTTCGGGACGAACTGGAATCCCGCGAGCCACACGACGATCCTGCTCATCACGATCGTCCTTCTGGCGATCCAGACGATCGGAAACACGATCGGCGCCAGAGTGTTGGGCCTCATCGCAAGATTCGGCGTCGGCGTCGAGATCCTCGGGACGGTGGGGATCGCGATCATCCTCGCGATCCACGGCTTCCATCACGGCCTGGGGTTCCTCTTCACCACCCAAGGTGTCCAGCACGCCGCGAATAATCCCTTCAAAGTCGGCTTCGGCGGAAGCTGGGTTCTCGCAGCGCTCGTCGCGGTGCTCGCGCCTGTCTACATCTTCTACGGCTTCGAGTCGGCCGGTGACATCGCCGAGGAGACCAAGGATGCCGGGCGGCAGATCCCGAAGGCGATGCGCCACGCGCTGATCTGGGGCGGAGTGACGTCGCTCATACTGACCGGAGCGCTGCTTCTCGCCCTGCCGAAGACCGATCCGGTCGGAGCAGCCGTCAGCGGGAACGTGGCGGGGATCCTCGGGCAACTCTCGCCTGGGATGCAGGACTTCCTGCTCGTGCTGATCATCTTTGCGTTCTTCTCCTGCGGCTCGTCCGTGCAGGGCGCGGGCAGCCGGCTCGCGTTCTCGTTCGGGCGCGACGGCGCTCTCCCCGCGTCGAACTGGATCTCGAAGGTGAACACCCGCTTCAAGACGCCGGTCAACGCGCTACTCGCCGGTGCCGTGATCTCGCTCGCCTTCGTCTTCCTCGTCTACTACTCACCCAGCCACAACGTCCACATCTGGTTCGTGACGTATCCGGCGAACCTCAATGCGCTCTTTGCCCTGGTCTCGTTCGCAGTCAGCGGCATCTATCTCTCGTTCTTCCTGACCGTAATCGGCGCGATGGTGGCGCGCGGCCGCGGCTGGGTACCCGAGGGAGCCTTCCAGCTGGGGAAGTGGGGCTGGACTGTGTCGATCATCGCCGCGACTTACCTCGGCCTGATGCTGATCAATGTCATCTACCCGAGTGGGCTGTCGAGCGGTCGCGAGCTCTTCAACTACGACTGGATCACTCTGGGCGTGATGGGCGTCATCGCCCTGGTCGGTGCGCTCTTCTTCCTCATCGCGCGGCCGGACAAGAACGTCCAGCGGCACCTCCACGACGCGCAGGAGCCGACCGGAGCGGAGCTGCCCGGCACAGCCCCTACGACCACCTGATTCTTGCGGGGCGCCGTCACCGGCGCCCCGTACATTTGTTCGTGTGATCGTCGCCCACCTGGACCTCGACGCGTTCTACGCGGCCGTCGAGGAGCTCGAGAACCCGGAGCTCCGCGAACAGCCGCTCGTGGTGGGCGGCGATCCGCGCGGGCGCGGCGTCGTCGCCACCGCCAACTACGTCGCGCGGCGCTTCGGGATCCACTCGGCCATGAGCTGCGCCGAGGCGATTCGCCGCTGCCCGCAGGCTGTCTTCGTCCGGCCGCGGCATTCGCTTTACCGAGAGTACTCGCAGAACGTCTGGGAGACAGTGCGCGGGATCGTGCCGAGGGTCGAGCAGACCGGGATGGACGAGGGCTACCTCGACGTGGGCGAGGTCGCGCGGGACTTTCTTGCCGCTCGCGTCGTGGCCGAGGCGGTGCAGACCGCCGTACGGGCCGCGACGAGCCTCACTTGTGCGCTCGGCGTCGCCCCGTGCAAGGTGGTCGCCAAGGTCGCGAGCGACGCCCGGAAGCCGGGCGGCCTCGTCGTGGTCCCCGCGGGACGGGAGGCCGCGTTCCTCGCTCCGCTCGCGGTGCGGCGGTTGCCGGGGGTCGGGCCGAGGGCGGAGGAGCGGCTGCACGCGACCGGCATCGCCACGATCGGCGAGCTCGCCGCGCTCACCGACACCGACCTGCGCAGGCTGCTGCCCGGCAGCGTGGGCACGATGCTGCGCGACCGGGCCCGCGGCATCGATCCGCGCGAGCTGGAGCTCGACACCGAGCGCATCTCGATCAGCGTCGAGAACACGTTCGAGCGAGACATCGCCGACCGCGAGCAGCTGCACGACGAGCTGCGCGGGATGGCGAACGAGGTCGCCGGCGCGCTGCAGCGCCGCGGACAGGTGGCGAGGACGGTGACGACCAAGCTCCGCTACGCGGACTTCTCGATCCGCAGCCGCTCCACCTCGCTCGCAACGGGAATCGACTCCCCTCAAACGATCGGCGAGCTCGCCTGCCAGCTTCTCGACCGCGGCCTGAGCGACCGCCCGGGTGCACTGAGGCTCGTGGGTGTCGGCGTCTCCGGCCTGGCCGACTTCCGGCAACTCGCGCTCGACGCAGTGTGAATCAGCAGGGGCGGAGGGACTCGAACCCCCGACCTACGGTTTTGGAGACCGCCGCTCTACCAACTGAGCTACGCCCCTGTGTCGGTCAGGCGGAAAGCAGTCTAGCCGGGCGTTTTCGGTACTAACCTCGGCGCATGCAGCCCTACGCGCTGACGCTGCTCTTCGCCACGCTCGCGACGGCGCTCGCCGCCCTGGCGGTGTACGCGTTCTCGGGTGGAGACAGCGGCTCCAGGATCCTCGTCGGAGTAGCCGCGGCGGCCATCGCCGGCTGGCTGGCCTCGTTGTCCGCAGCTGCGTTTCGCCGAGCGAGGCGCTAGACACTGAGGAGTTAGCCGGAAAACGCCGTATTCTCTCGGACGTGACGCGGGCGGACGAGACGCAGGAGCTTTGGCTCGAGTACCGCCGCAGCGGCGATCAGAAGCTGCGCGACCGCCTCATCCTCACGTATGCGCCGCTCGTGAAGTACGTCGCCGGACGGCTCGGATCCGGGCTGCCGGCCCACGTCGACGAAGGCGACCTCGTCTCGTACGGCCTGCTCGGCCTGATCGGCGCGATCGAGCGCTACGACCCGGCGCGGGACGTGAAGTTCGAGACGTACGCGATGTCCCGGATCAAGGGGCAGATCATCGACGAGCTGCGCTCCATGGACTGGGTGCCGCGCTCCGTCCGGGCCCGCGCCAGGCACATCGAGCGCGCGATTGCCGAGCTCGAGTCACGGCTCGGCCGTGCGCCGACCGACGAGGAGATCGCGAAGAAGCTCGGGATCACCGTGGAGGAGCTCGAGGAGAGCCTGGGGGAGATCGGGCGCTCCTCGATCGCGGCGCTCGACGAGCTCTGGACCGTCCAGGGCGGGGGCGGTGACGCGGTGGCGCTCATCGACACGATCGAGGACGAGAGCGCCCCGGACCCGCAGGGCACGCTCTCGGTGACGGAGCAGAAGGAGGCGCTCGCCCATGCGATCGCCGGCCTCCCGGAGCGTGAGAAGCTCGTCGTCACGCTCTACTACTACGAGGAGCTGACGTTGCGCGAGATCGGCGAGGTGCTCGGGGTCACGGAGTCGCGCGTCTCCCAGCTACACACGAAGGCGATCCTTCGGCTCAAGGCGCACCTTGCGTCGGCCGGCGCCGCCGCCGCGATCTAGTCTGCATAGCCGCGAAAGCGGCTCTCCGGCAGGGATACGATGCGGCGCGAAGCCATCGAGGAGGACACGCGCGCTATGCCTGCCACCGAGCCAACGAAGATCCGCAACATCGCTGTCGCCGGACACCGCGGCGTGGGGAAGACGTCGCTCGTCGAAGCGCTGCTCTTCGAGGCCGGGAAGACGAACCGGCTCGGCACCGTCGAGCAGGGGACGACGGTCTCGGACTGGGACGAGCACGAGCAGAAGCGCGCGATGTCCCTTTCGGGCTCGCTCTGCCACCTCGAGTGGAAAGACCGCAAGATCAACCTCGTCGACACTCCGGGCGACACGGGCTTCCAGGCCGACACCTTCGCGGCGCTGCGGGTCGTCGAGGGCGTCGTCGTCGTCCTCAGCGGGGTGATGGGAGTCGAGGTCAACACCGCGCGCGTGTGGCAGCGCGCCGAGCTGCAGGAGCTCTCGCGCGTCGTCTTCGTCAACATGCTCGACCGCGAGCGCGCCGACTTCTTCCGCGTGCTCGAGGCGGCGCGACAGCAGCTCTCCGACCGCTGCGTGGCGATCCAGCTTCCGATCGGCAGCGAGCACGAGCTGACGGGCATCGTCGACCTCCTCCACATGTGCGCGTATATGGATCCGTCGGGCGGGCGTGAGGGCGGGCCGCAGCCGATCCCGGACTCGATGAACGACGTCGTGGCGGAGCACCGCGAGAAGCTCCTCGACGCGGTTGTCGAGACGGACGAGGACTTGATGGCGCGCTACCTCGAGGGCGAGGAGCTGGATCCAGAGGCGGTCGCCGCGGCGCTGAAGGCGGCGGTGACGAGCGACGAGCTGTATCCGGTGGCGTGCGGCGTCGCGACGAAGAACCTCGGCACGACGGCGCTCCTCGACCTCCTCGTGGAGGGCGTCCCGTCACCGGCGAAGAAGGGGACGACGATCGAGTTCGGCGACGCGAAGCAGGCCGTGTTCGTGTTCAAGACCATCGCCGACCCGTTCACCGGCCGCATCAGCTGCTTCCGCGTCCTCGCCGGCCCCGTCTCGGGCGACACGACGCTCGTCGACCCGCGCACGCACGCGAAGGAGCGCCTGGGCCAGGTGCTGCTCCTGCAGGGCAAGGACTCCGAGCCGGTCGAGGCGCTCGGCATCGGCGATCTCGGCGCCGTGGCGAAGCTCAAGGACGTTCTCACGGGCGACGTGCTCGTCGACCACGAGGTGGCGGTCGAGCCGCCGCACATCGACTTCCCCGAGCCCGTCTTGAGCTTCGCCGTCACCCCGAAGGCGAAGGGCGACGAGGAGAAGATGGCGACCGGCCTCCGGCGCCTGCACGAGGAGGACCCGACCCTCGTCCTCCGTCGCGACCCGCAGACCGGCGAGCAGCTCCTCTCGGGTCTCTCGCAGATGCAGGTGGAGGTGGCCGTCGACCGGCTCAACACGCGCTTCCACGTCGACGTCGAGCTTCATCCGCCGCGCGTGCCGTACAAGGAGACGATCCGCAAGGAGGCGCGGGCGCGGCACCGCTACAAGAAGCAAACCGGCGGGCGCGGCCAGTTCGGCGACTGCGCGATCGTGCTCGAGCCGCTGCCCGCCGAGGACGGCGAGCTCGGCTACGAGTTCGTGGACAAGATCGTCGGCGGCGTCATCTCGCAGAGCTTCCGTCCGGCCGTCGACAAGGGCGTGCGCGAGGCGATGGAGCACGGCGAGCTCGCGGGCGCACCCGTGCAGGGCGTGCGCGTGCTGCTCGTCGACGGGATGGAGCACAACGTCGACTCCTCCGAGATGGCGTTCAAGATCGCGGGCTCGATGGCGTTCAAGGAGGCCTACCAGCAGGCGGATCCTGTGCTGCTCGAGCCGATCATGGAGCTCGAGGTGGCCGTGCCCGACGACGCCGTCGGCGCCGTCAACGGCGACCTCAACTCGCGGCGCGGCCGGCTGCAGGGGATGGAGCCCGCGGGCGGCATGACGACGATCAAGGCCGAGGTGCCGATGGCCGAGATTCTCACCTACTCGCAGGCGCTCACCTCGATGACCGGCGGCCGCGGCGACTACTCGATGCACTTCCTTCGCTACGAGGAAGTGCCGACCCACGTCGCGCAGAAGATCATCGAGCAGACGAAGAAGGAGCGGGAAGAGGCGAAGGTCTAGCTTCGCCCCTTCCGGGCCTCCGGCTCACGCCTGCTGCTGAGGCTGGGCGTCGGCGGGGTCGCGCAGGTGCGCGATCACGTCCGTGACGTCGGCCAGCTGCTGCTCGAGATCGCGCTGGTAGTTCTCCAGCCGCTCGAGTAGCTCGGGACGGCTCGGGAAGCTGCCGCGGAAGAAGATCCGGGAGCTGCGGCCGCCCCATCCATGGTGGCGGTGATGCATGTTCACCTCCTCTCCTCGTACCGTTCGAGAAAGCGGGCGGTCCGCTCCTGGGAGCGGCGCAGCGCCTCGACCCAGTGGTCGAGCAGTCGCTCGCCCGCAGGCGTGATGGCGTAGCGGCGTTTCGCGGGACCGGGGGAGGTGTCGTCCCACTCGGACGTGACGAGCCCCTCCTCCTCGAGCCCGCGCAAGAGGCGGTAGAGGTTGCCCATCTCGACGCGCGCCTCGCCCGTCAGCTCCGGCAGCCGCTCGAGTAGGTCGTAGCCGTGGGCCGGCCGCTCGCGCAGCAGAAGCAGGAGCGCCGGCTCGGCGAACCGCTCGACGCGGGCGAGGACGCGCCAGCGTCCGCGGTGGTGCCGGCGGGAGCGGGGGCGGCCTCTCACGAGGTCACTACATGTAAAAGACACATGTAAGTCACATTACTCGATTTGGAGGAGGTTCGGCAAGCCTGGCTAAACTCGGAGGCCGGATGAGGGTGACGACAGTCGGATCCACGCGGACGTGCGCCGTATGTGAGCGGACGCTGCTCATGGGGGAGCGAGCCGTGCGGTTCGCCCCGGGAGACGGAGGCGAGCTCGTCGACGTCTGCCCGCTCTGCCAGGAGCTCGCCGTCGAGGCGGGCTGGATCAAGGAGGGTGCGCCGACAACACCGACCGTCGACGGAGGCCGTCGCCGCCGCCGTCGCAAGCGCAACCTCGTCGAGTACCTCGGCCTCACTCGCGCCCCCGACCAGGAGGCGCTCGCCCAGCAGGAGCCGATTCTGCGCAGGCTGTCCGAGGGCGAGGTTGCACTCCTCGAGGCGGCCGACCTGTTCAACGGCAGCGCGTACCGGCGCACCGTCGGCGGAATCGCGAAGAGCCTGGGCGAGCCGCAGGCGAGCATCGTGCCGCTCTCCGGGACGTCGGGCGAGCTCGCCGTGACGGTCGCCTGGGAACTTTCCTGGTACCAGTACCGCGTCAGCCCGGACTCGGCGCAGCCCGTGCGGCTCGAGCGCCGCGGCCACGAGCTCCACGAGCTCGACGAGGGCTACAAGGACTGGAACGCGCAGATCGAGGACGAGGGTCGCCTCGTCCCCGCGATCGCCCGTATCTAGCCCCCCGGAAACGTCCCGAGGGTGACGTGCAGGGTCTTGTGCTTCCCGTGCTGCGTCACGACCGCGAGTGAGACCGTCGCCCCCGGCTTGAGCTCCGAGCCGACGCTCGTCAGGTCGTCGACGGTCGGCGTCGCCTTGCCGTTGAGCGACCTGATCACGTCGCCCGCCTCGAGGCCCGCCTTCGCCGCCGGCCCGCCTTGCGTGACGCTCTGCACGAGGACGCCCAGCCCGTTCGTGTCGCCGATCTCGACGCCGAGGTAGGCCCGGTGCGAGTTGACCACATGGCCGTTGCGGATGATCTGCGTTGCGAGATCCTTGACGAGGTTGCTCGGGATCGCGAAGCCGATGCCGGGCGCCGAGCCGCCGAGCTCCGGGTCGGTCGCCGCGAGGGTCGGGATCCCGATCACACGGCCCTCCAGGTCGGCGAGCGCGCCGCCGGAGTTGCCCGGGTTGATCGCTGCGCTCGTCTGGATCACCAGTGGCAGCGCGACGCCGTTCCCCTCCGAGACGCCCTGGCGGAAGGCGCTGACGATGCCGTCGGTGACGCTCGAGCGCAGTCCGAGCGGGTTGCCGATTGCGATCGCGAGGTCTCCCACCTGGAGCGCGCTCGAGTCGGCGAATGTCGCCGGCGTCAGGTGGGCGCCGGAGACGCGGACGACGGCGATGTCGTCCGGTGCGAAGCGGCCGACGAGCGACGCCTTGTAGGTATGCGCGCCCGCGGTGACGGTGAGCGGGCCGCCAGCTGCCACGACATGGTTGTTCGTGACGACGTCGCCGTCAGAGTCGAAGACGACGCCCGAGCCGAGCCCCTGCGAGCTCTGGATCTGGACGACGGACGGCGAGAGCTTGTGCACGACGGCCCTGATGGCGCCCTGGAACGCGAGCGCCGCGGCTGCCGGGCGCAATGCCGACGGGCTCGTCTTGGGCGGCGACGACGAGCCCCCGCCGAGCGAGACGGCCGCGACGACCCCTCCCGCCACTGCCGCGCCGAAGAGCGGCGCGAGCCACCAGGCGTGCCGGCGCAGCATGGGGTCCTTATAGCGGGGCGATCAGATGCACTCGCCGGATTCCCACCTACAATCCGTCCGCGATGATCTACTGCGTCATTCCCCGCGAGCTCGCCGACGAGCTCTACGACAAGATGGTCGACTACTACAAGGACAACCCGAATGTCACCGTAATCGTCGACCGCCGAGAGGGGAAGGATCGCCGCAGGGAGTCGGAGCAGCGCCTCGAGGACAAGGAACAGCGGACGGTACGGGACCGCCGCCGCTCGCATCCAGGCACGTTCCCCGACACCGACGAAGCGCCGGAGTAGCCGACCTCGCAGACGCCCGCGGTCTCTCTCGCGGCGCTCAAGACCGGTACCTGGTACCGGTCTTCCGGCCCCTGGATAGGCGCCGCCGCTAGGCTCGCTCGATGGCGACTACGACCCAGACTTTCAAGAACTTCATCGGCGGCGAGTGGGTGGACGCCGTCTCCGGCGAGACCTTCGAGAGCACGAGCCCGGCGAACGGCGAGACGATCGGCGTCTTCCCGCGCTCCGGCGTCGAGGATGTCGACCGCGCGGTCGCGGTCGCGAAGGAGGCGTTCGCGGAGTGGCGGCTCGTGCCCGCGCCGAAGCGCGGCGAGATCCTCTTCCGCCTCGCGCGCCTGCTCGAGCAGGAGAAGCCGGCGCTCACCGACCTGATGACGCACGAGATGGGGAAGGTGAAGGCCGAGGCGGGCGGCGACGTCCAGGAGGCGATCGACATCACCTACTACATGGCCGGCGAGGGCAGGCGCCTCTTCGGTCACACGACGCCGTCGGAGCTGCGCGACAAGTGGAACATGAGCGTCCGCCAGCCGATCGGCGTGGTCGGCGCGATCACTCCGTGGAACTTCCCCGTCGCCATCCCGTCGTGGAAGCTCATCCCGGCGCTCGTCTGCGGCAACACCGTCGTCCTCAAGCCGGCCACCGACACGCCGGCGCTCGCCGAGCGCTTCGTCGAGCTCCTCGCCGAATCCGGCATTCCGAGCGGCGTCGTCAACATCGTCCACGGCGGCGGCGCAACGGTCGGCGAACGCCTCGTGCGCCACCCCGACGTCCGCGTGATCACACTCACCGGCTCCCGCGAGACGGGCGTCGAGGTGCTGAAGGCGGCGGCGGAGACGCTGACGCACGTCCACCTTGAGCTGGGCGGGAAGAACGCGATCGTCGTCCTCGACGACGCGGACCTCGAGCTCGCGGTCGACGGGATCCTCTGGTCGGCGTTCGGCACGTCGGGCCAGCGCTGCACCGCGGCGTCGCGCGTGATCGTCCAGCGGGGCGCCTACGACGCCCTCCAGTCGCAGCTCGTTAAGCGCGTCGAGAAGCTGCGGCTCGGCCCGGGCTGGGAGGACGACACCGACATCGGCCCCGTCATCAACCGCGCCGCGCTCGACAAGATCGACTCCTACACGGCGATCGGCAAGGACGAGGGCGCGAAGCTCCTCACTGGCGGCGAGGTCGCGGGCGACGGAGACCTCGGCAAGGGCTTCTTCTACCGGCCCACCGTGTTCGCCGACGTCGATCCAAAGATGCGGATCGCGCAGGAGGAGATCTTCGGGCCGACGACCGCACTCATCCCCGTCCGCGACCTCGACGAGGCGATCCAGGTCTCGAACGGGATCAAGTACGGCCTCTCGTCCTCGATCTTCACGCAGGACGTCAACGCCGCGTTCCGCGCGATGCGCGACCTCGAGGCCGGGATCACGTACGTCAACGCCGGCACGATCGGCGCCGAGGTTCACCTCCCGTTCGGCGGCACGAAGGACACGGGCAACGGCCACCGCGAGGCGGGCCAGGCCGCCCTCGACGTGTTCACGGAGTGGAAGTCGATCTACGTCGACTACTCCGGCCGCCTCCAGCGCGCGCAGATCGACACGGACGAGTAGTCGAGGGGACCAGGCCCGGCACACGTCGGTCCGAGCGCAATAGGGCCGGTAGGGTGCCGCCGTGAACCGCAAGCTTGTCGTGTTCGTGCCGCGCGAGGCGCTCAACCCTGTGCGCGATGCGCTCTTCGCCGCCGGCGCCGGACGGATCGGCGACTACGAGCGCTGCTCCTTCTACACCGAGGGGACGGGCACCTTCCTCGGCGGCGAGGGCACTTCGCCGGACGTGGGGCGGCCGGGGCGCGAGGAACGCGTCGCCGAGCTCAGGCTCGAGACGGTCTTCCCGGCGGAGCGGCAGGAAGAGGTGCTCGCTGCGCTCCGGCAGGCGCATCCGTACGAGGAGCCGGCGTTCGACGTGTACGAGCTGTTGGGGTGAAGGCGCGGCTGTTCACGGACGGCGGCGCGCGCGGAAACCCGGGTCCGGCCGCGTTCGGCTACGTGCTGGAGGCGGAGGACGGGACGGTGCTCGCCGCTCATGGCGAGGCGATCGGCGTCGCGACCAACAACGTGGCGGAGTACCGCGGGCTCGTCGCGGGCCTCGAGCGGGCGGCCGAGCTGCAGGTCGACCAGGTCGAGGTGGTCTCCGATTCCGAGCTGCTCGTGAAGCAGATGACGGGCGAGTACCGGGTCAAGAACGAGGCACTCCGAGAGCTGTCGCTCAAGGCCGCACGGCTCGCCCGGCAGGTGGGAACGGTGCGCTACACGGCCGTCCGCCGGGAGCAAAACAAGCTCGCGGACAGGCTCGTGAACGAGGCTCTGGACGCCGCGAACCTCGGCTAGACTGCGCTCCCACGCGGATGTAGCTCAGTTGGCTAGAGCGTCTGCTTGCCATGCAGAAGGTCGTGGGTTCGAGTCCCATCATCCGCTTCGCGTCGCCTCTCTTCCGCGACAAGCTCCGCCGCAGGACCTAGGCCGTGGCGCGTTGCGGACCAGACGGCTGGGATTCTGCCCAGCCGGCTGCGCCCTCGATCTGCCGCATTCCGGGTAGCAGTAGAGCTCCAGCGGTCGCGACCGTCCCGATCAGGGCCGCGCCGATCAGCGTCGCCCTCAGACCGACGAGCGCGACGACGGGAGCGGTCAGCACGTACGAGACCGGAAGCAACCCGATCGAGATCAGCCAGTCCAGGCTCGAGACGCGGCCGAGCAGCTCGCCCGGCACGTGATGCTGTTTGATCGTCGCCCAGACGACCGTGCCCGCGGCCTCGAGCCCGTTGAACAAGAGGCAGGCGAGCGCCAGCTGGAGTGTCGAGCGGGCGAGGCCGTAGCCGGCCACGGCCAGCGTCGCGCAGCTCCAGCAGGCGTACATGAAGGTGACGTCACGTCGGGGCTGGCCGTGCTGGGCCATGATGGCTGCGGCAACTACGGCTCCGATTCCGCCGGCCGCGTAGACGATGCCGAGGTCGGCTGCGGAGGCGTGGAGAACGTTCTTGACGACGTAGGGAACAAGCACTTCGGTCGGGCCGAGGAAAGCGAGGTACGCAATCGCAGCAGATGCGAGCGTTCCCCAGAGCCAGACATGCTTGCGGACGAAGCGGAACCCCTCTCCAATGGCCGCACGCGTCGATGCCGCAGGGGAATGAACGCGCAGGGACGTGCGCACGGCCAGGATCGCGCCTGTCGAGGCCGCGAAGGTGACGGCGTCCAGGACGAACGCGGTAGACGCACCGAAGCTCGCCACGATCAGCCCGCCGAGAGCCGGCCCGGCGAGCCGCAATGCGATGGGGCGGACGAACTGGTCGAGCGAGTTCGCTGCAGGCAGGTGGTCGGTCGCGACGAGGCTCGGCACGATCGCGTCGAAGGCCGGGACGAAGAATGCCCCGGCCGCGCTGTAGAGACCCGCGAGCACGGCGAGCAAGGGAAAGGTGAGCACGCCGGCGAATCCGAGCATCGCGATCGCGGTCACCGCGGCGGCCCGGGCGAGGTCGGAGACGATCAGGACCTGGCGCCGATCGAAGCGGTCGCTTACCGCGCCGCCGGCGAGCAGGCAGAGGATCATGGGCACGGTCATCGCCAGGCCGATCACAGCCAGCGCGCCGGGAGCGTTCCAGAGGCTGAACGCCGTCCAGGCGATCGCAATCAGGAAGATGCCGTCGCCGACGAGCGAGACCGCCATTCCGGCCCAGAGGACGCGGAAGTCGCGGGAGGCGCGCAGGGGGCGGAGGAGCCCGACGCGGGCGAGGCCTCCGGGGCGGTCGAGGGTCTCGAAGCTAGGCTGCACTCGAGGCGCGCCCGTCGCTCGCCTCGAGATCGTCCTCGTCGTCCTCGTCGAGATAGTCGACGAGTGCCGGCTGAGTCATCGGGCGCGCGAACAAGAATCCCTGGCCGAGCTCGCAGCCCAGACCGCGCAGCGTGCCAATCTGCTCGGGCTCCTCGATGCCCTCTGCGACGACCTCGAGGTCGAGCCGCTCGCCGATCGCGATGATCGCCGCGGCCAGTCCGGAGTCGGTGTTACCG
>Ga0207665_10002135_pt1 | contig 13371 bp, 12 predicted proteins | sample LARL112metaG_FD_184351 | JGI IMG/M metagenome (GOLD analysis project Ga0207665, IMG submission 184351) | Corn, switchgrass and miscanthus rhizosphere microbial communities from Kellogg Biological Station, Michigan, USA - LAR L11-2 metaG... | ecosystem: Host-associated > Plants > Roots >...
CGTGCACTGCCAGGTTTGCGTGCTGATCACCAGCGCTTCGACGCTGAAGATCTGCACCGGCGGCGAACAGGTCGTGGTATCTGCGTTGACCACGAGCGCCGTCGGCAGCGTCACGTACATGAAGGTGTTGCCTGCGGGGTCAGGCCCGAGATTCGTCACCGTCGCGGTGACGGTCACCGTGCCACCCGGCGCGACGGTCGCCGGTGCCGCGCCTATCGATGCCGAGAGATCCGCGTCGTTGGCCGGGATATTCACGACAAGGGCGATAAGACTCAAGTAATCCTGCAGATAGTCGGTTGTGATGGTGATGTCGTTCGATCCGCTTACCAGCCGTGAGGAGATATCGAACGATTTGATGTCCCAGAGCCCACCGTTACAGGCGAACGGGGTGCACGTGCCGACGCCATTCGGCACGGAATCGCCGCGGAAGATCTCGCCGTTGACATCGGGCGATGCGAGCGGGCTGGCGGTGTTGCCGTTGTAGATGACCGGCGCGTCGTTGAACGCGGAAGACCCGGCCTGGCCGTCACTTACGTGGAATTCGAGCTTGGCGGCACCCGTCGAGTACTTGATGCCCGAGACTGACGCGCTCCATCCGTCGGGATCGAAGCTGTTCGGACCATTCGAGTCGTTGCCGTCGACCACGACGATGTCGCGGTTGTTGCTCGCGTTGCCATCGTCGAAGAAGACGAGGAGGGATGCGCCGTTGATCTCGGCGTTGGTCTTTCGAAAGTTCGAGAGGGCGTAGGAGGCCGGGCCGGCGGAGACCAGGGAGGTGACATCGGCGCGATATGCCTGGCTGTTCGTGAAGCCCCAGCTGTTGTCGTATGACGTGCCGATGTTCGTGCCGGTGATCGAAGAGCCCGCGAACGTGACCGCCGCGTTGACGGTCGGATCGGTGCTGTTCGTCGGGCCGGCCCAGTACAGGAGGGCTTTGGTGACCTTTCCGCTGATACCGGAGACGGCGATCGTGCCGGCGCCGTTCCCGCGCATCCCGCCGACGCCAAAGGATGCGTAGTCGGTGTTGTAGACGACCGTCTTGCTGCCAAGCGTTGTCGCCGCCGCCGGTTGCGGCGGGGTGGCGGCGAAGAACGCAGTGATCATCGAAATGATCACGGCACCTTGAACTACGCCGCCCAGGACCCCCCGCACCGCCAACCCCCTCCACACTCCCCGAGCGTCCGAACGGGTCAGGATCGAAACCGACCAGTACGGACGGGGTAGGACTATCGGATATGCGCCTCGACACTTCAATACCCGTTTGCCAACGATTGGCGGTCGGGCGGGTCAGGCCGGTGAGCTGCTACCGAGTGGAAACCTCGCAGCGGGGACAGGACGAGAAGCGTCGTACCGGCAAGCGTGCCCAGGACCGAGACCCAGAGCGCCGTACGGATGCCGAACGCCTCGGCGATGAGCGCGCCGGCGATCGCGCCGACGGGTCCGACACCTTCGACGAGGACGTGCATCGTGCCGTTCACCCGGCCGAGGATCCGCGGCGGCGTGACCTGCTGGCGGAGGGTCAGCTGGTCGATCTGCGACACCGTGTGCAACCCGTCACCGAAGAGCTGCGGCACGAACAGGAACGCGGCCGCGACGAGCGGGGGCCCGCCGGCGATCGGGACGAGTAGCGCGAGCAATCCCGCGCCCACGCGCGTCCAGACGATGGTCGGTCCGATCCCGAACCGTCGGGTGACCGGCGCGACGAGAAAGCTCGCGGCGAGCGAGCCGATCCCGCCGGCCGAGATGATGATCCCGAGATCGAGAGGCGAGAGCGCGAGCTCGTCGAGCACGTAGAGCGTGTAGAGCGATGCGAAGAAGTTCCCGAAGAACGCCGCCACGAGGGTCGCGAGGGCCATCGGGCGAAGGAGCCGATGGCGAGCCACCGCGGCGATCCCCTCAGCGAGCCGATGCCGCAGGCCGGCCGGGCCGTCGACGTGCTCGACGGCGCGCTCCGGCGCACGGATCACCAGGATCGAAGCCGCCGAGAAGACGTACGAGATCGCGTCGACGAGCATCGCCATCGGCGCGGTGATGAGCTGCACCAGCGCACCGGCGAAGCCCGGGCCGCCGATCTCGGCGATCGCGCTGGTCATCCCGATCTTCGCGTTGCCTTCGAGCAGACGCGCTTCGGGAAGGAGCGACGGCAGATACGTGCGGTAGGCGATGTCGAAGATCGCACCGAGCGCCGCCTCGATGAACGCCACGATGTACAGCTGCTCCATCCGGAGGGTGCCGGAGAGCGCGGCGGCGGGGATCGACAGCAGCAGGACCGCGCGGATCGCGTCGGCCGCGATCATCAGGGGCCGTCGGTGAGAGCGGTCGACCAAGGCACCGGCGAACAGGCCGATCAGCAGGACGGCGGTCGACGCCGACGCGACCAGGATGCCGACCTGGAGCGCGTCCGCATGCAGCGTGATGACGGCGACGATCGGCAGCGCCGTGCGGGTGACGACGGAACCGAGCTCGGATACGGTCTGTCCGCTCCAGAGCTTCATGAAATCGGCGTGCCGCCACAGCGACCGCGCGGTCACGTCCATCGGGCGCGCAGCGTGACACACTTGACCTGATGGCGGTCAAGGACACCTATCGGGCGGACGACGATCCCCGCGACCAGCTGACCGGGAGCGAGGCCGAGCCGCCGTTCTCGTGGCGCTCGATCCTCGAGATCGTCCAGGCGCTCGCGCTCGCGGTGATCATCTCCGTCGTCCTGAACCTGTTCGTCGTGCAGGTCACCGAGGTCCGCCAGCGGAGCATGGAATCGACGTTGCTCCAGGGAGACCGGGTCCTCGTGAGCAAGGTGGATTACCGGTTCGGGACGCCGCAGCGTGGGGACATCGTGGTGTTCCAGCCGACCACGGATTCGACGATCCCGTACGTGAAGCGCGTCGCCGCCGTCGCGGGCGACACGATCGATCTGCGCGATGGCGACCTGTACGTGAACGGAACGAAGACCGACTACCCCGGCGCGCACGGCGTCACGACGCCGCAGTCCCCCGCACTCGTCTTCCCGCTGACCGTGCCGGCGGACAACTTCTTCGCCTTGGGCGACAACCGCACGGCCTCAAGCGACTCGCGATCCTTCGGGCCGCAACCGGATGACCGGATCATCGGCAAGGTCATCCTGCGGTTCTGGCCGTTCGACCGGCTGCGCTTCTTCGAGTGGTGACGATTAGCTAACCGATCCGGCTTCCGAGCTCGCAGTCCGCGTCGGGCTCGAGCAGCGTGACGCGTTTCGCCTCGTCGATCGCGCCGAGCGTGAGGACCTCCGAATCGAACGTCGCGATCCGGCGCGGCGGAAGGTTCGTGACGCAGACCACCAGCCGGCCCTGCAGCTGCTCCTTCGAATACCACGGGCGCACGGCGGCGGACGAGCGGCGCACACCGATCGGACCGAGATCGATCGTCAGCTTGTAGGACGGATTGCGCGCGGCCGGGAAATCCTCGACCGCGACGATCCGGCCGACGCGCATCTCGACGCGGTCGAAGTCCTCCATCGTCGCCATCTCGTCCGTATCATCAGACCCGTGGCCGACGTGTTCCACCGGCCGACCGGCTGGCAGATCCTCCCCGATCGACGCGTCTTCGAGATCTCCTGGGACGACGGCCAGCGCTCGGAATACGCCTGGGAACCGTTCCGGCGGGCCTGCCCCTGCGCCTACTGCGCCGGCGAGGGCGCCTATAAAGGGAATGTCTCGGCGGACACGACGTTCACCGAGAAGCAGACCGAGCTGAAGGAGGTGTACGCGGTCGGGCGGTACGGGCTGACGCCGGAGTGGGGCGACGGCCACGACACGGGCATCTACACGTTCAAGATGCTGCGCCGGGCCGCGGGACTCGCATGAAGTTCTTCACCAAGAAGGCGGACCTGCCGCCCGGGAAGGCCGAGCGCGTGCCGCCAGGGCAGTACCTCACCGAGAAGTGGCCGGTCCTGCACTACGGGCCCGTGCCGACGTTCAACCCGAAGACCTGGGACCTCCGCGTCTTCGGCAAGGTGAAGAACGAGCTCCGGTGGACGTGGGACGAGTTCCAGGCGCTCGATAAGGAGCTCAACACCCAGGTGACCGCGGACATGCACTGCGTCACCACGTGGTCACGGCTCGACCAAAAGTGGGAAGGCGTGTCATTCGCGAAGATCGTCGAGCTGGCCCAGCCGTCCGACGAGGCGAAGTTCGTCATCGCGCACTCGGAGTACGGGTTCACGGCGAACATCCCGATCGAGTACTGCCTGCGCGACGATTGCCTCGTCGCGCTCCGCGCGAACGGCGAGGCCCTCACCGCTGAGCACGGCCAGCCGGCGCGGCTCGTGGTGCCACGGCTCTACGCGTGGAAGAGCGCGAAGTGGCTCCGGGGCATCGAGTTCTCCGCGAGCGACAAGCCCGGCTTCTGGGAGCGCAACGGCTATCACAACACGGGCGATCCATGGAAAGAGGAGCGCTACTGGGGCGACGGCGGCTAGCTAGCCCCAGGCCACTCCCGGCTCCGGCGCGTCCGGACCGTCGTAGTGGACGGTGATGAACTTCAGCATCGACGTCGCGTCGACGGTCTGCAGGTTCAACCGCCAATCCCAGGCGACCAGCGTGACCTTCGCGTTCTGCAGTCCGGCATATGGCTCGAGCAGGACCTTCGTGTACTTCGTCTTCAGCGTGTCGGTGACGAACTGCTTGAGCTGCGCGACCTCGTCGGTCGAGAGCCCGTTGTACACGATGACGATGCCGCCGTGCTCCAGGTTGTGCGTCGTCGCCTCGAATGGGATCTGCGTGTCATAGATCCCCGCTTTCACCGGCCCGGCGGGCTGCGGCCAGTGGCTTCCTGAGGTCGGCGGGAGCTCGCCGGTGTACGTGACCGGGGTGCCCGGGTTCACGTGGCTGTGGCCCTGATCGGTCTCCTTCACACCGCGCGCGGGATCCTGTGGATCGATCGTCCCGATCGTCGGGCCGGGCGACACGCTCGGTGACGGCGACGCCAGCGACAGCGCACCGCTCTGCCGCAGCCCGAAGATCCCAACGACGAGCAGCACGATGACTCCGGCGCCGATGAGCCAGCTCCGCCCGCCGCCACCGCCGCCGCGCGACGGATGGCCGCCGCGCTTCTCGCGCTGACGCTTGCGAAGCTCGCGCTCGCGCCGTTCCCGGCGCGTGGTGACGCTCATCACTTCGAGTCTACGGTCTCTAGACTCGAACGAAGATGAACGTGCGGGTGCGATTCGCACCATCTCCCACCGGGTCGCTGCATATCGGAAGCGTTCGTACGACGCTCTACAACTACTTCATGGCCCGCCAGAACGAGGGCGGGACGCTCATCCTCCGGATCGAGGACACCGACCAGGACCGGCTCGTGCCAGGCGCCATCGACAGCATCTACGACGGCCTGCACTGGATGGGCATCCGCTGGGACGAGGGTCCGCGCGAGGGCGGCCCGTTCGGGCCGTACGTGCAGTCCGAGCGGCTGCCGATCTATCAGGAGCACGCCGCCCGGTTGGTCGCCGATGGCGCCGCGTACTTCTGCTTCTGCACGCGGGAGCGGCTCGCGCAGATGCGCGCGGCGCAGCAGGCCCGCGGCGAGATCACCCGCTACGACCGCCTCTGCCGCAGCATCCCGCCGGCCGAGGCCGCGCAGCGCGCGGCGAGCGAGCCGCACGTCGTCCGGCTGAAGGTCCCCGAGGACGGGACCATCGCGATCGACGATCTCGTCTACGGGCACGTCGAGTGGCCGCTGCGGTCGATCGAGGACCAGGTGCTGCTGAAGTCCGACGGGTTCCCCACGTACCAGCTCGCGGTCGTCATCGACGACCACGTCATGCAGATCAGCCACGTCTTCCGCGGCGAGGACTGGCTGCCGTCGACCCCGAAGCATCTCCTCGTATACCGCGCGTTCGGCTGGGAGGTGCCACCGCACGCCCACCTGCCGAACGTGCTCGGCCCGGACGGGAAGAAGCTCGCGAAACGCCACGGCGCGACGAAGGTGGAGGAATTCCGGAAGGAGGGCTACCTCCCCGAGGCGATGACCAACTACCTCGCCCTCATCGGCTGGTCGCCTGGGACCGAGGAGGAGATCTTCACGCTCGATGAGCTCGTCCAGCGGTGGCGCATCGATCACGTGCAGAAGGCCGGCGGCAAGTGGGACCGCGACCGCCTGAACTACTTCAACGGGCTTTGGATCCGGCGGCTGTCGGACGACGAGCTGCTGCGCCGGCTCGACCCGTTCCTGCCCGCCGAATGGGACCGCGCGCTGGTGCGGCGCGTGGTGCCGTTGATCAAGGAGCGGATGCAGACCCTCGCCGAGGCGAAGGAGCAGATCGCGTTCCTGTTCACCGACGCTTTGGAGCAGGACCGCTCGATCCTCGTGCCGAAGAAGCGCGAGCCAGGCGAGACCGTGACTGCGCTCAGCCGCGCGACCGTCGCCCTGCGATTCCTCGAGCCGTTCACCGAGGAGCGGATCGAGCAGGCGATCGCGGCCGTCGCGACGGACGTCGGCTGGTCGGTACGGGATCTCACCATCGCGATGCGCGCGGCGATCACCGGCCGGAAGGTCGGTCCCCCGCTCTACGGGTCGATCGTGCTGCTCGGCAAGGAGCGCGTCCTCGAGCGGCTCGAGGCGGCGCAGGAGCTGATCGGCTGAGCCGGACCTAGTCCCAGAAGCTCGACGCGGGGAGCTGGCGTTGCGCGCGCACGTTGCGCGGGCGGCCCGCGAGCGGCAGGGTGACGGTGAACGTGGCGCCGAGGCCGCGACCCTGGCTCGCCGCGTGGAGATCTCCACCGTGCGCCTCGGCGATGAGCTTGGCGAGGTAGAGCCCGAGGCCCATGCCCGGCACGTTGGCCGTGCGCGCGTCGCGGATCCGGCCATAGCGCGTGAACAGGACGTCCATGTCAAGCGGGCTCAGGCCGACACCGTGATCGCGGACCGCGACCCGCGCCTCGTCGGCCGTGGCCGACACGTTCACCATGATCCCCGCGCTCGCCGGCGAGAACTTCAGCGCGTTCTGGAGCAGGTGATCGAGAAGCTGACGGAGCCGCTCCGGATCCGCGTGGACTTCGACCGGCGCCGACGGCGTGACGATCGTCGCGCGATCGTGCGGCACCCGTTGCTCGGTGATCTCGAGCACGAACGCGGCGAGATCGACCGGCACCATCGTGAGCGCCATCTTCCGCGTGTCCACCTGATCGAGCGTGAGCAGATCGTTCGCGAGCCTGGTGAGCCCGCGGGCGTGGCGCCGGACCTGATCGAACGCGGCGCTCTGTGCCCGATCGAGCTTCACCGGATCGGCGAGGAGCGGGACCGCGACGTCGATGCTCACCACCGATTCGCGGAGCTGGACGGCCAGGATCATCCGGGCCTGCTCGCGGCGGAGCTCCTCGATGCGGAGGCGCTGTTCGCGGGTCCGCGCCGCGGAGACCGCGACCGCGATCCCGACGAGGCCCGCGACGAGCACGGCCGCGCTGATCAAGCTGCCGAGCGTCGGCCCGACGGCGAGCGCCGTCGTGGTCCACGCGGCGCCGCCGGCGATCGCGGCGGCTACGCCCGCGCTCCGCCCGAGCCACCAGGCCGCCGCGATGGTCGCGACGAACAGCAGCGGCGCGGTCTCGATCGAACCCGCCGAGAGCCACCTGACCCCGGCGGCGACCGCGAGCACGACGGTGATCGTGATGACGAGGCCGATGCCCCGGGACGGCGGGAGGCGCGGGGGCTCGAGCGCCGGCACCGCCGGAAAATCCTCGGGCGCGGGAGCGCGAGGCGGCGCCGGGAGCTGCGTGCCCTCGGTCGACGCTTGGAGCGTCACTCCCAGGTGATGTCGAAGACGTTGATCGGCTGCGGGGCGGTCGGACCTGGGTCGGCACTCGCGACCGCGGCGCTACCGAGCAGGCTCACGGCGACGATCGCCGCGACGAAGAGCGCGCGCACTGCGCGGAGCATGTGACGTCCCTCCATTGCTACCTGGTCGTGAATCGCACGGCGTCGACCGCGCGCTGGTAGACCGTGAGGTGCTCGAGCTCGCTCGTCGGCGCGACGTTGAGCTCGGCGACGAAGGCTTCGACGACGACGGGATCGAACTGCGTTCCGGCGCACGCCCGGAGCTCCGCGATGGCGGCCTCGGGCGTGGCCGCACGGCGGTATGCCCGCGGCGTCGTGATCGCTTCATAGGCGTCGGCGACCGCGATGATCTGCGCGGCGCGCGGGATGGCATCGCCCTTCAGTCCATTCGGGTACCCGCGTCCGTCGTAGCGCTCGTGGTGCGCGAGGATGAGCGGGCGGATGTGGTCGAGCTCGGGCATCTGCGCGAGCAGGCTCGCGCCGATGATCGGGTGGGCCCGCATCTCGGACCACTCGACGTCGGTGAGCCGTTCGGGTTTCAGCAAGATGCCGTCCGAGATGGCGATCTTGCCCAGGTCGTGGAACAGGGCACCGAGCTGCACCGCGTCGATGGCGGTGTCGTCGAGCCCGAGCCGTTTCGCGACCGCGACCGAGCGATAGATCGTGGCCGCGAGGTGGGCCGTACCGGCGGTCGTCTTCGTCTCGAGGGACCCAAGGAGCGCGCCAACGATCGAGATGTGCGCTTCCGTCAGGCGGGTGTTCGAACGCTCGAACAGGACGTTGAGCTCGGCGAGCTTCGCGTTCTCCGCGCGCACGTCGTTCGACCGCGAGACGTAGACCTTGAAGGAGTACCAGGCGACGCCGAGCGGCAACACGAAGACCGCGGCGCCGAAGACTCCGAGGGCCTGGTACGCGAGGGCCAGGGCCGCGCCATTGACCGCGGTCGCGAGGAAGTTCACCGGCATCCAACTGAAGTTCTGGCGCCATACGGAGAAGAACTTGGCCTCAGAGGTGAGGGCGATCACCCCGGCGGTGAGCGTCGAGTTAACGAGGAAGTACACCGCCGCGGAGACGGCGACCGCGAAGACCGTGGTCAGGAGGTCGCCCGGGCCGACCGTTCCGCCGACGAGCCCGTACGTCGTCGCGGCGAGGGTCGTCGAGATCGAGAGCTGGCCGAAGTTGAAGGCAGCCTTGCGGGCCGGCTTCGGCTTCGGCGTGAAGGCGTTGACCGCCGCGACGACGACGTTCACCCAGAGCGCGACGCCGACGCCGAACAGGACGTATGCGGCGACCTTGATCGCGAATGACATCGAGACCGCGCTCGATCGGAACAGCATGACCGGGTTGCGCTGGGCCACGGCGGCAAGACCGAGGAGCAGGACGAACATGAGCGGGTCGAGGCTGGCGACGCGCACGCCGAGCGACGTCACGACGAGACAGGCGACGCCGATCGCGACCACCGCCAAGATGTAGACGTCCGCGAAGAGCTTCTTCATACGCACCCCGTCCTTGTCCATCTAATCCACCAGGCCCCAGCTGCCTGATGTGCTACCGCCCTGCGGTGCCGCGCTCTCCCAGGTCAAGCCTTCCCAACTGATGTCTTCCCACGTGATGTCCTCCCAGGTGATGCTCTGCCAGTCGAACGCCTCCCAGGTGATGTCCTCCCAGGTGATGCTGTCCCAGGTGATGCTGTCCCAGGTGATGTCCGACCAGCTGATGCCGCGGGAGTCGACGCCGCCATTGAACGCCGTGTCGCGCCAGACGATCGGCTGCCCGAACAGCTTCGCGAAGACCTGCTCGGCGAAGGCCGTACTCGCCGGGTACGTCGTGAACGGGGCCGCGACCGGCTTGCTCGTGACCGCGGCATACGCATCGACGACGCCTGCGCCCTGCTCGCCGATCCGCGCGTCATGCAGCGGATGCGCCGTCGCGGTGAGCTGCGCCTTGACCTCGCGGGGCGTCGCCGACGGGCGCCGCTGCAGGTACAGCGCGGCCACGCCCGAGACGATCGCCGCCGCCATCGAGGTGCCCGACAGGGTGAAGTACTGCGCTGTCTTCGCGCCCTTCGCCGTCACCTGGAGCTGCGGGTAGAGGGTGTCGAGCGTGCTGCCGGCGGCGCGCAGACCGACGACCCGGCGGCCCGGCGCCACGAGATCCGGCTTCGCGATGCCATCGAACGCGGTCGGCCCGCGCGATGACCACTTCGCGACGCTGTCGTCCTTGATGCCGGCGGTGCCATTTGGGTCATCCGCGCCGGCCGTGATGACGAACGGATCGGTCGCCGGCGTGGTGATGGTCGATGCGCCCAAGCGGCCGTCATTCCCGGCGGAGACGACGACCGTGAGTCCGGAGAAGTTGAGCATCTCGACCGCCGAGGCGAGCAGATCGGTCTGGTAGCTGCTGAGTGCCGCGCCGCCAAAGGACAGATTGGCGATCCGGATGTGGTAGGTCGACCGATTGCGGAGGACCCACTGCAGTCCAGCGAAGATCGTCGAAAGCTTCGCGTGGCCGGTGGCGTCGATCACGCGGACGCTCACGATGTTCGCCTGCGGTGCGACCCCGGTCCACCGGCCACCGGACGCGGCGCCGTCGCCGGCGATCAGACCCGCGACGTGGGTGCCGTGGCCGCCCGGATCGCCCTTCGAACCCTCGCCGGTCAAGTCGACCCGCGCGACGATCCGCCCGGCAAGATCGGGGTGATCGGCGACACCGCTGTCGACGACCGCCACCGTGATGCCCTTCCCTGACAGTCCCTTCGAGTCCCACACCATCGGCGCCCTCACGGTCTCGATCGCGACGTCATCGACCGCCCGGGCGGCGTCATCCGCGTTCCAGGTGGCCGTGAACGCCTCGTCCCGGACGATGCGGTCGACGAGCGGGGTCTGTGCGAGCGTGACGATCTGCGATCCGAGCAACGCGCCCGATGCGCCGCCGACGATCGCGAGCGAGCGCCGCGAGCCATCGGAGGTCGACAGGACGGTCTCGGCCTTGTGCGTGCGCGACTCGCTGTCGCTGCGGTTCCGGGTCGTGGCGCCGTCCTGGAGTGCCGACCCGTTAGAGGCCGCGGCGCTCGGAGCACCGCGGACGATGACCTGGAAGTACGCGTCGGGGTGGGCCTTCGCGTCGGCGAGAAGCGCGGGGTCGACGTTCGAGGGACCGCTCTTCGAGTCGGCCATGAGCGGGGTCACACCGAGGAACAGCGTGGCGGCGAGCGCACCGACGACCCAGCGCGCGATCAGCCTTGACCTCACCCGGACACCCTCCGCGACCTCCCCTGGTCGACGGCCGAGTTGTACCGGGTGGCCTAGCCCGGGGGACACCCCGTTCGGGGGATTCGGGTCACCCGAGACTGATCTGTGACCGGGTCCTACGGCGACCGATGGAGGTCCCTCATCAAATCGGATGAGCCGCAGGTCGACCCGCTAGCGGTTCCGCTCCGAGCGCACGAAGAAGAACGTGCCCACGACGAGGCACGCCGCGAAGGCCGGCAGGATGACCGCGAGGTTCGCCGCCGGATCCTGCAGGACGACGTGCGGGTAGTCCGGCGACCCGGCGTAGAAGACGCCGCGCACGAAGTCCACCGCGTACCGCAAGGGCGCGATGCGTGAGGCGAGCTCGAGGTACCAGGGCATCACCTGGATCGGCGTGAACACGCCGGCCAGGAAGAACTGCGGCAGGAAGATGAACGGGAACACCTGGTTCGCCGCGCGCTGGTTGTTCAGGAACGCGAGCACGAGCACGCCGAACGCGCCACCGAAGAAGGCCACGACGAGGCCGGTGCCGATGAGCGCGACGAGCTGCGTGAGCGAGATGCTGATCCCGATCACGAGGCCGAACGCGATGATCGCGAGGGCCTGCGGCAGGGCGACGAGCGTCTCACCGAGGATGCGGCCGGCGATGATCGTGTACCGCGACACCGGCGCGATGAACAGCTCCTGGCTGAAGTCGTTCTCGCGGTCGATGACGAGCGAGATCATGCCCATCGCGGTGCTTTGGAAGAGCGTCTGCGCGTACACGCCGGTGAACGTGAGGGTCAGGAAGTCGAAGCCCGGCGCGCGGCCGAAGTTCGCGGCCAGCGTCCCGCCGAGCGCGCCGATGAAGATGAACGGGAAGATGACCGTGGTGATGAGCCGCGCGCGGTCGCGCAGCAGCTTCGTGAGATCGCGTTGCGCGAGCGCGAGGATCGAATGGAGCTCGCCTGCCGCGATCACGAGCGCGCCAGGACCTTGATGTAGGCATCCTCGAGCGACGGTGCGACCGTGCGTACGGTCGTGAGCGGCGTGTCGATCGACTTGAGCAGCGCGTGCGCACCCTGGCGATCGAGCGGGATCTCGAACAGCGGCGTCTCGCGGTACGTGACGCCGCGCGCGGCGAGCTCGCGCCGGAGTGCGTCGCGGTCGGCCGCGTCCACGACGAGGTACTCGTGGGTGAGGTCACGCTTCACGCCCGCGGGGCTGCCCTCGGCGACGATCTTCCCCTTGTCGAGGATGCAGATGCGGTCCGCGTCCTCGGCTTCGTCGAGATAGTGGGTCGTGAGGAAGACCGTGGCCCGCGTCTCGGCACGGACCGCGCGGAGGTAATCCCACAGCGCCCGGCGGCTCGGGGCGTCGAGACCGGCGGTCGGTTCGTCGAGGAACAGCACCCGCGGGCGGTGCATGAGGCTGCGGACGATCTCGAGCTTCCGTTTCATGCCGCCCGAGAAGGTCTTCACCGGCTTGAACATCTCGCCCTCGATGCCGAGGATCCCCGCGAGCTCGCGCACGCGATCGCGGTACGTGATCGGCATGAGCGTGAAGAACGGCCGGTACGGGAAGAGGCCGTAAAGGATCGCGTGCAGCCGCACGTTCTCCTCCGCCGTGAGGTTGAGGTCGAGGCTCGGCTTCTGGAAGATGATCCCGACCGCGCGCCGCACGCCGTTCGGGTCGGACGCGAGGTCGTGTCCGCCGATGACGGCGGTGCCCGATGTCGGAGCGAGCGTGGTCGTGAGGATCGAGATCGTCGTCGTCTTGCCCGCGCCGTTCGGGCCGAGGAGCGCGAACAGCTCCCCCGCGCGGACGGTGAAGCTGATGCCGTCGACCGCGTTGAGCTCCGCGCTCTTGTAGCGCTTGACCAGATCGGTCACCACGATCGTGTCGGTCTCGGAGCGCGCTTCGACGTCCGTCCGAGGCTGCGCCGCGAGCATCAGCCCGCTCGCGCGGCGGCGATGGCCTGACCGAGGGTGAACCGGCCGAGGTAGATCGCGCGGCCGACGATGACCCCACGCAGCCCCCGGTGCCGGAGCTTCGCGAGCGCCGTGACGTCGTCGACCGAGCCGATGCCGCCCGAGTAGATGATGTCGCCGCCGAACGCGCGCGCGACGGTCTCCGTCGAAACGAGGTCGACGCCCTGGAGCGTGCCGTCGACGGACACGTTCGTGTAGATGAGCGTGGGCACGCCCTGCAGCGCGAGGTCGTGAGCGAGGTCCGTGGCCTTCACGGTGGAGGTCTCGGTCCAGCCGGACGAGGCGACCATCCCGTTCCGGGCGTCGACGGCGACGGCCATCCCGTCGGCGTGACGGTCCAC
>Ga0207665_10002136_pt1 | contig 13368 bp, 9 predicted proteins | sample LARL112metaG_FD_184351 | JGI IMG/M metagenome (GOLD analysis project Ga0207665, IMG submission 184351) | Corn, switchgrass and miscanthus rhizosphere microbial communities from Kellogg Biological Station, Michigan, USA - LAR L11-2 metaG... | ecosystem: Host-associated > Plants > Roots >...
GCGCTGCGCGGTGGCTCTGGGCAGCATGCCCAGCGAGTTACCGTCCAGGTAGATGGGGGTGGCGTCGGTGCGCTGGAAGCGGCCGCGCAGGGCCGCCAGCGGGTCGGCTGCGTCCAGTTCGACGGCCTGGGGCCGGTCCGTGCGGAAGGGTGGCACGCTCACCCGCCCACCCTAGCTGCGGGCAGGCCACACTGTGGCCGGGTCGCAGCGCGGCCTCAGCTCAGACCAGCAAATTGCGCGGCCGGGTCATCCGGGCCCGCACCGCGGCCCCTCTGGCGCGCGCCCGGGTACGTGGCCCCGGGACCTGACCCCGGGCCGGGGCCGGCCGGGTCAGTTTCCGGTCAGCCCCGGGCGGCCCGGCGGCGGCGGCGCAGCAGGCCGAACACCAGCGCCAGGACAAAGGCCAACCCGAAGACCGGCAGTACCCGCTTGAGCACCGGCAGGCCAGCCACGCTCAGCAGGTCGAGGGCATCCTCGTCCGGGGGCCGCACGTCACGCGGTGGCAGCAGGCCATTCGAGGCGGCCAGGCCTTCGTCGGCGGTGACCCCCGGGCTGGCCGCCCCCAGTCCCGCCGTGTCCCGGCTGGCCGTGCTGGTGCGGCTGGCGCCGGTGCTCGTGCCCGGGCCGCCTGCCGCCCCGGTGGCGGTGCTCGTGCCCGGGGCGGCCGCCGTCCCGGAGGTGGGCGCGCTGGCCGCGGTGTCACCCGCGGCGGGCGTGCCGAGGGTCAGCCCCCAGTCCGCCAGCCGCTGCCGGATCTCCTTGACCGACTGCGGCCCGAGGCCGTCGATGGCGAGCAGTTCGCTCTCGGTGCGCCCGGTCAGCGCGCCGACCGTGTGCACGCCCTCCCGGCGGAGGCTGTTGTACGAGCGGACCGGGAGGTTCAGTTCCTCGATCGGCTGCTGGGCCGCGTGGGCGGGGGCACCGCTGGCCGCGCCGCCCCCGTTCCCCTCGGCTGCTGCCACGTCCCCGGCGCCGCTGACCGCGGCCCCGCTGGTCCCGGCGTTCCCGCTGGGGCCGGCCGCGGGCGGGGCCAGCTGGCCACCGGCCAGCTGGCCCGCCAGATTGGTGGCGAATTTCTCGATGATCCGGCCGCCCACCTCGGCGATCACGCCCCGCCCGAACTGCGCGGGGCGCCCGGTCACGGTCATGGAGGTGCGCACTACCACCCGGGTCTGGCCGCCCTCATCCTGCAGCGAGGAGGTGACCTTGGCGGCGGCGGTGCCACTGCCCCGGGTCTCCTTGCCGGAGGCGTCGAGGACGACGGTCCGGGTCTTCTCGTTCTTCTCGGTGAACCGGGCCGAGCCCGCGTAGGTCAGCGAGACCGGCCCGACCTTGACCTTCACCTTGCCCGAGATGACGTCACCATCCACTTTGTCGACGGTGGCGCCGGGCATGCAGGGCGCCACCTGCTCGACGTCGAGCAGGATCTGCCAGGCCTGCTCGGGTGGGACCGGGATGGTGAAGGAGTGCTCCAAATCCATGTCGTTAGACTCCAGCCGCTGCCGCCAGCGCCCTGGCGGTCAGTACCCGCGCCAAGTGGCGCCGGTAATCGGGCGCGCCATGCAGGTCTGCTGGCGGCTGCGATTCCTCGTCGGCATGAGCTGCGGCCGCCCGCAGGGCGCTGCGGTCGGCCTCGGCCCCAGCGGCCGCCTCCTCCGCCGCCCGGGCCCGGACCGGAACGGGCCCCATGTTGGTGAGGCCGATCCGGGCTTCCGCCACCTGCCCATTGGAGCGCCGGGCCACGGCAGCCACACCCACGATCGCCCACGCCTGGGCCGTCCGGTGGAACTTCTCATAACGATAGCCCCATGCGGGCCCGAGTTTGGGCACTCGGATACCGGTGAGGATCTCGCCCGGGCGCAGCGACGTGGTCAGGTAGTCCTCGAAGAAGCCGGCCGCGGGGATCTCCCGCACCCCGTCCGGGCCCCGGGCCAGCATCGTGGCGTCCAGCGCCACCGCCACCGCGGGCAGATCCCCGGCCGGGTCGGCGTGCGACAGCGAGCCGCCTATCGTGCCCCGGTGCCGGACGGCTGGATCGGCTACCGTCTCGGTGGCCTCGGAGATCAGCCCGCAGTGCTCGCGGACCAGCGGGTCGCGGACCACCTCGGCGTGCGTGGTGAGCGCGCCGATCCACAGCTGGCCGCCCTCGTCCCGGACCCCGCGCAGCTCGCTGAGCCCGCCCAGGTCGACCAGCAGTTCGGGGTAGGCGAGCCGGAGCCGCAGCAGCGGCAGCAGGCTCTGCCCGCCCGCGATGACCTTGGCGTCCTCGCCGCCGCTGGCCAGTGCCTGCACCGCCTCATCGACCGAGCCGGGGCGGGTGTACTCGAATGCCGCCGGGATCATCGCGCACCTCCATCTACCGTCGCAGCGTCGCTGCCGTGGGCCTGCGCGGCGTCGCCCCCGCTCACGTGGGCGATGGTGCCGTGCGCCGGGGTGGCGCCGTCCCCGGTCACCGGGGTGCCCGGAGCGCTGTCCCTGGCCTCCTGGATGGCCCGCCACACCCGCTCCGGGGTGCACGGCATCGTGATGTCCTGGATGCCGAGTGGCCGGAGCGCGTCCACGATCGCGTTGACCACGGCCGGGGTGGACGCGATCGTGCCCGCCTCGCCCACGCCCTTCACGCCGAGCGGGTTGGTCGTCGCCGGGGTCACGGTCCGGTCGGTGGTGAAGTGCGGCAGGTCCGCGGCCGACGGCAGCAGGTAGTCGGCCATGGTCGTGGTGGTCAGCTGGCCTTCCTCGTCGTAGATGGCCTCCTCGTACAGCGCCTGCGCGATGCCCTGGGCCAGGCCACCGTGCACCTGGCCGTCCACGATGAGCGGGTTCACCACCTTGCCCACGTCGTCCACGGCCACGTAGCTGCGGATCTTGACCATGCCGGTCTCGGTGTCCACCTCAGTCGCGCACAGGTGGGTGCCGTGCGGGAAGGAGAAATTGTCCGGGTCGTAGGTGGCATCCGAGTCGAGTGAGGGCTCGACGCCGTCCGGCAGCGCGTGCGCGGTGAACGCGGCCAGCGCGATCTCCTGGATGGTCTGGCCGCTCTCCGGGTCGCCGCGGACATGGAGTCGGCCACGAGTGAACTCGATGTCGTCCTCGCTGGCTTCCAGCAGGTGCGCGCTGATCCGCTTGGCCTTGGTGATCACCTTTTCGCAGGCGCCGTTCACCGCTATGCCGCCCACGGTCAGCGACCGGGACCCATAGGTGTCCATGCCCTTGGGTGACACCTGGGTGTCGCCGTGCAGCACCCGGATGTCCTCGAACGGGATACCGAGCTTGTCCGCGACGATCTGGCTCCAGGCCGTCTCGTGGCCCTGGCCGTGGGCGCTCGACCCGGTCACCACCTCGACCTTGCCGGTCGGCAGCATGCGCACCGAGGCGTGCTCCCAGCCGCCCGCCCCATAGGCCAGCGAGCCGAGCACCCGGGACGGCGCGAGCCCGCACATCTCGGTGTAGGTGGAGGTCCCCAGGCCCAGCTGCACCGGGTCGTTGCTGTCCCGGCGGCGCTGCTGCTCGGCGCGCAGCTCGTCGTAGTTGAACAGCGCCCGGGCCCGGGCGGTAGCCGCTTCGTAGTTGCCGCTGTCGTAGGTGAGCCCGGAGATCGTGTCGTACGGGAACTCCTCGTGCTTGATCCAGTTCCGCTCGCGGACGGCCAGCGGATCCATGTTCAGCTCGGCCGCGAGCTCGTCCATGATCCGCTCCAGGGCGAAGGTGGCCTCTGGCCGCCCCGCGCCCCGGTAGGCGTCGGTCGGCATCTTGGTGCTGAACACGCCGGTGCACTTGAACGAGTAGGCGTCCATCTTGTAGATGCCGTTGAACATGAACGCGCCGAGCAGCGGCACCCCCGGGGTGACCAGCATCAGGTAGGCGCCCATGTCGGCCAGCAGGTCGGCGTCCAGGGCCCGGATCCGGCCGTCGGAGTCGGCGGCGAGCTTGATCCGCTGCCACTGGTCCCGCCCGTGGTGCACGGTGAGGTTGCCCTCGCTGCGCGACTCGGTCCACTTGACCGGCCGGCCTATCTTGCGGGAGATCAGCAGAGCCAGCACTTCCTCCGCCGTGACCTGGAGCTTGGAGCCGAAACCGCCGCCTACGTCGGGCGCGATGACCCGGAGGTTCTGCTCCGGGATGCCGGTGGTCAGGGCCAGCATGACCCGCAGCACATGCGGGATCTGGGTCGATGACCACAGCGTGTACTCATCACCCTCGTTCCAGCCGACGACCGCGCGCGGCTCCATCGCGCTCGGGATCAGCCGCTGCTGCCGGTAGGTGCGCTCGATCACCACCGGCGCGTCGCGGAACGCCGCGTCCAGGTCCCCGTTCTGCAGCAGGAACTCGAAGCTCTTGTTGCCAGCCTCGTGCACCCGGGGAGAGGACGCGTCTAGCGCGGTCCGGATGTCCAGCACCGGCGGCAGCGGTTCGTAGTCCACGTCCACCGCGTCCAGCGCGTCGGCGGCCGCGTACCGGTCCCGGGCCACCACGCAAGCCACCGCCTCGCCCACGTAGCGGACCTCCTCGGTGGCCATCGGCGGGTGGTCCGGGATGATGATGTCCGGCGTGACCGGCCAGGCACACGGCAGGCTGCCCTGCTCATCGGCGAAATCGGCGCCGGAAAAGGCGGCGAACACGCCGGGCAGCTGCCGCGCCGCGCTGACGTCGACCCGGGTGATCCGGGCGTGCGCGAACGGGCTGCGCACGTACGCGACATGCAGCATGCCGGGCAGCACGAAGTTGTCGGTCCAGTTGGTCTTGCCGGTGATCAGGCGGGCGTCCTCCTTGCGGGGACGGGCCCGGCCCAGTTCGGTGACGGGAGGTGCCTGTGCTTCAGCGGTCATTGGGCTTTCACCTCGGCTCCGGACGCGCGCCGCACGGCCCGGACGATGTTCTCGTATCCGGTGCAGCGGCAGAGGTTGCCCTCCAGCCCGTCCCGGATCTCCTGGTCACTGGGCCGCGGGTTCTCCCGCAGCAGGTCGGCCGCGGCCATGATCATGCCGGGGGTGCAGTACCCGCACTGCAGCGCGTGCTCGCTGTGGAACGCCTGCTGCAGTGGATGCCACTCGCCGTTCGAGAGGCCCTCGATGGTGGTGATCTCGCTGCCGTCGGCCTGGACCGCCAGCACCGAGCAGCTTTTCACCGAAACCCCATCGAGATGGACGGTGCACGCACCGCAGTTAGAGGTATCGCACCCGACGGGGGTGCCGGTCTTGCCGATTCGGTCGCGCAGATAATGCACGAGCAGCAGGCGAGGTTCGACGTCGTCCACGTAGCTGACGCCGTCGACCTTCACATTGATCTTGGTCATCCGAGCTCCTCCTCAGGAGACGGCTGTGGCTCCTGGAGCCCAACCTAGGCCGGCCGGCACATGCCGCACCAGCCTCTATCTACCCGCAATGTGCGCTCAGCCGGTGTCCAGGACCTGGAATACCTCGGCCAGGCGGCCTGCTGGCAGGCCCGCCCGCTCGCCGTTGTAGGTCAGCCAGCCGCGCAGCATGTCCTCCAGGTTGTCCATGTGCCCGGTCTGGCTCTCGTGTGCCCGCAACGCCGCCACCTTCCGGTGAAAGGTGCTGGTCACGTCCACGAAGTGGTCGGCCCCGGGCGCGGCCGAGACCCACACCTCGCGTGCCTTCCACGGCTCGAGCCCCTCCTCGGCGAGCAGTTCCGGAAACGCGAACGGGTTGCGGGCGTCCGGGTACACCGCGTCCAGCGCGGCCGAGCCCACCGCGCGGTGGTCCGGGTGGCTGGCCCCGATCCGCTGGTAATTGCGGTCCGGCGACGGGCAGGCCACCCGGTCCGGCCGGACCTGCCGGATCACCCGGGCCAGGTCCTTGCGCAGGGCCAGGCTGGCCTCCACCCGCCCGTCCGGGTAGCCGAGGAACCGGAGATCCTGCACGCCCACGCAGGCGGCGGCGGCCGCCTGTTCCTTACGCCGCAGCGGGGCCATCTCGCTGCGCGGCACGGATTCGTCGTAACCACCCGCGTCGCCGTCGGTGACCAGGCAGTAGGTGACCTCGATCCCGGCGTCGGTCCAGCCCGCGATGGTCCCCGCGGCGCTGAAATCGATGTCATCGGGGTGGGCGGCGATGACCAGGATCCGCTGTACTTCGGCGTCAGTTAGCACGAATCGATCTTATGTGCGGGATGGTCACCGCCGATGCGCCCGCCCCGGGTGACCAGGGCGGGCGCATCACGCGGCGCCGGTCAGTCCAGGGACGACATCACGTGCTTGATGCGGGTGTAGTCCTCGAACCCGTACATGGACAGGTCCTTGCCGTAGCCGGAGTGCTTGAACCCGCCGTGCGGCATCTCGGCCACCAGCGGGATGTGCGTGTTGATCCACACACAGCCGAAGTCCAGCCCGCGGGCCATCCGCATGGCCCGGCCGTGGTCGGTCGTCCACACCGATGAGGCCAGCCCGTACTCGGTGCCGTTCGCCCAGGCCAGCGCCTCGCCCTCGTCGCTGAACTCCTGCACGGTGATGACCGGGCCGAACACTTCCTGCTGGATGATCTCGTCATCCTGGCGCAGGCCAGTGACCACGCTGGGCTCGAAGAAGTAGCCCTGGCCGCCGATCCGGCTGCCGCCGGTACGCACCTCGGCATTGGCCGGCAGCCGGTCGATGAACCCGCTGACCCGCTCCAGCTGGCTGGCGTTGTTGAGCGGCCCGAAATCGGCGTCCTTCACGTCCGGGCCGCCCACGGTCTGCCCGCGGGCCTGCTCGGCCAGCGCGTCGGCCAGCTCGGCCGCGACTCGCGGGCCGGCCAGCACCCGGGTCGCCGCCGTGCAGTCCTGGCCCGCGTTGAAGAACCCGGCCACCGCGATGCCCTCGGCCGTCTTGGCCACGTCGGCGTCGTCGAACACGATGACCGGGGCCTTGCCGCCCAGCTCCAGGTGCACCTTTTTCAGGTCGGCCGCGGCCCCGGCGGCCACCTCGCGCCCGGCCCGGACGCTGCCGGTGATCGACACCATCTGCGGCACCGGGTGGCTGATCAGCGCCCGGCCGGTGTCCCGGTCGCCGGTGATCACGTTGAACACGCCGGGCGGCAGGATGTCGCCCATCAGCTCGGCCAGCAGCAGCGTGGATGCCGGGGTGGTGTCCGACGGCTTGAGCACCATGGTGTTCCCGGCGGCCAGCGCTGGCCCGAACTTCCACACCGCCATCATCATCGGGTAGTTCCACGGCGTCACCGCGGCGCACACCCCGATCGGCTCCCGCCGGATGAACGAGGTGAACCCGGACATGTACTCGCCCGCCGAGCGGCCCTCCAGCATCCGCGCCGCACCCGCGAAGAACCGGATCTGGTCCACCATCGGCGGGATCTCTTCGGACAGGGTCAGCGCGATCGGCTTGCCGGTGTTCTTCGATTCGGCGTTGACCAGCTCATCGGCACGGCTTTCGATGGCGTCCGCGATGCGCAACAGAGCCAGGCTGCGCTCGCCCGGCGTGCTGTCCCGCCAGCCCGGGAACGCCTCGGCCGCCGACGCGAAGGCCGCGTCCACCTCGGTCTCGCTGGAGACCGGTGCACTGGCGTATGCGTCGCCGGTGCTCGGGTCTATCACCTCGGACCGGCGGTCGAAATCCGTGTCAGTCCACCGACCGCCGATGTAGTTGCGCAACTCTTCCACCACGAGCCTCCGTTCGGTATTTCAGGGGTTGTGCTGCGGCGCGGGCACCCGCTCCTCGAACGCCCAGGGTGACCCGTACTCGGCGAGCAGGTCCAGGAACGGCCGCGGCGGCAGTGCCTCCGGGCCGAGCACCCCGGCACCTGCCCAGGCTCCCGAGTCCATCAGCTCCAGCGCCACGACGGGATTGACCGCGGTCTGCCACACCACCGCCTGGGACCCATATTCCGCCATAGACCACCCGTTATCCACCACGTGGTACAGGTAGACCGACCGTGGCGCGCCGTGGCGGCCGGTCCCGGTCACCCAGGTACCCGCGCAGGTCACCCCGGTCATCCGGTCCCCGAGCGTAGCCGGGTCGGGCAGGCAGGCCGCCACCACGTCGCGCGGCGAAACCGCCGACCCGCCCACCTGGACCGGGTCGGTGCCGTCCAGGCCCAGCGTGTGCAGGGTCTTCAGCACCCCGATGAACTCCGCGCCGAGGCCGTACTTGAAGGTGACCCGCTTGGCCGGCACCCAGCGCGGCATCAGCAGCACCTCTTCGTGTTCCACGTTGACGCACTCCACCGGGCCGATGCCGGCCGGGAACGTGAACACCTCGGGCTCGCTGAACGGCGGGGTGGTGAACCAGCCCCGGCCCGCCTCCCAGATCACCGGCGGGTTCAGGCACTCCTCGATCGTGGTCCAGATGGAGAAGGTGGGTGCGAACGCATACCCGGCCACCTCCAGGTTGGCCCCGTCCCGCACGCCCAGCTCGTCGATCTCGGCGAACAGCTCATCGGCCGCGTACCGGGCGAACACGTCGGACAGCCCGGGCTCGACGCCCATGCCCACCAGCGCCAGCCGGCCCGCCCCGGCCCACTGATCGGCCAGCGCGAACTGGTCATCACCGAGCTTGACGCCGGTCTTCTGGTACGGCTCGCCGGGGTCCGGGTGGGACAGCGACATGGCCATGTCCAGGTAGTGCGTGCCCGCCCGCAGGGCGGCCCGGAACAGCGGCATCACGAAGCGCGGGTCGGTGGCGTTCATCAGCACGTCGCAGGAATGCTGGGCGAGCAGGCCCGCGGCGGCCGCCTCGTCGCGGGCATCCAGCTGGACGGCCAGGTAGCCGTCTTTCGCGGCCGCGGCGTGCTGCGCCCGGGCCAGGTCGTAATCGGCGATGATCAGCTCGGCGAACGGGCGGCGGGCTGCGATCCGGGCGAATGCGGTGCCAACCCCGCCGGCCCCGACAAGAAGGATGCGCATACGGGCGATCTTAGCGTTGTACTGATCGGTATAACACGGGACCAGTCGTGATACGTACCTGTTACAACTGAAATCGTTGCCGGGGCTTCTCATACGTGCTAGAACCGTCGCAGTTGGGTATGTGCCTTAGTTGCAGTTGGGTATGTGCCTTAGTTGCGGTGCAATAGACCTGATGACCGCCGGGCCACCGTTTGCGCGGGGCGTATCCAGGGACATACCGACCGCCGGGGTGCTGCAGGAGGGGTGAAGGCATGGCCACTGCCGAACAGGTCTCGCTGGAGCAGCCAGTCGAGAAGGGCCTCAAGTCGGGCGCCCTCGGGCTGGTCTCCACCACGATCATCGCGACCGCCTCGGTCGCTCCCGCCTACAGCATCGCCGCGACGCTGGTGTTCGTAGTGGGAGCCGTCGCACTGCAGTCACCGGCCGTCGCGGTCCTGGCGTTCGTTCCGATGCTGCTGACCTCCATCGGCTACAGCGAGCTGAACAAGGCCGACCCAGACTGCGGCACCTCGTTCACCTGGGCCTCGCGCGCGTTCGGGCCGCGGACCGGCTGGGCGGCTGGCTGGGGGATCATCGTGGCCGACGTCCTGGTCATGGCGAGCCTGGCCCAGGTGGCCGGGCAGTACGGGTTCCTGCTCTTCAACGCCGACGGCATCGGGAAGAACGCGACCAGCGGCTGGGTGCTGCTGGTCGGCGTGCTGTGGATCGTGGTCATGACCTACATCTGCTACCGGGGGATCGAGGTCTCGGCCAACTTCCAGAAGGTCCTGCTCGGCATCGAGCTGGTGATGCTGCTGGTGCTGTCGGTGACCGCGCTGGTCAAGGTGGGCACCGGGCACGCCCCGCCCGGCCACCGCACCCCCAGCCTGTCATGGCTCAACCCGTTCCATATCACCAGCTTCAGCGCCTTTGCCAGCGGCATCATCCTGATGGTCTTCATCTACTGGGGCTGGGACACCGCGGTCGCGGTGAATGAGGAGACCAAGGACAAGAACAAGACCCCCGGCCGGGCGGCCATCCTGTCCACGTTCATCCTCCTGGTCACCTACGCCATCGTGATCTTCTCCATGCAGTCCTACGCCGGCATCAAGCCCACGGGTAACGGCCTGGGCAACGTGGCCAACGCCGGTGACGTGCTGTCGATCCAGGGGAGCAGCATTTTCGGCACGTCCGCGTTCGGCAGCTTCCTCAGCCACCTGTTGCTGCTGATGGTGCTCTCCTCGGCGGCCGCGTCAACCCAGACGACGATCCTGCCGACCGCGCGGACCACCCTGTCGATGGCGGTGTACAAGGCGATACCGAAGTCCTTCTCGAAGATCCACCCGCGCTACCTCACCCCGACCGTGTCCACGATCGCCATGGGCGCGATCTCGATCGCGGTCTACGTGGGGTTCAACTACGCGTCCAACGGCATCGGGATCATCGGCGACGCGGTGATCGCGATCGGCCTGTACATCGCCTTCTACTACGGGCTGACCGGCTTCACCTGCGCCTGGTACTACCGGCGCAACCTGACCAGCAGCGCGCGCAACCTGTGGATGCAGGGCATCCTGCCGGCCACCGGCGGGCTGATCCTGTTCTTCCTGGGCGGCTGGAGCGTGTGGCTGGACTACGACGTGGCCACCCAGAACGACTACACGATGTGGACAGTGCCGTTCATCCACTGGCAGATCGGCGGGGCATTTGTGATCGCCGTCGTGGCCGCGCTCGTTGGCGTGGCCGCCTACCTCTACTGCCGGTTCGCCAACCCGAGCTTCTTCAAGAAGGAGACCCTCACCAGGGCCACGCCGACCCTGGTGCCGGACGAGTGAGCCGGCCGGCTCGCCGTCGGCTCGCGGGCCGACCAGGCGCCTCGGCGCAGCAGGCGGTCAGCGTCGGCGGCACCGCCTAGGCTGGAGGGTGTGACCGCCACCGCCGCTGATTCCCTCCTGGACGGCCTGAACCCGCAGCAGCGCGCCGCCGTCGTGCACCAGGGCGGCCCACTGCTCATCGTGGCCGGGGCCGGCTCGGGCAAGACCCGGGTGCTGACCCGCCGGATCGCTTACCTGCTGGCCGAGCGGGAGGTGAGCCCGCGGGAGATCCTGGCCATCACGTTCACCAACAAGGCGGCTGGCGAGATGGCCGGGCGGGTGGCCGGGCTGACCGGCTGGCGGTCGCGGTCCATGTGGGTGATGACCTTCCACTCGGCCTGCGTGCGGATCCTGCGCCGGGAAGCCCCCCGGTTCGGCTACCCCTCGTCCTTCTCCATCTACGACCAGGCCGATTCGCAGCGGCTGATGACCCTGGTTTGCCGCGAGCTCGACCTGGACACCAAGAACCACCCGCCCAAGGCCATGCTGGCCCAGGTGTCCAGCCTGAAGAACGAGCTCATCGACTACGAGACGTGCCTGGCCCGGGCCGACGGGTACCGCGGCAAGGCCCTGGCCGAGGCGTACGCCGAATACCAGCGCCGGCTGGTCGCCTCCGGCGCGATGGACTTCGACGATCTGATCATGGTCACCGTCAACCTGCTGCAGGCGTTCCCCGAGGTGGCCCGGGCCTACCGGGAGCGCTTCCGGCACGTCATGGTGGATGAGTACCAGGACACCAACCACGCGCAGTACGTGCTGGTCAGGGAGCTGGTCGGACACCCAGAGCCGGGCACTTCGCCGGGCGCCCCGGGCGACGGCGCCCTGCCGCCCGGGGAACTGTGCGTGGTGGGCGATGCGGACCAGTCGATCTACGCGTTCCGCGGGGCCACGATCCGCAACATCGAGGAGTTCACCCGGGACTTCCCGGACGCCAGCGTGATCAGGCTGGAGCAGAACTACCGGTCCACGCAGAACATCCTGGCCGCCGCGAACGCGGTGGTGTCCCGCAACCCCAACCGGGTGCCCAAGAACCTCTGGTCGGACGCAGGTGACGGCCCGCCGATCGTGGGATACGTGGCGGACAGCGAGCACGACGAGGCCGCGTTCGTGGCCGAGGAGACCGACCGGCTCTCCGACGAGCACGAGGCGTCCCCCGGCGAGGTCGCCGTGTTCTACCGCACCAACGCGCAGTCCCGGGTCTTCGAGGAAGTCTTCATCCGGGCCGGGCTGCCCTACAAGGTGGTCGGCGGCGTCCGCTTCTACGAACGGCGCGAGGTCCGCGACCTGCTCGCTTACCTGCGGCTGACGGCCAACGCCGAGGACGAGGTCTCGCTCCGCCGGGTGCTCAACGTGCCCCGCCGCGGGATCGGCGAGCGCGCCGAGGCGTGCGTGTCCGCGCTGGCCCAGCGGGACCGGATCACGTTCCCGGCCGCGCTGGCCCGGCCCGATGACGCACCCGGGCTGGCGGGCCGCTCGGCCCGCGCGATCGAGTCGTTCAACCAGCTGATGGACGGGTTCCGGGCCGAGGCCGCGGCCGGCCTGCCGGTCGCCGACCTGGCCGAGATGATCCTGGACCGCTCCGGCTACCTGGCCGAGCTGCAGGCCTCCACCGACCTGCAGGACGCCAGCCGGATCGAGAACCTGAACGAGCTGGTCTCGGTGGCCCGGGAGTTCGACGCCCAGCGCCCGGACGGGACGCTGACCGACTTCCTGGAGCAGGTGTCCCTGGTCGCGGACGCCGACGAGATCCCGGACGGCGAGCAGCACGGCGGCGTGGTCACGCTGATGACCCTGCACACGGCCAAGGGGCTGGAGTTCCCGGTGGTGTTCCTGACCGGGCTGGAGGAGCACGTGTTCCCGCACCAGCGCTCGATGACCGATGACAAGGAACTCGAGGAGGAGCGGCGGCTGGCCTACGTCGGGATCACCCGGGCCGAGCGCCGCCTCTACCTGACCCGCGCGGTGGCCCGCGGCACCTGGGGCCGGCCGGAGTACCACAAGCAGTCCCGGTTCCTGGACGAGATCCCGGCCAACCTCATCCAGTGGCGGCGGGACGAGTCCACGGCGGCCGCGCCGGCCGCGGAGCGGCTGGCCCAGCGGCCCGGTGTGCGCACGCCCGGCAACCGGCGGGTGCCCTCGCTCAGCCCGGGCGACAAGGTGACGCACGACGCGTACGGGCTCGGCACCGTGCTGTCCGTGGAGGGCCGCGGCGATGACCCGGAGGCCAAGATCGACTTTGGTGGCGACTACGGGATCAAGCACCTGGTGCTCCGCTACGCCCCGATCGAGAAGCTGTAGGCCCGCTGGTACGGCCCGCTGGAACCCGCGCGTTACCCTGCCGTTAACGGGGACACTCGCCGCCCCGTCAGGAGGCACGCATGGGAACGATCCGGGTCGTCATCGCCAAACCCGGCCTGGACGGTCATGACCGGGGGGCCAAGGTGGTGGCCAGGGCGCTGCGCGATGCCGGCGTGGAGGTGATCTACACCGGGCTGCACCAGACACCGGAGCAGATCGTGGCGGCGGCGATCCAGGAGGATGCCGACGCGGTCGGGCTATCCATCCTGTCCGGCGCGCACATGACCCAGTTCACCCGGGTCCTCGAACTGCTGGCCGAGCGCGATGCCAGCGACATCGTGGTATTCGGTGGCGGGATCGTGCC
>Ga0207665_10002139_pt1 | contig 13360 bp, 13 predicted proteins | sample LARL112metaG_FD_184351 | JGI IMG/M metagenome (GOLD analysis project Ga0207665, IMG submission 184351) | Corn, switchgrass and miscanthus rhizosphere microbial communities from Kellogg Biological Station, Michigan, USA - LAR L11-2 metaG... | ecosystem: Host-associated > Plants > Roots >...
GGCCTCGCTCGGATCCGCGCTTCAGTTTGACGTGCAGCGGGCCAGCTACACCAAGCCGATCATGCTCACCCAGGTCATCTACGGTCCGGGCGGCGCCACCACGACCAGGTCACTGCCCAGCAGCCTGCTGGACGGCTTCAACGGGATGCGGGACTTCCTGCGCCTGTCCGTCGCGGATACCGCCGGCAAGGTAGTGGCATCGACCCGGCCGCTGTTCTGCCTCAACGAAGGCCCGCAGCGGGCGCTCCCCGACAGCGCGCTCACGAACCCGTACCCGCCCGGATGCGGCTTCGACCCGTTCCCGAAGAGCCTGGTCATGGGTCTGCCGAGGGGCTGGGCGGCCGACCCGGCCAGCTTCTCGGCCAGCTTTCCTCCCCCGACCGTGCGACTCGCCCCCGGGACCTACAAGGTGACCGCGACCATCGCCCCGCAGTACGTACGCCTGCTGCACATCACCACCGCCGACGCGACAGCCAGCGTCAAGCTCACCGTGGTGAAGGGACGGCGATGCTGCGCCACGGCAGCGCCGAAGACCCGCCCCGCCCGGGCCCGCGGGCTTGCCCCGCTGCCCCCCGTCCCGTCCCTGACGAGCCCGCCCGCGGCAGCGCTGCCGGACCTGGTGCCGCTGCCGTCGTGGGGGATCGGCGCGCGGCACGACCGCCGGTCAGGGCTGGACTTGCTGACCTTCAACGCGACCGTATGGGTCGGCGGCAACTCGCCGCTGGACGTCGAGGGTTTCCGCTCGAACGGCTCGCCGGTCATGAAGGCCTACCAGTACTTCTGGCGGAACGGGCGCGTCATCGGCCGCGCCCGCGCCGGAACGATGGGATTCGACTCTCAGCACGGCCACAACCACTGGCACTTCGAGCAGTTCGCCCGGTACACGCTGCTCGACGCCGCGAAGAACCTGGCGGTGCGCAGCCACAAGGTCGGCTTCTGCATCGCCCCGAGCGACCCGGTGAACCTGCTTGCACCGCACGCCGTATGGCAGCCGCCGTCCATCGGCTTCGGCAACTTCACCTGCGGCCTGCCGACCGCCCTGTGGGTGCAGGAAATGATGCCGGTCGGCTGGGGAGACACCTACCTCCAGTCCGTCGCGGGCCAGGCGTTCGACATCACCAGCGTGCCGAACGGCACCTACTACGTCGAGGTAACCGCCAACCCGCAGCACGTCCTGTACGAGTCGAACACCCGCAACGACGTCTCACTGCGAAAGGTGATCCTCGGCGGCACACCCGGCCACCGGACGGTGAAGGTGCCCGCCTGGCACGGCATCGACCCCGAAGGCTGACCCACTCACCTCGGCCAGCTGAGCCGGCTGGCCGGTCAGCGCCGGCAATTCATCGCGCTCGATTCTGGTCGGCATGGTGATCGCTATCCCGGCTCGCCCGCCCGGCGGACCAGCTGGTCCGGCCGCGTGGGATCAATCGGAGCTGGCCGAGCGGGCCCCGAGCCCACGCAGCCAGGTGATGACGTTCTCCTGCCTGGTGCCCGGGCCGGTGGCGGCGTCCAGCGGCGTGCCGTGGGCGTAGTCCGGCTCCCAGTTGAGATCCGCGCCGCGCGACAGCAGGTACTCAGCGGCGCGGCGCTGCCCGGCGGTGCAGGCGTGCCAGAACGCTTGCGACACGTTGTCTGCTGGCGGGTCGCTGCCCAGGATCGTGTCGAGGCGGCTGAGCATGCCCAGCGCGGCGGCCTGCCAGGCCTTGTCGACCCGGGCGCCGCACGCCACCAGCAGCCGGGCGACGTTCCAGCAGCCGTAGCCGACGGCGTTGTCGAGCGGAGTGCCGATCGAGCCATCGGGCACCTCGATATCGGCTCCGCCGTCGATCAGGGCCTCGGCCACGTCGGCGTCGTCGCTGCTGGCCGCGTAGTGCAACGGCGTCTCATCACCCGGACCGCTGGCCTCTGCTCCCCGGCTGGTGGTCAGGGCGTTGGGGTCGGCGCCGGCATCGATCAAGAGCCGGACGATCTGCGGGCCGTTGGGGAAGTAGCCGGGCCAGTCGGTGACCAGGTGCAAAGGCGTCGCCGTGCCGGTGTCCTTGCGGCCAAGCCGGGCCGTCGCCAGTGCGGGATGACTGCTCAGCAGCCGCTGGATCGCCTCGACGTCACCAGCGTGGACCGCCCACCGCAGCTCGGCCGCGACCGGGTCGTCGTCAGGGATCTGCTGGCCGGTCTGCTGCGCACTCATCGCGGCCCATCATGCCAGGTGCCGCGGAATGAAGCGGGGCGAGTTGCTGCGGCTAGCTGAGTAGCTGGCCGAAGATGCCGATGCCTGCTTGCAGGGCGCGGCCTTGGCCCACGATGCCGCCGGTGATCTCCGGATGGGAGGCTGCCCACGCCGACGCAGTAGCCCTGGTGGCGAAGAAGTTTATGTGCCCGCAGCACACCGACGCCGACGGCCCGGCGCACCCGCCGCCGGTCCGGCCGACGTACACCACGGCTGTGCCCGGATCCCAGGTGCTGCTGGCCTGGTCAACGTGCACGGCGACCGGCTCGCCGGTGGACGGGTCGGCTGATTCGATCACGACAGGACGGCCGGTCATCGCGGAAATGCCCAGGGCGTCGATGGCGCACATGGCGAACACGGCCGCGCCGCCAGTTATCCGCACCCGGTGCCTGGTCGGCACCGCGGAGAACGGATACGCCGCGGTGATCTGACCGGCATCATCGAGGTACAGGAAGTCGCCGTCGGCCAGTTCGGCCAGCACCTTGGACACATCGAACGGCTTTGCGTGCCCGGCCAGGCTGGAGATGCCGGGCGCAGCCCCGGTCTGCACGAACGAGCGCAGCACGGCCTGATGGACTGCCCGCAGGCCACGGTCGGCGGGCGCGACGCGCCCCCGGCCCGCGCGTCCCATCGCATCCAGCCACGCCGGGTCCCCCGGATCGCCAGCGGTGGCCTGGGCCTGCTCGATCGCCTGGCGGAGCTGACCGGCCGATGGCGCACCCGATGTGCGGCCGTGCTCATCGCGGTACAGCCGACAGGACATGCTCGGCGGCTGCCCCGGCTCGGCGAACGGGTCCACCCCGTCGATCAGCAAGGTGGGCGAGCCGTGCATGCCCCACCGGACTGCCTCGGTCTCATCGGAGATCACCTGGCGTGACACCGAGACGCCGGCCCGGCCGTCCAGGACGACCGCGAGCCGGTCATTCAGGACAGCCGCGTTCGGGCACGTGGGCTCGACCAGGACGGTCAGACGCATCTAGCCAGCTCCCTGAGGTGGCGCTACCAGGGCAGGTGCCGGTTGAGCCACTGCAGCGCAGGCCCGACGACTGGGCGCTGATGCCAGCCCCGCGCTATGACTTGCCCGCGGACCGACTCGGCGGCGCCGCGCAGCGTCTGGCGCATCACCGTGGCCTGACGGTCTCTCGCCCGCCGCCGCAGGAAATGGACACAGCTGATGCAGACACCGACCTCGGGATGACTGCCGAGGCGGACCAGCGTGTCCTCGGATCTGGTCTTGCCGCAGCACCAGCATCTGCTCTCCCTGGCCTGATCCGTCGCGGTCTGGGTCTCAGCACTCATCACGGCTCCCGTCTGCCAGCAGCGAGTGTAGGCGCTCGGGGCTTAGGCTTGGTGTGTGCGTTTCCGCTCACTGAGTTGACCTCGCCGGGCCAGCCGCGCCATCACGATCGCGTGGCCTGATGCCCGTGCGCCTCCATCCGGTCCACGCCCCACTCCCTGATCGAGACCTCAGGCAAACCCGGACGGAGAACACCGATGACGCACCTCACCGCACCAGCCCAGCCGCTGACCGATGGCATCCTCACGCTGCGGCTGCCCTCACCCGCGGCCGGAGACATCGACACGGTACGCGGATACATCGACCAGGACCAGCTCAACGACGCCTGGATGCCCGGCATCCCGCTCATTCCGGCCGGGCAGGCGATCAGCGACTGGCGCAACGGCTGGGCGGGCCGCCCCAGCCGCGACGGCCCGGTACTCGTGGTCACCATCCCCGAAGAGCCGCGGTTCATCGGCATCATCGGCTTGGGCGACCGCGGCGACGGAATCATTGAGATGGTGTACGGCATCGCGCCGCGATGGCGGGGACGCGGCCTGGCCAGCCGCGCTACCCGGCTCGCCGCCCGCTGGGCCCTGAGCCAGCCCGGCGTGACCACGGTCGAACTGCGGATCGACCAGGGCCACACGGCCAGCCAGCACGTGGCAGAAAACGCCGGATTCACCCGGGCTGGCACGGTCACCCAGTACGTTCCCGGCACCGGGCAGACTTTCGAGGACCTGCGCTATGTCCTGGGGCGGCAACCAGAGCCCTAGAGCCCTGCTCTGAACATCAGAACCGTGGCCACTCCTGTGGAGTCTGGCCCGCGAGCGACGGGCGGGCCTCCGCGAGGCTGACCGCCGCACCGACGCCGGGCCCACGGCGCCGCCTGGCCCGGCCTACGCCCAGTTACCTGGGCGCGGCACCCGTCGGCTGTAACTCCTCAGCGTCACCCGGTGGATCGAGGCTGGTGTGCGCGGGGCAGGCCGCCGTCGATGTGAGGGATTTCGCGAGTGATCTCGGCCTTCACTCGGACTTCTCGGCGGGCGTACTCGATGGCCAGTAAGCGGGCGACCAATCCCCCGCTGGGTCGGTGGTTTGCCCCACTTCGATCAGATGACCGTCGGGATCGCGAATGTAACAGCGCTTCTCGTACTGGTGTTGTTTCGGCGGCGTCAGGAATTGAGCACCCCGGGCGCTCCATTCGGCGTACACGGCGTCGATGTCTTTGACCCGGATATTGAGGAAGCTGCTGACCCGGTCGGGATTACGCGGCGTCTCCAGGATGACCGTCGGCTTGTCGTCGGTCGGACCCCCGCCGCCATTGATGACGATCCAGCTGTTGGCTAGCGCAACATTGACCGGGTCTCCGGGACGTTCCACCCGACCGCCGAGTACTTCGGTGTAGAAGCGCCAGACCGCAGATGACCAGCCCGTGTGGTGGTGCGAAGGAAGTCCCGGCCAGGACATCTGCTTCATGGACCGGCGACTCTCCTTAACCAGTGGCGGTCTCCCCGTCCGGGAACACTTCGCTGAGCCGCCCGGTGCTGACGTCGTACACGAACCCCCTGATCGGGACCTCCTGCGAGATCCACGGATGCGACCTGGCCTTCTGGATCTGCTCCCTGGTGTTCTTCTCGGGGTCGGTGAAGCTGTAGAACCTGGCCGGCGCTATTGGCGCCTGCCCCGTCTCCTTGCGGAGCCGGTCCTCCAGCTCGCTGTCGGTGAACCTGAGCATCCCGCAATCGGTGTGATTGATGATCATTATCTCTCGGGTGCCCAGCAACCTGGTGGACAGAACAAGCGACCGGACCGCATCGTCATCGATCACGGTGCCGAAGTTCCTGATCATGTCTACATCGCCAGCGGCGAGACCCAGCATCTGCTCGATACTGGTTAGCCGGGGATCCGCGCAGGTGACGATCGCGATCTTGGGCGCCGGCGGTCCCCCACGGCTGGGATCGTAGCCGTTGGCCATGGTGGCATTCGCGCTCAGCGCATCGTCGATAATACTCATGACTGTTTCTCCTTCTCTTGGGCCTACCGGGCGGCTGGCCGGTGACATCCTGGCCGGTGTCAGCTAGCCATTCCAGTTCGGGGATCTGGAGCTTTAGCCTCTTGCCCGTCGTAGCGCAAGGTGCTGCGCACAGGGGCATTCAATCAGGCCGTCTAGAAGCTTCTGGATGACGCCCCGGCGGACTTCTCGCTCGAGGAGGACCCCTCCGTACCTGGGCCCGACACCTCCGCGCTGGCGTGGCGTCTCGGGGCGCCCGGCAGCCCGGTGGCCCGCGGGATCGATATCCTCACGATCCGTGATGGCGGCGTGAGCGTTCTGCGTACTCTGATCGCTGATCTACAACACCGCCCGGGAGCATGACATGGTTGCGGTACCAAGCGGTGAGATGCCACGGCAAGCCTGGAGGCATAACCCGGCCCGGCATGGATACGAGACCCTGCATGGACGGTCATAGCGAGAACCCCGGAGAATCGCGGTCCGAACCCGTCGCCGCGGGGCTGGCCCCGCCGGACGAACTGGAAACCGATGAGGTTCCCGATTCACTGATCTCGGAATTCGCCTCACTGACCACGCCGTACTGCTGGGTTATCACCGAGGATGCGGTCGCCGGCTACGACGGGGCCGAGCCGTCCGCAGTCGGCAAGTCCGGGCCCGGCCAGGCAGTTGCCGAGGACGTTGCCGAGGCCTTGACCGCCGGGCGGTTCTTCCGGCTGGTCGACGGTAAGGGTCACGAACTCGCAGTCGGGCGGCTGTACGACCCGAGCGGCGATAACGAGCTCGCACCGCTGGACGATTTTGGACGGCAGAATCTGGGCGCGCTGAACATCGAGTTCCGCGCCGAAGGCGACTGGCAGGCTGCTTGACCGGCCGGTCGGCTGGCGTGGCTTCCCGCCGCGTTCAGCCGACCCCGCCGGCCTGCCCTCATGGTCAGCAACAGCTCGACGATCAGCCGCCTGCCGCTCCGGGGGAGCAGGGATCTACAAACTGTCGGTTCAGTCCGCGTTGATTCCAGCCCAGCACTCGCAGCGTTAGTTGCTCACCGTTCACTTCCTGCACGACTAGGTGGTAGCCCGACCTGAGATCCTTCACGAGATCCAGCGCTCCAGACCGCAGTTACCCTAGGTGCATATGAACGACGACAGCGAGGCGCGCCTGGCGGTCAGCGCAGCCCTCCAGTTCATCCGCGACTGGGCCTCCCAGACACCCGACGATCGTGCGTGGATAGAGATCCACGATCAGCGGCACGGCGTCGTCCGGCATTTCTGGCGTGCGGGCAACCTGTCCGGCTCCGTCCGCCATACCAGCCGCGGCTGGACCATCGACTTCGCGGACCCCGACGCCCCCACCATGCATTTCCGGCATCTCCCGCCGCCACCGCAGCGCCCGCCACCATCGCCACTCCCCGAGCGCCCGGCCGAGGCCGACGACGCGTGATCGTCCAGGGCCCACCCATCGCCAGCGTTCACAGACCTGCACCCGCCCGGCTGGTGGATCACTGTTGGCTCGGACGCTCTCAGCCCCCCTCGACGCACGCCCCCCGCCGCGCCCGGTATCTGGGTGATGGCCGCGCTGACCGGCGTCACCCTGTAACCCACCTGCAGGGAGCGGAAAGAGACGGCTCGTCCATCCGGCTACCCAGCAGAGCTGGTCGTTCTGTCTTGCTCGCCGAAACCCGCCAGCACCTTGCGGACAGCAAATAGTCGGCGATCTGGCGTCACGCTGCGTCTGAGGCTTAGTAACGCATCGTGAATGGCGTCGGTCTGCTCCTGGCGCGCAAGTATCCAGCCGATCTGGGCGGCAACCTGGATCGCCAGAGTGACTGTCGTTACCACGCCCAAGTGGATGATCTGCGCGCCTCCGCCCAACAGAATCGACAGGGCCGTCGGCGCGGCGCCGTGTCGTCCCGTTCGTGGCCTGCTTCCCGGGACGATCCTCAGGCAGCACGGCCTGGTGCTATGTCCTCAGCGCCCAGGATTCCTCTCAGGAACTGGCCGGTATAGCTGTCGTCCACCTGCGCGACGTCCTCGGGCGTGCCGGTCGCCATCACTGTGCCGCCGCCTGAGCCGCCGTCCGGGCCGAGGTCGATCACCCAGTCCGCGGTTTTGATGACATCGAGGTTGTGCTCGATCACGATGACCGTGTTGCCGCCGTCGACGAGTCGGCCGAGCACGCCGAGCAGCTTGCGGATGTCCTCGAAATGCAGTCCGGTGGTCGGCTCGTCCAGCACGTAGATGGTCTGGCCGGTGGAGCGGCGCTGCAGTTCGGAGGCGAGCTTGACCCGCTGCGCCTCACCGCCGGACAGGGTGGGCGCCGGCTGGCCCAGCCGTACGTACCCCAGGCCGACGTCGACCAGCGTCTTCAGGTGCCGGTGGATGGCGGGCACCGGCTCGAAGAACTCCGCCGCTTCCTCGATCGGCATGTCGAGCACGTCCGCGATCCTCTTGCCCTTGTAGTGGACGCCCAGCGTGTCGGCGTTGTACCGGGCGCCGTGGCAGACCTCGCACGGCACGTACACGTCGGGCAGGAACTGCATCTCGATCTTGACGGTGCCGTCGCCGGAGCAGGCCTCGCACCGGCCGCCCTTGACGTTGAACGAGAACCGGCCCGCGTGGTAGCCGCGGATCTTGGCCTCGGTGGTCTGCGCGAACAGCCGCCGGATGTGGTCGAAGACGCCGGTGTAGGTGGCCGGGTTGGACCGCGGGGTGCGGCCGATTGGACCCTGGTCGACGTGCACCACCTTGTCGAGGTGCCCGGTACCGGTGACCCTGGTGTGCTTGCCCGCCGCAGTGCGGGCACCGTGCAGTTCCCTGGCCAGTGCCCTGTACAGGATGTCGTTGACCAGGGTGGACTTCCCGGAGCCGGACACCCCGGTGACGGCGATGAAGCAGCCGAGCGGGAACGCCACATCGATCCCGCGCAGGTTGTGCTCGCTGGCGCCCTCGACCACGACCTCTTTGCCCTCGGCCCGCTTGCGGCGGACCGCAGGCAGCGGGATGGACTCCTGCCCGGTGAGGTATGCGCCGGTCAGCGACTCCTTGCTGGTCAGCAGGTCGGCCAGCGGCCCGGACACCACGATCCGCCCGCCGTGCTCGCCCGCGCCGGGGCCGATGTCCACCACCCAGTCCGCGGCGCGGATGGTGTCCTCGTCGTGCTCAACGACAATCAGCGTGTTCCCCAGGTCGCGCAGCCGCAGCAGGGTTTCCAGCAGCCTGTGGTTGTCCCGCTGGTGCAGCCCGATGGACGGCTCGTCCAGCACGTACAGCACGCCCGCCAGCCCGGAACCGATCTGCGTGGCCAGCCGGATCCGCTGCGCCTCCCCGCCGGCCAGCGTCGCCGACGCCCGGTCCAGCGTCAGATAGTCAAGCCCCACATCCAGCAGGAAGCCCAGCCGGGTGACCACCTCAGCCAGGATGGGCCGTGAGATCTGCTGATCCCGCCGGGACAGCCTCAGCGCTGGCAGAGTCGTGGCCAGCTCCCCGATCGGCAGCGCGCACAGTTCCCCAATGGACCGGCCGTCGACGGTCACTGCGAGGGATACCGGCTTCAGCCGGGCCCCGCCGCAGGACGGGCAGGGCACCTCGCGCATGAAGCCTGCGCACCAGTCGCGGCTTGCCTCATCCTTGCCGTCGTGATGCTGTCGCTCGAGGTAGGGGATCGCGCCCTCGAAGCGGGCGTAGTAGGAGCGCTGCCTGCCGTTCCTGGTCCTGTACTGAACATGAACCTGCTGGTCATGTCCGTGCAGCAGGGCATGCTGGGCAGCGGCGGGCAGCCTGGCCCAGGGCGTGTCGATGCTGAACCCGAGCGCGTCGCCGAGCGCTTCGATCAGTCTCATGAAGTAGTCGTTGACGTGCCCGCCGCTCCACACGTCGATCGCGCCCTCGGCCAGCGTCTTGCCGGGATCCGGCACCACGAGCTCGGGATCGGCCTCCGTCCGCGTGCCCAGGCCGGTGCAGTCGGGACAAGCTCCCCAGGGGGAGTTGAACGAGAACGACCGCGGCTCGAGCTCGTCGAACGACAGGTCGTCGTAGAGGCACGCCAGGTGCTCGGAGAACATCCGCTCCCGATGGGGGTCGTCCTGGGGCAGGTCGACGAAGTCGAGCAGGACCACGCCGCCGGATAGGGCCAGCGCAGTCTCCACCGAGTCCGTCAGCCTGCGCCGGGCCGACTCCTTCACCGCCAGCCGGTCGACGACCACCTCGATGTCGTGCTCCTCGTACTTCTTCAGCGCCGGCAGCTCGCCCCCCGGGGCAACGCTGTCCAGCCGGATCACGACGCCGTCGACCCTGGCCCGGGAGTAGCCCTTGGCCTGCAGTTCGCCGAGCATCTCCGTGTACTCGCCCTTGCGGCCGCGGACCACCGGCGCCAGGACCTGGAACCTGGTACCCTCCTCCAGCTCCATCACCCGGTCGACGATCTGCTGCGGGCTCTGCCGCGCGATCGGCCGGCCGCAGACCGGGCAGTGCGGCTTCCCGACCCTGGCAAACAGCAGCCGCAGGTAGTCGTACACCTCGGTGATCGTGCCGACAGTGGAGCGCGGGTTGCGGCCCGCCGCCTTCTGGCCGATCGAGACCGCCGGTGACAGCCCGTCGATGAAATCGACGTCGGGCTTGTCCATCTGCCCGAGGAACTGCCGGGCGTAGGCCGACAGCGACTCGACGTACCTGCGCTGCCCCTCGGCGAAGATCGTGTCAAAAGCCAGGCTCGACTTGCCCGATCCCGACAACCCTGTGAAGACGACCAGGGCATCACGCGGCAGGTCCAGCGATACGTCCTTCAGGTTGTGCGCGCGTGCACCACGGACGACGAGACGGTCAGCCACTTTGAACTCAGCACTCCAATAGGGATGTGGCGCCCGCAAGGCGTCGGGCCCAAGGGATGACCAGACAGACGTCTATCCGCGACAGCGCCGACTCCGCAGCGCCTCAGCCACGCCCTTGATCTGCCGCATCCCGAATGTCAAGAACGAAAACTGAGCGCCAGAGATTCCGGTTGGGTACTGGCTAGTAGCGTCAGCCGAAAGGCAGCCTCCGTGATCCATGGGCGATGATGACGTCATGTGCACAGATCAGACTCCGGCCGGGCATGGCGCGAGCCAGGAGATCCTGCATGACGTGGACCTGCCGGTGCAGTTCGACCTGGAGCCGGTCGACTCGGTTACGGTAACCACGCTGATGGACAACGTGACCGACGTCTTCATGCCAGATCAGGGTCCGGCCCATCGCGCGCCCGTGGACATCGGCGGCCGCCGCCCAGCTTCGACCATGGAAAGCGGCGACGCGCCCGAGGCGCTGCTGGCCGAGCACGGCTTCTCGGTCCTGGTGACGGTGACCAAGAACGGCCGGCAACATCGCATCCTTTTCGACACCGGCACCAGCCCCGATGGCGTCGTGCAGAACATGCGCCGCCTTGACGTCGACCCCACGGACATCGAGGTGATCGTCTGCAGCCATGGCCATTTCGATCACACGACCGGCCTGGACGGACTGATCCGGCGGCTGGGCGGCTCGGTGAACCTGCCGGTGCTCATCCATCCGCACTTCTGGCGCCGGCGCCGGGTGAGCCTACCCGGCCGGGAACCTCTGGAGATCCCGACGACCAGCCGCAGCGCGCTGATCAGTGCCGGGTTCGAGATCGTCGAGGAACGCCAGCCCAGCTTCCTGTTCGAGCAGTCTGTGCTGGTCACTGGCGAGGTAGCCCGCGGCACCGGCTACGAGCCGGGGTTCCCGCCGCAGCAGGCCTGGCTGGACGGCAGCTGGCAGCCAGATCCGCTGGTGCTCGACGACCAGGCGCTGGTCATCGACATCAAGGACAAGGGGCTGTTGGTCATCACCGGATGTGGGCACGCCGGCGTGGTGAACATCTGCTGTTACGCCCGCCGACTCACCAAGGACAGGCCGCTGCACGCGGTTATCGGCGGCTTTCACCTCAACGGGCCGATCTTCGAGCCGCTGATCCCGCGAGTCATCGACGACCTGAGTGCACTGAACCCGCAGGTCGTCGTTCCGGCACATTGCACCGGCTGGCGCGCCCAGCACGCCATGGGGGCACGGCTGCCCGGGGCGTTCATCCCGAACACCGTCGGCACCAGGGTGGAACTGTAGCCACTACGGGTGCTGGCCGCTGACCGAGGTCACCTCGCCGGCCAGGTAGGAGACGTAGTTCGCTGGCCAGGAGGACCATGGCGTTGGCGACCCCACGGCTGCGCACCGCGGCCGAAGGCCTCGCGACCAGCCAGATCGATTCTGCCATTCTCCCGTCCAGAACTGATATGGGCGGTAACCCGGTCGCCGGCGTGGCCGGCCCGTGCAGCGCCCGAACGGGGTGATCTGTGTGCTGCCACGCGTGTCGACGGCACGGCTGACCGATATCTAATGCCCGGGCTGAATCAGACCGTCGGCCCTGAACCCGCAGCCCCGGGCTCTCGGAGCATCGCCCACATCGGCGGTGATGCTCCTGCCTGGATGACCTCGATGACCCTGAATCCGTGACGCTCGTAGAGGGCCCGGTTGCGCGGGCTGGTTGCCTCGAGGTAGGGGAGTCCGTCACGGTCACAGGCCGCCAGCCCGTGCCGGAGGAGGGCGGAGCCCAGGCCCTGGCCTTGCGCGACCGGGTCAACTCCGGTCAGCGGCAGAAACCAGTGCTCGAACGCCGGGTGCAATTGAGCCATTTGCCCGGTCACGGCATGGAGGTCGCGGAGGATCTGATCGCCGCAACTCTCGGCTATCAACTCCCCGAACGTTGCTTCATCCGACTCGACACCGGGGGGCAGCCACAAGGCGACCGCAGCGAAGTTCTCAAGTACGTGCGCCGTGCCGTGATCGAACGCCCGCCCGCCATATGCCTCGGCGATCTGCGGCCAGTAGGCGGCGTACTGATACGCGTCCGGCCAGGCCCACCGCATGATCGGGTCGGCAGCGAACGCAAGGGTGAGCGTGGCGACCCCACGACGCCGGTGCTCCGGTTGGATGACCTCAACTGATGCCGATGTCACCGGGACATCCTCACTTCTCGATCCGTTTGTTAGGACACGTCCGGGAGCAGTCGAGCGCAGGCGGGCGCGGGTGCCACTGCGTACATGGGGACAGCCCGGCCGCGCTGGTCACAGTCAGGCCGGGGACCGTTCGGGCGAGCCATGGTGAAACCAGCTGCGGAGGTTATCGCCGGGCGGCCGGTGATGTGGCTCGAGGCCCCCGGCCGGGTGGCGGCACCGCGGGCGGGGAAGCCTCGCTGGCTCCGAAGCGCCTGGGCACGGGTTAATCCAACTGCCGTTGCCGGATCCGGCTTTGCTGGAATGTGCAACGGTTCCTTTTACTGATGCGGCGCTGCGGTGTTGTCGGTAAAATTGCCGTAATGGCCGTTGTGCGGACCATTTGGATAGGGCTTGTAGCAAACGTATGCGTCCCCGTTTTTGTTGACCGCGATGAAGGCTGCCTGCGCCAGGGCGCCGTCGGGCAGCATCCCAGCCTGACCGTAAGTCAGCGCGGTGTAGCTGTTCGTGCAGGTACCGACCGGCGGGCTGGCCTGAGCGACACCTGGGGCAAGCACGAGGATCAGCGGCGTACCGATGGAAGCTCCCAAGGCCGTGATTACGAGTGCGAGACGGCAACTGCGGGCGCGTAGAAAGGTCATATTTCCCCCCGAAATATCGTCTGCTCACATTAGCATCCCCGTCCACCCCGTGCCCACCCGCGTGGGCGCTCTAGAGGGATCAGGCCGGCTATATATCAGCGGCCGTCCAGGAGGCACCAGCAGCATGATCATGCCTATGCCCGGGGTGCTTCTGAAACGCGCGCTTGCGAGCCGGTCTGTCCCGGCGCCTGGGCAAGCATCCCCGGCGGCC
>Ga0207665_10002140_pt1 | contig 13357 bp, 11 predicted proteins | sample LARL112metaG_FD_184351 | JGI IMG/M metagenome (GOLD analysis project Ga0207665, IMG submission 184351) | Corn, switchgrass and miscanthus rhizosphere microbial communities from Kellogg Biological Station, Michigan, USA - LAR L11-2 metaG... | ecosystem: Host-associated > Plants > Roots >...
TGCAGGAACACCAGGGGCAGGTTGAACGTGTCGCACAGGTCGACGAACTTGGTCTCCTTGGCCAGCGCGGCCGGGTCGAGCGCGCCCGCGCCGGTCAGCGGCTGGCTGGCCACGATGCCGGCCGGCTGGCCCTCGATCCTGACCAGCGCCGTGATCAGGCTCGGGCCCCAGCCCGCGCCCCAGGGGAAGATCGAGTCGCGGTCGGCGATCGCCTCGAGCACCCGGTGCATGTCGTAGGCCGAGCGGCTGGCGGCGGGCACGATCGACGCCAGCTCGGCCGGGTCGGTGGCGGGCGCGGCGGCCGGTGCCGCGGGAGCGGGACTGGCGGCGCTAGACGGCAGGTAGGACAGGAACGCGGCGATGGCATCGAAGGCGTCCGCCTCGGCCTCGACTGCCATGTGCGCGTTGCCGGCCGCCTGGGCGCCGTCGGGGCCGCCGAGCTCGGTGTCGGTGAGCTGCTCGCCGATGGCCGCCTCGACCACGGAGGGACCGGAGAGCGCGATCGCCGCGGACTGCGTCATCACCACGAAGTGCGCGGTGGACGCGTGCAGCGCCGAGTCACCGTACGAGGGGCCGAGCACCGCGGCGGCCCGCGGCACCGGCGGCTCGCCGGGGCGCGGCTTGAGGAACGTCTTGAAGTCCAGCGGCAGCCCGCTGAACCGCCAGCCCATGACGTCGGGAATGCGCCCGCCGTCGGCGTCGCACAGCAGCACCAGCGGGTACCCGAACCGCTGCGCCTGCTCGATCAGCCGTCCCTGCTTGCGCATGCTGACCGGCGCGGTCGTGCCGGCCAGGACGGTCGCGTCGATGCCGATGAGGCCGACCGTGCGGCCGTCGACCCGGCCGAAGCCGGTGACGACCCCGTCGCCCGGCACCTTCTTACCGGTGCGCCGTTCCGGCTGGGCCAGCACCCCGGTCTCGAACCAGGAGCCCTCGTCGAGCAGCAGCGCGATCCGCTCCCGCACCGGCAGCCGGCCTGACGCGCGGTGCCTGTCCACCGCCTGCGAGCCGCCCATCTCCAGCGCCTCGGCGTGCCTGCGCCGTGACTCGGCGACGCGCTCGCCCGCGGCAGGTCCCGTCGCGGGAGACCCGCCCCGGCCTTCGGCCGTCGCGGGCCCCGTGGTGGGCAGGGTCATGGCCCATAAACTACCATACGATCGGTAGATAAGCTGGGCGGAGGACAGGTGCGCAGATGACCGGGCCGGTACTGGTGGCGAACCGCGGCGAGATCGCGGTCCGGCTCATCCGCACGTACCGCGACCTCGGCGTGCGGACGATCGCGGTGTACAGCGACGCCGACGCGGCCGCGGCGCACGTCCGGCTAGCCGACGAGGCCGTCCGGCTCGGCCCGGCCCCGGTGGCCCTCTCCTACCTTAACCAGGATGCGGTCATCGACGCGGCTCGCGCGGCCGGGGCCGCGGCGGTGGACCCCGGTTACGGCCTGCTGAGCGAGAACGCCGAGTTCGCCGCGGCCGTGGCGGCGGCCGGGCTGGTCTTCATCGGACCTCCGGCCGGGGTGATCGCGACGATGGGCGACAAGCTGGCCGCGCGGGCCCTGGCTTCGCGGGCTAAGGTCCCGGTGGTACCCGGTTCCGCCGCCGTGGCGGCGCCGGGCGACGCGCTCGCGGCGGCCGCCCGGCTCGGCTACCCGGTGCTGGTCAAGGCCTCGGCCGGCGGCGGCGGGCGGGGCCTGCGGATCGCCCGGGACGCCGCCGCCCTGCCCGGCGCGCTGGCGGCCGCCGCGGCCGAGGCGCGGGCGGCCTTCGGGCAGCCCGGGGTGTACCTGGAGCGGCACGTGCCCGACGCCAGGCACGTCGAGGTGCAGGTCCTGGCCGACGAGCACGGCACCGTGCTGTGCCTGGGCGACCGGGACTGCTCGGTGCAGCGGCGCCACCAGAAGCTGATCGAGGAGGCGCCCGCGCCGTTCCTGCCCGACGGGGTGCGCGCCGCGATGCACGAGGCGGCGGCCAGGCTCGCCGCCGAGGCCGGATACCGCAGCACCGGCACGGTCGAGTTCCTCTACTCCCCCGCCGGCGGCGAGTTCTGGTTCCTGGAGATGAACACCAGGCTCCAGGTCGAGCACGGGGTGACCGAGCTCGTCACCGGCCTGGACCTGGTGGAGCTCAGGCTCGCCGTGGCCGCGGGCGAGCCGCTGCGCCTGACCCAGGACGACGTGCGGATCCGCGGCCACGCGATCGAGGCCCGGCTGGCCGCCGAGGATCCGTGGCGGGAGTTCCTGCCCGTCTCCGGCACGGTCACCGGGCTGCACGTCCCGGCCGGTCCGTGGCTGCGGGCGGATCTCGGCGTGACCGCCGGCGACCGGGTGCCCGCCGAGTACGACTCGCTGTTCGGCAAGCTGATGGCGTGGGGCCCGGACCGGGAGACGGCCAGGCGGCGGCTGGCCGCGGCCCTCGGCGAGCTGCGGGTCAGCGGCCTGCCCAGCACGGCGCCCTACCTGCGCGACGTGCTGCTGCGGCCCGAGTTCACCGACGGCTCGTTCTCGACGACCACGCTGGAAGCACACTGGACGCCGCGTGAAGATCAGCGGCCGCCCGCGGACCTTGGCGTTCTGGCGCACGAACCGGGGACCGCGCGCACGGTGCGGATCCGCACGAACGCTGGCCCGTTCGTTATCAAGATCCATGGCCGGCCTGGTCCGGGCGCTGCCCCGGTCCGTGCGGCCGGCGGCGGCGCGGGACCCCGGCCCGGGCAGCGGGCCCAGGCCGCCGCGGGACAGCCGGCCGCGCCCATGGACGGCGTGGTCGTCAAGGTCGCGGCGGCGCCCGGCGACGAGGTGGAGCGGCACGCGGTCCTGGTCGTCCTGGAGGCGATGAAGATGCAGATCCCGGTGACCGCGCCGTGGCCCGGACGGGTGACGGCGCTGCTGGTCGCCGAGGGCGACAGCGTGACCGCCGGGCAGCCGCTGGCCGAGGTTAGCCGGCCGCCTGACGGCGCGGATGCGGCCGGGGAATGAGCTCCGGCTGGGGTGATCCCGTCTCGTTAGCGACCCGGACGGCGCGGTCCACGATGTCGTGATCGGGGGCGAGGTGGCAGACCGGGTCGGTGCGGGCGGCGTCGCCGGTGAGCTGAAAGGCCTGGCAGCGGCAGCCGCCGAAGTCGACCTCGCGGCGGTCGCAGCTCCGGCAGGGCTCCGGCATCCAGTCCGTCCCGCGGAACCGCCTGAACACCGGTGACTCCGCCCAGATCCAGGCCAGCGGGTGCTCCCGCACGCTGGCCCGCGGCAGGGGCAGCTCGTGCGCGGTCGGGCACGGGAGAACGCCGCCGTCGGGGACCACGGTGAGCTGGTGCCGGCCCCAGCCGCCCATGCAGGGCTTGGGGTACCTGCTGTAGTAGTCGGGGACCACGTAGATGATCTCCATCCGGTCCCGCAGCCGCTCGTGCGCGGCCCGGACCACGGCTTCCGCGCGGCCGAGCTGGTCCCGGCTGGGCAGCAGGCCGGCCCGGTTGCGGGCGGCCCAGCCGTAATACTGCGTGTTGGCCAGCTCGACCCGGTCGGCCTGGAGGCTTTCGGCCAGCTCGAGGATGGCGCCGATCCGGTCGATGTTGCCCCGGTGCAGGACCACGTTCACGGTGAGCGGCCAGCCCATTTTCTTGACCAAACGGGTGGCCGTCAGCTTGCGCTCAAAGGACAGCAGCCCGGCGATGCGGTCAGCGAGCAGCGGCTCGTCGGCCTGCACGCTGATCTGCACGTGGTCGAGGCCCGCGTCGCGAAGCTGCCCGGCGCGGCGGTCAGAAAGCCCGAGCCCGCTGGTGATGAGGTTCGTGTAGAGGCCGAGGTCGCGGGCGGCGGCCACGATCGGGACCAGGTCGCGGCGCAGCAGCGGCTCGCCGCCGGACAGGTGCACCTGGAGGACGCCCAGGTCGCTGGCCTCGGCCAGCACCCGTTGCCATTCCGCGGTGCTCAGCTCACCGGAGTAGGCGGCCAGGTCCAGCGGGTTGGAGCAGTACGGGCAGTGCAGCGGGCAGCCGTAGGTGAGCTCGGCCAGCAGGCCCATGGGCTTATCCATGGACTACCGAACGCCGTTTCGTGAGCCGGCCAAGGAACGTCCGGATCTCGTCCTCGTCGACGCGTTTGTACTGGCCGCGCAGTTCGGCCGCGATCTCGGCCACCGTGCGCCGTCCGTCGCACAGGCCGAGGATGGACGCGCCCGTCCCGTTCAGCACCGTGACCGTCTCCGGGGTGAGCAGGACGTGCCGGCCGCGGGCGCGGTCGTACGTCAGCCGCACGTGCGGGGCCAGCCGGGGGCGCCGCGGCTCCTCACCGGCCGGCATAGGCCTGCTCGATGGCGTCGAGCATGCTCCACAGCACGTCGCACTTGAAGGACAGCGCCGCCACGGCGGCGGCCTGCTGCTCCGGCGTCAGGCAGTAGCGCGTCACCACCTCCAGGGCGTGCTCGGAGTCGCGCGGCGCCTGGCTCAGGCGGGCCCGGAAGTAGGCCAGCGCCTGCCGGTCGATCCAGGGGTAGTGCTGCTCGAACGCGGCCAGCCGTTCGGCCATCAGGTCCGGCGCGAACAACTCGGTCAGCGACGAGGCCACCGCCTCGGTCCACGGCCGGGTCCGCGCGAAGGTGACGTAGGCGTCGACGGCGAACCGGACGCCTGGGACGACGTGGCGCTCGTCGAGAACCTCATCTCGGGTCAGCCCCACGGCTTCGGCCAGCAGCAGCCAGGTGTCGATCCCGGCCGGGGCGTCGCCCGTACCGTCATGATCCAGGATGCGCTGGATCCAGCGGCGCCTCACGTCACGCTCCGGGCAGTTCGCCAGGATGGCCGCGTCCTTGCGGGGCAGGTTGACCTGGTAGTAGAAGCGGTTCGCGGCCCAGCCCCTGATCTGCTCCGGGCTCAGGCCGCCCGCGTTCATCTTCTGGTGGAAGGGATGCCGGTCGTGGTAGCCCTGCGACTGAGCGCGCAGCGCGGCCACCAGGCCATCGGTGTCGAGTACCGTCATCGTCGCCTCAGATCTGGAGTTCCATCCCGTCCTCGGCGACCCGCAGGCCGTGCCGCTCGACGATGCCCCGTTCGGCGGAATCATCGAGCAGGATCGGGTTGGTGTTGTTGATGTGGGTGTAGATCTTGTGCTCGGCGGGGAGCGCGGACAGCACGCCCAGGCTGCCGCCGGGGCCGTCGATCGGCAGGTGCCCCATGGCTCGTGCGGTCTTAGCGGATAGTCCGAGCCGGGTGAGTTCGTCGTCACGCCAGCAGGTGCCGTCTATGAGGAGGCAGGCGCAGTCACGGACTTCGGCTCTGACCGCGGGGGTGAGCTCCTGGACTCCGGGCAGGTACACAAGCGCCCGGCCGCTGCGCTCGTCGGTGATCCTGTATCCCACCACCCGGCCGGGTGCCGTTTCCGGACCAAACCTGGCCCTTTTCGTGGTGGGAACGTCGAAGGCCCGGTACGACAGGCCTTCCCCGAGCGGCACGCTGACCCCGGGGTAGACCGGCTGCCACTTGACCGGGCAGTAGGCCTCGAGCGTGCGGAGCAGCCCGGTCCCGTCGCACAGCGTGCCGTACACCGCCTCGGTGGCGTGCAGCACCAGGTCGCGGCCCTCGCGGAGCAGCAGCAGGCCGAGCGTGTGGTCGAGCTCGGCGTCGGTCAGCAGCACGGCCTGGACCGGCACTGACCTGCTGCCCGCCGGGTGCAGGTCGGGGCAGGCCTCGATCTGGGTGCGGACGTCGGGCGAGGCGTTGAGCAGGAACCAGTCCCGCCGGCCGGCGCTGACGGCCACTGACGACTGACTGCGCGGACGGCAGGGCCGGGTCCCGGTCCGCACCGCGTGGCACGGCGGGCAGGTGCAGTTCCACTGCGGGAAGCCCCCGCCCGCCGCCGAACCCAGGACCCGGACCCACATCGGTCAGTCCCAGTCGCCGTCCTGCCACGTGCCCATGTAGGCGGTGGCCTCGGCGGAAACCCTGATCTCCTCGAAGCCGGGTGTCTCCCACTCCTGGTCCATGGCGGTTACCTCCTTTCTGGTGCTATTCGGGTAGGGCGAAGGCGAACAGGGCCGCCCCGTGCGGAGCGCCGAGCATCCCGGGGACGAACCCTTCGACCCAGCCGCCCCATCCGCTCGGCACGGCGATGTACTGCCGCCCGCCGACGCTGTAGGAACTCGGGCTGCTGTGATGGCCGCTTCCGCACTGGAAGCGCCACAGGTGCTCCCCGGTGCGGGCGTCGAGCGCGTTGAAGTCCCCGCTCGGCTCGCCGGCGAACACGAGGTCACCCGCCGTGACCAGCACCGACGCGCACATCGGGACGTCCGTGCGCCAGCGCCACACCTCCCGGCCGGTGGCCGGGTCGAAGGCGCTCACCGATCCGGCCATGTCGTCGCCGTCCACCTGCACGCCCGCGCCCCAGTACGGGATGCCTTCCTTGAACTCGCGCCGCCGCCTGGTGGCCGTCGCGCCGACGTCCTGCACCGGGACGTAGAGCAGCCCGGTCCGCTGGCTGTAGGCCGCGTGCGTCCACTCCTTGGCGCCGGCCGGCCCCGGCCAGAAGTGGACGGGCTCGCCCTCCTTGTCGGGGTACACCTTGGCCGTGACCTTGCCGTCCGGGGTGATCTCGCCCCAGGTGATCCGGTCCACGAACGGGAAGACGCGGACCAGCTCGCCGTTGGTCCGGTCGAGGATGAAGGCGTAGCCGTTCTTGTCGAAGTGGGCCATCACCTTGCGGCCGTCCAGCTCGAACAGGATGTGCTCGGCGATGCTGTCGTAGTCCCAGACGTCGTGCGGGTTGTACTGGTAGTGCCAGCGGATCTGGCCCACGTCCGGGTCGATGGCGACGACGCTGTCGGTGAACAGGTTGTCGCCCGGCCGCACCTCCCCGTCGAAGTCCGGGGCCGGGTTGCCTGTGCCCCAGTACAGCAGGTTGAGCTCGGGGTCGTAGGTGCCGGTGAGCCAGCAGTTGGCGCCGCCCCGCGCCCAGGCCTCGCCGTCGGCGGGCCAGGTGTCGGACCCGGGCTCGCCGGGCTTGGGCACCGTGTAGCAGCGCCAGAGGTGCTCGCCGGTCTCCAGGTTGAAGGCGTCCAGGTGGCCCCGGACCCCGAATTCCCCGCCCGAGCTGCCGACGATGACCTTGTCCTTGATGATCAGCGGCGCGACCGTGGCGCTCTCCCCGGCCCGCACGTCGCCGTAGGTCTTGTCCCAGACGCACTTGCCGGTGGTGGCGTCGAGCGCGACCACGTGGGCGTTCTGGGTGACGTAGTAGACCTTCCCCTTCGCCACGGCCATCCCGCGGTTGACATTGCCGCAGCACAGCGAGACGTCGAACGGGATCGCGTGCTTGTAGCGCCACAGCTCCTGGCCGGTCGCGGCGTCAAGCGCCCAGGCCCAGCCGTCCCAGCCGGTGACGAACATGACGCCGTCGACGACGATCGGCGCGGCCTCGAAGGCGTACGTGGTCGCACCCGCCTGCAGGCCGGCCGACCCGCACTGGAACGCCCACTCGGGCTTGATGCGCTTGACGTTCTCCGTGTTGATCTGGTCCAGCGGGCTGTACCGCTGCCCGTCGTAGGCGCCGTAGTAGGTGAGCCAGTTATGCGGTTCGTCGCGGGCGTTGAGGATGCGCTCGTAGGTGACGCTCTCCGCCACCGGCGGCGCGCTCCCGGCTACGAACGTCAGCGACACCTGGTCAACGGCATGCCCGGCGTCTACGTACGGTTCGGCCGTATCTGTCATCTTGCTCTCCTTTTGGGTCATGCGTTCCGGTGACGGCCTACGGGCGGGGCTGCTGCGGGCGGTCGAGGCGCGCCTCAGGCGGCGCGTCGCCCCGCACGACGATCGCCCCGGTCAGGCCCCGGCCCTCGTCGTTGCCCGTGGGCGAGCCGTACCAGTAGTAGCCGGGGCCGTCGAGCTCGAGCGTGGCCGTCCCGCGGGAGTGGTTGACCAGCCAGATGAACTGGCTGTCGCCGTTGCTCGGCAGCAGCGCGCAGTGCGTGTTGAGGTCGTCGTTGATGAGTTCCAGCTCGAGCCGGCCGCCGTGCGGCAGCACCAGGACCGCCGGCTCCCAGGTCAGCTCGTCCGGCGGGATGCGGACGGTGGCTTTCATCACGCCGTCCGCGCCCTCGTCGGCCTGCCCGACCTTGCCGCTGGCGAGCAGGCGCCCGATCGTGCCCTTGTTCTGATGATCGAGCCCGAGCTCGCTCATCAAGTCGGATCGCTCCGCTGCGGGGGTCGCCATGGACCTCACCTCCAGTTTGTTTCCGGTCTGAGGATGACCTTCGTGTAGCCCTCGACGCGCTGGTCGAACTTCTGGTACGCGGCGGGCGCGTCCTCGAGCGGCAGCTCGTGGGAGACGACGAAGCTGGGCCGGGCCCGGCCGTCCGTGATCATGTCGCGCAGCTGGCGGTTGTAGCGCTTGACGTTGGCCTGCCCGGTGCCCAGGCGCAGGCCCTTCTCGAACAACCTGCCGACCGCCAGGAGCAGCAGGCCCTGCCGGGCGTTGTCGTCGGCGCCGCCGGGGTCGGACGGCACGTACAGGCCGGGCACGCCGAGCGCGCCGGTCGGCCGGACCGTCCCGATGAGCTGGTTGAGCACGGCCGCGGGCTCCTCGCGGTCGCCGTCCAGGCCAGTGGCCTGGTACCCGACCGCGTCCACGCCCTTGTCGGTGCCCTCGCCGCCGGTCTGCTCCCTGATCTGCTGGACCGGGTCGCCGGCGGAGAAGTCCACCGCGACCGCCCCGATCTGCGCGGCCTTGGCCAGCCGCTCGGGCACCCGGTCGACCACGAAGACCCGGGACGCGCCGCGGAGCAGCGCGGAGTAAGCTGCCATCAGGCCGACGGGACCCGCGCCGTAGACCGCCACGGTCTCGCCCGGGGCGACGCCGGCCAGCTCGCAGCCGTGATAGCCGGTGGGGAAGATGTCGGCGAGCAGCGCGTAGTCGGCTTCGTGCTCGGTGCCCGCGGGCAGCGGCAGGCAGTTGAAGTCCGCGTACGGGACCCGCAGGTACTCCGCCTGGCCGCCGGGGTACGGGCCCATGGCGACGTAGCCGTAGGCGCCGCCGGCGAACCCCGACGGGTTGACGGTGAGGCAGAAGGCGGTGAAGCCGGCCTGGCAGTTCCGGCAGAAGCCGCAGGCGACGTTGAACGGCATCACTACCCGGTCGCCCTCCTCCAGGGCGGTGACGCCGCCGCCGACCTCCTCGATGATGCCGAGGTTCTCGTGGCCGAACACGATGCCAGGCTCCGCCGCGGTCCTGCCCTCGTACATGTGCAGGTCGGACCCGCAGATGCAGGCCGAGGTGATCCGGACGATGACGTCGTTGGGCTGCTCGATACGGGGATCAGGGACCTCTTCTACCGCGACCTCGAAGGGCTTCCGGTAGACCACGGCCCGCACGCCGGCATCACCCCTTTTCTGCCGTCACGTCCCGGTTTCATGCTTGGAACACGGTGTTGCCGGGAACTAGCCTGGCTACTACCGATCCTTTACCGCTGCTCCCGGCGGCCCAAGGGAGATGGGATGAACGGCGCAAAAGGTCCGACGAACGGCGCCCAGACGGCGACGAACGGGACCACGCTCTCCGGCGACAGCCTCCGGCGGATCATGGCCGCCCGGGAGCGCTTCGCGGCCGGAGCCGACTCGGTCCGGGGGGTCAGACCGGAGATCTTGATGTCGTGGTACCGGTGCCGGGAGGAGTACGAGGTCGATCCCGGCCTGCAGCGGGCCCCCGCGGCGGCCGAGGTGAGCCGGCACTCGATCGAGCACGACGTGGTGTTCGCCGAGCTCGGCGGGCTGGCCACCTGCGCCGCCGGGGAGATCGGCGGCTTCGACGGCCTGGTCGCGGTGGCCGACTCCGAGGGCCGGATCCTGGCGTCCTGGGGCAGCAGGCGGATCATGCGGCTGGCCGCGGACAGCAACCTGGCCACGTGGTCGACCTGGTCGGAATGGGCGAGCGGTACCAACGGCATGGGTACCGCCCTGGAGAGCCACCGCCCGGTCATGGTCCGGGGCCCTGAGCACTGGTGCCAGGGGTTCCAGCAGTGGCGCTGCGCCGGCGTCGCCATCAGGAACGTCGTCACCCACGAGCCGCTCGCGGTGCTCAACGTCTCGTGCTGGCAGACGCCGCTGCCCGAGGAGGTGCTGCCCTGGCTGCGCAAGGTCGCCGCGGCCACCGAGGCCAAGCTGCGGCAGCGCGCGCACCACAGCGGCACGCTGCTGGCGGCGGCCTTCGCCGACGCCCGGGTGCCGCCGTCCACGCCCCTGGCCGCGGTCGACCCGGCCGGGAACGTCGTGCTCGCCAACAGCGAGGCGGCGGCGCTGATGGGCACGCCGGCCGACACCCCGGCGCTCGCCCCGGCCCAGCGCTGGACCCCGCAACTGCCCACGCTGCCGCAACTGGCCAGGCGGGTGGCCGAACGGGCCCGGCAGGACCCGCGCTGGATCGGCTCGACGCAGCTCTACGTGCCGTTCCTCGACAGCCCGATACCGGTCGCGCTGCGGCCGGTCTTCACCGGACCCCAGGTGATCGGCGCGCTGCTGGTCTTCGGGTCCCGTGACGGGGACGACCTCGGCGGGCCCGCGGCGGACGCGGAACGCGACGACGCGCACCCCCACCCGCTCCCCGACCGGGTGGTCGCGCTCAGGGACGACCGCTGGGTCCTGCTGTCACCGCGCGAGATCCGCTTCGCCGAGGCCGACCACAACAACATCTGGCTGGCCAGCGACCAGGGACGGCTGCTGGCCGCGACCCGCGGCCTGGACCGGCTCGAGGCCGAGCTGGCGGACAAGGGGTTCCTGCGCGTGCACCGCCGGTTCCTGGTCAACCTGGGCCGGGTGCGGGAGATCGAGCACGGTTTCAAGGGAACCTTGCTCCTGGCGACCGACACGCGCACCCGCGAGACCGTCCCCGTCTCCCGCCGCCACATCCCGTACGTCCGCCAGGCGCTCGGCCTGTAGCGCCGGCTTCAGCATCGCATCAGCGCTGTTCCAGGGTCCGCTGACATTATCTGCGCGGGGACCTCATGGGGAGAGCGTGGATGAGAAAGCCGTTCTGGACGTACCTGGCCTGCTGCATCGCGGTGTTCATGATCGCGATGGACAACCTCATCGTGACGAACGCGCTGCCGGTCATCCGCCAGGCCCTGCACACCGGCCTGGAAGGGCTGGAATGGACGGTCAATGCCTACACGATGACCTTCGCGGTGCTGCTGCTGACCGGCGCGGCGCTCGGTGACCGGTTCGGCCGCCGCCGCCTGATGCTCATCGGTATCACGGTCTTCACCGCCGGCAGCGCCGCCTCCGCGCTGGCGCCCAGCATCGGGGCGCTGATCGCCGCCCGCGCGGTCCAGGGTGTCGGCGCGGCGATCACGATGCCGCTGACCGTCACGCTCATCGTCAGCGTCACCGCGCCGCAGCGGCGTGGCATGGCGCTGGGCATCTGGGGCGCCACCGCGGGCCTTGGGGCCGCGCTGGGCCCGGTCATCGGCGGGGCGGTCACCGACGCCGCGTCCTGGCAGTGGATCTTCTGGATCAACGTCCCCATCGGCATCGTCGTCCTGCCGCTGCTGCTCCTGGCCCGCGAGAGCCGCTCCGGCGCCGGGCGGCTCGACCCGGCCGGGGTCGTGCTGGCGACCGCGGGCTTGTTCGGCATCGTGTTCGGGCTGGTCCGCGGCAACAGCCACGGCTGGACCAGCGCCCAGGTCCTGGGCAGCCTCGTCGGCGGCGGGCTCCTGATCGTCGCCTTCCTCGCCTGGGAATCACGCGCCGCCACCCCGATGATGCCGCTGTCGCTGTTCCGCAGCGACGGGTTCAGCGCCGCCAACGCGACCATGCTGCTCACCAACATGGGCATGTTCGGCGTCATCTTCCTGGTCTCCCAGTTCCTCCAGTCGGTCCTCGGCTACACGCCGCTCGCCGCCGGCGTCCACGGCCTGCCGTGGACCGCTGCCCCCGCCGTCACCGCGCCTATCGCCGGACTGCTCGCCGACCGCGTCGGCGGGCGGCGGATCGTCGCCATCGGCGTCGGGCTCCAGGCGATCGGCATCGCCTGGCTCGCCACCGTGATCACTCCGACCGTCCACTACGCCGACCTCGTACCGCCCTTCATCATCGCAGGCGCTGGCCTGGGCTTCTTCTTCGCGCCCATCACCCAGCTCACCCTCAGGTACGCCCCGGGGGAGCTCGAGGGCATCGCCTCGGGTACCTCCAACGCGCTGCGCCAGGTCGGCACCGTCCTGGGCGTGGCCGTGCTCGGCTCGGTCTTCTCCGCCACCGGCGGCCTGGGCAGCCCCGGCCAGTTCACCGCCGGCCTGACCAATGCCCTCGCCGTCTCCGCCGCCATACTCGGAGCGGCCGCGCTGGTGGTCATGCTGGCCCCGGAGACCCAGGCTGCCCGGCAGGCCAAGGTTCCTCCGCAGCGCCGTGAGTACCATGATCAGCTGGGTAGCGGGCACTACCGAGCGAGGGTGTCCCAGACGCCGTTACGTGAGGACGGACAGAGTCGGGTGGTGCCCGAGCTGCCGCGTCCCAGAGGGTGCTGGCCAAGGCCGGGTTCGTCCCGGGTCGGCCCGGCTGACCCGGCCACATCGGTGGTAAGCGAGGGACCTAGTATCAGCGCGACCTAGTGCGGATGGATTACTAGACCGGGTATTCGGTGGGTCCGGTGGTGTACTGGCGTCCGCTCGGGGTCGTCCAGGTGAAGGTCCCGTCGGGGTGCTGTTCGACCTTCCACCTGGGGTCCTGCTTGAGCCGGTGCTCGTGCCGGCACTTCGGCGGATCTTTCTCTATGACGCACCCGGCATCCGCTGGTGGGAAGCCCAAGCCCAGGTGACACCTGCCGTGCCTATGGCGTCCGGGCGCCGTGCCCGGGGACCTGCGGTATCCCTCGAACGGCGTGACTTCCGGAAGACGAGAGGAAACGGCATCTCACCTGGTAGCGTGAATTCACTTCGACATCTTGGCGCGTAAGCGGCTCGGTGCAGAGGTACCTTCCCCGCGCATGTTCGCTGGATTGACTTCTAGGACTTGCGCTATGCCCCTGCCCGAATTCATCGGACCTGCGCTAAGTGTCGTCAGTCCTGCGGCCCTTGTGCTCGTGATCATGCGTTGCTTCCCGCTCGTCGCCCGTGCCGTGGTGGTGCTGCTTGCTGGTGTCGCAGCCATCGTGACCACCAGCAGAGAACGTCGCGCCGCGTGCATCAAGGTGCTCAGTCTGCTCAGCCGCCAGAGCGAGTCAGAACCAGCCGAGCCGCTTGCCGAGCCTGTAGAGCATCAGGGCGGTACCCGCCATCCTGATCGGCGAGCGCCACGACTTCGGCACGACGCCGGCAGCGGCCAGCAGGGCGAAGAGGGTAAGCCAGTCGTCGCCGTCGAAACCGCCGGCGGCTGTCTTGATTCGGTTGCT
>Ga0207665_10002141_pt1 | contig 13356 bp, 16 predicted proteins | sample LARL112metaG_FD_184351 | JGI IMG/M metagenome (GOLD analysis project Ga0207665, IMG submission 184351) | Corn, switchgrass and miscanthus rhizosphere microbial communities from Kellogg Biological Station, Michigan, USA - LAR L11-2 metaG... | ecosystem: Host-associated > Plants > Roots >...
GAACGGGAAATCTCTAGTGAGTACAAACCCCAAGAGAAGACGAATGTTGCTGGACGCGCAGTGTGTTGATTCTAAGTCGCTACTTCGGCGCGGGTGGGCGAAAGAAGGGCAGATTCAATTACGTTGGTAACGTGGTGCAGATCAGGTGTTCAAATTTCTCCTATAAATGCACCACCGCGAAGCCAGTGAGCGCCGCGGTCGTTTGCTTCGAATCGCCGCCGATCAGTATTTCCAACTCGTGATATCAGCCCCCTTCGGGGCGGTGGCTTCGATGTGTTTCACCATCTCCGGGAAAAATCGTTGTGGGATGGTTGAGCCGGCCGGGCCGGAAGAATCTCCCTGGCCCGAATAGCAGTGCGGCTGGCGCACGCCGAAATCGAACGTGCCGTGATAGTAGGGGTCAGTCGTAGTCTCAAGAAAATCATGCAGCAGGTGCACGCCGCGATCGAGATACCAGGTGTCAGACTCTCCGACGTAGAAGTGCAGTTTGCCGGCCAGCTTCGGACCGAGCGTTTTCCAATCGCGCTGGAGGATGGCACTCAGGTCGTAATGCTCTTTCCAGTAGTTGGCGACGTCATGATCAATGACGCCCGTGAGCTTGTCGTAGATCGGCTTGGGATAACCGTCGCTCCCGATGGGGCTGAACGTTGCCTGCCAGATGTCGAACTGTTCCCCCGACCGGCCGTGCGTGCCCATCACGAGTTCATAGTGGTTAGCCTGTTCCATGGTGGCAAGCACGATGCCGTCGGCCTCACGCTTCTCAGGACGGGGCACGCGGCCGAAGTGTCCCTCGATGAAATATGCGTTCTTGTCCTGATAAAGATTCGTGGTGACGTAGTCGCGGAAGTCCACCACGTCGGGGCATGAAACCCAGGCGCCGTTGTACATGTCGGGATAGAAAACCTGCGAAGCAAGCGCTTCCCATCCTCCGGTTGAACCGCCATACACGGTGCGCGCCCAGCCGTCGCCGATCGCGCGAAATTTCTTTTCGATGTAAGGCAGCAATTCCTTGTTGATGGCATCGCCGTACGGACCCTGGCTCTCGGAATTCACAGCATACGAGTCGTCGAAGTAAGGCGTCGGATGCTGGATGGTCACGATGATGACGCGCGGAAGTCGTCCGGAAATCCAGTCCTGGTAAAACTTGTAGGCGTAGCGCGCGTGTTCGAGCGGAGCGCCCTTCAGTTTCGGGTCGGGCGGCTCGGTTCGGAACCCGTTCGGCAGGAACAGATCGCGGTGGAAGTGATCCTGCTCGACCACTACCGGGTAGTGCGCCTGCGGATGTTCATCGTACCCGTCGGGCAGCAGCACGATCGCCCCGAGATAGGTGGGGCGTCCCCAAAATTTTGTAAGCAGGTCGCTCTGAAAGCGGATGCGCTTGACCCACTTGTTCTCAGAAACGGGCTCGCCCAGGCCGCGTCCCCAGTCCAGAACGCTGTCGACTTCAGCAAGCTCTTTTTCGATGGGCGGAACCTTTTCGGTGAGCGAGATGCGAATGGCTTGGTTGGACTTCGGGTCGAGGTGCATCTTCTGCGGTCGGCTGTAGAGGTTGCCGGGCTTGGTTTGCCAGTGCGAACCTTCGCCTTTGTCGGGTGGCAGTTTGACCGTCTGCCCGCTGGAAAGATGAAACGTCTCGTAAATGTTAATCAGCCCTTGCACGTAGTAGTCGCCCGCGGGGATATCAGCGAGACTGCGCGTCGGATATCCGAAGGTCTTGGCGTCGACCACGGCCGGTGAATCGGGCCCGAGGCCGTCGACGTCGAGGCCGAATGCCTGCTGCGATTCGGCGAAGTCTTCCGCAATCTGGAAGCGGGGCTCGTCGTGGTCATTCATGGAGATCAGCAGGAAGACGTGACCGTCGAGGGGTGCGGTGCTGGCGGACTTAGGGAAGGAAACTTCGAAGCGCAGCCCGGACGACTGCGCGAACGATGCGCCAGCCGAGGCAATAACGGCCAGAAGTACACACCAACGAAGCGATCGAATGGACACACGGCCCTCCTCGCGAACGATGTTGATACCAGCCCGAGGCCAAGGGGGTCAAGTTGTGGCAGTAGCCTCGAGAACCGCAAAGCTTTGAACCGCAAAGGTCGCAAAGGAAATCCGCGAAGCTCGCAAAGAAAATGTGCTTCCCTTTGCGACCTTGGCGACCGTTGTTTGCGAGCTTTGCGGTTGGAAGCTTTCGCCGGACTTGCGCAGGCGAACGCGGAAAGCGCACGATGGCACTCGCATGGCAAACATCCTTTATGGCGTGAACGGCGAGGGCTCTGGACACTCGAGCCGCGCGCGCGAAGTCATCGCTCACCTTGAAGCACAAGGGCACCGTGTGCACGTGGCGTCATTCGACCGCGGCTACCGCAATCTCAAAGACGACTTCGACGTCACCGAGATCGACGGACTGCGCCTGGCCTACGTCGAGAACCGGGTGCGTTATCGCAAGACCGTCATGCGCAATCTACTCCACCTGCCCAAGACCGCGCGGACGGTGCGCGAGTTGGGCAAGAAGGCGGCGGATTGGCAACTGGATCTCGTGATCACGGACTATGAGCCGATCACCTGCCACGTGGGGCACAAACTCAATCTGCCCATCATCGCAATCGACAACCAGCATTTGCTTACCGACGCTGACATTACGTATCCCCGGAAATGCCGCAAAGAAGCGGCGGCCGCGAAACTGGTGACGCGGCTGATGACGCCTCGAGCGGACGCGTACTTGGTCATTTCTTTTTTCAAGGCGCACCTGAAAAAGAGAACGACGTTTTTGTTTGCGCCCATCCTGCGCGCGGAAGTTTTGCGCACGCAGCCCAGCGAAGGCGACCCGGTGCTGGTGTACGTGACTTCGAATGCAGGAGATCTGTTGCCGGTACTTCGCTCAGTGCGGCAGAAATTCATCTGCTACGGCTTTGAGCGCGACGGCAAGGAAGGCAATCTCGATTTCCGCAAGCCTTCACTCGATCGATTTCTGCGGGACCTGGCAGGCTGCCGGGCGATCGTGGCGAACGCCGGGTTTTCGTTGATCAGCGAAGCGTTGTATCTGGGCAAGCCCTATCTGGCGTGGCCGGTGAAACGGCAGTTCGAACAGGTGTTCAACGCGTACTACATCGGCCAGAAGGGGTACGGGGCGTATTGGGACGATCTGAACAGGGAGCGGGTCGAGTCGTTCTTGTTCAACCTGGAGAGTTATCGCGAGAAGTTGGCGGGATATGAGCGGGCCGACAATTCCGCTTTGTTCACGAAGCTCGATCAGTTAATCGCGGGCTTCACGCGGTAACGCGCAAAATCTTAAAACGCAGAGGACGCAGAGAACTGCCTCGGAGTTCGCAGAGAGAGCATTTATTTGTGCTCTTGTTTGCAGCCTCTTCTTTCGTCCGCTATAGTTTTTACGTATGTACAGCGACTTCCACGCCATCGACCGCTGGTCCAAGAAGAAGGTTCACTGCATTTACCAGGCGCTGATTGTTGCCATCGCGACCCGGCACGCCGATGCCATCGACATCAAGTTTCTCGTGGATGGGCGGCCAGTTTGGGTTGCACTGCCACATCCGGCGTGGGTTGAGTATCAGAAACGAACCGGCAAAATCATTACCGACCCAGCGGCGATCGAGATCGCCGGACACTATCTGAAGTCGGCGCTCGAGTCCGGCGAAGGTGTGGGCCGCGAAATGTATTCGCTGACGGTCGACGAGACGTTGCAGCATCTCGACGGTGTGGTAGCGGACGTCGAGAATGCAGCGATTCCTTCTCGCTAAATAGTTCGCCCGGGAAACCGACCGTTCGGAAGTGTCTAAGAAGTTTTGGCACCACAATGAGTTGTGACCCTCGCTGCATCGCGCAGCAGTGACGTATTCGACCCGCCCTAATCTGTCGGGCCGATTTGATTTGGACTCCTCCGGCCCAATGAGCGAAAATACTAAGTTTGCCGAATCAGGCTGCAGCCTGGCGTCTGTCGTAATTTCATCATCCTGCCAGGTGATTCACGCCGCTTCTAATTTAATTCCGCTGCAAGCGCGGCGCGTTGCGAAGCCCGTCCGGTTTGCGGAGACGCTCTTATGTCCAGTGTTACTGTCGAAGTAGAAACATCCCGCAGCGAAAATCACAAACAACTGATCCGATGGGTGGATGAGGCGGCACAGATGTGCAAGCCGGAACATGTCCACTGGTGCGACGGATCGCGCGAAGAATACCAGTCGATGCTGCGCTTGATGGTGCTGTCAGGCACGGCCACGCCGCTTGACGAGGAGAAGCGTCCCAACAGCGTTCTGGTACGCTCGAACCCTGCGGACGTGGCGCGGGTGGAGGATCGGACGTTCATCTGTGCGCGCACTAACGAAGAAGCCGGGCCAACCAACAACTGGGAAGATCCCGCACAGATGCAGCACAAGCTGCGCGGTCTTTTCGCCGGCTCGATGGCCGGCCGCACGATGTACGTCATCCCGTACAGCATGGGTCCGATCGGGTCACCCATTGCGAAGGTCGGCGTAGAAATCACCGACTCGCCGTATGTCGTGGCCAGCATGCACATCATGGCGCGCGTAGGGACGCGCGTGCTCGATGCGTTGGGCGACCATGGGGAATTTGTGCGTGGTCTGCATTCGGTGGGCGCACCGCTGGGGCCGACGGATCCTGACTCGACGTGGCCTTGCAACGCCGACCAGAAATATATCTGCCACTTCCCGGAGACGCGCGAGATCTGGTCCTACGGTTCGGGGTATGGCGGAAACGCGCTGCTGGGGAAGAAGTGCCATGCGCTGCGCATCGCCTCTGTGCAGGCGCGCGATGAAGGCTGGATGGCTGAGCACATGCTCATCCTGAAAATGACGAATCCGTCGGGACAGGTGAAGTACATGACGGGCGCGTTCCCTTCCGCGTGCGGCAAGACCAACCTATCGATGCTCATTCCCACCATCCCCGGATGGAAAGTGGAGACGATCGGCGACGACATCGCGTGGATGAAGTTCGGCGCCGATGGCCGTCTCTACGCCATCAACCCGGAGTACGGATTCTTCGGCGTAGCTCCTGGGACGAACCGCAAGTCGAACCGCAATGCCCTGCTCGCGGCCATGAAGAACTCGATCTTCACAAACTGCGCGATCACACCCGATGGCGACATCTGGTGGGAGGGTATGACCGAGGAGAAGCCGGCGCATTTGGTCGATTGGCTGCGGCGGCCCTGGACCCCGGCTTCGGGGAGAAAGGCGGCGCATCCGAATTCGCGCTTCACGACTCCGGCGGCGCAGTGCCCTTGCATCGCACCCGAGTGGGAAGATCCGAAAGGCGTGCCGATTGACGCGATCCTGTTCGGCGGGCGGCGCGCCGGAATCGTGCCGCTGGTGACCGAGGCATTCAACTGGCAGCATGGGACGTTTCTGGGCGCCACCGCGAGCAGCGAGACCACGGCCGCGGCCGCTGGCAAAGTGGGACAACTGCGGCGCGATCCGATGGCGATGCTACCCTTCTGCGGATATCACATGGGCGACTACTTCGCGCACTGGCTCGAGATCGGCAAGAAGTCCAGTGCGGAGAAGCTTCCCAGGATTTTCTACGTGAACTGGTTCCGTACCGACGAGAACGGAAGGTTTTTGTGGCCCGGCTATGGCGAGAACAGCCGGGTGCTGAAGTGGATTTTCGAGCGTTGTGACAGCCAGGTAAACGCGGTGGACACCCCCATCGGCAGGTTGCCGACTCCGTCGGATCTTGATCGAGCGGGCCTGGAGATGCCACCAGCGAACCTCGACAGATTGCTCAGCGTGGACGTCGAGGGATGGAGAGCCGAGATTCCGCTGATCGAAAAACACTTCGCCCAGTTCGGCGATCACTTGCCGCAGGGGTTACGCGATGAGGTGAGGAACCTGGCGGCCCGGCTGGAGAAGAAATAGATCTTGTTCTGTGAGTGAGGCCCGGCTTTGGGCCGGGCTTTTTTGCGCGTTCACGCTTTCTTCAACTTGCGGCTCAGCCAGATCAGGATGACCGCGCCGACGGTGGCAATCACGATTTCAGGAATGATGCCGCCTGAGGAGAACAATCCGAACAGGTGAAACAGAAATCCGCCGACCATGGCCCCGGCGATGCCTAGCAGGATGTCGATGACGGGACCATAGCCTCCGGTGCCCATGATCTTTCCGGCAGCCCAGCCCGCAATGAGGCCCACGATGATTACCCAGAGAAGCCACATAATTTGCCATACCTCCCGTTGTGCGCACCCTTCTTGCGGTGCAGTGCGGCAGGGTATGGCGGCGGCTTGCGGCCTGTCAAGCGAACGGGCGCATCGGTGAGCCGCGGGGGGAAAAGTGTTTAGAATGGCGGCGACATGTTCTCGCGCAAAATTCGCGTGGAGTACGAAGAAGACGGCTCTCGTCATCTGTGCCCGCTGAAGTGGATGGATAGCTTCAGCATGCGAAACTTCACCAACGCAACCGTCTTTGACGACACTCTCCCAGCCTCTGATGGACTCATTGAAGTCGGCGCCAAAGTTCCAATCGACACCCTGCGTGAGGCGATGGAGGACTGGTTCCGGCGCAAAAGTTACCTACCCCCGGGCGCAAAACTTCTCGTTACTGAGTTGTAAACATCCCTGCAGCTGCACCCAAGAAATCCAGTAGTACGTCTCACTGGTCCGCATGGTGAGGGCAGTTTCGTGCGCGCACACAAAATTTCGCTGGCCGTCGGTAGGCCAGGCCACCCAAACACTCGGTGGTGCAGTTTTCTCGGCAGTGGAATCGCGGATGCACTGATTCTCAGGCAACGTTGATCGATCTGGCCGTGAGCGTGCCGCTTCGCTCCTATTCTGAAGTTTCGCTCCCAGGCGGAGCGGAGGGAGGTTGTGTGAGAGAAGAATCACGGACAGCGCAGGAAGTAGATCTGAACTGGCACGGGATTCTCGGCATGATGGCGTTGATGCTCGTGAGCTTCGGGCTTTACGGCGCTGCGGTCGGAATGTATTTCACGCTGACAAGCTAGTGCGCGCCCAACCAGGCGCCCCGCAGTTTGACAGCGCTCGACAAAAACAAAGGCTCCGGCGAGCGCCGGAGCCTTTTTACCCAGACTCGATTCCTTACAGGGGCCGAACGTTCTCGGCCTGCAGGCCCTTCGGACCCTTCGTCACCTGAAACTCCACGCTCTGGCCTTCCTGCAAGCTGCGGAAGCCGTTCGCCTGAATCGCGGAGAAGTGCACGAAAACATCCTCGCCGCTCTGGCGGCTGATGAATCCGTAACCCTTGGCATCGTTAAACCACTTCACTGTTCCTTGTTCCATATATCGTTTGTGCAAATACCTTTCGGTGAATTTTTACGCTGAATGCGAGTCGGAGGGTACTGCAGGGCAGGTACCAGCTGGTAAAGCTTGAACTGCTCACAACCGATTCTGATCAAACGCGACCCAAAAGGTAGCAGAAACGGGCGCTTTTCGCTATCAAATTTCAAAAAACGGCTCCCCCCGAAGGGGGCGTACCGTTCTGAATTTCGTTCTTTATCCACACCCAGGGATCTTTTTTGCAATACCCCCCCGGTCCCGTGACGTACGGGAATTCAGGGGGGACGGCGTCGTGTGTCCAGCATATTGGCGTATAGTAGTGAGGAGACTTAACCACGAAGACCAATTTCGCTGAATCATTTTTGCGCCTTCGCGATTGAGAACCACACGGTAAAGAAGGCGCGTCCCATGACAATGTGGCGGCCCGATAAAGGCTGAAGAGTGCTTACACCGAGCCGCGCTTGCCCTGCGCTCCCTTGGACAAATTGAACCTGGGCTGGAGGAGATCATGTCCGGAATTAACGGCGACAAGTCGAGGTTCCACCGGATGCGCAAGCAGAAGATTCAACGGCGCATCCGCAACCGCGTGATGTACGCCCAGCTCAACATGGGGCAGTCGGCAGGAAGTTCGAAGACGTCGGCGACCGAGGCCGGCAAGAGAAACGACGCGGCTCGTGAGTAGGGCCACGGGGAACGGCTTGGCAGCGGTCCGCAAGAAAAGAATCCTGCTCATTGACAGCTATGCAACCAAGCGCGACCTGCGCGCCAAGATTCTGCGCAAGCTGGGAGTCGAAGTGGACTGTGCGTGTGACATCAGCGAAGCACGTTCGTTGTGGCAGGCGGACGCTTACAACCTGGTGCTGATGGACGTGAAACGCGAACCGCGCAACGTCGAAGACTTCTGCGGTGAAATGGCGAGCGCCAAGCCTCCGCAGCGGATGGCGTTCCTGGTAGGCAAGCCCGAGTATTTAGGCAGCACACCTGGAGCAGGCGCAGACGAACTCCATCGCGACCCGACCCGGAATGGATTGTGGAGCGAGATGGTGGCGTCGTTGTTCACGAGCGCCTGCGAGTTGCTTCCGCAGCGCTACGGCTTTCTGGAAGCATCGTGGCGCATTGCAGCCACTCGATCATTGAAAGATCCTCGACAGAAAAGCGCTGCCACCGATGCGGCGCTTCCCGTCGACTATGCGTCGCAAGGTTATTGGAAAGAGGCTCTGCGCCGTCATGCCGCCCCCGCGATCAACGTTCCGGAAGCGGCCATCCCCCAATTAGCAAGCAGCGAAACCGATCTGCAACCTGAGGAAGCCTGATGAAAAACCTGTTTGTAGGCAACATCCCGCACAGCACCACCGAGGGCGAACTTCGCCCCCTGTTCGAAGCGCACGGCGCCGTGGAACGGGTCAGCATTGTCACGGATCGTGAGACCGGCCGTTCGCGCGGTTTCGCTTTCGTGGAAATGACGGATGCCGACGCCGCCGGCAAGGCGATTGCCGCGCTCGACGGCAGCGATTTGGGAGGACGCCCCATGAAGGTCAACGAAGCGCGTCCCAAAGAGAAAAGCAGCGGCCCGCCGCGCGGCGGACGTTTCGGAGGAGGCGGCGGCCGCGGAGGCCGCGATGGCGGCGGGGGACGCGACGACTATCGCGGACACGCACGCCAGCCTCGCGAACCGCGCTGGTAGATTGCCCTAAGCGAAACGGCGAGCAAGCATGAATTCGACGGACCACGTTCGGTCCAGAGCACAAGTGTGCCCTTGGAGGTGTTGATGGGAGGAAGAGGCAGATCCAGTTTCACCAAGCGCCAGAAGGAGCGCTCGCGGCAAGACAAGCAGCGCGAAAAAGCCGAGCGCAAGACCCAACGCAAGCAGGAAAAGTCGTCAGGAGAAGGCGGCACACCGGACAACGATCTCGAAGTCCTGGTGGACCACTCGAGCGATCCGTTTGCCAGGAATCTGGGAGAGAACTTCCTGACCGAATCAGATCAGGAAGAGTAGAAACCATCGCGGGGAACAGTGCGCTCTGCACTTGTTCCCCGCAATACATTGCGCGCCCTACTTGTCGTAATGCAGCACGGAGTAGACGTCGTACGGCTTGAGTTTGTCGCGGCCCTTCAGGAAGTCAAGTTCGACCACGAAGGCCAGGCCCGCGATGTCGGCGCCGAGTTTGGTGGCCAGTTTAGCGGTTGCCTCGGCTGTGCCCCCCGTGGCCAGCAAGTCGTCGACGATCAGCACGCGCTGGCCTTTCTCGATGGCATCCTCGTGCACTTCGAGGACATTACTGCCGTACTCCAGGTCGTATTCCACGCGCGTAGTCGCAGCCGGCAACTTCCCAGGCTTACGGACCGGAACAAATCCGGCGCTGAGGCGATAAGCCAAGGCTGGCCCGAAGATAAATCCGCGGGCCTCCATGCCGAGAATCAGGTCGACCCCCTTTCCGATGTAACGCTCGGCCAGCACATCAATCAGGGTCGCGTACCCCGCTTTGTCCTTCAAGAGCGTGGTGATGTCGTAGAACAGAATTCCCTTCTTCGGGAAATCGGGCACTTCGCGGATCAGGTTTTTCAGTTGGTCGGAATTCAGGCCCGACTTGGACATTTACCAGGCTCCTTCAATGCGAAAAGTTTTGATACCTTGCGACAGTGGGACTTCCGAGACCTCGACAGTATCGACGCGCGCCGCCCGTGGGCCCTGCATTAGTTGACTGTGCAGATTGCTAATCTGCTCGCGAGTTCCCTGCGCAAACACTTCGACTGCGCCATCGGCGTTGTTGCGCACCCAGCCGGCGACTCCGAGGATATGCGCCTGCCGCTCGACGAACCAGCGGAAGCCGACACCCTGCACGCGGCCGCGTACGAGAAAGCGGCGAGATTGAATGGATGACGAGTCTCGATCGGAAACCATAAAGCTTCGAGCTGCGAGCTACGAGCGTGCAAAGCCAAAGCTAAAGAAAAAAACTAGGCAGCTACGAGGTTGGGAACGCTCGTGTCTCGTAGCTCGCGTCTCGCACCTGAGTTACGCCCTCGACAAATAAGTTCCTTCAGCCGTGTCCACCTTGATTTTCTCCCCCTCGTTGATGAAAGGCGGTACCTGCACGATCAAGCCGGTCTCGGTCTTGGCGGGCTTGGTCACACTCGATGCGGTCGCGCTCTTCAGGCCGGGCTCGGTTTCCACGATGGTAAGGATCACGGTTTGCGGCAGCTCGATTCCCACCGCTTTGCCATCGAAGAATTCCACCTTGATCTGAAGATTGGAAGTCAGATACTCCACGGCATCGCCCAAGGTATCGCGCGTCAGATGCGTCTGCTCGTAGTTCTCGGTGTTCATGAAGTAGTAGTCGTCGCCGTCGTTGTAGAGGAACTCCATGTTGATTTCGTCGACGGTGATCTTCTCGATGGGGTCGGGCGAGCGGAAGCGGTGCTCAAACATCGCGCCAGTGCGCAGGTTGCGCAGCTTGGCCTGGATGAAGGCGCGCAGGTTGCCCGGGGTACGGTGCTCGACCGAGAACACCGAATGCAGATCGTTATTGTGCTTGATGATCATGCCGGGGCGAAGTTGGGTGGCAGGAATCGACATGCGGCTGAAAGTCTCCTCGAAAATTGCGATCGTTGGGACCGGCGACGCGGGGACGAGCCACTGGCTCGCCGGGCACGGGGATCAAACACCTTAGTTTACACGGAGATGGGGCTACCTCCAAACCTACGGCGCCCTCCGTCGGGAATCCACCCTAGAGCGCTCAGGCCAGGGAATACAATAAAGTAGAAATTCAACATTTCATGGATTCCACCACGAGGAGATGTCTTTATGCGGATCGGAAAATATGAGTCGTCGAGTAAGAGCAATGTCGGCACAGCCGTCACGTTTTTGATGATCGGAGTCGGCGCCGGCGCTCTTATCGCGCTGATGCTCGCGCCGAAGACCGGCAAGCAGATGCGGAAGGACCTGCGCAAGCGTTACGACGACGCGCGCGACACATTGCAGGATTGGTCCGAGGAAGCAATTGATCGGGTGAACGACATCGCCGACAAAAGCAGCGACTGGGCCGACGAACTGCGCGATCTGGCCCGGGAGAAGGCAGCGCCCATCGCGAAGGCGATCAAGCGGGACTGAAAATCAGGTATTAGGCCTTGGGCTTTGGGCCTTAGGAAAATACAGAGGTCTTGGTTATTAGGTTTGGATCTTGGGTCATCCCCAAGACTATCACCTAACACCCAAGACCCGATTTCTTTCTAGTGGAAAATCGAGGAGAAGAATCCCTTCACCTTTCCGAAAAATCCGCGATGTTCTTTCTCGGACTCGGGCTTCTGAGCCACGGCCTTCGGTTGCGGGGCCGGTGCGGGAGCGGGCGTTGGGGCAGCGTTCGGCTTCGCTGGAGAGCCGGGCGGCATGTTCGATGCTGTGGTCGCGGTGCGCGTGCGATCGGAACCGCGGAAGACCAAAGGCGCTTCGATCTGGACGTGCAGGTCTTCTTTCTTTGCCCGGACAGGCGCGGCGACTTCCGGAGCCACGGCTGCGCGCTGCGCTTGCGATCCGGCAGGGCCAGCCATCGCTGGCCGCGAGGCATTAGGCAGCGGCGGCAACATGGGATCGATCGAAGCACGCGACGTGCCTGAATTGGAGGACGGAAGTTGCAGGTTTGGCGGCAGTTTCGCTTCGGCCACCTGCGTTGGCTCGGGTACAGTCGAAGCGCGCATCACCGGCGGTGGTGGCGCGGCGCATCCGCAATCGAACGGAACGTCATTGCTGACTCGGTCGATGCGTCCCTCATGGAAGACCACCTGCTCGGTGGGTTTCACCTGGTACGTCCGGTCTCCCATCAATTCCGAAACCAGCATGGACGCCGTATTGCCAAGCAAGGCGCGCACGCAGGTGTCGCCGTGCGAGTTCGTGCTGATGGCGTAATCGAAGTCGCCCGGTCCGGCGAGCAGCATCCGGAAGTCAGGCGTCAGCACAGCGTCGGAGCCGGCATCGATGTGGTAATGCGTCTCGAGCGTACCGGTGCTCATCCCGAACATCAATTCCTGGCCGCTCTTGGACGCGGTCACCGAGACGGTGCTGTTGGGGCAGACATGCAGTTCTCCGCCGCGCGCGATGTGCAGGACAGCAGTTTCGGTACTGGCTGTAACCGATGAGCCAGACCCGATCCGGCTGCCGACGATCACAGCCGATCCCGCCCCGTTCGAAGAAACGGGCACGACGGCGGGCTTGGCGGCGGCTGAGAACGTCGGAATGGTAGCGGGTTGCGCGGGCGCCGGCGGCGGTGCAGCCTTGGCGGCGGCAGGATCCTCCGCAGGCTTCAGTCGAATCGTCAGCCGGTTTCCAGCGGCGTCCCATGTGTAGGGCTTGGCTTCCGTCAGGTCCACGGTCACGCGTGTAACTGGAGGCGCCTCCTGGAACTGGTCTACGTGAAGTTCGGTGAACTGGTCTCCCTTGGCGACGAGGAACCTTTCTTTGACCGCGACATTTGCGTTAGGCAGATCGATCACGAGGCGCGGCGGATGGTTCAAGGTCTGAAGCGCCGGAGCGATCGCGCGACTGTTGACGATTTCTATGATGCTGCCGGTTTTGTCTCGGCCGATCTTTACGCTCTTCACCAGTGCCGGAGCCTGCGATGTGGCGGTCGTTGCCGGTGCGGCGGGCACAGTGGAAGACGGCGTCGCAGGAGCCTGCGTCTGAGTCGTCGGAATTTGATTCTGTGGTACCGGAGCCTGGGTTGGCGGAACGGGAGGCCGCGGCGTGGGTGCGGTCTGGACGGGTGTCGAAGGCGCCGTCGCAGGCTGGGTCGTGTCGGTCGCATCCGCAGGCGTGGCGCCTTGGCGCGCGGCGTTGCGTCGGGCGGCCTCCTGCTGGATCATTTGCCGGATAACAGCAGACCGCGACTGCTGCTGCGCAGGCTGCGTGTCAGGATTTTGGGCGTACGCACCACCGCTCAGCAGCGCACATCCGGCGCCAAGCGACAGCGTTAGGATCAGGTTTGTAGCAGATCGCGGCAAGACTCCACCCCGCCCAGCCAACGTGCTGGGCTCACAATATCATCGTCAGTCAAAATCGAGAAAGCGCGGGGGAATCGGCTTCCGCGGATTATGCCTCGGACAGGAATTCGTATTCATCA
>Ga0207665_10002143_pt1 | contig 13354 bp, 15 predicted proteins | sample LARL112metaG_FD_184351 | JGI IMG/M metagenome (GOLD analysis project Ga0207665, IMG submission 184351) | Corn, switchgrass and miscanthus rhizosphere microbial communities from Kellogg Biological Station, Michigan, USA - LAR L11-2 metaG... | ecosystem: Host-associated > Plants > Roots >...
GGTCAGGTTGAGCTTGGCGGCCGGCGCCAGCACGTCCCCCGGTTGTTGCGGCGCAACCTGCGCCGGCGCGGCCGCGTCGACGAGCGACAGCATCAATCCAAGGGCAGCGGCAATCCACGCCTTGTGCATCACATCCTCCGGGCTCGCTCGCCCACTTCGCCGGTGCCGGCAATTGTTGCGGACGGCACCCAATTCAAGTGAACCTTTTCCCAGCGGAATAGTTCCCGATTCACTTCCTGCAGCGGGGGCGAGTTTCGCCGTCCGCCCCTCCCAGGGGGTTCCCGACATCCCATATGATGAGACAGTCGGCTCAAGGAGCGGCGACCGGGAGAAGCGAAGAAGAAGTCTCATCAACGAGACGCGTGATCATGAGTAGAGCGTTCGTCAAAAATTTAGATGACACGGTCGAAGATCTGCCGGATCGGCCGATCTCATCGCATCTTAACCTCGTAACCCCTGAGGGGCTCGCGCGCATCGAGGCCGAAGTCGCGCGTCTTCATCAGGAGCACGGGGCAGCGCATGCGGCCAATGACCGCACCGCGCTTGCGCGCGCGGCGCGCGACTTGCGCTACTGGACCGCGCGAAGGGCAAGCGCGCAACTCGCTCCTGCGCCGAGCGATCGCAGCGAGGTGCATTTCGGCGCGACCGTGACCATCGTGCGCGACGATGGCCGGCGTCAGACCTTCCGCATCGTCGGCGAGGACGAAGCCGATCCCGCGCACGGCACGGTGTCGCATGTCTCGCCGCTGGCGCGCGCCTTGTTCGGCAAACAGGTCGGCGACAGGGTAGAGGTCGCGAGGTCGCAGGCCGAGATCGTCGAGATCGCTTGAGGCAGCCCTCAAGGCTTTGCGGCCCATGCCTTGAAATCCGCCTCCGACACGCTCGGGAGTTTCTTGAGGAAGGCGACGATCGTCCAGATTTCCCGGTCCGGCACCTCGATGAGGCCGAAACCCGGCATGCCGGTCATGTGAATGCCGTTCTTGACCACCCAGAACAGTTCCTGCGGTTTGCGTTGGTCGACAACCTCCTTGAGGTCGGGTGGATCGGGACGCAAGCCTTCGGAGAATTTGGCCCATTCCACGCCCGGCGCGCCGTGGCAGCTGGTACAGCCGCGCTCCGAAAAGGCGCGCGCCCCGGCCTGCACCGTCGAGGGATCGTCGAGCGGCATGGGCGGCGTGTCGGTTGCGTGCCGGATGATCGAGGCCAGACGGATGTTGGCCAACGCCGATTTGACCAAGGACGGATCGTCGACCGCCGCGGCCACGTTGTAGAAGCCGCCGAAGAAAAACACCGCGGCAGCGAGCACGCAGAGGATGGCGAGAACACCGATAAGTGCCAGCAGCGTCTTCATGGCCGATCTCCGGGTGGTGGCCGGCAATCGTAACGCGGCCGCAGCAAAAAGAAACGCCGGCAACTCACCTGTGCGCGACGCCCGACTTTGGGGGGAACCGCGTTGGCCGACAGCGCTCCCGACTCGATCACTTGCATCTATCGATACGCCCTTTGTGAGCCGCGCGGCGATCCGCTAAGCTCGCGGCACTAAACGCGCAATGGGCATCACGGCAAGGGAGATCGCAATGGCAAAGGGATATTGGATCGCATTCTATCGCTCGGTTTCCAATCCGGACGCGATGGCGGCCTACGCCAAGCTCGCGGGTCCGGCCATCGCCGCCGCCGGCGGGCGCTTTCTCGCGCGCGGCGACGCCGCGAAAGCATACGAGGCCGGGATCGCCCAGCGCGTGGTCGTGATCGAGTTCGACAGCGTGGAGAAAGCGGTGGCCGCGCATGAGAGCGAAGGCTACCAGGCGGCGCTCAAGGTGTTCGGCAAGGCCGCCGAGCGGGACATGCGCATCGTCGAAGGCTTGGCATAACCTCTGCTGGCGGCGGCCATGTATTGCCGTCGTTGGGCAAACGAGAGGGTGCGAACGGACGTGGAGGCGCGCCATGGCGCTCACCGCAGCGAACATCTGCAACTTCGGCTGGAAGGCGCGCGAGTTCCGGCTCAAGGGCGTGGACGGCAAGACCTACACGCTCGCCGACGTGCGCGGGCCGAAGGGCACGCTGGTCACTTTCATCTGCAATCACTGCCCCTACGTGCGGGCGGTCATCGGCCGCCTGGTGAAGGAGGCGAATGCGCTCGAAGAAATCGGCGTCAGCACCATCGCGATCATGCCCAATGACACCGACGTTTATCGCGAAGATTCCTTCGACAACATGCAGCGCTTCGCGCGGCAGCACGGCTTCACCTTTCCTTACGTGATCGACGAGACCCAAGAGATCGCGCGCGCCTATGGTGCGCAATGCACGCCCGATTTCTTCGGCTTCAACGCCGATGACGAGTTGCAATACCGTGGCCGGCTCGATTCCGCGCGCATGAGCAACGCGCCGGCCGAGCGACGCGAGCTGTTCGAGGCGATGGCGCAGGTGGCAGCGACCGGCCGCGGGCCGCCGGAGCAGACCGCGAGCATGGGTTGCTCGATCAAGTGGCGGCACTGATGGCCTGACGAATGCGGCGCGATCCTCTTCACCGCGCCGATACGGGGGGACTAATTCCATGATCAAAAACTTCCACGTGCTCTATGTCGGCCAGATCGAGCTCGACAATGTCGGCCTTTCCGGCACGCCGGCCAATGAGCGCCGCTATTCCGACGAACGGCTGCAGGAGGCTTTTGCCACCGCGCGCGACATGGCCCAGCACATGGATCGGCTCGGCTATGACGTGTTGTGGACCGCCGAGCATCACTTCCAGCGCGAGGGCTACGAGTGCCTGCCCAACCTCATCCAGCTCGGATTATGGCTCGCCACCCAGACCCAGCGCCTGAAATTCGGCTGCGCCTTCAACATCCTGCCGATGTGGCATCCCATCCGCCTCGCCGAAGACTACGCCATGGCCGACATCGTCACCGACGGGCGCGTCATCATGGGGATAGGCCGCGGTTATCACACGCGCGAGGTGGAAACTTTCGGCGCGCCGCTCCTTGATGCGCAAGCCAACCGCGAGCTGTTCGAGGAGCAGCTCGAGCTGTTGCTCAAGTGCTTCAACGAGGATGCCTTCCATCACAAGGGCAAATACTACGAGTGTCCGCCGCCGGTCGAGTATCGCGGCTATCGCCTCAGCGAGATCACCCTCGTTCCCCGGCCCAAGCATTTGCCGGTCGACATCTGGATGCCGATCGCGAGCGGCAAGACCATCGACCTGATGGCGCGTCACGGCCTCAAGGCGATGGTCACGCTCAACGGGCAGAAGATTTTGGACGACGTGGTGCGCGCCTATCATGCCGCATGCGAACGGCACGGCCGGCCGAAGAAGCTCGGCGAGGACATGATCTGGGGGGCGGGCATATATCTCGCGGACAGCGAAGAGGAAGCGATCCGCAGGCTCGAGCCCGCGCACGACGAACGATTCAAGTGGTTCGCGCCGTTCGGGTTCGTGCGCTATGCCGACGAGCACGGGCGCACCTGGGGCACGCCCGGAGCGCCCGCGGGCGTCCCCTCGCTGCGCGACGGCGTCGCACAGAAGGCCTGGTTCTGCGGGCCGCCGAAACAGGTCATCGACGGCATCAAGTCGATCGCCGACCAATATCCGGGGCTCGAACACTTCATGATCCACTGGGCCGAGGGCATGCCGCCCAAGGAATTCAAGGAGCAGCTCACCTGGTTCGCCAAGGACGTGATGCCCGCGTTCAAGCGCGCGTAGGCCGCAGCGCGTCCGCACCTCCCAAGATCAAGGACGTTTCGAACGATGAAGGACAACGTCAAGCGCGTGTTCTACGTGCGCTACGTCGCGCATCCCTGCTATCTCGACATCATCGCGCAGCGGCCTGAGATCAGGCTCGACAAGCTCGAGAACGACAGCGCGGACGACGTCGCGGAGCCGATCATCGCGGCCGCGCACGCCTACCAGATCGGCTCCGCACGCGACGAATTAAATCCTCGCTTCCACGTGCAGCGCGAGCTCATCGCGCGCATGCCCAACCTGCTCGTCATCTCCACCAACGGCGCCGGCTTCGACACCGTCAACGTCAAGGACTGCACCGACGCGGGCGTGCTCGTCGTCAACCAGACCGGCGGCAACGCCGAGGCGGTGGCGGCGCACGTGCTCGCTATGGTGCTCATGCTCTCCAAGCAGATCGTTCAGACCAACCATGCGTTGCGGCGCGGCACGATGGCGGACCGCAGCGCCTTCATGGGCAGCGACGTGAAGGGGCGCACCATCGGCATCGTCGGCATCGGCAACGTCGGCCGCCGCGTCGCCGAGCTTTGCCGAGGCCTCGGCATGCAGGTCGTTGCCTGCGATCCCTTTCTCGATGAGAAGACCATCGCCGCGCGCGGCGGCATCAAGGTCACCCTCGACGAGCTGTTGCGGCGCGCCGACTTCGTGTCGATCAATTGCCCGCTCGACGAGAGCACGCGCGGCATGATCGGCGCGCGCGAGTTCGCGCTGATGCAGCCGCACGCCTACTTCATCACCACGGCGCGCGGCTTCATCCACGATGAGCGCGCGCTGGTCGAGGTGCTGCGAGCGAAAAAGATCGCCGGCGCCGGGATCGACGTGTGGGACAAGGAGCCGCCCGCGGCCGAGCATCCGCTGTTGAAATTCGACAATGTGATCGCGTCGCCGCACACCGCCGGCATGACGCGGGAGGCGCGCGCCAACATGGGCCGCATCGCCGCCGAGCAGCTCGTCATGACGCTCGACGGCAAGCGCCCGCCGCGGATCGTCAACCCGCAGGTGTGGCCGGCCTATGCGAAGCGGTTCGAGGCGACCTTCGGATTTCGCCCGGAAGGGTAGGCTCTTAAGCCGTGCGGGGCGAAATGATGGCGTCCGGGCGGCACGGCGGCGCCGCGGGTGGATGCAAAATAATACCGTTCGCGCCGACGGCACGCTCCCCGTCTCACTGGCATAATTTGTGCGCCTAACTATACTCCCGCCGCGTCGGGTCCACCTCGTCTTCCGACGATCTCAGATAAGTGCACGGGAGATTTCGATGAAACGCGTAATGCTTGCCCTCGCCACGCTGCTGCTTGCCGGCGCTGTCATGCCGGCAGCGGATGCCCGGATCGTGCAGCCTCCGTGGGTCGTGGTGCGCTGGTCGCTGTTGGGCGACTGCAAGATTTGGCGCAACGATATTAACGGCCCGTGGGGTCCCGGCTGGCAGGCGGTGGCCTATGCCGGCAGCTACCCGGAGGCCTATGGAAAGCTGCAGGCTCTCATTGCCCGCAGGTGGTGCAGTTAGCCGCCTCAATTATCTAACACCAGTTTCGCCCGGCTCTGCTGGGCGAAATTTTTTGCGCGAGCGCGCGCCGGCGTAGGGCGCAATAGCCAGCGTATTGCGCCGCTGGCCAATCGGGCCGACCACGGTGTGTGTTTGGGAAATGGCGGATTGCGCTTACGCTAATCCGCCCTGCGAACCGCCAAGACCGCGCCTGCTCTTGCGGCTATCCATAGCCGCGCGTCAGGACCAGGATAGGCGATCGAAAAAGCCGGAAATTTCCCCTGCTGCCCGATCGGGGTCCTCCCGGTGCGGGAAGTGACCGACGTCGGGGAACGGTGCAAGATCAAGATTGGCGAAGGTCTCGCCGAGACGGTCCGTCCACGCGTAGGGAAACAACGGGTCGTGCTCCGCCCACCGCACGCACGTGGGTGCGGTAATACGCGGCAATGCATGCGCCTCGCCCTTCATCATGGCGATGCGACCTGCATGAGTCGCGCGGTAGTGGGCAAAGCCCCCGGCCAGATTTCCCGGCTTTAGAAAATTTTCCGTGAAATGCGGCAGCACATCGTCGAACGCATTCTTGCGATATGACCAGTGACGCAGGAAATACGAAATGTACGTCTCACAGGTCAGCCGCGAGGCGCCCACGAGAGCCGGTGCCATATCCGTCTGATTGAAAGACTGATACCAGATCTCGTTCAATCGATCCGGCGCGCCCATCCGCGGCCCAATTCCCGGATAGACGAAGTCGAAAAAGAACAGTCCTGCGACACGCTCCGGCGCTTTGCGCGCAAGCGGTTGCATGGCCGCACCGCCAACGTCGTGGCCGACAATGCCGGCCTGCCTTATCCCGAGCGCATCCAACAACGCCAGCATATCAGCGGCGTGATCGGCCGCGCCGAACGGCCCGTCCGGTTTGTCGCTATCGCCAAAGCCGCGCAAATCGGGGGCTACGAGCCTATACCGCTTCGAGAGGCGCAGCATGACAGGCTCCCACGTCAGCCAGAATTCCGGCCAGCCGTGAAGCAGCAGAAGCGGCGCCCCTTCGCCCAATTCGGCTATGTGCAATGAGGCTCCATTCACCCGCAGCGCCTGATGTCGCATGGGCCCTCATGTAAGCTCAGCGCGATGCTTCCTCTTTATCCAGTCACCATGCGCGGCCTGGACTACCGCTGGGCAGGACCGGGCAACGAAGCGTATTTCCGCTGCTGCTATTTTGGTCTAATCGTCCACGTCCCAGGCCCGATTCTACCGCTTCAGGTTGGTCCGGAGCAACGAGCGTGGATTCACCTTTACTACGAACGCTGGTGACCGGAGCTGGATCGAGCAGCCAGTTCCTCGGTGGGCTAGTCATATTTCTCTTGTATCTCGTTATCGGGTTGCTCAGCGCGATTGGAAGCATCCTCGTCTTTCGCCGGATCTTCCAAGGACGGTGGGAACAGATATTTTGGGCCTTGTTCCTTGTGGTGATTGCCGCCTTTTATCTAAGCTTCGCTGCCTATTTCGAGGCTTCAACGCATGCTTGGCAAACTGAGGTCATCGCCGTTGCCGTTTTCGTGGCTTGTGCGGTAGCCGGGCTATTTTTCCGACCTGCCATTGCGGTCGGCTATGTCATGCATGGGCTCTGGGATTTATCTCACTGTGTGTCCGGGTCTTCACTTTCCGGACTGCCGATAACAGAAATCCCGCTGGGCTACGGTATCTTTTGCTCAACGTACGATTTTACGGTCGCGTGTTATCTCATGATCAGCGATACCGCCTGGCATGCGCCCGGCAAGCTCGACCTCTACTTCTGGCGTGGTCCGTGATCCCATCCTCATGGGTGGCGAGCCAGTCCCTCAACGTGCCAATCCAATTGCCTCGAGAGAAGTGAGTCTCCCGAATGACGGGATCAGGTTTGAGTCAGATACAAACTTCCGATCGGACGAAACTGACGCGCGGTTTGAAGCGACGGCATATCGAGCTTATTGCCATCGGCGGCGCCATCGGCGTGGGCTTGTTTTTAGGTTCCGCCAAGGCCGTCCAGAACGCGGGTCCGGGCCTCATACTGGGATACGCGGTCGGCGGATTGGTGATTTTCTTCATTATGCGCGCCTTGGGCGAATTGCTCCTGTATCGCCCGGTCGCAGGCTCGTTCGTGACGTATGCCGACGAATTCGTCGGTCCGTTCGCTGGTTTCGTTACCGGCTGGTCCTACTGGTTCACCTGGGTCGTCACTGGCATGGCCGAACTGACTGCCATTGGCGTCTATGTCAGCTAGTGGTTTCCCGCCTTTCCGCAATGGATAACGGTATTCGCCGCGCTGGTCGTGCTGTTCGGCGCGAATATGCTGGCTGTGCGCGTGTTCGGCGAGATGGAGTTCTGGTTTGCACTGATCAAAGTCACGATGATCATCATGCTCATCGTGGGCGGGCTGGTCGTCATCCTTTTCGGCGTTGGAAACTTAGGGGCGACCGCGGGATTCTCGAATCTCTTCTCGCACGGCGGCTTTTTACCCTTCGGCATACTCGGCGTGTTGCTCACATTCCAGATGGTGATGTTCGGTTTTCAGGGAGTGGAGCTGATCGGCGTGACCGCTGGCGAGGCCGAAAATCCTGAGGTCGTCCTGCCCTCGGCCACCAACAGTATCATCTACCGCATCCTGATCTTCTATATCGGCGCATTGATCGTGATCATGTCGCTGCTCCCCTGGAATCAGCTCGAACCACGGATGAGCCCATTCGTCCTCGTCTTTGACAGGATCGGCATCCCCGGCGCTGCAGACATCGTCAACTTGGTCGTCATCACGGCAGCGATGTCTTCTTGCAATAGCGGGCTCTACAGCACCGGGCGAATGCTTCATGCTCTGTCGGAGGTAGGCCAAGCCCCGTCCGCGCTCGGCGCGATCAACCAGCGGCACCTACCGGCGGCAGCGATTACCGCCTCGGCAGCCCTCATGTTGGTCGGTGTTTTGCTCAACTACCTGGTGCCGGACCAAGTCTTCATATGGGTGACGAGTGTCGCGCTGATTGGCACGCTTTGGACCTGGGGCATCATCATGCTGGCCCACCGAGGTTACAAGAAGGCTGTACATGAGGGCCGGGTGCGCGCGGTGTCGTATACGATGCCGGGCGCTCCCTTGGCGAACTGGCTGGTAGTGGGTTTCCTGATCGTCGTGGCGGCCCTGCTTTCAATCGAGCCGGCAACGCGCGTGGCCCTTTATGTCGCTCCAATATGGTTCGCCCTGCTCGGCGTCGCTTACGTCCGCCTGAAACCCAGACCACGACAAAACGCGGATTTTGCTGTTGGGCAGTCGCCTTTGCCTTAGCGGCTGATCGGGTTTTGAGCGCGCGACGGCTGCCGCGTTCGAACGGCCGTTCCGGTGCCCGCCCACCGGCCGTTTTCGGACATTGCGGCACGCAGCGAAATGACGTGATGTGCCAAGATAGCAAGCGCCTATTTGCGTGGGCGCTTACTCCCCTCAAGATGGGTTAGCGCGGATGCCGCGTGGTTTCAGGAGAGTCCCGATGGCAGATGACGCCGAAAAACCTGGCCAGCTAAACCACCTCAAGGTTGGACGCTGGAAAATCGCGATACCGGTCGCAGTCGTTGGTGCCATAGCTGCCCCGTTCGTATTTGGTACTTGGAAAATGCCGCAAACGTCAGAAACGTGGGTGCCGTTGACCGCAGACCAGAAAGCGAAGCTCGACATCTACATGCAGAACACAGAGAATTGTCGGACCTTTGAGGCGGCTTCTGGGGACAACAGGGGGCGAATATCAGTATCTATATCTCTCTACCCCAAAATATTTCGCGCTGAACTTCGCGGTCGCATTCGGTGCGTTCATCGCGGTCTTTAGCTTGACGTTCTTACTTCCAGGCCTAAGTCGCCGTTAGCGCATGACACCCTGACACAGACCGCTGCGCTACGGGATTTCATTTCGCTAGGAGTCACTCCTTGCCAAGGATCAGCAGGAGCAGCCGCAGGCCCTGCCCAATGCCGATCAGGCCAAGGCCGCCTGATAACAGCCCGATCATCATCGCGTAGTATCTGAACGGCACGCGCCCCGTTTTGGACACTTCTTCGAACAGCAGCAGCAAAGCGCCAAATGCGCCGGCGAGGAACGTTGCGAAGCCCATGAACAGGATCAGGTAAGCAAGCACGGTGGTCGACATGGATGGCCCCTTCCGCTCCACTGTAACCCGTTTCACCCTCGTCGCCACGACTTCGCAAAAGCCGCCATTGCGGCCTCGCGTGTCTCGGAATAGTCGTGCGGCGGCGTGCGACCCTGCTGCGGCCCACAACCGTGGCCTCCGCGAGCACGTCGCGCGACATAGCCACGCAGCTAAGATGTTTTGATTTGCACCTCCGTCGCGACCGAAGCAGGGTTCTAGCGGCCTGGACGCCGATGTCGTTTGGGCGAGCGGGAGGTTATCATGAGAACTCGGTACACGGTCGTATTGTCAATGGTTGCAGGAGCCGCTCTCGGTGGCGCGGCGATGCAAGCAGTGAATGCTCAATTGGCAGCCAAAAAAGCCTACACTGTCACCGAACTGGAAACGCTTAATGCGCAGGCTGCTGCTGATCTTGCGAAGCGCATCTCGGATGCGCAAGCCAATGCAGGAGGTCGCAATTTTCGCACTGGCGGCGGAAAGGTTGTCGGCATGGTGGGGCCACCGCCGCCCGCGCGCGTGGCGATCACGGAATGGGAGAGCCTTGAGAAGGCAGAGGCTTTCTTCAAGTCGAAGGCATGGACCGACCTCGGAGCGGACCGCGATAAGGCCCTAAAGACCATTCGTCGATATGCGGTTGAGGCAGCGCAATGAATTAGGTGGCGCGCGCGGCAGGATGTGTCGCTTGCGCAATTTTTATGCTTGGAAGCCCCGGCATCCCGGGGCTTTCATTTCGCGGGATTTTCTACACCTCCAGGGCGCTCTAACCCCGAAAAAAAGCAGGCTGTCGCGGTAGGTCCGCTTCATTCCGCACCCGGCGCTGAGCAGACGCAATAAGAGTGACGCTTGCGCGATCGCCCCGTCGGCAGCGCGAGCAGCTTGTCTGCACCGTGATACGGAACTTCCGTGCCGCCGGTCGATTGATCGCCGGCTCGGTGTGCGCGACGGCGGATGCGCGCGCCCGTCGCGATCGCGCCACGACCCGCCTGGCTGACAAGATCCGCTCGCCGGCCTGCGCTTCCCGCAATCCCAGCACTAACCCTCTTTTCTCTTGGCCTGGCGGCAGGCTGTGTGACAGAATTGCTACGATAGAATGTCAGTTCGGTTACACGCGGAGCTATCCATGGTTGTGCAATCCCCGCCGCGGTCGAGGTCCTTGGCTTGGTCAAATCCGCTCGCGTGGTGGTGGTCGCTGCTGACGCTCGTGAGCGCTATCAATATCGCGGCGTGGTTTTCGCTCTACCACTTCCTGCAGGAACCGCGGGCCGACCATCTCGGCAGCCCGTCCGGCGTCGAGCTGATGCTCTTCCTCTGTGCGGCATACGTGTTCGGCTGCGCATTCAGATCGTTCCTTCCGCGCGCCGATGTTCAGCGCATCTGCCTGTTCGATACCTGGCTTTCGAGCGTCATCATCGGCCGGTCGGTGGCCACGGTGGCCGAGATCTGTTTCGCGGCCCAGTGGGCGATTGTGCTGCATCAGCTGGGCGCCATGCGGGGAGCGGACACCACATTGAACGCCGCCTGGATGGTCGTGCCGTTGATCCTGATCGCGGAATGCTTCTCATGGCATGCGGTGCTGACCAAGAAGTACGTAGCCAACGCCATCGAAAATTCGATATGGGCGGTAGCCTTCTTCATCGTCGCGGTCGGCCTTTGCCGGTTGCTGCCGGAGTTTAACGGTGCGGTTTGCGCGGCCCTCGTCGTCGCGGTCATCGGCATTGCCGGCTATCTCGCGTTTCTGGCGACCATCGACGTCCCGATGTATCTGGCGCGATGGCGGGCGGAAATCGCCAACGGCAGCAGACCTCTGAGTCCGATGGAGGGTCTGCGGGACGCGAGCTTTCGTTGGGTCGTGACCCACGACATCGCCGAGTGGAAGGATGAGATTGCCTGGATGTCGCTTTATTTCAGTGCGGCGGTTTGGGCGAGCCTCGCGCTATGCGTTTGCTATTCCGCGTGGGGCGTGCCTTAGACTCCGTTTCGGTCAGATCGACCAGCTCGAGAGCGCGCTGCCGGCGAAATGAGTGCTAAGAGCTTGCGGCGCGCTGCCGCGGCCGGCGCCACTTTCTGAGAAGGCGGCGGCGCCGAAGCCTGATGTCAGTGACGAACTTGGCGCCACCGGAGCGCCGCTCGAGAATGATCTTGCGGTTGTGAAATGCTTCGAGCTCCGGCCGATGCCCGACGCTCACGATTGTCGTAGCGTCGAGTTCCTTGGTCAGCAACTCCATCAGCTTGCCCTGGCTCGCAGGGTCGAGCGCCGAAGTTGCCTCGTCCAGCACGATGATCTCGGGCCGGTGCAGCAGTATTCGTGCGAACGCCAAACGCTGCTTCTCGCCGCCGGAAAGCGTCTGGTCCCACGGCCCCTGTTCGTCGATCTCCCCGGTCAAGTGGTCGAGACCGACAAGTCTGAACGCTTTTGCAACCGCCGCCACGCTCTTGCTCTTGGCCGGCTCGGGATAGGTTGCAGCTCTTCGCAGAGTGCCGACCGGGACATAGGCGCGCTGGGGCATGAGCAACAATTTGGTGCCGCTTGCGACCTCGACTTTGCCCTCGCCCCAGGGCCAAAGGCCGGCGATCGCGCGAACCAGCGTGCTCTTGCCGGTACCGGATTCGCCGGCGACCAGGACCCGCTCGCCCGGGGCGATCGCCACCTCCGCATCCTTGACCACTTCGGTGCCGTCCTCGAGCGTAACCGACAGATCGCGCAGGCGCAGCGCCGCCTCCTCGGTTTCGCTGCGCTCGATGCGCCCCACGTCTTCGCTCTCTTCGCTCCTTTCGAGATTGTCGAGCGAAACCATGAGCGACGACACGCGCCGGGCCGAGGCGGTCCAATCCGCCAGTCGCGGATAGTTGTCCACCAGCCAGTTGAAAGCACTCTGCACGATTGTGAAGGCCGAGGCCGCCTGCATGACCTCACCCAGCGACATCGAGCCGTCGAGAAACTTGGGCGCGCACAGCAGGACCGGCAGCACCGGCGCGACATAGCTGCTGGTCTGCGAGACGATCGTGGTGCGCATCGTTTGCAAGCAGATGTCGCGCCAGCGGCGCAGGACATTGCGCAGCGACGCGTTGACGGCGTTGCGCTCTTCGCCCTCACCGCCGAGCACCGCGATGCTCTCGCCGTTTTCGCTCAGGCGCGTGAGCACATAGCGAAATTCGGCTTCCGCCTGGTTCTTCTTTTCCGATACGGTGACGAAGCGGCGGCCGATGAACACCATCGACCCGCTGGCCAGCACGGCATAGGCCACCGCCGCGACCACCAGAAAACCGGGGATGGTAATTTCCATGCCGGCGAGTTCGAACGACAGCGAGCCGCCGATGGTCCACAGCACCACGATGAAGGTCAGCGCCGACAACACCGCGGTCGTGATGCCGGTGAAGAAATCGACCGGCGACTCGGTGGCGAGCCTGATGTCGTCGGCGATGCGGTATTCCGGATTCTTGTGGTCGCCCTGCACGAGATGTAGCTGGTAGTATCGCCCATTGACGAGCCAGCGATCGAATAGGTGATGGGTCAACCACTCGCGCCAGCGTCGCTGCATCGTCATGCGGGCGTAGACTTGGCCGACGAAGAGGCACACACTTGCTGCCAAAAGCGGGAAGTAGACCATCGACAGAAGAAGGACCGTACGGGAGTCCCGCTTTTCCAGGCCGTCGAAGATCGCCCGGTTCCAGACGTTCATCCCGTACGCTGCGACAAGGGTGAGGAGGATCAGCAGCAGGATCACTGCGCTCAATAGCCACGCTCGCCTCGGTCCATCTTTGCCCCAGAACTCTCCCGCGCTTTGCCAAAAGCGCCGCAACAGCAGCCGCCGGCGCATGTCATCTGAAAGGCCGCTGTGGGGATCAAGGCTGTAGATCGCTTCATCGCCTTTTTGCGCCTTGCGCCCGCGTTTGCGCGCCTCCTGGCTTTTCTCGCTCATCGTTTCCTCTAGTTGTCTTGGCCAGCCCTACGCGCTGTCGTAAAGCCCCCGGCGGGGGCAGCC
>Ga0207665_10002148_pt1 | contig 13346 bp, 13 predicted proteins | sample LARL112metaG_FD_184351 | JGI IMG/M metagenome (GOLD analysis project Ga0207665, IMG submission 184351) | Corn, switchgrass and miscanthus rhizosphere microbial communities from Kellogg Biological Station, Michigan, USA - LAR L11-2 metaG... | ecosystem: Host-associated > Plants > Roots >...
CGACGTTTAGGGGAAAAGAGGGGACTGAGTTGCAGAGTGGAGTGAAGTGAAGAAGTGCTCCGGGATGGAAACTGGATGCGGGAGATCCCTCCCTCCGCCTGAACTACGGCTCCGTTCGGGATGACGCCGAGCCATCGGTGATGGGGTATTCGCTGGTGGAGCATTTCGCGAAAATCCCCACTTCTGGCAGAGTCGGCCAGAAGAGGGGCACCCGCGTCGAACCCGCGTGACGAACTGATGATCAGTAATAGGTTAGGTTCATCTTGTCTACGTAGACGCTGTAGTCCCACTGCTTGTAGTTGCCGTCGAGTTGGAAGTTGATGACGATGCCGTACCATCCGCTGGGAACGGAGAAGCGCGAATACGCCCAGTTCAAGTCGTGACTCACACCGTTAAGGGTGAATGACTTGTAAAGCACTTTGTTGTCGGACGTCCGCTGCATGTGGATGATGACGTGATTCCAGTCATTCTTGTTCGGCTTGCAAGGGATACTCGTCTTGATCCATTTGCCATTCGCCGGATCCCAAACATCCCACACGCCGCCGTTGGTTACTTCACACTGCGTTCCGAGCATGAAACCCATGCCGTTGAAGAATTGGGCGACGTCGAACTCGATGTTCTCGGAGTTGTCCAGGTCGTAACTAAAGAAGTATGTGTCGTAGATGAAGTCGTGGACATTAGGAACAATCGAGTGAGCGGTGTCGGGCATGTTTTGGGTAGTGCCGTCGCCGATCAGGTGGTTGTTCCACAGGACATCGGAGTAGGGAGTCGATCCGCCGATCGAGAACTTCGCGGATTTTCCATCCATAGAAGGAGAGGACACGCCTTGGTCCAGAGACCATGTGACGCCGGAACACCCGGTGCAAATGTCGTACTTCGGCGCCAATTCACCGTAGCCTTTCCATCCGTTGCTGGCTTGCAGGTTATAGAAAGTTTTCCCACCGCTGCTTTGGACCTTGATCGTGATCGGAGTTTTAGACGCGCCACCACACTTGTCCCATTGCTGGATTGTGGCGTTGTAGGTTCCGGGGCCAAGCGAGAGATCGGTGCTGAGTTTCGTGCCGTTGACGACGTAAGCAAGTACGCCAGGGGCTGTGTAGATGCCCATCGATGCGACACCTGACGAACAAGATGTGCCGCCTGCGGTGGCACTGAAATGAACTGGGGACTGAACGGTAGAGCCGCTGCTGGGGGAACTTACATTGACTCCGGCCCACGCTGCGGGGATCAGCAGGACCAGGATGCATAAGAACAGGGCAGACTTGTGCATACAACATTTCTCCGAATGTTTTTATTTGCTTGCGACTTGCTGGCAGCTAGCCGAGCGCGGAACTATCCGTACGCGTGAGCGGGAACGCAGGAACGACCGCAAGAATAGCCAGTTGCCGCCTCTAAAGCGCCCTTGCAGCCCAAAAATGACGGGGAGATATCCAAACACAAAGTTGGACTGGGAATTCCACGCCGGAGCTGAGAGGCTAAGAGTTCTGCTGAGAATACCAGAAACACCGTATTCCACGTACCAGAAATTTCATTCGCGCGTACTGGAAAGTTCTAAGTCTGAAATGTACCAGCGACGAGCCAAGAAGTTCTGCCATACAGCTTCAGGAATATTCGCGAACGAACTGGAATTATGCGGATTTACGGAGCCCCGGGCTTTCCGCAGATGGCCCGTAAACCGACTCCGCGTGCTGATCTCAGGCGATATGTCTAGGCTTTGGGACAACCATCCGGCAGTTGCCCTACATCGAAGCTCCGCTCTAAATCACGCGAGACGGAGTTGTCATGGACAAGAGTCCCCTGCGGCGGCTTACACATTCGGCTGTCTTATCGCTCATCGCTCTATTCGTTTTAAGTTGCCAGGGAATGCAGCAGTCCGTTCCGGTGGACAAGAAATCCGATGCCAATTTCAAAGGCGTTTTGATGTGGAAGGGGGATCCCTCGGAGAACGGGCTCTACGGGTCCGAAACGACACTTACGACCGCCAATGTGAATGTAAACCAGTTCGGGCGAATTGGAAGTTTTCAGGCGGACGGGCTCGTAATAGCGCAACCGCTCTTCCTTTCGAGTTTGGATATCGGCGATGGTTCGACACACGACGTCGTCATCGTAGCGACGGAGCACGACAGTGTGTATGCCGTCGATGCGAAAAATCCCGGAGGCGGGTCACTGTGGGAACGACACTACGTCGATCCGTCCAGCGGAGTCACCACCATGGCGGACAATTTCGGAGGCCGCACGACGCTTGGTGGTGAAGTAGGAATTACAGGTACTCCGTACATTGATGCCACGACCGGAGTCCTATACTTCGTAACAGCGATTGCCCGCAACGGCGTGCCCGAGCAATGGCTGCGGGCGGTAGACGTGCGAACCGGAAAGGATGTTGGTCCGGGCAGCGTGCAGGTCACGGCCAGCGTGCCCGGCGACGGCAAGGGAAGTGTTAATGGACAGATTGCATTTGATCCGTCGAATCAAAACCAGCGTGCTGGGCTGACGGAGGTAAATGGGGCAATCCTGGTAGCGTGGGGATCATTCTCGGACTGGGGGGTCTATCACGGATGGTTGATGGCATTCGATCCTTCAACGCTGCAACAAATTGCGGTGTTTAATCCCACGACGCAGGCTCAATCGACGGACGTGGCGAGTGGACCTTCCGACTACGGCGGGGGCGGAGCATTCTGGCAGGGAGGTGCAGCCCCGGCCGTGGATGCTGACGGGGATATTTATCTGAATGCAGCGGACGGCAGCTTCAATGCCAACAGTGGGGGAAATAACTACGGCGACAGTTTATTGAAACTGAAGCTAAGCGGGAACAGCTTTCAGATACTGGACTCGTTCACACCGTCCAATGCGGCTTGCATTGATCTGCACGATCTGGAGCTGGGCTCGGGAGGCGTTGCACTGCTGCCTACCGATATCACGAATGGACGGAAGCTGGCAGCGGCGTATAGCAAAGAGGGGCGATTGTTTCTAGTGAATACAGACACGTTGGGAAAGTTCAACGCCGGGGGAGACAATCAGATTCCGCAGGAATTTATGGTTGGCGCAAACACCTGCTCGGATGCGATTACCAGCGATGTGGCGGAAGGTCCAAGCTGGAATCGCTTGTATGGAAATCCTTCTTATTGGAACGGGAATCTTTATGCTGCTGCTTCAAATACGCAATTGAAGCAGTATCAATTTCAGAATGGGTTGCTGAATCCAACCCCCGTGTCGACCGCTCCTTCATCCTATGGGTTGCGAGGAGGCAACACGGTGGTCTCGGCGAGCGGCAACGAGAGTGGAATTGTCTGGGCCTACGAAAAGTCCGCGGCAGGGCAGGGCATTCTGCATGCTTACGACGCCACGGATATTTCCAAGGAACTGTGGAACAGCAACATGAACGGCGGCCGTGATGGAATGGGCACGGGAATCGGATTTGCGACACCGGTTATTGCTGAAGGCCGGGTGCTGGCTGCCTCAGACAATATGCTGGAAATTTACGGCGTGCTGCAGTGACAGGGGACTGAGGCCCCTACACATTAGCGGGGCCTTGCGCAAACTTTTTTGCCACGGATTTACGCGGATTCACACGGATTACATCTAACCAATTGGAGGATTTGTCCGTGGAATCCTTGTTAATCCGTGGCTACGTGTTTGGTCAGATATCGGTGGATGGTTTCGCCTATTTTCTGCCAAAGACCTCTTTCAATAGCGCGGTTGTCTGTGCGGCGGGATTCTTGCGTATCTTCTTTTCTTCTTCTCCGAGCATGTGAAAGAGTCCATCCAGGGTTTTGCCTACGACATACTTATCCAGATCGAATTGGCTGGCGAGGAAATTTCCGCCCGGCGAATCTTTGATGACTCGATCGTATTGCTGCATGACGCCTATCTTTTGCATGGATTGATGCACGATCGGGGAAAAGGCCGTAGTCAGATCGTCGGAACTCGTGCGCTTGAAGTATTCGGTGGCAGCGGTGTCGTTTCCGGTCAGGATATGGCGGGCGTCATCGAATGACATCTTTTTGAGTGCTGCAAGGAAAATTTGTTTGGCTTGAGGCGTCGCCTGCTCGGCAGCACGATTCATGCCCACTTCAAGTTCGTCGACCTTGCTGCCCATTCCAAACATTCGCAAGCCGCGGCCTACAGACTCGAGCTTGGGAGGAAGAACAATCTTGATAGCCTCGTTCTTAAGAAAACCATCTGGCTTGCCTGTAAGGGCCACGGCCTTGGACGTGCTCACTTGCAGAGCTTGTTTCAGTCCGGCGATGATTTTGTCGTCGCTGAGGCCGGAGGTGTCGCGGTGTTCGAGGGCAGCATCCGCTTTTTTAAGAATGTCGTCGAGTTGGGCGAAAGACGAACAGCAGAGGCAGCATGCCAGCGAAATTGAGAACAGGAAGCGGCGCATGGGTTGAGACCTCCGCGAAAAATCGGAATGATTGTATCAACCGCTTGGAGAGGTGTCTGACTTCTTGAAGCTACGAGCCACCATCACGCATCAAAGCGTCGGGTGATCAGTGGCCAGTGGTCAGAGGAATGTGCGGGTTACTGATCACTGGCAACTGACCACTGGATGGAGGCGGGGATTCTTATGGCGCGTGTTTTTGTTACAGGTTCATCGGATGGACTGGGCAAGATGGCGGCGCAGCTTTTGATCGAGCAGGGTCACGAAGTGGTGATCCATGCGCGAAACGAAAAGCGAGGTGCGGAGGCAAAAGAGGCTGTTCCGGGGACTGAAGCGGTTGTAGTCGGTGACTTGGCAAGCATCCGGCAGACGCGCAAAATCGCCGAGCAGGTGAACGCGCTCGGCGTTTTCGATGCGGTGATTCACAATGCGGCAGTTGGGTATCGCGAGTCGCGGAGGACGGTGACGGAAGACAGGCTGCCGCATGTATTCGCCGTCAATACGCTTGCTCCTTACATTCTTACTGCGCTGATGCAGAGGCCGAAGCGATTGGTCTACTTAAGTTCTGGGCTCCATCAGAGTGGAGATTCCAGCCTGAAGGATCTGACATGGGAGCAGCGATCGTGGCAGGGACAACAGGCGTACTCGGATACCAAATTCCATGACGTCTTGCTGGCGTTCGCGGTTGCGCGGCTGTGGCCAGATGTTTTGTCGAATGCCGTCGAACCGGGTTGGGTGGCAACCAAGATGGGAGGCCCTAGCGCGACGGATGATCTGGATCAAGGGCATCGCACGCAGGTGTGGCTGGCGGCGAGTGAGGATGCGGCGGCGAAGGTGACGGGAGGATATTTCTATCATTTGCGACAGAGGACTCCGAAAGGCGCGACGCACGAAGTTGCTTTGCAGGAGAAGTTGGTTGAAGCATGCCGGCGGTATTCGGGAGTGGATCTGCGTGTTTGATGAGGCTGTTTCGGCGCCAATCGGTGTCTTACCTTAAAAGATTGTGGGCGCGTAGCTCGGTTGGTAGAGCAATGCCCTTTTAAGAAATTCCTACCTAGAGAATCCAATCACTTAGCGGTCACCTTAGGAATGCTCGGGAACGTGGGCGGCGACGCTCTTCGCGAGGTTGAGCAGCTCATCGACGGACCACTGGTCGTAGGCGTTACCGCCGTATTTCACCGCGTTGATCCGTCCGGACGGCGCAATCAAGAAGTCAGCCGGCAACCCAAGGGGCCCCCCGGCAAGTCGCAGGCCGAAATGGCCACGCGCTATTCCGCGCATCGCGGCCCCCAGGGCCTTGAGGCTCATGAAGCCGAGCGAGGTTTCGACCCCGAAGTCCTTGTAAAAGGCTTTCTTCGGATCGCCGACCATCAAGAAAGGAACGTCCTTCTGGTACGAGCGGATTGATTTTGGCGAAGAATGAAACACGATCACTTCCTTGATACCGTCACCTTCGATCTCTCTCGCGCGCTTCCTGAAATTCTCCGATATGCGTGTTGCAAATCGGGCAATCAACGAAGCGCCGGAATTGCAGATGGACAAGGCGCTCTACGTCGGGGAGCTCTATGGCCTGCCCGGTCACGGCTTCCATCACCGTGGGCGGGAGCATGTCTCCTGGCTTGAATTTCATCACTACATCGGCGGTTTTAGTGGAGCGGGCGGGATGCTCGTTCTCGGAAATCGTAAACTGGATCCCAAGACCGACTACAACGGAGTGTTCGCTGATCCGGCAGCCTTCGCCAAGAAAGTGCATTTGCTTTGGCTTGGCGTAGGGACGAATGAGCCAGAGAGAATGCGCGGTGGACTCCAAAGACTGCACGCGTCCTTACTGGAAGCAAACATCCAGCAAGTCTTCTATGAATCACCGGGAACGGACCATGAATGGCAGACCTGGCGCCCGCGACCTGAAGGATTTTGCTCCGCGACTATTCTGATACCGTCTAGGCTCAAGAATACCGAGTTTCCTTTAATGTTCTGGGCTGTGATTATCCAACAGGAGCACAGAAAAGCTCTTACCAAAACTGATGAGCACGACCCGTGAATCGAAGGGTCTCAAAGCAGCGATGAGAAAATCCTTATAGCGTCCCAATGAGCGCTATTGCGATTTTTCACCACCGAGAAATCAATGATCTTCTTGAGGGAAGAATGAACCGCGGCGATCTTTTGCTGTTACGTGCGCTTGGCTTGTCCCGCAAGAACTAGGCCCGCTGCAGCGGCCAGCACCGCTACGCTCTTGAGTTCTTCCGGCGTCGGAGAACGGCGTTCCCTAAAATAGGTTCCGAGTGTCCCGAGGACTGTGCCATCCGCAGTTTTGATCGGCATGCTCCACGCGCCATAAAACCCAAGCGACAGCGGCAAATGGCGAAGTTCCGCCCACTTATCATCCGCTTGGAAATCGCAGGTCACAACTACCAATCCGGTCGCTGCTGCTGCCGAACAAGTGCCTACGCCAGGGTCCGGCTTCAGTCGATCAATAGCCGCTAGGTAATCGGCAGGAAGATTGGGCGAAGCGGCATTACGCAATAGACCGTCTTTATCCAGCACAAGGATTGAGCAGACCGCACTACCCCGCCCAGCGACTTCTTCTGCTGCGTTCACGAGCATCGTGAGGATTTCGTCTCCGGTCACTCCTGCGTGCAGCATCTCCCGCGCCTGTTCTGCGGCGTGTGCGGCGAGTGTACTCATCGACTGAGTCGCACAATCCCGTGCGTCAACGTTGGTTGATTGGTTGACTGCCATTTTGCCTCTGAAATGACCTCTCCAAACCTTAGCCTCATCCCTTGGAATAAAACTGTTCGATAGTGACCACAACTCAACGACGCCCGTAGGGACGACAAAATCGGGTGATTTCACTCCGTCGAAAGTCGCGCCATAACCCGTTTGGAATCAATAAAGCTTAGAAACACGCACTTTCATCCCCATCGGTGGGCCTTTGGCCCATGCGTAACTCAAAACCCCTGCCGGGGGCATTTTGAGCGTAACGCGATGTTACAACAGTTGGCGGTGACGCCGACCTACCGCTGAGGTACGATTCGTCTGGCTTCGATGAAAACGGATGAAGTCGTTAATCTCCTAGTGCGAACGAAGATTGCACAGCCACAAGAGATTGTTGGCTGTACCGAGGAGGAAATCTCCGAACTGGAGCAGCGAGTCGGACTGACGCTGCCAACTGCCTATCGTGACTTCCTGCGAACTATGGGGCACAGGGGGGAAGCTTCATGGTTGGGACCGATTTCTTCTACGACGATCTGCCAGGACTTCGTGACGCGCTGATTGAGTCTTTCACTCAAATGCGCGTTGACTTCCATATGCCTTCAGACCTTTTGGTGTTCTCAAGTCATCAGGGATATATCTTTCATTTTTTCCGAACGACTGAAGGGGATGATCCTCCCGTTTATGGCTATTCTGAAGCTGATCCCACCGTGCGTCAAAAGTGGCCAACATTTTCAGACGCATTGTTCGGATTTGCTGAGGAATGACGTTGAAAAATAGGTGTGAGGTCCCTGTCGGAGGAAGATGAGTGTAATAGGGATTTTGCGCCAGCCATCGCCAGCGTCAAAGTCAGCGGCGTTCTACAACGGCTGTTGTGGCCCGCCCAGCCTACCGATGAGGATCGTTAGCTTCTCCTGTAAGTCTGGCTGGCGTTTGCTGAAGTACTGGGCCAATCCTCGAACAGATTGATCGCCTCCACGTCAGAAAATGGATCAGTCTGCACTCTTCCCGACGTTGAGACAAGAACGTTTTGAAAATCGGCGTGCGGGTTTGGTTGGTGGGTAGGAACATTCCGGTTTAGCAGTGCGACGGCGTGGCAAAGCTCTTCTTCCTTAACAACCAGCAAGGGAGGCTCGTCCTTGGCTGAATGTGGTTGGGGAGCCCGGAGGAATCCTCATTTTCGCGGAAGACATCACACGTCGCAAACAGGCTGACGAGGCACTCTCAGGCATGAGTCAAAAGCTGATTGAATCGCAAGAGCAAGAGCGCACTCGCATCGGGAGAGAGCTTCATGATGACATCAACCAGCGGCTCGCGTTGTTAACTATCGAGTTGCATCGATTGGATCAGAGCGGTTCTATAAACGCTGTGCACGACATACTGCAGGAACTTAAGCGGCGGGTTATAGAGATTTCTACAGACGTACAAGCTCTCTCACACCAGTTACATTCGTCGAAGTTGGAGTATCTAGGCCTCGCTGCAGCTGCGAAGAGCTTTTGCAGAGAGGTTTCAGAAATGCACCATGTGCGGATTGATTTTACGCAGAGCGAGGTGCCACGCAATTTGCCGAAAGACGTCGCGCTTTGTTTATTCCGGGTATTGCAGGAAGCTTTGCAGAATGCGGTTAAGTACAGCGGTACTGGTCGTTGCGAAGTAAGCCTCTGTGGCACGTCCGTTGATATCGAGCTCAGGATTCGCGATTTCGGACGCGGTTTTAGCGTGGATGATGCCATGGGAACCAAAGGCTTGGGCCTGGTTAGTATGCGTGAGCGAGTCAATTTAGTGAAGGGTGAGATTGTGATCAAGTCAAACCCAACGGTTGGAACCGAAATCATGGTTCATGTTCCAGCGTCTACAGCAGACTGCGCAAGTAGGGTGACTTCGGGAGCGGCTTAACCAATGCGGGAGAATATGGAATATCCGCGCATTTTGTTGGCTGACGATTTTCCTCTATATCTCCAAGAAGTCGAGAAATTGTTGCGAAACGACTACGACATTGTCGGCTTCGCCCATGACGGGGGAGAAGCTCTTAATCTCTGTTTGGCTCTTAGTCCAGACATCCTCCTGCTAGATCTCGCCATGCCGGTTCTTTGCGGATTGGAAGTCGCAGCTCGCCTCAAAGAATTGGACTGCGGTTCAAGAATCATTTTCGTCACCGGCCAAGAGGATCATGATTTCGTTGAAACCGCATTTTCGCTTGGTGCTTCAGGCTATGTTTTGAAGTGTCGAATTGCTATCGATGTTCTTCCAGACATTGATGCGGCATTAAAGGGCTCAACCTTCACGTCGCCGTTTCCAGCACGCGTACGCGCTACATCACCTGAACGCCGATAGTCTTTCCCAGCGGTTGCGAGTATCTCTGCGGGTCGGCGGGCTTCCTTTACGAATGTCGGACGCGTGACCTATGCGTCCATTCGACAGAGTTCGAGTTTCACACCCATCCTGATCAACTGTCGTTAAACCGTTTAGAATCAGATTACGATTCCTTTCGATCCAGTTCAAAGTAGCTGGTTCGGAAGATGCGCGTAGTGGCCGTTTCAACAGTCAGCGGTGTTAGCCAAGAGACAGCGGCTGGCACTTTTACTAGTTGTACCCGACAAGTACGGATGCCAGCATCGGGAACCCGAGCTCGATTGAACGTGTGAGGTCCTGTGGATCACAACGACGGGCTGTGGGACGATCTCCAACCAGATGCCGAGATTTCCGGATGTCTTGAAGCGGTGTGTCGGCTTTTCTGCGAGGATCGTTTCTGTCGAGTGAGAATCGTATGTTGCTGCGGCCCACACAAAAATCTCATGATGAAGGCCGGCTAAATCCACGCGTGTGGAGTTGGCAGGGTACTCAGCGTAAAGAGGTCTCTCGATCCAAAAGCGGGACAGGGCAATCCGCAGAGCTTTCTAGGCTTTCCGCAAAATTGGTCGAACTCTCGCTGCAACAATCTGAGCGTGATCTGACTTTACGAGGCCCGGCTCCAAACAATGTGACTGTGGGCTCATGGCCTTTCCTTGGGACTTCCTTCGACGCTGAGAGGCTTGCACAAACCCCGCTCGGAAAAGGCGAAACATCAGCAGCGGTGTCCGGGAAGGTGGCTGTTAATGGCACTGCAAGCCTGAATCCGCAGCCGGCGCATGGGATACTTCGTGAATGGAGAAGCCCTAACTTCGCAGTTTTGTACTCGCGGATGACCGTAATGATGCGAGGAATGACAAGCTATTGGACTGGTTCCGCGGCTATTGGAAATCTGCGCCGCTGCTGGCAATCAGTACAGATGGATCAACGGTTCTCGATATTTCGAGCACACATTCTTAGCCGCCTCACACTTGCGGCGCAGCACACCGATCATACCCGGCAACGGGCCGCGCTTTTGATTGGACACTGGAGTGGGCGTAGTGCACGAACATTCCAGTTCCTAACGGACCGAATCTTGGCGAGAGTGAGGATTCTTCCACACTCGGAACCATCGCAGCGTTTTAGAAATGCGCGTCTGAAGCTCCGGATGCTCATGGCCCGATTACCTGGCGTTTGTGCCGCAATAAAGGGTAAGGTCACCTCTGCCAAGAAGTATCGCTGCCCGGACTGCGGGCGGACAGTGGGTTTCCGCTCTCGGCCTCAAAACTTGATGGAGCGTTACATGCTGCCGCTGGTCCTCACGCAGCCAGTGCGCTGCGCCGAGTGTTTCCGGCGAGACTACCGATTAATTCTCACGCCTATGGGCGAGCGATCGCCTCATCACGATGAAATGAACGATCCACCTCGGTCCGGCCAGACCAACTGAAGTGCGGGAAATTCTCATCAATTCTTCTCTCGGCTGGTGTGCGTTACCCGAAAGCTAGGGAATCACGACTTTGATCGCGGATGTCTTGCTACTCTCTTGGCCGGAAATATTGACTGCTGTCGCCGCGTAGAAATAGGTGCTGCTGTTGGCCACTGTTGAGTCCGAATACAGGGTTGACGCAATAAAGCTGGCGTTGATCTTTTTCCACGAAGCTCCGTCCGGACTACGATAAACGTTGTAGCCAGCTACGCCGCTCGACCTCGAAGCTTGCCAGTTCAGGTCCACGACATGGTTCGCGGTCGCCTGGATGACAACTTTGTACGCGATCTGCGAAGTGCCTCCACCGCACGCCGTGACCTTCACGGTGAAGGAGTAGGTAGCTGCGGTCGTTGGCGCTCCAGCGAGGTTCAGTGACGTAGTAGTGCTGGATGCTTTCGCGGTTATGCCAGCGGGCAGTGTGCCGGATGCAATCGCCCATTTATAGGGAGTGCAGCCGCCACTTGCCTTCACTGCAGCTGAATATGCAGTACCGACAGTGCCATTGGGCACAGAGGTTGTGTCGATCGCGAGGCCTCCAGAGGTCTTCGCCGAGATGGCGACTTTATATGCCTTCTGAGAAGTCGCTCCGCCACACCCGGTGACCTTTATTGCGAAGGAGTAGGTAGCTGCGGTCTTCGGCGTTCCGGTGAGATTGAATGACGTCGTCGTGCTGGATGCTTTCGCGGTTATTCCGGCAGGCAGCGTACCGGATGAAATCGCCCACCGGTACGGGGTGCAGCCGCCACTGGCCTTTATCGCTGCCGAATATGCGCTGCCGACAGTGTCATTCGGCAGAGAGGTTGTGGTAATAGCGACATTGCCAAAGCATCGCGTGCCGAGCAACAGGAGAGAGAGAAATAGCCAAATCTTCACAGCCCCATGCTGCCAAGCCTATGCAGAATCCCGACAGTCACAGAGGTTTCAAGCCTGCCCCTTGAATCTGCGCAACCGCAATGAAATAGGCAACATCCGTCGAAAGACACAGAGGTTTCCATGCTACCGATTGATTTTTGGTATTCGAACGGAAAATGCTTTACGTCAACTACGTCTTATGATGCTCGACGTAGCTGACGCATTGCCCTTGATTCTTGAAGGGGCCGGCAGGCCGACCGAAGTTTGAGTACCCGTGGTGCTTGCATTGCTCTTTATCCTTCGGGGTCTTTGGGACGGGAGTGATCGCTACCGCAATAGGACCCACTTCAACAACAACGGTCGCAATAACGGTGTTGTTTGTGGTGTCGATGACCGACACGGTGTCAGAACCATTATCAGTCACATAGGCGCGAGTTCCGTCTGGCGTGATGGCTATACCATTTGGAGCGACTCCAACCGGAATGGTAGCAACGACCGTGTTGGTTGCAGTGTCGATAACCGAGACGAAGTTGTTGGGAAAACTAATCGTTACATAGGCGCGGGTTCCGTCTGGCGTGATCGCCACTCCAAAAGGATTCTGATTTGTGCCCAGCGAAATAGTAGCAGCCATAGCATTAGTCGCCGTGTCGATGACGGAGACGGTGCCCGCCCCGGGACTGGTCACATAGGCTTGGGTTCCATCTGGTGTAATGGCGATCCCCGCACCACCACTGAGCGGAATGGTCGTAACCACAGTGTTGGTCGCAGTGTCGATGACCGAGATGATGAAGTCCTGTTGATTGGGCACGTAGGCGCGAGTTCCGCCTGGAGTGATAGCGATCTGAGAGGGACCCAGGCCGACAGGAATCGCCGCAACTATGGCGTTGGTCATGGTATTGATGACCGAGACTGTGTTGTTGCCTTGGATGGTCACGAATTGATTGACGACGTAGGCTCGAGTTCCGTCTGGCGTGATGGCTATTCCCGTCGGAAATTGGCCAGAAGGAATCGTGGCAACCACGCTGTTGGTCGCGGCGTCGATAACCGAAATCGAGTTGAAAATATTCGTTACGTAGATTCTGGCTCCATCTGGCGTGATAGCTACTCCAGAAGGAAATAGGCCAACAGGAATCGTCGCAAGTACGGTGTTGTCTGTGGTGTCGATCACCGACACGGTGCCGGACACATTCGTCACGTAGGCGCTGGTATGGGATTCAGCTGTCGCGTTGACGACCCCTGCTTCCAATGAGAGCAAGATGATCAGCACTCTTGAGAGACACTGCCAAATAGCCGCGTGCCACCCTTTGTGGAAAAAGCCGCTATCAAAAGTCGTGGATGAACTCTGACTATTCATTTTTTGATTGTAGTCCGAGAACGCAACGGTGACAGGCCTGCCCTCGTCTTGAGACCGGCGTGTCACCAAAACAAACGGCCAACCCTGGACTGCAATTTTCCACCGCGGCTCGTTAGGGGCATAACACCTCTATTTCACGTGCGCCGTGAAAAGGCGCTGGACGACTGCGGGTGAAAGTCCCGCCCGGGAACTAGGTTCGCTCCACCCGGAAGCAATCAGAGCGGCGGCGGAGG
>Ga0207665_10002149_pt1 | contig 13344 bp, 15 predicted proteins | sample LARL112metaG_FD_184351 | JGI IMG/M metagenome (GOLD analysis project Ga0207665, IMG submission 184351) | Corn, switchgrass and miscanthus rhizosphere microbial communities from Kellogg Biological Station, Michigan, USA - LAR L11-2 metaG... | ecosystem: Host-associated > Plants > Roots >...
AGACCCTTTAACTGGACCCCACATGCGGATCATTACTCCAAGAGAAGTCGCCAAACAGGCCGGCAACAAGTACCTCGGCGTGCTGGTGGCGGCCAAGTTCGCCCGCTATCTCAACGAGTTCCCCAAGGATCACCTGGCGCGGCCGACCGAGAAGCTGACGACCAAGGCCATGCAGGAGCTCGTGGAGTCCACCCGTGCGAACCTCGAAGGACGCCCGTTCCAGCCCAAGGTGATGCCGCACCCCTATGCCTTCAACCTGTTCAGCCACAACACGGCGATCGATCCCGAGACCGGATACAATGAGGAAGAGACCAAGGTCATCAACGAGACCCGAAAGATCTTTGAGGACGAGCGGATCGCGATCGGCATCACCTGCGTCCGCGTGCCGGTGCTGCGCGCGCATAGCCAGGCCATCACCTTCGAGTGCGAGCGGCCGATCACCGAGGACGAGGTGCGGGAAATCCTGTCGACGGCACCGGGTGTGCGGATCGTCGACCACCGCATCCAGAACTATTTTCCGATGCCGGCCGACGCCTCCGGCCAGGACGACGTCCTGGTCGGCCGCATCCGCGCCGATCTCTCTGATCCCACGGGCCACTCGATTTCGATGTTCGTGGCCGCCGACCAGCTCTTGAAGGGCGCAGCGCTCAACGCCGTGCAGATCGCCGAGCTGCTGCCCGAGCGCGTGATGGCGTGACATCTGCGCGGCGCTCCATCTACACGATGACTGTCATCACCCGCCCCCGGGCCGGCGCCCGCGCCGCCCGAGGGCAGGCTCCAGCGGGTGATGCAGTATTCCAGAGACAGTGGTGCTTGAGCTGATCGGCCGCGGCGTAGTGGATGCCCCGCTTTCGCCGACATGACGAGCTGAGGAATTGGCGCAAATCCCCCTCAATCCTGCGTCCGAAACAGCAGGCAGGCATCGCCGTAGGAATAGAAGCGATAGCCCCTGGCGATCGCGTGGGCGTAGGCGCGTTGCATGATCTCGCGGCCGGAAAACGCCGACACCAGCATGAACAGCGTCGAGCGCGGCAGATGGAAATTGGTCATCAAGATATCGACCGCGCGAAAGCGATAGCCGGGCGTGATGAAGATCGCGGTCTCGCCTTCGAACGGCGCGATCGTGCCGTCCTCGCGCGCCGCGCTCTCCAAAAGCCGCAGCGACGTGGTGCCGACCGCGACGATCCGCCCACCCTGCGCGCGCGCCGCGTTCAGCGCGGCCGCAGTGTCCGCCGAGAGACTTCCCCACTCGGCATGCATGCGATGGCTGTCGGTGTCCTCGGCCTTCACGGGCAGGAACGTCCCTGCCCCGACATGCAGCGTGACCTGGTTCAAGCCGATACCCCGCGCGCGCAGCGCGGCGTCCAGCGCAGGCGTGAAATGCAGCCCCGCGGTGGGCGCCGCGACCGCGCCTTCGTTGGCCGCGAACATGGTCTGGTAGTCGCTCGTATCCTGCTCGTCGGGTGTGCGCTTGGAGGCGATATAGGGCGGCAGCGGCGTCGCGCCGAGGTCGGCGATGGCCTGGTCGAGCGCCGGTCCGTGAAACGTGAACGACAGCGTCACCTCGCCTTCATCGCCCTTGCGCTCGACCTCGGCGTCGAGATGGCCGAGCAGGCAGAGCTTTCCTTCATTCCCAAAGCGAATGCGATCGCCCTCGACCAGCTTTTTTGCCGGCCGCACCAGCGCCTGCCAGCGCGAGCCGTCGACGCGCTTGATCAAGGTGGCATCGATCTTCGGCTCGGTCGCGCGCCCGATGCGGCGGCCGGCGAGCTGCGCCGCGATGACCTTGGTGTCGTTGACGACGAGCTGATCGCCGGGCTTCAGCCAATGCGGCAGATCGCTGACCCCCTGGTCGCGCAAGCCGCCGTCTGCCTCGACCACCAGCATGCGCGCGGCGTCACGCGGGTTCGCCGGCCGCAGCGCGATGCGCTCGGCGGGAAGATCGAAATCGAACAGGTCGGTGCGCATGGAGGACTTCTAGCTCGCAAAATTCTGTCTGGCGATCGGCCGCAGGCGATGGCGCAACCATTCGAGAGCGGGATCACGGCTGCGGCCGCTGCACCAGATCATCGCATGCGGCAGCGGCGGCAGTGGAAACGGCACCTCCCGGCTGTCGAGCCGGTAGGCATGGACCGTCTCGCTCATCGCAAGCTCGGGCAGCGTCGCCAGGAGGTCGGAGCCCGCCAGGATCGGCGCCACGGCGGAAAAGTTCGGCACCCATCCGGCGATGCTTCGCGAAAGGCCAGCGGCCGCAGCCGCCAGATTGACGGGGCTTGCCAGCGTGTCGCCGACCCGCACCACCAGATGCGGAAAGCCGACCCAGCTCGCACGTCCCCAGGCGCGAAACGCCGGGTGCCCATGGCGGCCGAAACAGCGCCATGTGAGCGCGCCGATCGACTCTCCCGTCACGCCCGGCGGCCAGTGCAGTTCGGCCGGGACGATCGCGATATCGATCGTGCCCGCGGCGACGTCCAGCAAAGTCGGCTCGCGCGGCGCCGTCCACTCGATCGCGATGCGAGGCGCCTCGGTGCGCAGGCGGGTGAGCAGGTCGGCAAACAAGGTCAGCATGAAATCCGGCGCGGCCAAGCGGAACACCCGATCCGAGCGCGCCGGATCGAACAGATGCCGCGGCGACAGCACGCGCTGGATGCCGCCCAGCATGGGGCGCGCCTGCTCGATCAGGTCGAGCGCAAGCGCAGTCGGCTGCATGCGCACGCCCCCTTTGAGCAGCAGGGGATCGCCGAACTGTTCGCGCAAGCGCGACAGCGCGTGACTGACGGCCGACTGGGTGCGCCCGAGCCGCGCGGCTGCGCGGGTGACACTCCGCTCGGCCATCAGGACATCGAACACGACCAGCAGGTTGAGGTCGAAACGGCGTAAATCGATTTCGTTCATGATGAGCAATGATTACTCATTAGATCGATGATCCGATTACGTCCATACCGCTGGCCTCGTTCCACGAAAGATTGATGCGAGGCCCAAAAATGAAACGCATTCTTGCCGCCGGCGCACTCCTCAGCGCTGCCACTCTGGCCCTGCCCTCGGCGCGCGCCGAAATGAGCGTCGAAGCTGCCCGCGCCAGCGTCGCGCCGTTCTACCAGGCCTTGAATGCCGCGTTCGCCAAGGACAGCCCCGATCTGATCCGGCAGGCGACCGCGCCCGACTGGGTGTCATGCCGCGGCAACGATATCTGCAACAGCCGCGATGAGGTGATCGCCGGCGTCGCTGCGCGGCAAAAATCGGTTCCTGACCTGACATGGGAGATCAAGGAAGTTCTGGTGTCAGGCAACCGGATCACCGTGCGCGGCGAGGCAACCGGCACGCCGACAGCTAAGTTCTTCGGTGCCGCGCCGAGCGGCAAGTCGTTCAGGATCATGTCGATCGACGTGCATACGATCGAGGGCGGCAAGCTGGTTCGCTCCTATCACATCGAGGATTGGATGGGCGCGGTCCGTCAGTCGACGGCGTACTGAAGCATAGCGTTCGACCGGAGGAGCGAAGCGCTTCCTCGATCGCGTCATTCCGGACCCCGCGCCGCAAGCGCGGCGATCCGGAATCTGGAGCTCATTGCAAGAGATGCCGGGGTCGCGCTCACGCGCGCGCCCCGGAATGACGATCGTGGTTAGCCGGCGTCCGCGGCCATGTGCGCGCGGACGATCTTGTCCGGATCCTTGACCGGCTCGCCGCGCTTGATCTTGTCGACGTTCTCCATGCCCTCGGTGACCTTGCCCCAGACCGTGTACTGCTTGTTCAGGAAACTGGCGTCATCGAAGCAGATGAAGAACTGGCTGTCGGCGGAATCGGGGCTCGCGGCACGCGCCATCGACGTGGTGCCGCGCACATGCGGCTCGGCGTTGAACTCGGCCTTCAGCTTCTTGCCCGAGCCGCCGGTGCCGGTGCCGTGCGGACAGCCAGTCTGGGCCATGAAACCCTCGATGACGCGATGGAACACGATGCCATCGTAAAATCCCTCGCGCACCAGTTCCTTGATCCGCGCGACGTGATTGGGCGCGAGATCCGGTCGCATCTCGATGGTAACCGGCCCCTGCGTGGTTTCCAGGATCAAAGTATTTTCGGTAACAGCCATGTTTTCTCTCCTGTTCACTTCATGTCGGCGGCGACTTGTACCTTCACCATCTTGTCGGGGTCCGCCACGGGCTCGCCGCGCTTGAGCTTGTCGACCACGTCCATCCCCTGCACGACCTCGCCGACCACGGTGTACTGGCCGTTCAGGAACGAGGCATCCCCGAAGCAGATGAAGAACTGGGAATTGGCGCTGTCGACGCTGTCGCCCCGCCGCGCCATGCCGACGATGCCGCGCTTGAACGGCGTGCTGGTAAATTCCTGCTTCAGGTTCGGATATTTCGATCCGCCGGTGCCGTCGAATTTCTGACCGTCGCCGGTCTGCGCCATGAAGCCGCCGATGACGCGGTGAAATGGCACGTTGTTGTAAAAACCGTCGCGCGCGAGCTGCTTGAGCCGCTCGGCGTGCTGCGGGGCCAGATCGTTCCGGAGCTTGATGACGATGCGGCCCTTGGTGGTGTCGATGACGATGGTGTTCTGCTTGTCGAGGCCGGCGGGCAGCTGTTGGGCCAACGCAGGAGCGACCGCGAAGAGCGCGACAATGAGGGCAAGAGCTCGGATCATGAAAACTCCGGAGATGAGGGATTGCTGGATAACACGCAAAGAGCGTGGTTGGTCGACGCTTCTCGTCAGGTCGAAAACTTCGCCCTGAGACCGGCTGCCACCGAAGCCGGCACGAAGGGCGCAAAATTGCCACCCATGCCGGCGATCTGGCGGACCAGTGTGGCGGTGATCGGGCGGACGTCGGGCGAGGCCGGCACGAACACGGTCTCCACGTCGGGGGCCATGATCTGGTTCATGCCGGCAAGCTTCATCTCATAGTCGAGATCGGTGCCGTCGCGCAGCCCGCGGATCATCAGCGTGGCGCCACTCTTTTGCGCCGCAGCAACGGTCAGATTGTCATACGTGGTGGCCTCAAAGCCGCATCCCGCCTGGGCGGCGACTGGCGCAAAGACCTCGCGGAGCATGTTCAGCCGCTCCTCCGTCGAAAACAGCGGCGCCTTGCTCGAATGCAGGGCGACCGCGACGATCAGGCGGTCGCACAGATGAACCGCCCTCTGGACCACATCCAGATGGCCATTGGTGACGGGATCGAAAGAGCCGGGATAGAGGGCAATACGGGGCATGGCCCCTCCCTAGCCTGCCCGGTTCGGCCTCGCAAGCCGAACCCGGCCTGAAGAAAAACGCCGCGATCCGTGAACCTTCAGCCGCGACCGGGCGTTTCCTGCCGGCCCGCCGGCTTCTGTTTCGTCGCGGGCTACCTGACGAAACAGAAGCTGGCGGCAATGAAACCATTTTCCGCGTTCCGCGAAGGCGGCCGGAAACCGCGTTTGGTTACTTGTTGGTTAACGAACAACGAGCCGAAAAGGCTTTTTCATTTGGGGACCGTCATGATCAAGGCGCTTTCAGCGATCGCAGTTGCTGCCTTTGTTGCCGCAGGCCTCACCATTCTGCCCGGCTTCGCCCCGCAAGTCGAAGCCAGCGTCCCGCAGGCGCTCGCCAAGGGCGACCGGCTGGACATCCATGCCGTCGGCCCCGGCTGCTCGGAGCATGCCTGGCCGAATTTCGAGGCCTCCTGCCTGCGCCGCGCCGGCACCAAGGGGCAAACCAATGTCAGGGAAGCGCGCCTGGTGACGGCCGACCGGACACCGTAGACCCATCAGCGGCGGTTACCCGCGCCGATCGGCGATCGGAGAGAAACGGGACACCCTTCCTTCAGCATCGTCATGGCCGGGCTTGTCCAGGCTTGTCCCGGCCATCCACGTCTTGGCCACTCAGAAGAAAGGCGTGGATGCCCGAGTCAAGCTCGGGCATGACGAGTTTGCGACTGCTGCGGCCGTTGCCACACCGCTGTCGCCGTCCTCGCCAGTCACAACGCCGCCGTCCGCTCGTCAGCGGCAGCGCCGACCGAGCACTCTACTCGCGCGCCTTTGGCGCCGCCGCCCCTTGAGTCGGCTCCGGCACCAGGCCGAGTGCGATCGCGCGCGGCAGGCTGTCCACCACATCCCAATGCTCGGCCAGCTTGCCGTCGGCGACGCGGAAGAAATCAGCCGTCCAGAAGCGAAGCTTGCGATGGGTCGGCGGCCGGCCCTGAAACGGACCGTCCTGCGTGCCGGTCCATTGCACGCGCGCGACGATCTTGTCGCCCTCCGCGACGACCTCCTCGACGTCGGCATGGTAATCGCTGAAGGCGGCCAGCACCGCCGTGACGAACTGCTTTCGGCCGGCCGCGCCCGGCGGCAGGTTCTTGTTGTGCTCGACGAAATCGGACGCCAGGTAGCGGTCGATCGCCGAGAGATCTCTCCTGTTCCAGACCTCGTCCATCAAGCTTCGATAAAGGGCCTTGTTCGCCTCGCCGTCGGCCGCGCAGGCCGGTGACAGCGCGGCCATGGCAAGCAGGCCGGCAAGCAGCAATCGATGCATCGTCGCTCTCCCTGATTGATTACAATGCATGCGATGCTATGCATAGCGTTGCTATGCTTCAACCGAAACTGTGGCGCCGGACATCACGTCTTCTTGCGTTGCTATCCAGGGTGGCTAGGTATAGGCATGCTAGGTATGGAAGGCGAAATGCTCAAGGGCCATCTCGACATGATCGTGCTGGCCGCCCTGGTCGACAATCCCTGCCACGGCTATGCCGTGATCCAGGAGATCAGGCGGCGCAGCGGCGGCGCCTTCGAGCTGCCGGAGGGCACCATCTATCCGGTGCTGCACCGGCTCGAGAAGAACGGCCTGCTCAGGAGCCGCTGGGCGACCGGCGATTCCGGCAAGAAGCGGCGCGTCTATGCGCTGACCCGGAGCGGCCAGAAGGCGCTCGCCGGGCATCGTGCGACCTGGCGGCGGTTCTCCGAGGCAATCGGCGGGCTTTTTGGCGAGAAGCAACATGTTGCAGCCCAGCCCGCTCGCTGACTATCTCGACACCCTCGCCCGTGAGCTGTCGTTCGACCGGGCGCTGTCGCGTCGCGTGCAGGCCGAGGTCGAGGATCATCTCTGGGAAGCCGCCGCCGCCCGGCCCGGCGGGCCATCACCGGACAATCAGCGGCAAGTCATTGCGGAGTTCGGCGATCCCGGCGAGCTTGCCACAGGCTACATCTCCGCATCCCTGCTCGCGCAGGTAAGGCGCGCCGCCGGCACCACGCTGCTGGCCGTGATCGCAATTTTCGTTGCGATGGAGGCCCGCATCGCATGGTACGGCCTGGTCGCGTGGACATCAGACCCGCATTGGCTGAAGGCGTGGGGACTCTGGCTCGATCGCTGCGCCTTTGCGATCGCATTGGTCACTGCGCTCGCCGGCTGCTTCCATGCGGCAAGCCGCCACGCCCCTCCCCGATTCCGCAAGGACTACGGCCGCGAACTGGATCACTGCGTCGCGCTGTGCGCAGCGGCGACGGCCGCGCTGCTCGTGACGGTTTGCACCGAGACGGTCCTCACTGCCGTGCGGCTGTTCGACAGAGGGCTGCGATGGGAAATCCTGCTTCCGGTCGGCTCACTGGCCGCCGAAATCGTCGCAGCCGTCCTGCTCATCCGCCAGGTCAGAAACATGGCGCGGAAAAAGACCGCTGCCGAGCGTCCCAGTCCAATTGCGAAGGCGTGACGGATTCAGGCTCTATCGTTGTCGCGCCGGAGGTGCACTTTCTCCAAGGGCTTTCGCGCGCGACAACGGCGAAGGCAGGGCACCGGCGTATCCCCATCGTCATGGCCGGGCTCGTCCCGGCCATCCACCTCTTGGCAGCGAAAAGAAAGGCGTGGATGCCCGGGACAAGCCCGGGCATGACGAACGAGTGGGACCAGTCAGTTGCACAGACCAAACAGCAGAGAGGGATTAACTCCTTAACCGCCGTTGCCGTTGCCGTTCTCGGTGTCCTCGCCGATGTGCTCGACCGAGACGACGTGCTCGTCGTCGGCGGTGTCGAACACGATGACGCCCTGGGTCGAGCGGCCGGCGATGCGGATGTCGGTGACCGGGCAGCGGATCAGCTGGCCCTTGTCGGTCACCAGCATGATCTGGTCGGCCTCTTCGACCGGGAATGAGGCCACCAGCTTGCCGTTGCGATTGTTGACGCTCATCGCGACGATGCCTTTGCCGCCGCGGCCCGTGGTGCGGTACTCGTAGGACGAGGTCCGCTTGCCATAGCCGTTCTCGGAGACGGTGAGCACGACCTGCTCGGCCGCCGACATCTCGACATAGCGCTCCTGCGAGAGCTCGCTCGCACCGGAGATTTCCTCGGCGTCCGTCTCGGCCGGCTCTTCGGCAGCCGCCTCGCCCGCGACCGCGCGGCGCATCTTGAAATAGGCCGAGCGCTCGTCCGAGGTCGTCTCGACGTGGCGCAGGATCGCGAGCGAGATCACCTTGTCGCTCGCAGCCAGCGCAATGCCGCGCACGCCCATCGAGGTGCGGCCGGTGAAGACGCGCACGTCGGTGACGGCGAAGCGGATGCACTGGCCGCCGGCGGCGGTCAAAAGCACGTCATCGCGTTCGGTGCAGATCTGCACGTCGACGATCGCCTCGCCCTCGTCCAGCTTCATGGCGATGATGCCGGAGCGGCGGACGTCCATGAAGTCCGACAGCTTGTTGCGTCGGACATTGCCGCCCGTCGTCGCGAACATCACGTCGAGCTGGCCCCAGGAGGATTCGTCCTCCGGCAGCGGCATGATGGTGGTGATGCGCTCACCCTGCTCCAGCGGCAGGATATTGATCAGCGCCTTGCCGCGCCCATTGGGAGCGGCGACCGGCAGCCGCCAGACCTTCTCCTTGTAGACCTGGCCACGCGAGGAGAAGAACAGCACCGGCGTGTGTGTCGAGGCAACGAAGAGCCGGGAGACAAAATCCTCCTCGCGCGTCTGCATGCCGGCGCGGCCCTTGCCGCCGCGGCGCTGCGCGCGATAGGCCGACAGCGGCACGCGCTTGGCGTAGCCGGCATGCGACACCGTGACCACCATGTCCTCGCGCTGGATCAGATCCTCGTCCTCGACCTCGCCTTCCTGCTCGATGATCACAGTTCTGCGCGGTGTTGCGAACTCGGCCTTGACCTCGGCAAGCTCGGTCTTGACGATCGCCTGGACGCGGGCGCGCGAACGCAGGATGTCGAGATAGTCGGCGATCTCGACCGCGAGCTTGTCGAGCTCCTCGGAGATCTCGTCGCGGCCGAGCGCGGTGAGGCGCTGCAGGCGCAGATCGAGGATGGCCTTGGCCTGCTCCATCGACAGCCGCGCGGTGCCGTCGGGATTGATGCGATGGCGCGGATCGTCGATCAGCGTGATCATCGCCGAGACCTCCTGCGCCGGCCAGTCGCGTGACATCAAGGTGTCGCGCGCGGTGGTCGGATCGGGCGAGGTGCGGATGACGCGGATGATCTCGTCGATATTGGCGACCGCGATGGCGAGGCCGACCAGGATGTGGGCGCGATCGCGCGCCTTGTTGAGCAGGAATTTCGTGCGCCGCGTCACCACCTGTTCGCGGAAGCCGACGAAGATCGTCAGCATGTCCTTCAGGTTCATGGTCTGCGGCCGGCCGCCGTCGAGCGCCAGCATGTTGGCGGGAAACGCCGTCTGCAGCGGCGTGAACCTGTAGAGCTGGTTCAGCACCACGTCCGCCATGGCGTCGCGCTTCAGCTCGACGACGACGCGATAGCCCTCGCGATCGCTCTCGTCGCGCAGGTCGGCGATGCCCTCGATCTTCTTCTCGCGCACCAGCTCGGCGATGCGCTCGACCATGCTCGCCTTGTTGACCTGGTAGGGGATCTCCGTGACGATGATCGCCTCGCGCTCCTTGCGGATGGTGTCGATCGCGACCTTGCCGCGCATCACGATCGAGCCGCGGCCGAGATGATAGGCCGAGCGGATGCCCTGCCGGCCGAGGATGATGCCGCCGGTCGGGAAATCCGGGCCCGGAATGATGTTGATCAGGTCGTCGATCGTGAGCGATGGATTGTCGATCAGCGCAACGCAGGCGTCGATCACCTCGCCGAGATTGTGCGGCGGAATGTTGGTCGCCATGCCCACGGCGATGCCGCCGGCGCCGTTGACGAGCAGGTTCGGGTATTTCGCCGGAAGAACCGTCGGCTCCTTGTCCGAACTGTCGAAATTCGGCTGGAAGTCGACGGTGTCCTTGTCGAGGTCGTCGATCAGCGGGATCGCAGACCGCGCGAGCCGCGCTTCGGTGTATCGATACGCCGCCGGCGGATCACCGTCGACCGAACCGAAATTGCCCTGGCCGTCGACCAGCGGCACGCGCATGGAAAAATCCTGCGCCATGCGGACCATCGCGTCATAGATCGACTGGTCGCCATGCGGATGATATTTACCGATGACGTCGCCGACGACGCGCGCCGATTTCACATACTTCTTGTCCGGCGTGTGTCCCTGCTCATACATCGAATAGAGAATGCGCCGATGCACCGGTTTCAAGCCGTCGCGTGCATTCGGCAGCGCCCGCGCCACGATCACGCTCATGGCGTAATCGAGGTAGGAACGCTTCATCTCGTCGAGGATGGATACGGGACGAATATCGGAAGGCACCGGCGGTTCGCCGGGTCTATCATCTTCGGAGTCAGACAAGGAGAAATCCGGTCAGGTTCGACTGCGGCTCACGCGTCCCGTTGGTCGCATCGCGCAACGGCCTGTCGCGCGCGATTCTCCGGAAGCGAAAACAACAGCAAATTTCGATCAGCTGGTACGAATGGGAACGCGACCTTCGTCCGCGAAAGACGGGGACAGCATGGACGCCAAAGTCAGACCCACCGCAACCGTGACTCATATAGCGCATCAGGGGCTTTCAGACCACCCTTAAAGCGCCGTCAGAAGAGCTTTTTAGCTTCGTTTTTCCAGAGACTTAGCAGTCTGTTTACGCTTTTCCGGGGAAGCCCGGAAACGGTCCCTGCCGGGCGCTCGCCAGAGCCGCCTGTGCGGGCCTTCAGGACGGGCCGAACACCACCTGATGCATGATCCTTCCCGGCATCAGTGTGAACAGGCCGGCGATCACCAGCGCCCCCAAAAACATCGAGGTCATGATGCGCCGGTGCGTGCCGACCCGATGGCGGTGCGCGTTCCAGACCGCGAGCGGCAGCATGACGAGAACGAAGATCGACAGGAGATGGATCGGGCCGAACGGGCCGAACGTCCGCATCTGATGGATCCAGAATGAACTGGCGGCAACGACCGCCATCAGCGCGACCCAGATCCAGCCGACCGTCCGGTGCGGCAGCGTGCCCTTGGGGGCTGCGAACTGCACCAGCCCGAGCGCAAAGGCCGCCATCGCCGCAAAGGCATGCAGCGAGATGGCAGGGGCGGCCTCAAGCAGGGGCGCAAGCGTCATGCGCAAACGGCCCGATGAAAAATTCGGACTGGACTTACGTAACTTCCGGCCCCGGCGAGCCTTCCAAGACGCGCACGCAATGCCATCATGCTACGCCTTGGAACGACGTTCTCAGAACGGGATGTCGTCGTCCATGTCGCTGTTGCGTGCGCCCGCAGCGACCGGACGGCGCGGTGGCGCGCTTGACGGGCCGCTGACGCCGAAATCGCCCGAGGGCTCGTCAGCAAAGCCACCACCACCGCCTCCGCCGCGGCCATCGAGCATCGTCAGGTTCGAGCTAAAACCCTGCAGCACCACCTCGGTCGAGTATTTCTCGACGCCGCTCTGGTCGGTCCATTTGCGGGTCTGCAACTGGCCCTCGATATAGACCTTGGCGCCTTTCTTCAGATATTGCTCGGCGACCTTGGCGAGCCCTTCGCTGAAGATCACGACGCGATGCCACTCGGTCTTTTCCTTGCGCTCGCCGGTCGCCTTGTCGCGCCAGGTCTCGGACGTCGCCACGCTCAGATTGGCGATCGGCCGGCCATCCTGGGTCCGCCGGATCTCCGGATCCTTGCCGAGATTCCCGACCAGAATCACCTTGTTCACGCTTCCTGCCATCGCCACTCTCCGCACTTGAAATGACTATCAGCCGGCCAATCGGGTCATCGGCGGCAAAGTCCGGCGGCCAGGGGCCGCCTTCCAAAAATCCTATACCCTGCCAGCCGCAGCCCGCCGGGTGCGATCCTCGCTTATCCACATATAGCATTACGGCGGGGGATGTTCCAGCTTTGTTCCAGCGCTCGAATTGCCGCATGTAAGGTTGCAGCAAGGTGATGTTGCCCGCGCGGCGGGTTCCAAAAATGGAACCTCACAAGTCAAAAACCCGTGAAGTTCCATTAACTTATGATAGCCACACTTCCTCCGCGTGTGTTGCCATTCGGCGACAATTTTCGGATCACAGTGAGGTATATTTACGCCCGAATATTGCATCGACTGGGCGGTCCCGTCCGAATTGAAGCGCTTCTGGGGACCAACGGAAGCGAAAAAAAGCCAAACTGGAGATTGCGCAATGAAAAAGATCTTGCTGGGTTCTGTCGGTCTTGTTGCCCTCGGCCTGTCGGCCCCCGCCTCTGCCGCGGATCTCGCGGCGCGGCCCTACACCAAGGCGCCTCCCCCGATGGTCGCGGCCATCTATGACTGGAGCGGCTTCTACATCGGCGCGAACGGCGGCGGTGGTTCGGCACACAAGTCCTGGGATTTCGTTGATCCGGCAACGGGTCTCTTGGTGGCGGAAGGATCCCATAACGCAACCGGCGCCACCGCGGGTGGTCAGATCGGCTATCGGTGGCAGGCCGCAAGCTGGGTGTTCGGCTTGGAAGCGCAGGGCAACTGGGCCGATTTCAGCGGCTCCAACATCAGTTTGTCGCAGGTCTCGGCCCTCACTGCCACGCCGACCAGCAACCGTTCGCGGATCGATGCCTTCGGCCTGTTCACCGGCCAGATCGGCTACGCATGGAACAACGTGCTCGCTTACGTGAAGGGCGGCGGTGCTGTTGTGGGGGACAAATACGACATCTTCGACGTGCCGACTGGCGCACTGCTCGCCTCCGCGCGTGAAACACGTTGGGGCGCTACCGTCGGTGCCGGTCTGGAGGTCGGCTTTGCATCGAATTGGTCGGTCGGCGTCGAGTACGACCACCTGTTCATGGGCCACCGCAACATCACCTTCACCGACGGCTTCACCGACCGCATCAGCCAGGATGCCGATATCGGCCTGGTGCGGCTCAACTATCGCTGGGGCGGCCCGGTGATCGCCAAATACTGACCCCCGGCGATCTGCCGGGCACAAGAACGCTGCATGCAAAAGGCCGGCCTCGTGCCGGCCTTTTGTCGACCGGATGCCATAGAACGATACCTCGATAGCCGCCCGGGACGCATTTGCGGGCGGGATGTTGCTTTTCGGT
>Ga0207665_10002154_pt1 | contig 13329 bp, 13 predicted proteins | sample LARL112metaG_FD_184351 | JGI IMG/M metagenome (GOLD analysis project Ga0207665, IMG submission 184351) | Corn, switchgrass and miscanthus rhizosphere microbial communities from Kellogg Biological Station, Michigan, USA - LAR L11-2 metaG... | ecosystem: Host-associated > Plants > Roots >...
ACAGACCCCGAAGACTACAGGAAGCACGTCGCACAAGTGAGAATGATTTGCGAGAGTTACTAGCAAACTCTCTCGATGCAATCGTTGTGACGGACGGTAACCACCGCCTTGTTTACGCGAATCCGAAAGCCTTAGATTTATTCGGCGTCTCGGAATTGAACATGAGGAAGTTCACCACCGACACCTTTCTTTCACATTGTCAAAATCTAGAACTTCGACGGAAATGGTTCGCCATAAGACGAGACGAGAGGTATGGTAAATGCAAGATCAGGCGACTGGACGGAAGCTTACGAGTCGCAGAGTATATTTTTGTTGCTAATTTTATCGCTCGTCAAGATTTATACAACTTCCAGAAGGTTGCTCCGCCTGGGATTACTCAGTTAAGATTTAGCGCAAAAATGCCAATCAGCCACACTGAGGACTCTAGGAAATCGATTTCTGCTGCAACGTGACAAAACAAGTTAAGCCAAAACCGGGGCGGAATTGATGCCGCCGAGCTGGAGCGATTCTATTTTCCTCCGGCGATACAGACTTTCAATTTGAACCACTGCGCCGCCTCAAGGTAAGTCAACTCCTGATATGCTCAAAGAGTTGGGAATGGATATCTGCGGAGCGCATGCCTTCCGCCGGTTCCGAACGACCCATCTTCGCAAGCAACGGGCACCTGAAGGTCTAGTTCAGTTCTGGCTGGGTCATGGCGGTAAGAGCATCACAGACGGCTACGACCGCGTTCGTGAAGATGTGGAATACCGCAAGGAAGTAGCAAGGTCAGTCGGCATCGGATTCACGATTCCGACTGTTAGCGTACAAACTGTACAAAGAATCGAAAAATTGTCAGAGCAGGAAATCGTTGTAACTGTTTGATTTGTTTGAAGAAAAGTGGTGCGCCCGGAGGGACTCGAACTCTCGACCTTCTGGTTCGTAGCCAGACGCTCTATCCAACTGAGCTACGGGCGCACAGCAAAACACTTCACTGTCAACAGTTTACGGTAAGTTCTTCTTCGATTTCAACCTCGAGTTTCGGCTCATTCGGGGCTCTTGTGAGAAATCGGTTGGCTTCCGCTATTATTCTCCTCCGATTCGATGCGATTGACGCTTACTTTTGATCGTAGTATCTGGCGCGGTAGTACGATGCACTCCAGTTCCCCAGCAAGAGTGGCTCCATTCTTAGCTCTTCCGGAGTGTCCTAAATGAACAGCTCGGCACCGACGTGAAAAAACTCCGCCAGTTTCTTTGCTTGTGCTTTGCTAATCGCGCGTTTGCCGTGAAACACCTCGGAGGTAATTCCTTTCGAGCCGAATACTTTCCAGAGGTCTTTTTGCGTCAGGTTGCGCGCCTCCATCAAATGCTGGAGTGTCCGCTGGGGACTTGCTTTCCGAATCGGATAGCGCCGCTCCTCGTATTCGACAATGAGCACGGTCAGCAATTCTGCAAGTTCCTTTTCTTCTGGCGAAGGGCTTTCACGTTCGTCAAGACGCAGCAGCTCGTTCGTGAGACGTTCGGATTCCTCATCGGTGTGAATGACGTGAGGAAGTGCACGGCCCAGTAGCTGCCGGTACGTTTTCTCGTCGAGATCTATAGTTGTCGTGCTCATTGTTTCCAAGCCCCTTCGTCGTATTCCGAGTGCGTCAGCAGGTACAACACAAAGACTCTTTGAGTAAAGTAGTTCACTCGCGCGATTAGGCGGTACTTATTGCCAGCTATATTGAACACCGTTCTCCGTCCAACCAAGTCAGCATTGCGGTAAACCTGTTTCATTTCCACAGGCGTTTTCCAATTTGCTTTGCGCACCACTCCGTACCATGCTTCAAGGCTCGCCTTCGCGTCCGGGTGTTTTTGCCAGAACTGTTCGAGAGCGCCTCGTTTTATGATGCGCATGGAGTTAGGTTCTCACAATGAGAACATAAAGTCAAGTTGCCTTTTGCGATTGTGGAACTAGCTCTCAATTGGAAAACAAATGGAAAACAGCTGCGAACCTAGCTGATCTCTTTTAGCAGCGAATATGCTTCGTGATCCACTCGAGGATTTGCCCGAAACGAAACTCTCCACGTTCAATGGACTGAAGCATGAACTCATAAGCCGCAAGCGGCTCCAATTCGAGGTCGCATCCATTGACCAGCAGAAAAGTGTGAGCAACGGCGAATGCGACACGCTTGTTGCCGTCGAGGAATGGGTGATTGTTGGCTAGTGATTCCATCAGCGCCGCGGCTTCTTCCGCGATGCCGTTGTAGTATCCAATCTGAGGACGGAAAACGGCGGACTCCAGGAGCCCTTTATCTCGGATTCCATGAGTGCCGCCGTAATCGTTGATTAGCCGGAGATGAATCTGTAGGACTTCGCCGACGGTTAAGTAGTACCGTTCGGCCATTTACTCAGCAAGCCTTCGATATAGATCCCGGAATTTCTCGTTGGAGCGGCGGAACGCGTCCATCACTTCCGGTCGCACAGTATGCAGCGAGGGGACCACGTTATGAATGTAATGTTCGATGGCCTTCTCCAACAGAAAACGCTGGGATTGTCCATTTTCTTTTGCGACCGCGACGAATTCTTTGTAAAGTTTCGCGTCGATTGCTGGGCCGATCTTGACAGTCGCGCGGTTAGCCATGATGCGCCTCCTCAACTCTATTCTATGACCCCGATTTCCGATGTCAAGAATAATCTAGATTTTGCTAGCCTCTTGCCTTCGACTTGCATTGGTCGGCCTTCTCAAAGCGATAGGGACAGTGGCGATGGATGATCGATCATAACTGTCAACAATCCCATTCGAATTCTTACCGTATACTCCCTCCACCCGTCCCTATCGTGGCCTACCGGAACTGGACTATCCTTTCCACGACAAAACCATCCACGTCACCTGCTGCGGACGCATCTGTCTTCACCGCAAAAAGATTAATCTCAGTACGGTATTCGCTTGTCAAGCTGTCGGTCTCAAAGAAGGCGAAGAAGGTATTTGGCTAGTCAGCTTTATGAATTACGATCTTGGCTACGTCGATCTGGAGGAAACAACTTTGCAACCTCTCGACAACCCGTTTGGCCCAAAAGTGTTACCTATGTAGCCGTCACGGCAAAATGCGTGTGTTGATTCAACTTCGTTCCGATAAGCAGGACGATTTGCTCGTGTCACAGAATCTGAGTTATACACGCAGGGTAGATATTCTCATCGCTACGGATACCAACCGGAATAGCAAAGGATTGATTGTTTGAAAGGTTTGCGAACGCTACAACGCCCCGAGTGAGCCTGACTGCTCCATGAATGCCGTACTCCTTCCTGAAGTCGGAACTACTAATTCAAAGCGCCAGCTTCGCGAATCTTGTCCGCCAGGAGGACAGATCCGTCTCCGGTGAGATGGCCATAATCGGACTGCAGGGGAATGCCTTTAGCGGCATATTCAAGACACGTACCTTCCTGACAGATTAGCTTGAAGTAGGAGACGTACCGAACACCAAGATGTCGCGCAAGCTGCGCCATTTCCTTGTCCAGCTTTTCATAGTAGACGACGCGATGTTCGGCAGGAAGGTGGGGATCGTTTTTCTGGATTGACATTGCAAGTAGGCGCGGCAACGCGGAATCGTATTGTACGACGGGACCAAAGAGGACAACGTTTACTCCTTGCTGCTTGAGCAGAGACACAGTCCGCTCGAGTCGTGGAAGGTCTGCGCCGTCCCAACGGGCCGCGATCAGTACAGAATCGACGGAATGCACCTTTAAGTAGTCGTCAAACACGTAATGCATGAGTTGCGAGCAACGATCGTCCGCTCCCAAGGGCTGCTCCAATGTCGGCTTGCAGCCGGACGCAGTCGCTTGCATAAAATTTACGTCCCTAAAAACGGAAGAGAGGCCGAACCACAGCTGCGCAGCATGGCTGTCTCCGATCAACAGTTCGTTTCGCTTCGTCGGGTCAGACTTCATGCATTCTTTTGTCACGAACTTCGCGTGGGGATTCCGCGAGGTGAGGAAGCAGCTTCCGACGCGATACTGCGCTTCAGTGGTGGCGTCGGCGTTTTCCAGGAAGGAAGCGATTCGAACCGCTTGGGACGAGTATCGCGATGGAAATCCGCGCGTAACGATTGCGCTCAACCCGAAAACCGCCAAGACCGCTGCGGAAACTGACGCAATCTGAAAGAGCCGAGGACGCGGCAAACGCTTGCGGCTTTCACGAAATGGCTGCTCTACGAATCGCCAGGATAAAGTTGCGACGACAATGGAGATTCCGAGGACGACGAGTTTCGTGGCTTTCGGTGGAAGTCCTTGCCCCAGAATGCCGGACGCTCCTTGAAAGACGATAAGTGGCCAGTGCCACAAATAGAGGGAGTACGAAATCATCCCGATAAACACTACCGGCCTCAGGGACAGAGCGGTTCCGACGAAAGAGGACCCGTCGCGGCCCGCGGCGATGATTAGCGCAGCGCCGATACTAGGAACGGCAGCGGCCAACCCGGGAAAGGGCGTGGTCTTTTCATACAAGACGGCTGAGGCAAGAATCATCGTCAAGCCAGCCGCTGACAAGAAGTTTCGCCAACTACGGCCCGAAAAGTGTGGAATGAAATCGAGTGCAAGTAGAGTGCCGAGCAAGAGTTCCCAGGCTCGCGTATGCGCCAGGTAAAACGTGGCGTCAGGACTCTTAAAAGCGCCCCACGCGCTCATTATGAAAGAGCAGATGGTGACAGCCAGTACTATGTTTCGGCGTATGGCGAGCGAGTATCGCCTGAGAGCCAACAGGAACAAAGGCAGAAAAATATAAAACTGCTCTTCCACCGCAAGCGACCAGGTGTGAAGAAGTGGCTTCATCGCCGCTGGGCCCTCAAAGTAACCGGCTTGGTGGTAGAAGAAGATGTTGGAGAAAGAAAACGTCGCTGCCAAGAAAGACTTTGCGAACTCGTCGAGTTCCGCCGGTAGGAAGAATCTGTACGCCAGCACGGCGCAGACCGCGAGTGTTACGAATAACGCGGGAAGGATACGCCGAACGCGTCGCTCATAGAAGGAAAGTAAAGAGAACTTGCCGCTATCGATTTCCGACAGAATGATCGACCCAATCAAGTAACCGGAGATCACAAAGAAAACATCGACGCCGACGAAACCACCCCTTACGCGAGCGGTGCCGAGGTGATAGGCAAGAACCAGAAGAACGGCGACGGCCCGCAACCCGTCAATATCGGCGCGATAGTGCGATGTGGATGGTTTAATGAGTGAAAGCCTCATTTAGTTCTCCTCAGAAGCTGCATGATTTCAGGTCGGCGAGGTACTACGTGGTTAAATGTCCGGACTCCGTAAATGGCGCCCGCGTTGGGTTAGCTGAATCCTCCAACGCGTCGATCAAAGCTGACGCCACTTGGGGAGTAGTTTTGAGCCGCGATAAATCCGGAGACGGCAACCGTCCAGCAATGGCTACCCGGAGCTTCTCGCCAAACTCATTTGGGTTTTGAGGATCGAAAATGCTCTCGGCTGGGAAAAGCTCTTCGGCACAACCGGCGAACTTCGAGCACAGCGCCGGTATACCTGCCAGAGTCGCCTCGCTGGCGACAAGTCCCCACGGGTCTTCGAGGGTTGGAAACACTAGAACGTCCGCCGAGCGGTATACTCCCAGGATCGACTCCGGCGACTGTGAAGGATAAAAATGCACGCAACTGAGGCCAAGTTCCTGTGCCAGGCGCTCTGCATCCGGCTTGTCCCGACCGTTTCCAACCAATAACAGGGAAAACTCAAGACCTTCGCGTTGTAGCGAAGCCGCGGAGCGTAAAAAAAGATCGACACCTTTCCGGCCAATGAACTGCCCAACATAAAGCAGGACCGGCCGCGGCCGAATCTCGAACTGGGCAGGCAGCGGAACTTGGAAATAGCGCTCATCCGCAGTATTTTGCAATTCCAGAATGCGGGCCCGGGGAATTCCCAGTGTAAGCAGGTACTCGGTGGAGGATCGGCCGTAGCTAATCCAGTTTTGCGCCCATCGTGCAAAAACACGCCGTAGAAAACGTTTCGATGGGCCGGCCTTTTTATTTTCGGTGTGAACCGTGCCGCCCCACCAAACCCAGACCGGCTTGCGAAACAAAGTGCCGTAGATAAGTGCGAATAGAGTTCGCACACCCATTTCGCTAGTGACGACGACATCCGGATGAAACCTGAACAATCGCCAGAGATATCCCGGATTGACGTGGAGATATTGTTCATCGAAGGCTTGCCCTTTTTGCCAGCGGGCGAATGGAATTTGCCATCCCCATGCACGGGTGACGGTGGCTCCCGGCAAGGCATTCTCGAAACCACGCCACGAATCTCTGTTGCGCTCGGTGCCGCCGTGGAGAATCAAGAAGTCGAAGACTTCCGCGAGACGGGAATACAGCGAGATTCTCGCGGGCGAGATCATATTTATGAGGAGCGCCACTCTGGTCTTTCCCATCACGTTAAAGTCCTTTCCTGGCGAATGCGCATATAGAAGATGAAGATTCCGCGAAGACTGCTTCCGTTTACAGCCGGGAAGACAGCACAAGTACAGGAGTCGTGCCGATTTCGAGAATGTCGTCGTGAAGCGGTTCGCGCATGCCGGAGGCCAGTTCCCTGCTCTGTGCGTGCCATTCGCTGGGTACGCGGAACGTCCGCGAACCCGACGCGTTCCAAACGATCCACCGGCGATCTCGTTCGCGCTCCAGTTCGCAAATCCAGGTTTGCTGTCTATCGGCGGAACAGGACAACATTCGGCTCCCCGAGAGCCATCGAAACGCGATTGCGTAGGCCTCGCCGCCCGGTGTAAGTGTCCGGCTGTCAAGTTGCGTCGTCTCAAGCGAGATCCAGCCGTGATTGTCCCACGCGTACCAATAGAGCCGCTGAACGCCAGCAGCCCAATTTAAGATGAACTCTCTCACGACATAAGCGGCTGCGAGTTCAGCAGGAAACGGCTTGGGCAAAAACCACCCAGCTTCTGTGTTCCAAAGAGGTTTGTCCGAAATACCTGCCTCGAGCATGATTCGCTTGACGCTGGAGACCAATGTAAGCGTGGCTTCCGGCGGTTGCGGAGCAACGTAGAGGTGATAACCGATGACGTCCACAAAATTACCGCCACCCTTACTAAGAAACTCCTTCAGCCACGCAACGCCTCGGTCCTGGGTCGCGGATGGCGAAACGATCAGCGCTTGGGGATCGATGCTGCGAATGATTCGTGAGGCTTCGCCTGTCAGAGCGATCATCTGATCGACGGTACCGGACCAGAACTGTTTGAGGTTAGGTTCGTTCCAAATTTCGTAAGCTTGGATCTTGCCTTTATATCGCCGAGCTACCGTACGAACGTAGGTTCGCCAATCTTCCATGTCGCGCGGTTCTGCAGCAAAACCTGGCCGATAAGTCGATTTTTCAAGAGGACGCGCCGAAGCCCACGTGGGGGAAAGACCAAGCGGCAAGAGAAGTCCAACCTGGTGTTCGGCGGCGATTGCGACGTATCTATCGAGCATTTCAAAGCGCCAACGATTTTTGGCTGGCTCCAGATTTGGCCATGCGACGTATGCGTCCCACAGTCTCCATTCGGCTATCGGAGTAGCTGGCCAAGGCGTATTGCCACCGATATGATGAAAATGCATTCCGAATAGCTCCGCGGGAATAACAGTTGCAGGTGGACTTATAGACTCACTCCGGAGATCGATACCAGGGGTGATGGCCAACGTGGCTGCCAAAAAAGTTCGGAAACAAAATTGAATTAGGGTCATAGGACACTCGTTACGGACGATGTGTTGTCTCGGTTGGCCCGGCGATCGCGTTGACGCCTGCGTCGCGATAAGGCAGGAAGCGATAGCCAACCACGCCGGCGAGCATTCCGGCGCCCGCACAAAGCTCTTGTAGGGCCTGAACGACCGCGGACTTCCCGATGCACAGGGATACCGGGACACGAGCGAGGCCTCGGCATATGTGAGCAATTCCTTTAAAGCCTCGCGTCGCCGTCACTCGGAGTTCCGGTTTAAGGTCTCGTTCACACAATGCCCAACTATTTCCAGACTGGTATCCACGGCGGAGTAACCAGGATAGGTTGGCGCGCTTCGCGGTAATGGGCTCGTACACGACGGCGCCGCTCGAAAAAACCATACGGCAGCCGGATTCTCGAACTCGCAGAAAAAAATGAGTGTCTTCGCCGCCGGTTAGATTGAACTGTTCATCAAAACCCGAAACCTTTGCGAGAATCGCAGACCGTATCAGAACGTTGTTGGTCGAGCAAAGCTCGACGATATCGCCGGTGCGGAAAACCGGACGGCGGAAGAAGCCTCCATTCCGAATCCACTCCGGAACGTCACCGATATACGCTGGAAAGACCGGTCCGGAAACGACGTCAGCTTGAAATTGAGACAGGGTCCACAAAAGCTCATCAAGCCACCGTGGTTCAGGTGTCTCGTCGTCATCGACAAACGCAAGAAACTCAGCGTTAGCGGCTTCGGCGATAGCACGATTGCGCGCACGCGCAATTCCCCGGTTCGGTTCGCAAACATAACGAATCGTCCATGGATAATCCTGAATATCGCAAACCGACTCGGCACTGCGTGCAGCATCGTTGTCAACGACAATGACGTCGATGTGGCGTGGACGGATCTTGTGAAAACTCAACCGGCCAAGCACCTCGAGGAGATCCCTCAACTGTTCGGTCCGTTGGAAGGTGGCGATACAAATCGCCACGCGCGATGAATCGTTCCTCTTGTATTCATTACGGCTGTCTTGCATAACCACCTACCGCAGAAGGATCGTCGTGCTGCGTAAGCCGATTGCTATCAAAGGCGCGCTCAAATTCCGCATCGTCCGAAGTAGGCTCGGAGATCTCCTTGGCAGCACCCAGAATGTCTTGGACAGTCGGGTCAGACGAAATAACCGTGGCGATGCAAAGCGACCACTCAAAGCAGTTCTGCCAGATGATTGTGCACTCTGCGAAATTATGAACAACGAAGAAAATTAGAAACGCCAGCGGCCAAAGATCCTCTTTACCGATCTTTTCCTCTGCCAGCTGTACCGTTCGCGTCAAACCTTTCCAGAGAAAAATAAGGAAAAGTCCTGTGCCCACGATGCCGAGGTTCAAAAGGATTTCGAGATATCCGTTGTGAGAATAGGTGGGTGACCACCCAACGTAATTTTCTACTGCAAATGATTCCATCGAGGCTCCGCCCCAAAAACCAGAAAATCCATAGCCTAATACGGGGCGCGCAAGAATCATCGAGCCGACGAATCGCCACAAGTCAGTGCGGCCCGTCAGATCCTTTGACCGTCCCATCATTTCCGTAAAGATACTGGTGTCGATGCCGAACAACGCGACGCAAACGAGCAGTCCCGCGAGGAACAGCAAAATCGCAGGCAGCGAAATATCATATCGGCGGTGAAACCGTTCAAATAGCCACACGACAATGAACGCGCCGCCGACGGTGACGATGGAGGTTACGGAATGAGACAACATTAGTAAGGCAGCGAACAGTCCAAGGAAAGCGAACTTAACAATTCGGCCAAACCCGCGATCCTCCATCACGTACCACTCCGCGAGCAGACCCAAGGCCATCGCTGCCCCGAAAAGATTCTTGTGGGGAAAAATTCCACGTGCCGACCCAGTGCCGTAGTCCGTCGCCATGGCATGACCTGGAGCTACCACAAAAAGAACCAGACATGCGACGGCGGCCAGACGAAGCACGCCTCGGGCCAGACGCGCCTGTTCATTCACGGTTAGGCGGGCAGCGATAACCACGCCGAATAGACTAGTTCCCAACAAGCTGACGGACCGCCTGAAAACCAAATCTGGCGTCTGCGCCCAAAGCGGCGAGACGAAAGCGAGTGCCAACAATCCGACTAACGCGGGCGAATGAAGCAGGAGCCAGGCGGTCCACCGGAATTGCGTCACCGCCAGCAGGACAACACCGCTGTACATAACGGCAAGAATCACTTGCGTGCGCGCATCTCCATCGAGTGTGGCATCGCCGCTCCCGCTAAACACACGCCATAGCGCGCCAGTGAGGACGAAAGCTACAATTCCCACGAATAATGCTTCCTTGGACTTTTCAAAAAGCATCGATTGATTCCGTTGATTCCACCTTCGGCTCCAGATTTGGCGTTACCGCGATCGAGGAAACGTGAAACTCCACTTCCCGCGAATCCGCAGTGACGCAGCGAGCACGATCATCATTGGCCCGAGAGAGGACCAGAACTGCAGTGCCAACGCCGAGCAACAGGACGGCGTCAGAAGCAATACTCGACCAAGCGGCACCTCGCCATGAGTACGCGGGGATGACCCATAGGTTTAGCAAGACATTGAAGACCGCAACGCCCGCCTGTACGGTGGTTCGAACTCCTTGATAACCGGCGCTGGTGAGCGTGTCCGAGAAAAAATAATGCAGGCCTTTCAGGACGGGTAAGATTGCCAACCAGCGCAGAGCTCTAGCGGTCGCGGCGTACTCCGGACCGAGGACATGCGGAACGATGCCGGATGACAGTAGCAAGACCGCGAAGATCGTCCCTGAATAAAACAATGCGCGCAGCATGAGCGGCTTGGCATACGCCAAGCTCGCGGATATTCCGTGAGCACCGGCGCGAAAGAAATTTGGATAAGCCGACGAAAGCGCGGCCGAAACGGGCACGAAACTTACATCAATCAGTCGATAGGCCGCACCATAGACTCCGGCGGCATCGAGCGTGCTCAGCCTTGCAAGCATCGTTTTGTCAATATCGTTATAGATCGTCTGGGAAGTTTGGCTCGCAGAAAAATAAAATCCTTCGCGAAGCTCGCCATGGATTGTGCGCCACTCGAATCGCGGCTTGGCCAGCCGTCTATGCACCAAAACCAGCGAAACCGCCGTGACCGCTGCCGTACAACCGAGATAAATGTATCCCCATTGAAAGGCCGACGGATGGCGGTAAATCGATACCAGAATCAGCGCGCCCGCAAGTCGACCGGCGCTCATCATTACATTAATCACCGCCGTCCACTGCAACTGCTCGAATGCCTGGAATGCCTGTCCTGCCTGCGTAATGATGTTGAGTCCGAGGACGTCCGAGACAGCAACCATCGCAACCAGCAGTGCGGGAATTTCTACAGGTAATACAAACCGCGAAATTGCAAGAACCACACCAATCAAAACGAAACCAAACGCCGTCGTAATCGCCAAGGCGCGACCCCAATACACCGGGAACAGAGAGCGATCCCGTGCGACGTTTTTCACCAGAAGATTCCCGCTGCCAAGTGATCCGAACGGATAGACAATTCCGACGAGCGCCACCACGCCGATGAATGTACCGTAGTTACGAACTCCCAACGACCTGGCTATTTCGACAAAATAGAACGCTTGAATGATCAGCCGGAATCCCTGTCCAAGGATCATCCAAGCTGTGTTCCGTGCCAAGGTTGTTCGAGGAAATCTCATGGTCATAGAACGTGACTCAGCCGAACAGCAACTCTCGCTTCGGCGGCTGGCCATCCGTGCGAAATTCGGAAAGGCCAAGGCGCTGTAGAGCGAGGAGAAAGAGGTAGGTAGGGTTCAAAAATAGATATCTCTGCCAGAGACGCCGCGGCTCCGCGCAAAGCCTGAAAAGCCATTCCAGGCCGGCGTTTTGCATCCACTCGGGCGCCTGCGGAATGGCACCGGCGATAAATGGAAACGCAGCGCCGACAGCCAGTATCGGCATATCCAGCAGGCCGCTGAATTCATAGACGAACACTTCCTGCCGGGGACAACCAAGCCCGATGAAAACAATCCCCGCCCCGGACGAACTGATCCGCCGGGCAACCTGTTGTTTTTCAAATGGGGACAACTGGCGAAATTTTGAAGGTTCCGCGCCCGCGATCATCAGTCCTGGAAATTGGGATGCAAGGTTCGATGTCATCGCGCGCAGCACATCCGGCGTACTTCCGTAAAAATAAACCGGCAGACCTTCTGCGGCCGCGCGTTCGCACAGTCGAATGGTGAGCCGAGGGCCGTACACCCGCTGTGAAAGCTCGACGCGATGCAGCCAGTTTAGGGCCCAGCGGACTGGCTGCCCGTCTGGTACCAGCAGGTCAAATTGATTGAGCCGGAATTTCTGCTCGTGATCAAACACTGCGGTCATCAAACCATGCACCGCGAGCGCTGAGACGCTCAGTGGCCGCTTGTCGCGTGCTGCGCGAATGACCGCTTCCTCGGCTCCTTCAGTGTCCACGGCATTAACTAAGACGCCGAGTATGCTTCGTTTTCCCGCGTTACGCATTCGCTCCCCCAACGTTCGATGTTCTGGTCGTGGATTTCCTGCAGAATTTTCGGAACCGTGTACTGTACTGCCCAGTTTTTATAGTGACTTTTAAACTTGGAGAGATCACTCACCCACCAAATATGGTCGCCGCGGCGGTTGTCTTCGTGGTATTCCCACAACAACCGCTTGCCAGCGATTTGCTCGCACATCGAGATTGCTTCGAGCATAGAGCAGTTGCTTCCCGCGCCTCCGCCCATGTTGTAAACTTCGCCAGAGCGCGGCTTCAAAAAGAATTCATGGAATGCGCGAATCAGGTCCGCGCTGTGAATGTTGTCGCGCACCTGTTTTCCCTTGTAGCCAAAAACCTTGTACGGCGTTTCTGTCGCCGCGCACTTCATCAAGTAGGCGAGAAAGCCATGGAGCTGAGTTCCGGAGTGATTTGGCCCGGTGAGGCATCCGCCACGAAAGCAGGCAGACTTCATGCCGAAATACCGGCCATATTCCTGGACCAACACATCCGCAGCGAGCTTGGAGACTCCAAACAAACTGTGCAGAGAATGATCAATCGACATCGTCTCCGGAATTCCATCCGCCGCATACGGATGGCTCTGGTCCAGCTCCCATCGCGTATCCTTCTCGACGAGCGGCAACAGGTTCGGTTGATCTCCGTATACCTTGTTTGTTGACATGTAGATGAAAACGGCATTTGGCGCGAACCGGCGCGCAGCCTCCAGCAGAACTGAAGTGCCGTTGGCGTTCACAGTGAAATCGACCGGCGGATTCGTGGCTGCCCAGTCGTGCGAAGGCTGCGCCGCGGCGTGAATGATCAGGGAAATGTCGTTCGCATATTTCGCAAAAATCCGCGACATTTTTGCGGAGTCGCGGATATCGGCGGAATAGTGGCGATAGCCGAGTACCTCCGCTAGCAGGCGACTGCGAATCCACTCGGTCGAAGCGTCCGAGCCAAAAAAGGCTGCACGCATTCCGTTATCGATTCCAACGACTTGCATTCCGAGCGAAGCAAAGTATCGCGCAGCTTCAGAACCGACCAGGCCTGCCGCGCCCGTTATGATCGCCACACTCATGAATTCTTCTCCTTAAGCAATTAGGCTTTCTTACTACTAGTGATGGTTTGAAGCGGTTCAATTCGTGGCAGCGTGCGCAAT